>Ga0310695_10001005_pt1 | contig 68782 bp, 58 predicted proteins | sample RumenRJG_04DNA_FD_203882 | JGI IMG/M metagenome (GOLD analysis project Ga0310695, IMG submission 203882) | Bovine rumen microbial communities from Lethbridge, Alberta, Canada - RJG_04 (v2) (version 2) | ecosystem: Host-associated > Mammals > Digestive system > Stomach > Rumen | place: Canada... | reverse complement strand
GGATACTTCACCAGAATATTAGCGAAGATAGCCTCGTTCACTATCTTGCAATACATTAACTTAATAAATGGGAAACCTATAGGAAGGGTTAAGCATGCGTTGATTTAATTCCGCCAACGGGTAATAAGGTATATAAACTCCTTAGAAGATTTCAGTAAAATCAGGGCTCACAAAAATCCTTATTGTTACCTGTTACTTGTTACCAATGCAGATTTTTAGTGCATGAGGATGTCCTTCAATAGTGCAGCCCTATCACCACATAATACTGATAATAAAGCGGTTAAGGATATCAACATAGATAAGACTGAGGCAAATCACGATAACAACGAGGTAACATCAAGTGCATTCCTTGGCAGAATTAGTGGTTAAGAAATCATGCAAAAAACCGCTGATTTCCCTTCAATTCCTTCATGCGCCTTTCCCTCTGTCTTTTATTGTGACTCTTATGTGAGTCCTATGTAACTCCTATGTGACTCCCATGTAAGTCCCATTTTCCTTCGCTATAGAATAGGCGGAATAGCGAAGGCAGAGCGAACCCATAGCGAAGGCAGAACGGATTTACAACGGATTTACAACGGAGGAAGAACTAAGCAACATCGAAGGAACCATCGGTAACAAGTAACAGGTAACAATAAGGAAAATAGTGTGCAAGTAATCCGTTGCTCTCTATCGCATTCATTAAAGAAATTGCCGTCTGCTCATAAAAACTGAACAGACGGCAAACTTTATACTTTATTCTTTACACTTTACACTCAACTCACTATTCCTCTTCCTCAGCCTCATGCTCGGCAATGAGCTTCTGCTGGATGTCGTTAGGAACAAGCTCGTAAGAAGCGAACTTTGTGGTGAATGATGCGCGTCCACCGGTGAGAGAACTCAACGCGATAGAATAGCTTGACAACTCCTTCAACGGAATCTTTGCCTGAAGCTTCTGATAGCCGTTCTCTGAGTCCATACCCATGATGAGGGCACGACGACCCTGAAGGTCAGACATCACATCACCCATGCAGTCAGCAGGTACATATACCTCAAGGTCATAGATAGGCTCAAGAATCTTAGGACCAGCATTCTTGAATGCCTCAGAGAACGCATTACGTGCAGCAAGCATGAATGAGAGTTCGTTAGAGTCAACTGGGTGCATCTTACCGTCATATACGATTACACGAACATCACGAGCGTATGAGCCCGTCAGCGGACCACGCTCCATCTTCTCCATCACGCCCTTGAGAATTGCAGGCATGAAGCGCATATCAATAGCACCACCCACAACGGTATTGATGAATACGAGCTTACCGCCCCATTCCAACGGAACTTCCTCACGAGACTTCACATTGATCTTAACCTCCTGACCATTGAGTTTGTATGTGGTTGGATCAGGCATTCCGTCAGCGTATGGCTCAACGATAAGATGAACCTCACCGAACTGACCTGCACCACCCGACTGCTTCTTATGACGATACTCAGCCTGAGCACTCTTGGTGATAGTCTCACGATATGGAATCTTAGGCTCGATGAATTCGACCATAATCTTCTCATTGTTCTCCAAACGCCACTTCAATGTGCGAAGGTGGAACTCACCCTGACCATGAACGATGACCTGACGAAGCTCCTTACTCTGCTCAACAACCCATGTTGGGTCTTCCTGTCGCATTCTTGTCAAAGCAGCCATCAGTTTCTCGGTCTCAGCCTCATTCTTTGCCTTAATAGCACGAGAGAACTTAGGGTTAGGATATTTGATGAAGTCGAATCTGTTCTCGCTGTCCTTGCCATTGAGAGTATTGCCAGTCTTGACATCCTTCAGCTTAACGGCACAGCCGATATCACCAGCCCTAAGTTCATCAACAGGCAAACGGTTAGCACCTGCACATACATATATCTGACCGATACGCTCCTTTGAGCCACGATCCGCATTACTGAGGTCGTCACCAGGCTTGATGCAACCGCTCATCACCTTGAAATACTGCACCTCACCGATATGTGGCTCAACGCCTGTCTTGAAGAAATAAACAGACTCTGGTCCGTTAGCATCAATAGGCACTTCCTCACCACGTGTATTGTGCACCTTCGGCATCTCGTCAACGAAAGGAACGACGTTGCCAAGGAACTCCATCAGACGGCGGACACCCATGCTCTTCACCGCACATACGCAGAATACAGGGAAGATAGAGCGGGTAACAAGTCCCTTGCGTATACCCTCACGCATCTCGTCCTCTGTCAGAGTCTCTGTCTCGAAGAACTTATCCATAAGTCCCTCGTCATTCTCAGCAGCGGCCTCCACGAGAGCCTTGTGCATCTCCATTGCCTTATCCATCTCCTCTGCAGGAATCTCCTCTATAGTAGGAGCACCGCCTTCAGGTCCCCATGAATACTTCTTCATCAACAGCACGTCGATGAGAGCATTGAAATTAGGACCTTCATTAAGTGGATATTGGATAGGAACGACCTTGCTACCATAAATTTCCTTCAGACGATCCAAGCTATTGTTGAAATCGCATTTCTCGGCATCAAGCTGGTTAACAAGGAAGATAACAGGCTTCTTCAGCTTTTCGGTGTAACGGAAATGGTTCTGCGTACCGACCTCAGGACCATACTGACCATTAATAAGGAGTACGGCAGTATCAGTTACGTTGAGGGCAGTAAGAGCTGCACCCACGAAATCATCAGAACCAGGACAGTCAATGATGTTGAGCTTCTTATTGTTCCATTCTACGTTATATACGGTTGAGAACACTGAGTAGCCATATTCCTGCTCAACTGGGAAATAGTCAGAAACAGTGTTCTTTTGCGTTATACGACCGCGACGCTGGATGACACCAGCCTCATAAAGGAGTGACTCCGTAAGAGTGGTCTTACCAGAGCCGTCATTGCCGAGAAGGGCAATGTTCTTAATCTCGTTTGTCTGATATACCTTCATAGATTTTGTTGTTAAGGTGTTATAATAATTTAGGTTTTTATTTACTCATGGCTTGGGAGAGGTTATCTCCCGAACCCGACCTCAAAAGTAATAAATGCAAACGTTCCCACAAAACTTTTTGCCAAAAAAGTAGATAAATTTATATTTTTTTGACATTTTCTTTCGTTTTTGGCGGAATTTTTCATATATTTGCATTTCGTAATTATTCCCAACACCCATCACCTATCACCCAACAACCAATGGCTGGCATCTACGCTCACATACCGTTTTGCAAGAGCCGTTGTATCTACTGCGGTTTCTACTCCACCACATTATTATCCTTGCAGGATGAATATGTGGATGCAATGCTTCGTGAGCTTGACTGCCGAAAGGATTATCTCTCAGGCGAACCTGTCAAAACTATTTACATAGGTGGCGGTACGCCTTCCATGCTTTCCGACAAGAATCTTTCACGCCTTTGCAAGTGTCTAAAAGAGTTTGCAGGAGAAAACCTCGAAGAGTTTACCGTGGAATGTAACCCCGATGATGTTACTCCAGAACTTGCCTCTCTTTTATATTCATTGGGGGTAAATAGAGTTAGCATGGGAGCACAAACATTTTCCAACGAAAGACTTACTTTCATTCACCGCCGACACAAGGCGCATCAGGTAGAAGAGGCTGTCAACAAACTGCGGAACGCTGGCATAACGAACATCAGCATCGACCTTATGTTCGGTTTTCCCGATGAAACCGTAGAGAATTGGAAAAGTGATATTGAGCAAGCACTCAGCCTTGGCGTTCAGCATATCTCCGCATATTCCCTGATGTATGAGGAAGGAACACCTCTATATAAACTATTGGAGAGCGAAAAGATTAAGGAGGTAAGCGAAGATACAAGCCTTGAGATGTACAATACGCTTATCAACCTTCTTACTGCAGCCGGATATGAGCATTACGAAATATCAAATTTCGTTCTCCCAGGCTATCGTTCCAAGCACAACAGCAGCTATTGGAAACGCATTCCGTATCTCGGCATAGGTGCTGCTGCCCACTCCTACAATCTCACCTCAAGGCAATGGAATGTATCTGATGTAAAACTTTACATCAAAGGAGATAATATAGTAGAAGACTGTGAGTTACTTGACGATATCGAGCAATACAACGACCTTATCACCACAGCACTTCGCACTCGCGAGGGTATTGATTTAGGCACACTCTCAGAAACAGATTTCCACTATCTCACAAAGGCAGCAAACAAGAGTATAGAGCAAGGAAATCTCATAATAGAACACAATCACCTCCACCTCACACGCAAAGGCTTGTTCATAAGCGATGCTGTTATGGTGGAACTTATAAAATAATTATGCGCAGAAAAGAATACTTCGAGTTTAAGAAATTCACGGTTCATCAGGAACATGCCGCCATGAAGGTGGGAACTGACGGAGCACTTCTCGGTTCACTCGCAGCTACTGGTAAGCGAATCCTCGACATAGGCACAGGCACTGGCTTGCTATCGCTGATGATGGCACAGCGTTGTCCTGATGCCCAGATTACGGCTATCGATGTCGATGAAAACGCCATAAAAGATGCGCAGAGAAATTTTTCCGAATCTCCTTTTGAAGACAGGATAACACTCAAGCAAGCGCCTTTTCAGGAATTTGCAAAGCAGGAACAGGAGAAATACGACTGCATCATCTGCAACCCTCCTTACTTTGACGAGAGTCTTGAGAGCAAGGACGAAAGCAGAACCCGAGCCCGCCACACGTCAAGTCTGCCATTCCGCGATCTCATCGGCGGAGCATACGAACTCATTGCAGATGAAGGAGTTTTCTCTGTCTGCATTCCACCAGAAGTACTCAGCAAATTCTCTGCCGAATGTCTCATCAAGGGTTTCTGCCTTATGACCGCATACAAGATAAAGTCCGTACCCCGCAAGACAGAGCCTAAGCGATATATACTCGTTTACAAGAAAGGGCGCATCGTAGAGCCACAGGAATATACCTTCTGCATGCAGAATCCCGACGGTACACGCTCAGAATGGTATCAGGAGATAATGAAGGACTTCTATCTATAGAAGATTATGAAATATCTATTATTTTTATTGTGCTTTCTGCCATTACAGGCATTATGCCAAGATGTAAAAGTTATCATCAACGAAGACTTTGGATTAATATACAAAAGCGATACCCTATATGCATCTCTCGTAGCAAACGGCGATACCATCTTTATTTCTGATGATGATGTATCGTGGCATTTACAAGACTTGTTGAGATTTCAAAATCAAACCCTTAAAGAAGAAGGTATATACATTCGATATCCAGACATTATCGCTATGGAGATTGAACAAATAGCCACTCTTCTCGACTACAAATCCGAGGTTAATTACAAAAATGCAATAAAGAATGAGCGAAGAACCATAACCTTTTATGGACCAATAACTTTGATGCTTCGAAAATCACATACAGTTACTATAAAGAAATGCACATTGGTTATAGAAAACAACAAACTCATAAAATACCATTGTTCATATTGCCAACACGATGACGTCGGTATTCCTACCGAAAACACAAAATTTGAATATAAATACGATGAAAAAGACAGAATCGTAAAGATATTCAATAAAGGCAAATTAGAGCAAACAATATCATATGTTGAGCAACAATAAATCCCACGCTCCAAATTCATCCTTGGTTGTGTGGGATTTTTGTTTCCGTTAACCCACCGTTAAAACTACGCTCTACCTCCGAAGTATCTCCATCGTTACTCCATCGAAACTATGGAGTATGTATGGAGTATCTTAGGAAGAAGAGCAGACTTTATGCAGTAATAAAAAGTTGGTATTATCACGAAAACCAATCATCATCTCACGTTATTTAACTTTTGACTAAAAAAGAAAAACATTTCAAAATTTGCAGATGTCGGGGGAATTTAGTAATTTTGCAAGCGATTTTGTATTGTGACGACACGGAAGCGTAATACAGCAAATCGGTCGCACCTCCTTTGTATCGAGGTAGGGATGATTGTTGTAGGCAGTAACCTGTCAGAACATACGAAAGCAAGAGAATTAATCACGCCCCGGTTGTTTCGGGGAATTATATCTAACAAACTTTTCAACAAACCAAATGAAAGTATTGAAATTTGGCGGAACATCCGTGGGTTCCGTAGAGAGCATCCTCAGCCTAAAGCAGATTGTAACGAAAGAGGCTAAGTCACAACCCGTTGTTGTTGTGGTAAGCGCTTTAGGCGGAATTACCGACAAACTTATTGCAACCTCTAAACTCGCCCTTGCAGGTGACGAGCGTTATCGTGAATCATTCGATGAGATCGTGGATCGTCATCACAAGATGATTGACACCATAATCACGGACACAAAAAGCAGAGAACAACTTTTCAACACCGTGGATGCGCTGCTTGAACAACTTCGCAGCATCTATTTCGGCGTTTTCCTCATACACGACCTGAGCGAGAAGACTCAGGACGCTATCGTTTCATACGGCGAACGCCTCAGTTCCAACATCGTGGCTACCCTCATCAAGGGAGCAAAGTGGTTCGATTCACGCGATTTCATCAAGACTGAGCGTAAGATGGGCAAGCACACGCTTGATGCCGAACTTACCAACAAACTGGTGCGCCAGACATTCGCCGACCTTCCAAGGGTAAGTCTCGTACCTGGTTTTATCTCTCGCGACAAGGACACCAACGAGGTGACAAACCTCGGTCGTGGTGGTTCTGACTATACAGCTGCCATTATCGCTGCAGCCCTTGATGCAGATGTTCTTGAGATTTGGACAGACGTTGACGGCTTCATGACAGCCGATCCACGCGTTATCAAGTCAGCATATACAATCAACGAGCTTTCTTACGTAGAGGCTATGGAGCTTTGTAACTTCGGTGCAAAGGTGATCTATCCTCCAACGATATACCCTGTTTGCGTGAAGAATATCCCTATCAAGGTTAAGAACACATTCAACCCAGAGCATCCGGGCACTCTCATCAAGGATAAGATTGAGGGCGACCACAAGCCTATCAAGGGAATTTCTTCAATCAACGGTACGGCACTCATCACCGTTACAGGCCTCTCTATGGTCGGTGTAATCGGTGTAAACCGCCGTATCTTCACAGCCCTAGCCAACGAGGGTATCTCCGTGTTCATGGTTTCACAGGCTTCTTCTGAGAACTCTACATCAATCGGTGTTAAGGAAGACGATGCCGACAAGGCAGCACAGGTGCTCAACGAGGAGTTTGCCAAGGAGATTGAGACAGGCGCGATGTATCCGATGATTGTGGAGCGTGGTCTTGCTACTATCGCCATCGTGGGCGAGAACATGAAGCATACACCAGGTATCGCAGGTAAACTCTTCGGCACATTAGGTCGTTCAGGTATCAGCATCATAGCTTGTGCACAGGGTGCTTCTGAGACAAACATCTCTTTCGTAGTGAATAGCCAATTCCTCAGAAAGTCGCTCAACGTGCTTCACGACTCATTCTTCCTTTCTGAATACAAGGTGCTCAACCTCTTCCTCTGTGGTATAGGAACGGTAGGCGCGAAGCTCATTGAGCAGATACGTTCTCAGCAGCAGACGCTGATGAAGGAATCACGCTTGAAGCTCAACGTAGTAGGTATTGCATCTTCAAGAAATGCCATCTTCGACCGCGATGGAATCGACCTCGACAACTACATGGAACAACTCAAGGCTTCTGAGCCTTCAAACAGCAAGAAGCTCCTTGAGAACATCATAGGCATGAACATTTTCAATGCCGTGTTCGTTGATTGTACCGCTTCAAGCGAGGTGGCAGGTTTGTACCAGTCGTTGCTTGAGAAGAACGTAAGTGTGGTGGCAGCCAACAAGGTTGCAGCATCAGGTAATTATGACGACTACATCAAGCTGAAGCGCACAGCCTTGTCACGCGGTGTGAAATATCGCTTTGAGACAAACGTAGGTGCTGGTCTTCCTATCATCGGAACTATCAATGACCTGAAGAACTCAGGCGATAAAATACTTAAGATTGAGGCAGTTCTGTCTGGTACGCTCAACTACATCTTTAATGCTCTCTCTGCCGATGTTCCATTCTCAAAGACTGTAAAGCAGGCAAAGGAACTCGGTTATGCAGAGCCAGATCCACGTATTGATTTGAGTGGTAAGGATGTTATCCGTAAGCTCGTAATCCTCACACGTGAGGCTGGTTATAAGATTGAGCAGGAAGATGTGGAGAAGAACCTTTTCGTGCCTGACGAGTACTTCGACGGTTCAGTAGAAGATTTCTGGGCAAAGCTCCCTGCACTCGACGCTGATTTTGAGGCAAAGCGCAAGGAACTTGAGGCAGAAGGTTGCCGTTGGAGATTCGTTGCTCGCATGGAGGCTCTTGAGGATGGTAAGGTGAAGGCAAGTGTTGGTCTCAACAAGATTCCTTCCAACCACTCATTCTATGAGCTTGAGGGCAGTAACAACATCGTTACCCTCACAACTGCTCGCTATAAGGAATATCCTATGCTCATTCAGGGCTATGGTGCCGGTGCAAGTGTAACGGCTGCAGGTGTATTCGCAAACATTATGTCAATCGCAAACATCTAAAGGAGAAAACATTATGAAGCACATAATAATTCTGGGCGATGGAATGGCAGATAAAGCCATTGAGAAACTCGGCGGAAAGACTCCGTTGCAGTTCGCCAAGACTCCTTACATGGATATGCTGGCAAAGAAGGGGCGTACAGGTCGCCTCATAACCGTACCAGAGGGCTATAACCCCGGTTCGGAGGTTGCCAACACCGCAATTCTCGGCTATGACCTCGACAAGGTATATGAAGGTCGCGGTCCTCTTGAGGCCGCTTCCATCGGCTATGAGATGAAGCCTCTCGACCTCGCTCTTCGCTGCAACATCATCTGCGTTCGTGAGGACGGTACTATCAAAACCCATAATGGCGGCAATCTATCAACCGAGGATGCAGGTCCGCTGATTGACCTTCTCAACGAGAAACTCGGCTCTGACCGCGTGAAATGGGTGAAAGGCATACAGTATCGCCATCTGCTCATAATTGACGGTGGCTCAAAGCATATTGTCTGCGCCCCACCCCATGACCATCCGAATGAGGCGTGGCGTCCGCTTCTCGTTCAGCCAGAGAAAGGTTGGGAGAACAAGCGCGAGGAAGGTCGCATGACTGCACAGGAAACGGCAGACTTGCTCAATGACCTTATCATCAAGTCGCAGGACATTCTGCTCAATGCCCCTCTCAACATCAAGCGCAAGGCAGAGGGTAAGGATCTTGCCAATATTATCTGGCCTTGGAGCGGCGGCTATCGTCCTGCCATGCAGACTCTCAGCGAGATATACCCTTCGGTGAAATCGGGCGCTGTGGTATCAGCCGTTGACCTTATCCGTGGAATCGGACACTATGCAGGTCTCGATATCATCGAAGTGGAAGGCGCTACAGGTCTCTGGGACACCAACTACGAGGGCAAGACAAAGGCTGCACTCGATGAACTGAAGAAGAAGGATTTCGTTTTCCTCCATGTAGAGGCAAGTGACGAGGCCGGACACGACGGAGAGGTGGATCTGAAGGTGAAGACCATAGAGAACCTTGATTCTCGCATGATAGGTCCTATATACGAAGAAACAAAGACATGGGACGAGCCTGTGTGCATCGCTATCCTACCCGACCATTTCACACCTGTGGAGCTTCGAGTACACGTTGGAGAGCCTGTACCTTTCATCATCTACTATCCAGGCATAGAGCCAGACGATACGCAGGTATATGACGAGGTTTCATGCGTTACGGGTAGCTACGGCATCCTGAAACTTCAGGAGTTTATGCAAACAATAATGAAATACTAAACAAGATGAAATATTATAGTACAAATAAGAAAGCACCGATAGCAACGCTCGAAAAGGCTGTTGTAAAGGGTTTGGCAGAGGATCGCGGCCTCTATATGCCAGAGAACATCAAGGCACTCCCAAAGGAGTTCTTTGAAAACATCGACAAGATGTCGTTTCAGGAGATTGCATACATAGTTGCTGATGCATTCTTCGGTGAGGATGTTGACGCAGAGTCATTGAAGCAGATCGTGTATGACACATTGCAGTTCGATTGTCCTATCGTACCTGTTACCGACAACATCTACACCCTCGAACTCTTCCATGGTCCTACTCTCGCATTCAAGGATGTAGGCGCACGCTTCATGGCGCGTCTGCTCCAATATTTCCTCAAGAAGGGCGGTGAATACGTAAGTTCTGCCTCTGCTTCAGCAAAGGCTGGCGTAAACGTACTCGTGGCAACTTCCGGTGACACAGGTAGTGCCGTAGCCAACGGATTCCTCGGTGTTGACGGCATCCATGTATATGTTCTTTATCCAAAGGGAAAGGTAAGTCCTATTCAGGAATGTCAGTTCACTACTCTCGGCAAGAACATAACAGCAGTTGAGGTTGACGGTGTATTCGACGATTGTCAGGCTCTCGTTAAGTCTGCATTCATGGATGCAGAGCTCAACGCACACATGAAGCTGACATCGGCAAACTCTATCAATGTGGCTCGCTTCCTCCCACAGGCATTCTATTACTTCAACGCTTACGCTCGCCTAAAGGCTCTCGGCAAGGCCGACCAGATGGTGGTATGTGTGCCTTCCGGCAACTTCGGAAACATCTGCGCAGCCCTCTTCGGACACAGAATGGGACTCCCAGTAAAACGTTTCATTGCAGCCAATAATGCCAACGATATTTTCTTCAAGTATCTCCAGACAGGCAAGTACGAGCCAAAGGCTTCACTCGCAACATTGGCTAACGCTATGGACGTGGGTGATCCTTCAAACTTCGCCCGTATCTACGACCTTTACGAAGGTAAGCACGCAACTATCACAAGTCTCATAAGCGGTGCCACATACAAGGATGAGCAGATTGCCGAAACCATGAAGCAATGCTTTAATGAAACAGGATATATCCTTGATCCTCATGGCGCTTGCGGTTATCAGGCTCTTAAGGAACAACTCAAGGATGGTGAGGCTGGAGTATTCTGCGAGACAGCCCACCCAGCCAAGTTCAAGGAGAAGGTTGATGCAATCCTTGGCAGCGACATTGAGATACCTGCACGCCTTCAGGAATTCATGAAGGGAACGAAGCAGAGCGTCAGCATGACAAAAGACTTTGAATCGTTCAAGGCATTCTTGATGAACGAATAGACGATTTTCAAAAGTCAAGAACTAAAAGTGAAGAGTGAAGAATTTAAGTTACATTGTTCTGGCGATAGAATGCTTGAAGTGGCAATACGAATTTAAATTCTTCACTTTTCATTCTTCATTATTCACTCCCTAAACACAGTTTATGCAACCCTTAACAGTCTATAAGGCCAGTGCAGGCAGCGGTAAGACATTCACTCTTGCCGTAGAATTTATCAAACTGCTCATTCTCAATCCCCGCAAATATGAGAATATCCTTGCCGTAACCTTTACCAACAAGGCCACGGAAGAGATGAAGCATCGTATAGTAAGCCAGCTATACGGACTTTCCCATGGTCTAAAAAGCAGCGATTCCTATCTGAACAAGATAACGAAGGAACTCGATGTTTCCGAGGATTTCGTACGCAAAAACGCTGATATCGCCCTTCATAACCTCCTGCACAACTACAACCAGTTCCGTGTTCAAACCATTGACGCCTTCTTCCAGAGCATACTCCGCAATATGGTCAAGGAACTTGGTCTTGGAAACAACCTCCGCATATCGCTCAACGACAGTCAGGTCATTTCCGAAGCTGTCGACTCCATTATGGAGACTCTCGACAAGGACAAGGCTCTTATGTCATGGATTATAGAGTACGTAAACGAGAGGATGGACAACCAAAAGTCGTGGGATATCACTGGTGAAGTGAAGTCATTCGGAATGAATCTCAGTAAGGAGTTCTTCAAGAGCAACGAGCATCTGCTGAAATCAATCGCGAATGACAAGTACTTCTTCTCACGCTATAAAAAGGCGATGACTGCCATAATAAGGGGGGCAGAGGCTCATTTCAAGGAGTGTGGCGAATATTTCCTCACAATGCTCTCAGATGCAGGCTACGACGTCACGGACCTTGCCTTTGGCCGAACAGGCGTTGCAGGCTACTTCCTAAAGCTCAAGGACGGCGATTTCATCAAGGACAATATCGTGGGGGCACGTGTTCAGGCAGCAATGAACGACCCGATGAAATGGGGCACAAAGAAGAATGCAAGCGAAATAGCCCCTTTGGCTGAAAGCCAGCTAATCCCCTACCTCATCGGAATTGAGAAAGAACGTCAGGCAGAAGTACCGAAAGTACGTTCTGCCATCATCACACTGAAGAACATCAATAAGATGCGCCTGTTGTTCAGCATCCGTGAGGAAATGGACAGACTTAACAAGGAGAACGCGCGTTTTATGCTATCCAACACCCAGATGGTGCTTAGTCAGATGATACAGGAGGACACCAATATCGCTCCGTTCATCTACGAAAAGATCGGGGCATACCTCCAGCATATCATGATTGACGAGTTCCAGGACACGAGTACCGTACAATGGAATAACTTCAAGGTGCTGCTCGAAAACTGCATGGCAGGAAACGAAGACAATCCTCAGAACGAGGGTGCGATAAACAACCTTATCGTGGGTGATGTGAAGCAGAGCATCTACCGTTTTCGCTCTGGAGACTGGCGATTACTCAATGGTATCGAGCAGGAGTTCGGAAACGGAATGATAAAGATTAATCCACTTGCAACAAACTGGCGTTCAGAACGTAACATCATTTCGTTCAATAATCACTTTTTTAGACAGGTATGCAGTATTGAGGCTGACAGCATTATGCCACAGGGGGCAATGGAACAGCAGGAATTCATTGGAGCCAACAACCTTTCTGTCGAGGCTGCACAACAGATGAATACCTACGCAGAGGCCTTACGCCATGCATACGACGATGTGGCTCAGGATATTCCTGCATTCAAGCCAAGCCGTGGTCTTGTGCGTGTGGAACTACTCCCTGAGGAACGCGCCGATTTCATCGAGGCGGCAAAGACACGCACACTCGACTACATCCAAAGCCTTATTACGCAGGGTGTCAAGCCAAGCGAGATTGCCATACTCGTACGTTTCAACTCCGAAGCATCGGATATTGCCCAATATTTCGCAGAAAACGCCCCTGAACTGAGTATCGTCTCAGAACAGGCATTCACCCTTGAGGCCTCCCCTCTGGTCACAATGATTATATCCATGCTGCGCCTCCTTCGCAATGCCAACGACAAACAGGCGGAAATAACCCTTGTAAAGCTCTATATCGCCTATATTCTCCGCGAAGACCTTACCGACGGCAGCATACTCACCTCCGACAAATCCTTCCAAACCTACCTGCCACAGGAAATATCAAGCGAGGAGGCAATGGAACAGATGCGTTCAATGTCGCTCTATGAGCTTTCCGAGTACATCTACCGCAAGCTCCGCCTCTCCCAACTCGAAGGTCAGGCTCCATATGCCACGGCTTTTTTCGACGGTCTGAAGAAATACATGGAGGAAAACATCGCAACAATCGAGGAATTCCTCGATTATTGGGATAGCGAGCTCCATAGCAAGGCAATATCCATAGGAAGCGGTGACAGCATACGCGTCATCACCATACACAAGAGTAAGGGACTTGAGTTCAGACACCTCGTAATGCCTTTCTGCAACTGGAATATGGCAGCCCGACATACAGAGACGCTTTGGTGTACCATCAACGAACAACCATTCTCTGAACTTCCATTCATCCCTGTTGACTACACAGGCCGTACGAGCCTACAGAACTCCATCTATGAGCCTTACGGTATAGAGGAATGGATGCAAGGCATAGTTGACAACCTCAACCTTCTCTATGTGGCATTCACACGCGCAGGACGCTCTCTCTTCGTCATTGCCAACCAGAGTGCAAAGGAGGACAACCGTTCCTACGCCATTATTGAGGCATTGCGCAGAATTGCCGATTCCAACGAACTTGAAGGCTGTTCTTTCGAGGACAACGCTTCCGAGGAAGACACAGAAAACGCTTCCCCATCCATCTTCACTTTTGGAGAGCACTTTTTCGAGAACAAGGAGGAAAAGAGCAAGGAATCCGACAATGTATTTGAGCGCACTCCTACGGCTATCCCTGTAAGCATAGAAAGCTACGACTCTGAGAATATCTCCTTCCGTCAGAGCAACAAGAGCCGTGAGTTCGCTGCCGATACACTTGATGATAACGACAGCAAGCGATACACCACGATGGGCTCTGTCATGCACATGCTTTTCTCTCGCATCCACACCACGGCCGACATAGACAAGGAACTGCGCCAGTTTGAGTTTGACGGTGTGATCTACGATGAAGCCATAAGTGCAGAGGAGCTACGCAACGAGTTAAAGCATAAATTCAGCAATGCGACTGTATCTTCTTGGTTTTCCGACAAATGGACCATATTCAACGAGTGCAATATCATGCAGCTCAAGAACGGCAAGATTGTGGAAGACCGTCCAGACCGCGTAATAACCGACGGCAACGAGACAATAGTCATCGACTATAAGTTCGGTCACAAGAATGCCGCCTATGCCAAGCAGGTACAACGCTATATGAACCTCATGCAGCAAATGGGCTACCCTAACGTAAAAGGCTATCTCTGGTATGTCAATCTGGATGAAGTGGAAAGTGTAAAGTAGATAGTGGAAAGTGTAAAGTAGATAGTAATATGAAGTCATTCCTGAACATAGTAGCACAAGATATACTCGCAAAGTACGGCACCAACCTATCCGAAGTGGTTGTCGTATTCCCAAACAAGCGAGCATCCTTATTTCTAAACGAAGAACTAATCAAGCTCTCCGACAGCAAGCCTGTATGGAGTCCTAAGTACATGACCATTAGCGAGCTCTTCCGTTCGCAGAGCCAACTTGTCGTTGCCGATCAGATAAAACTAGTCTGCGAACTATACAAGCATTACGCTGAAAAGACCGGAACCACCGAATCCCTCGATGATTTCTACGGTTGGGGCGAACTCATGCTATCCGACTTCGACGACCTCGACAAAAACATGGGCGATGCGGAGCATATCTTCGAAAACACCGATGAGATACACTCGTATGACAGTGCCGACTATCTATCTGAAGACCAGAAGGAAGCCCTAAAGCGTTTCTTCTCCAATTTCAGCGATGATGACTCCAAAGTAAAGCAGAACTTCGCACAACTATGGAACAACCTCGGAGCTATCTATACCTCCTTCCGCGATAGTCTTCGTAAGCAAGGCATCGCATACGAGGGTATGCTTTACCGCGATGTAGCCGAGGAATTAAAGACCGCAACCACCAACACCAAACACCTTACGCCCAACACCCACTACCTGTTCGTCGGCTTCAACCTCATCCAACCCGTTGAACAGGAACTTATGGCATACCTGAAGCGTGAGGGCAAGGCGGCTTTCTACTGGGATTACGACAACTACTACATGGCTGACGGCAACGAGGCCGGGCGCTACATCAAATCATATCTCTCGGCCTTCCCTAATGAGATTACGATTCCAGAGGCTTTCAATAACTTCACAAACAAGCCATGCATCACCTATATCTCTGCTTCTACAGAAGATGTCCAGGCACGCTACGTAAGCCAATGGCTAACGGAAGAGCGCATTAAGGCAGGCAAGCGCACAGCTATCGTACTTTGCGACGAGAAGCTTCTCCCTACCGTACTCCATGCCCTTCCCGACAACGTCAAGGACATCAACATCACTTCGGGCTACCCTCTTCAGCAAACCCTCATCGCAACGCTCGTAAAGCAGATTTTCATTCTGAAGCAGCGCGGTTCCTCTCGCATCAAAGGTGCCTTGCGACTACATCAGGTAAACACGATTCTGCATCATCCGTATATGAAATACATTTCAGATAATGCAGAAAGACTGATCATCGAACTTAATGACGAGAAAAAAAAGGTTTTCTACCCTACTATCGAGGAACTGTCACTTGACGAGCACCTTGCAAACCTCTTTACTCCTATCAGCCACCACGACGAGGCTGCCACACCGATAGAAGCACAGCGCCTGCGTTGCCTCGACATGATAACGTGCATCTCAAAGGCAATACATCGCATAGCGACCAACTGCGCCGAGCCCGACCCTCTGATGCAGGAATCTCTATACCGTATGTACCAGATAATGAACCGCGTCAATACGCTCATCACATCCAACGAACTCATCGTAAGCGATTCATCTCTGCAAGGCATCCTTAACCAGATTATACGCTCCACATCCGTGCCTTTCCACGGAGAGCCAATCATCGGTATTCAGGTCATGGGCGTGCTCGAGACACGTAACCTCGATTTCGACCATATGCTCATCCTCTCTGCCAACGAGGGCAACATACCGAAGAGCGTAAACGACTCCTCATTCATTCCTCACGTAATACGCCGCGCATACGGACTCACTACCATAGAGAACAAAATTGCCATCTACGCCTATTACTTCCACCGAATGATGCAGAGGGCTGCCGACGTGTCAATCACCTACAACAACTCCACAAACGACACCAAGACCAACGAGATGTCGCGCTTCATGATGCAGCTCATAGCTGAGTCCGACATCAAGATAAACATTGCCGAGATGACCTCATCGCTGCTCGTAGGCAAGACGGAGCGATGCGATGTGCAGAAAAACAAAGAAGTCATCGAGAAGATGGAACAGGAAAGCTCCATTTCACCGACAGCCATAAACACGTACCTGCGCTGCCAGTTGCAGTATTTCTACAGGTTCGTATGCGGCATCAGCGACAATGCCGAAAGCGACGAGGAGGAAATGGACAACCGCACCTTCGGTCTCGTATTCCACAAGGCCGCCGAACTCATCTATGCTCCTTTCAAGGGCAAGAGCGTAACAGAATCAGTCATTGACGGTATGCTCAAGGACCCATCGTTCATTGAGCGTGCTATTGACGAGGGATTCAAGGAAGAACTTTTCGCAATGAAGGACAAAGAGACAAAGAAACGCCCTATGCCTACGCTCGACGGCACACAGCTCATTCATCGCGAGATAATAAGGAAAATGCTGCGACAGCTTCTTGAATATGACAAGAAGAACTGTCCGATAACGATTGTTGATGTAGAAAAGTATATCGAAGACTATATCACCTTCGAAACCGACCGTGGTTCTCGAACTCTGAAAATCAAAGGAATCATCGACCGTCTTGACATTGTGAAGAACGAGAACGGACATCTACAAATGCGTGTCGTTGACTATAAGACAGGTTCTCGCGAGCCTGGCAACGTGAAGTCGGTTAGCGACATCTTCACCCCGGAGGGTGCCAATTCAAACGCACACACCGACTATTATCTCCAGACTCTTCTCTACTCACGTATCCTTGCTCTCCCTACGCAGGGAGTAGCCCAGAACGGCACATACCCTGTCGTTCCTGCCCTTCTCTACCCTCACCGTTCCAATACGGACAACTACGACCCTGTATTGAAGATTAACAAGGAGAAAATCACGGATATCAAAGCCCTTGCCAACGAATACAACGACGGTTTCATCCGCGTTCTAAAGGAAATATACGATTATTCCCGTCCTTTCGCTGCTACGCAGAATGCAGAGCAATGCGAAAGATGCTTCTACAAGAATATATGTGGAAGAAATAAGTGAAACAACCCCTTTCCCGCCCTTCGGGCACCCTTTCCCCGTGAAGGGGCAAGGGAGCAAGATAGTAATGCTCCCTTATAAGCGATAAATAAACATATAAAAAAACAAATACCCAAAGACGTTTGAGATTTCGAAAAGAACTCTGTGTCTTTGCGTCTTTGCGTTTATAAAAGGCGATAGTAAATAAATGGAAACTTTTCCCTTGCCCCTTGGGGAAAGGGTGCCCGAAGGGCGGGAAAGGGGGTCGTTGTTTATTTAAACACAAGCATCCTCCACTCCCCTTCCTCTTTCTTCTCCTTTAGGCTGAGTCCGAGGCTTTCGGCCTTCTCCTCGAGCAGATGGATATCCTCCTCATAGAAACCGCTGAGAATGAGCGTGCCACCATGTGCCATAACCTCACGGAAGGCAGGCATATCATTCAGGAGAATGTTACGATTTATATTGGCAAGTACCACATCGAACACACCGCTTATATGCGAGAGCACATGGGCATTTCCCTCAAACACCTCTATCCTATCCGCCACACCGTTTATTTCGGCATTATGGCGCGCGTTATCCGCACTCCATTCGTCAATGTCATACGCCACGGCATCAGCAGCACCGCATTTCAAGGCAGTAATGGCTAGAATACCAGTACCACAGCCGCAATCAAGTACTCTCTTACCCTTCAGATCCATGTCGAGCAACATCCCCACAATCATCTGGGTAGTCTCATGCGTGCCTGTCCCGAAGGCATTACGCGCCTGAATCCCTATCTTAATAGGCGACTGTGCATTAACATCCTCGTTTCCACTATCATGCCCTTCCGGATGCAGAACATCATAAATCACGAGCCTGTCATCTATATTAATAGGTGCAAAGCCCTCTTCCTGCTCCCATGTCTCATTCCAGTCCTTATCCTCCACTTCCTCGGTTTCGAATGTCACGGTCACATCATCCATGGGAAACTCCACCAATGCCTCTCTCATCGCAGACTCGTCGTAGAAATCAACCTGAACATAACCGTCAACACCATTGTCTGTGTCGAGAAAAGTCTCATAACCGCATTCGCCCGCAATGGCGGCGGTTATCTCACGTGCAGGCTGCATAAATTCACCATCAGCACATTTAATTGTGAAATGCGATACAAAATATTTCATAATAAAGTTAATTTTCTCTGCAAAATTAATAAAATTAGGGAAAAACTCCTCATTGTATAGGGATTTTCCGTAACTTTGTAACAAAAGTTAAAGTAAATTTGCACCATAAACCAACAGAATCAAGAAAATCACCCTTAATTATAGGAGGATACGACAATGAAAAGAATATTAACTCTTCTCGCAATAGCAACATTTGCTTCCTGCTCTATCTTTGCACAGGATGACATGTACTTCACACCGAAGTCAAAGGCTGTCAAGGACAAGGAAAAGGCTGAGGCCAAGGCAGCCAAGGAGAAGGAACTGGCAGAAATCAGGGCTGCCGAGGAGAAAAGGCAGGCCGAGGAAGAAGCAAGGGTTCTTCAGGCTAAGAAGGAATGGCTGCGCAAGAACAGACAGCATATTTCCGAGACTGAGGATGGCAAATTGGTGTATCATGTAGGCCGTAACGTCAGTGACGACGAATACAACCGCCGTGGTAAGTTCGCGTCAAGCTATGACATCGTATCCGACTCTACAGCAAGCGATATCATAGAGTTCACAGCAGGAGACGGCAAATACCCTGACAGCCTCGTTGCATATATCGACACAATATCAGGCACCGTAAACATAAAGAAGAAGTCAAGCGACAGATACGACGATGACGATGATTATTACTTCTCACGTCTTATGAATCGTTTCGACGGCTTCTACGGTTCCCGCCGTATGTGGTTGCTCTACAATGATCCATGGTACTCACACTGGGCTTACGATCCATTCTTCTGGAACGATCCTTGGTACTGGAACAGATCATGGGTTTATGACCCTTGGTACTGGAATGACCCATGGTACTACGGAGGCTACTACGGATACTATGGCGGATACTATGGCGGATATTACGGTGGCTACTATGGCTGGACAACATACCACCCATACCATCACTATCCCCGCTACTACTACACACCTGTAGCGCTTTCCGGTTCTGGAGGTACACATCACGTTCGTTACGGCTCTCATGGCAGACAGGCAGCACGCGACTATCGCAGTGTCTCTTCCAACATCAAGACCCACGACCGTCAGTATGGCAGCAGCTCAAGAAACGGCGATTTCACCGGATACAGAGGCAACAGGTCATACTCAACATCGAATAACAGTAACTCTGCAAGAAGCAACAGCTCATATAGCAATTCAAGCAGTCGCTCTTCAAGTCCTTCACGCTCCTACTCAAGCTCAAGCAGCTCAAGTTCAAGCTCAAGATCATCAAGTAGCGGTGGCGGCTCACGCGGCGGTGGCGGCATAGGTCACGGCGGAAGAAGATAAGCTCGAAATTAAGAGATTAAGAAATTAATCTAATCCGCAAAGCTCAAGTTGCACAATTGTACATAGTAAATTGTAAAAAGTAAATAATTATGAAGCACTATATCATATATACAATAGCACTTACAGCTCTCGCTATGCCAACAATGGCACAGGAAACCTACGAGAGCGCAAACATTGCGACAGAAGACGTAAACGGAACAGCACGCTACGTTGGTATGGGCGGAGCTATGGAAGCACTCGGTGCCGACATCTCCACCATCTCATCCAACCCAGCAAGCATAGGCCTCTTCCGCAAGTCAGGCATCAACGTCACCATGGGAGCCACCTCCTTATCCGGCAGCGACGGCAGTGTTGCCAAAGAGTACAAGTTCGACAACAAGAAGTCGCCGATGAGCTTCGACCAGCTCGGTTTCGTCTATGCCCACGAGTATGACAACGGTAACTTCCTCAACGTTGCGTTCACCTATCGCAAGTCACGCAACTTCAACCAGATACTCTCCCATTCCGGTGCGCTCAACGGTGCTTCGCTGAACAAGATTCCATACCAGAAATCCTTGATTGGCAACGCAAATGCAGGAGGTTACTTCCTCGACTACGACAAAGATGACAATATCATCGGCTATGCAAACGAGACATCGCCTAACACATCAGGCTGTTTTTCACAGGTTGACTATCTGTTCAACAACACTTTCACCATTGACCCTGATGACGGTAACGCATATTACTACAACGGCAAAGACTACCTCTTTGTACGCGACCAGAAAGGCTATATCGGCAGTTACGACATCAATATCAGCGGTAATCAGAACGACCGCATCTATTGGGGTTTCACATTCGGTATCAAGGACGTAAACTACTCTCACGACCAGGTATATAGCGAGAACATCGTTGACAGCCACGACAACTCTGCCGGATATTACGACCTATACGACACCAAATACATCTCCGGTCATGGTTACGACATCAGCGCCGGTATCATCTTCCGTCCTATCGATGCAAGTCCGCTGCGTATCGGTTTAAGCATTTCAACACCTACATGGTACCAGTTGAAATCTAACAACTACACCCGATTAGAGAATTATGGATATGACAACAATATCAACAAACTAATCGGCATGTACGACAATGGCAAGAGCGAAGACAAATACGAATACAAGGTATTCACCCCTTGGAAGTTCGGTGCAAGTTTAGGCTATACCATCGGCAATAACATAGCACTCGGTGCATCCTACAACTACAGCGACTATTCATCAATCGACAATCGATACATAACAGGCTACACATACGACAGCTACTATGATACCGAGAGCGCCGATACAAAGTCTGACAGACTTATGAACCACCACACCGAGAACTCCCTTCAGGGCGTATCAACACTCAAACTCGGTGCAGAGTACAAGCCAATGTCAGAACTCGCTATACGTGCAGGCTACAACTACGTATCGCCAATCTACAAGACCGATGCACAGCGCACCACCAGCCTCGACACCGACGGCTGTTACTACAGCTCTTCAACCGACTACGTGAACTGGGATGCAACCAACCGCTTCTCTCTCGGTGTAGGCTTCATCATCGACAACTTCACCATCGACGTAGCTTACCAGCATTCAGCACAGAATGGCGACTTCCACCCATTCGAGACCATCACTGTCGATGGCACTCAAAACAAGGCTCCTGCCGTAGAGGTGAAGAACGACCGCGATCAGTTCCTCATCACATTAGGATATAAATTCTAAATACACAATAAACGAATTTTAAGTGCATAGCTTTCTTCTGAAAGCTATGCATTTTTTTGTTTCCCATCTTCCCGACATGTCATTCCTGTTCAAAAAGCAATTAGCGTGAATTCGACGAAAAAAAAGAAATGGATTTATTTATCTGAAATAAATAGCGAAAATATTACTGCGCAAGCTATCAGATAAATCATATAAATCCGTTTTTTTTATTATTTTTGCAGACGGGAACTTGCGTAGCTTGTTGTCGAATTCAGGTTAAATGTGATATATATCAACTATCACAAATACCAAAACAAAGCTATCATAAACATCAAACAACAACTATCATAAACATTAATACTTAGATTATCATCTCCATTAACAACGCTCTTACATTTCCGTCACAAGACAAAGATTGTTTATGATATTTAGGTCCGATTCCCCCGATTAAAGTAAGAGACAGGTGTGATTCCCCTGAAAAAAAGTTGGAAAAACTTGGATATTTTCCAAATATGTTACCATAATTTCTTCGCAGCTGTCACCAACCAAACCACCTAAACAACTAACTATAAAGAATTTATCATACACAAACAAGCCATTTTTGATATAGTATCATGGTATCATGGTATCATATTTTTATCACACACCCTACTACTTTTTTTTCTCGCTTTTATAATTTAATAATAATAAATAAATATATATTTATTTATTATTATTAAGAAGAAGACCGAATTTTCAGGGTGTGTGTGTTTAAAATATGATACCATGATACCATGATACCACCATATTCCCTCTTTTAAGAAAAAAATCACATAACTAACAGATATTCTGCACAATAAGCGATTTTAACTTTTTTTACAGAAAAAAAGTTGAATAGTGGCCATTGTATTACGAGAATAATGCAGTAACTTTGCACTCGTCAAACCAAAGGACGTGCACCAGCCTTTGGGCTGACACGCACTTTTGACTGCGTGCGAGGTGCAAAGCACGTTGTCACTCGTCAAACCAAAGGACGTGCACCAGCCTTTGGGCTGACACGCACTTTTGACTGCGTGCGAGGTGCAATGCACGTTGTCACTCGTCAAACCAAAGGACATGCACCAACCTTTGGGCTGACATGCGCTTTTGACTGCGTGCGAGGTGCAATGCACGTTGTCACTCGTCAAACCAAAGGACATGCACCAACCTTTGGGCTGACATGCGCTTTTGACTTCGAGCGAGGTGCAATGCACGTTGTCAGCAGGAATCAGAAGAGACACGCGGTCTCACACACCGCCCTCATGGCCCCTTTGGATGTCCGAAGGACGAGACTTGCGAAGCTTGATGAGCCTTTGCTAATAAAAGGGGTTTAGGTCCGTTCCACCTCCGTTACAAGTCCGCTTCTAGTCCGCTTCTAATCCGTTCCTAGATATTGGAGCTTGAAACGAACATGAAAAAGGGGAAAAGTTAAAGTTTAACAAAAACAGACACACCCTAACTATCCCTTATTGAATTTTCGGAACACCTGTGCAGCGATGCTTCCCGAGAAGTTATGCCATACGGAGAAGATGGCACCCGGTACTGTTGCCATAGGGAACATGGCGAAATGGGTGGCAGCAAGGGAAGTGGCAAGACCGGAGTTCTGCATACCCACCTCGATGGCTATTGCCGTGCGTTTTGGGAAGTCGATGCCGAGCACCTTCCCCACCCCATATCCGAGAGCTAAGCCAAGCACGTTGTGCAGAATCACGACTACGGCAACTACCAGACTGCATGACATAATGCTCTGCGCGTTATGGCTCACTATGATACCGATGATAAGGGCGATGGCTACGGTTGAAACCATTGGCAGCAGAGGAGTTATCTTCTCCGTGAACTTTCCGAAATAATGACTCACCACGAAGCCGAGGATGATAGGCACGATGACCACTTGCACGATGCTCAAGAACATTCCCATGACATCCACGTTGACTTCCTTTCCTGCAAGGAGAAGTACAAGAGCTGGGGTAACAATCGGGGCAAGAAGCGTAGAGACTCCCGTCATGGCAACGCTCAGCGCAATGTCGCCCTTTGCAAGATAGCATATCACATTGCTTGCCGTTCCACCAGGGCAGCATCCCACGAGTATCACGCCAAGAGCAAGTTCAGAAGGCAGATTGAGCAAACGACACAGGCACCACGCAACGGATGGCATCACCAAGAACTGAGCCAGCTCGCCCACGAGGATATCCTTCGGGTGCATCAGTACAGGCTTGAAGTCGGATGGTTTCAAGGTCAGTCCCATACCGAACATCACGACTCCCAGCATCGGTGTAACCGCAGAGGTTGCTATCCATGAGAATGACACAGGCACAAATAATGCCAATGCTGCCACACCGACAACAAGCAGCGTGATATGCGCCGCCATCCATGCAGATACCTTATATAGTCTTTCTAAAAATGTTGTTCTCATTAGTTTAATAATATTTACAAGTGGCAAAATTACTCAAAATATTCAAAACAGCCAAGTACTTCGACAGATATTTTGAGGTTTGACAAATTATTATTATCTTATTTTCACAATACACTCACATCTCTGCGTTGAATACTAAATCTGCAAACATCATGCTTGACATAAGCCAAGAAATACCTATTTCAGGCGAGAAATAGGGGAAATTCATTCGTCCTGCACATAAGAAAAACTATCTTTGCAGCGGATAACACACCGAAAAGGTATTATACTTTAGTAAAAGATTGTTTAATTTAAAAGAAAGGATTGACTATGAAAGCGACATTAAACATTGCACTTGTTGCGCACGATTCAAGAAAGAATGAGTTATTGGATTGGGTAAGATTCAATGCCACCCTGCTTTCAAAGCATCAACTTTACGCTACTGGTACTACAGGAAGACTGATTAGCGAGCTTGCAATCGAAACTGATGAGGAGACTGAATACCCGTTTAAGGACAAGGTGACACGATTGCTTAGCGGTCCGTTGGGAGGTGACCAGCAGATTGGTGCCATGCTGGCAGAAGGTAAGATTGACATGCTGATTTTCTTCTGCGACAACCTTGCCGTACAAGGTCATCAGAACGATGTGTCTGCCCTTAGCCGTCTGGCTTCACTCTACAACATAGCTTTCGCCACCAACCGCACTACGGCAGATATGCTGCTTACCTCTACCCTACTTGGAGATGAGGAATACACCCGCATAGTTCCTGACTGCATACAACATTATGCCAACAGGAAACTTTAGGATATAAATATAACGCAATTCACTTATGTGGATTGCGTTTTTCTTTTGAGAAGCAGGAATTAAGTAAAACGAAAAATCCATCAGCTTTGTGAACTGATGGATTTTCGTCGGGGTGACAGGACTCGAACCTGCGACAGCCTGGTCCCAAACCAGGAACGCTACCAACTGCGCTACACCCCGAATGGATTTAGGAAATGTTGTTTTCAAATGAAAGTCGGGGTGACAGGACTCGAACCTGCGACAGCCTGGTCCCAAACCAGGAACGCTACCAACTGCGCTACACCCCGAAAAACATCGGTTGGAAACCTCCGTTATTTTCAAATGCGGTGCAAAGGTACGCATTATTTTTTAACTATCCAAATTTTTTCAGGACTTTTTACGGAAACGGAGGAAAAATTCATGTTATTTCATAGAAATAGCATACAAATATGCAAAATAAGACACAACCAGACGTGTCAAAACTGATAAGCTTACTTTTTCAGCTTTTTCTGTATCTTCTCAATCCTGCGCTTAGGATCTTGGGCATCAGGATACAGGTCGAGGGCTTTCTTGTAGTTGGCTATTGCAGCTTCGTACATCTTCTCGCGCTCACATTCCTTACCCATTATGGTATATTCCACAGATAGCTGCATAAGCCTCTGTTTCTGTGTCTCTGCTTCCATTTTCAAGCGCTCTATATCGTCCATGAGAAGGTTGATGATATTGAGCTTACGACGAAGAAGTCGCTTGGGAGCAGGCTTTTCTATGTCATAACGGCTGTGTATGGCGAGGAAGAACTGATTCAGGGCCTCGTCAATGTCTCCCCTATCGAACGCCTTCGCAGCATCGTAATACTGCTTGTCAGCTGCCGTTTCTTTTAGCGCCTGATTGATAAGCCTCTGGTCATTATAACCGGCAGCAAAGCGTTTCACCTCATCGCGCACGAAGACATCGGAATGACGAATAGGCTGATTGAGTTCGATACCCTCAAGAGATGTGCATCGGGAAAGAGCCACGTAGGTCTGGCCTCCGGCAAAGACACCATGTCCGAAGTCTATCTTCACATTGTTGAACGTGAGGCCTTGAGACTTATGCACGGTGATAGCCCATGCAAGGCGCAGAGGAAACTGGATATACGAGCCAATCTCCTCTTCTTCAATGCGTTTCTCCACCTCATTGAAGGTATAGCGCACATTAGACCAACGGTCGCGCTCCACATCCACTTCCTCTCCCGATTCTTTCCTTACATATATGCGTGTGCCGTCCTCATCCAATCCGATGACAATACCGAGAGTTCCGTTTACCCAACGGTGATCCATATCGTTCTTGATAAAAATGACCTGTGCCCCAACCTTCAGTTCAAGCTGTATGGGCGTAGGCATCATTGTTTCGGGGAAATCACCGTTTGTGGCACCATTAAGGATAACAGGCTCTCCGGGAAGTTCCTCAAGATGCTGGGTGTTGATGAAATCCACCGTATCGCGCGTTGTGGAAAGGGTTATAGCAAGACTATTGCCTTGGAGTTGTCTGGAATCCCCATAAGTCACCCTCGCATTGAGTAGGGCGAGGTCACGGTCGGTTGCCTGTGAGGTACGGATATTGTCAAGGATTCCAATAAAGACAGGGTCTGACTGCCTATATACCTTGCGCAGCTCTATGCTTACTACCTGTTTCTCACGAAACACATGCGCATCAAAGAAGAAACTGGATGGATAGAAAGGTTGCAGAAGTTGTCGGTCCTCATCGCGCACAACAGGCTCAAGCTGATACACATCCCCCACCATCATAAGCTGCTTGCCTCCGAAAGGCTGTGACATATTACGAGAATAGATACGCAGTACCTTATCGATAAAATCGATGATATCAGCACGTACCATGGAAATCTCGTCGATGATGATAAGTTCAAGCTCACGTATCATCTTCACCTTCTCGCCATTGTATTTCAGCGTGCTGCGGATGTTACGTGCAGAGTAGCGACTGTCATTAGGCAGAAGCGGATGAAATGGGAGTTTGAAGAAACTGTGCAGCGTGGAACCTCCGGCATTGATAGCAGCAATGCCCGTAGGCGCAAGTATGACGTGCTTTTTCTTGGTAGTAGATGCAATATGTCTCAGGAACGTTGATTTACCCGTACCCGCCTTTCCTGTGAGGAACACGGAACGGTTGGAAAACTCTATTAACTGCAGAGCCTTCTGAAGTTCGGGATTCTGGAGGTCGAGAGACAAAACTATTACTATTTAACTATTTACTATTTTTTTAGAGTGAAAAATGAAGAGTGAAGAATTTAAGTTACATTGTTCTGGCAATGGATGCTTGAAACGGCAATACAAATTTAAATTCTTCACTCTTAACTTTTCACTCTTAACTTTGTTATAGATCCTTCAAAGTAACCTGTTGCTGTGGTTCAGGCTCCTGTGAATGCTGAATTATAGGAGCAGCAGGAGCAAGTTCGCGCTTGATAGGCTCACCATTTGCATCAAGACGCATTTCCAATGCATCTACCAGAGAGTCTTCATCAAGAGTATCCTTATGCGAACGATAGAACGGACAGTCGTACATAGATGATGAAACGTCAATGTCCTTCGGTTTATCGAACTTACCATGATACTTCTCGAAGGCAGGATCGTCGAACACGGATTCGAGAAAATATCCGCATATAGGAAGTGCTGTGCGAGAACCTTGTCCGAGGGCACCCGTGCGGAAATGGATGCAGCGATACTCGCCACCTACCCATGCACCAACTACGAGCTTAGGACTTACGCCCATAAACCATGCATCAGAGTGGTTATTTGATGTACCTGTCTTACCGCCGAAATCAGTGTCACGAATATCGCGCACATATCCCCAGAGGCTCTGACCAGTACCACCAGCATCACGCATAACGGAGCGCAGCATCTGCTGCATGTAATATGCAGACTTTACGCTAATAGCTTGTTCTGTCTCGTTTGGAGCAACATATACCTCATTTCCGTCACGGTCAAGGATACGTGTCACAAGGATGGCCTCAGGATGTGCCTTACCCTCGTTTGCCACAGTGCTATATGCGTTAGCAAGCTCAAGGAGGTTCACGTCACTTGCACCAAGAGAGAGTGAAGGAGCATCATCCAACGGACTCTTGATACCCATTGCCTTGGCAGTCTCGATGATGTTCTTGATACCCATCTCCTGTCCTACGCGCACGGCAACGGAGTTGATTGACTGTGAGAAGGCAGAGCGGAGCGGCATGGAGTCGCCTGAAAAATAGCCGTTGGCATTGGTTGGGGCCCAAGTAACCTCCTTCTTCTCCTTCTCATCCCATACCTTCATTGAGAAGAACTCATCACGGCGCTTGTCACAAGGCGTAAGTCCCTGTTCCATAGCCTCGGTATATACGAAGAGTTTGAAAGTAGAACCTGGCTGACGCTGTGCCGTTACCTTGTCATATTTCCAATGGTTGAAGTCGATATCGCCAACCCATGCCTTAACATGGGCTGTCTGAGGCTCTATGGCAACGAAAGAACAGTGCATGAAGCGCACCATATAGCGGATAGAATCCATTGTTGACATCTCCTTCTCTATCTCACCCTTCTCATAGTCGAATAACTTAACCTTATGAGGCTTGTTGAGATAGTAATCGATAGAATCCTGATTATCCTTGAACTTGTTCTTCAGATACTTGTAACAGCTCTGACGCTTTGCAATATCCTCGATGAAGTTCTTGATTTCGTTGTGATGCTCGTCTTGCCAAGGATTTGTCTTTCCCCAGTGTGAGTTGAAATTGCGCTGTACCTGCTTCATCTGCTTTATGGCAGCTTCCTCGGCATATTTCTGCATACGGGAATCAACGGTAGTATATATCTTCAGACCGGCAGTATATAGATTGAGACCGTTTTCATCAAGCCATTTGTCAAGGTACTTGGCAACAGCCTCACGGAAATACTTTGCCTGTCCGTCATAGTTTTCCTCAGGTCTGAACTCTGAGCAGTCGATAGGCTTTGCCTTGAGAGTATCAAACTGAGCACGATCAATATTGCCGTGTGTGAGCATATTCTCAAGCACCACATTACGACGCTTCAATGAGTTCTCTGGATGAGAGATAGGGTTATAGAATGTAGTTGCCTTGAGCATACCCACAAGCACAGCGGCCTGATCAGCTGTGAGCTTATTAGGCGTGGTATTGAAGTATGTCTTTGAGGCAATCTTTATTCCAAATGCGTTATGTCCGAAATCCACGGTGTTGGCATACTGCACTAGAATCTCGTTCTTACCCTCCTTACGTCCCTTAGTAGAAGCAAAGTAAAGTTCAAGTTTGAGAGCGGTAATCCATTCCTTGGTCTTCATGATGAGAATCTTCACTCCAGGAATCTTACCCACAAGACCTGTGCTGTATTGAGTACGCACACGGAACATATTCTTTGCCAACTGCTGCGTAATGGTAGAAGCGCCACGACCGCCACGACCTGTCGCAGCGTCCTTTGCAGCTCCCACAAGTCCGAGAGGATCCACGCCCCAATGCTTATAGAAGCGCTCATCCTCAGTACTGATGAGTGCCTGCCAGAATACAGGTGCAACATCCTTATACTCCACAGGAATACGGTTCTCATTGAAATACTTTCCAAGAAGCACACCATCCGCAGAATACAGTTCCGATGCCTGTGCTGTACGATGCTCCCTGATATCAGACCAGCCAGGAGACTTTCCGAAAAGCCAGAAGAGATTAAGGTCAACAGCTCCGAGATAGAGCATGAAGAGCACAACCAAAGTACCAAGAACGCTTATGGTCTTGATATACCAGGGGCGCCCTTTGTAAATAGACTTGTACCAAGCCCAGAAACGCGCAGTCATCTTACAGATGAAATTCCAAGCACTACTTAATATTTTCATATTTCAATTATTTTTTTCTTTCCCCAATAAGAGTTTACTTTTCCCGCTGCAAAGGTAGCATTTTTTTATGAAATCAGAGCCGAGAATCAATATAATTTGTTATTTCATTAACGTTTTCGGGATTAAACCACATAATTTCTGCATCCCTTTTGTACCAAGTAAGCTGTTTTCGGGCATAGCGACGGCTATTACTCTGTATCTGCCTTACGGCTTCCTCCAAAGGTATGGCGCCATCGAAATACTGGAACATCTCCTTATAGCCTACGGTATTCAGGGCATTAAGCTCACGATGTGGCAACATTGCCCTTGCTTCCTGTTCCAACCCTTGCTCCATCATATCGAGTACGCGCATATTTATACGCTCATACAGTTCATCACGGTCACGGTTTAACCCAATCTTTATGATGTTGAACGGACGCTTACGCTTCTCTCCCGTGCGGAACGACGTGTATGTTCTGCCTGTCTGATGGCATATCTCAAGCGCATGGAGTATGCGGCGCGGATTCTTCCTGTCCACAATGGCATAGTGCTCAGGATCGAGACGAGAAAGTTCTTCAAGCAAAGAGTCAAGGCCCTCATCCTCCAACCTCCGTTTCATCTCATTACGTATATCCTCACGTATGTTGGGGATATCGTCAATACCATTGCACACAGCGTCTATATACATCATGCTTCCACCTGCGAGGAGGGCAATTGGGTAATGGGTGTTAGGTGATGGGTGTTCCCCTTGACCTTCGTCCTTTGACCTTTGACCTTCAACCTCTGCAAGCTTGCGAAGCAGTTCAAGCACATCCTGTTCATAGTTTGAGGCTGAGTAATAGTCACCAATATGATGAGTGCCTACAAAATAATGCCGCACCCTCTGCATTTGCTCTGCAGTGGGAGCGGCAGTACCTATTGGTATTTCCGCAAATATCTGGCGAGAGTCAGCATTGATGATATCTATACCATAATGCTCAGCAATCTGAAGGCAAATCTCTGTTTTGCCCACCCCCGTAGGACCAGTTATTACGATAAGAGAATTCACAAGAAGAAATGCTTTGTCCTAACCTTAACGGATAACGCCGCGCTCAGACTCTTCGAAGAACTTAATAACATACTCTATCTCCTTGGACATAGGCAATTTGGCCTTTACTTCCTCTATACCCTCTTTAACGAGTCCATGAGAGAATATGATACGATATGCCTGACCGATATTGTCTATTGTCTCGTTAGTAAAGCCACGACGACGAAGACCTACGAGATTGAGTCCGCAATAACGGATCGGGTCTTTTCCTGCAATGCAATAAGGAGGGATATCCCTTGAAGTACGAGAACCGCCCTGCACCATCACATAACCTCCGATACGGGTAAACTGATGTACGAGAACAGCACCTGAGATTATGGCACAGTCGTCAACGATTACTTCTCCAGCAAACTTCGTTGAGTTGCCTATGATGCAGTTGCTACCGATAACACAGTCATGGGCGATGTGCATATTCTCCATAAGCAGGTTGTTGTTGCCAACCTTCGTCGTTCCCTTTGAGAATGTGCCACGAGAGATAGTCACGTTCTCACGAATGGAGTTATTGTCACCTATCTCGCATGTTGTAATCTCGCCATGGAACTTCAGATCCTGAGGCTTCGTAGAAAGGCTTGCACCCGGGAACACCTCATTGTTTGAACCCATACGCAATCCCTGATGAAGGGTTACGCTGTTCTGAAACACGTTGTTGTCGCCTATTACGACATCACCGTCTATGTAGCAGAATGGACCTATAATATTATTGTCACCCAACTTTGCGTCAGGATGCACAAATGCCAATGGACTAATCTGATTCATATATTATTATTCTCTGTTCTTGATAATCTGACAAGCGTATGTAGCCTCACATACCACATCATCGCCCACAAAGGCATATCCGTGGAGTGAAGAGATACCATGACGAACCGGACCAAGGAGATCAACCTTGAAGATAAGGGTATCGCCTGGCACAACCTTCTTGCGGAACTTCACACCGTCAATCTTGATGAAGTATGCAGTATATTTCTCTGGTTCTTCCATCGTGTTGAGCACGATAAGACCGCCACACTGCGCCATAGCCTCCACGATAAGCACACCCGGCATAACAGGTTCTGTTGGGAAATGTCCCTGGAAGAAAGGCTCGTTGCTTGTAACGTTCTTGATACCTACGATTGTTGTTGCACCAATAGAAACCACCTTGTCAACCAACTGGAATGGATAACGATGAGGTAGCAGGTCACGAATACGCCTGTTATCAATTACCGGTTCTGCATTCGGATCATATATAGGAGCCTGTATCTCATGCTTACGAATAACCCTGCGCATCTCGCGCGCAAACTTATTATTAATAGTATGTCCCGGACGTGTAGCAATGATACGGCCCTTGATAGGTTTTCCAATAAGTGCCATGTCGCCAATCACATCAAGGAGCTTATGACGGGTACATTCGTTCTCCCATACAATTGGCTTATGCTGTATATATCCGAGCTTGCTTGCATCAAGACGTGGAACACCGAGAAGGTCAGCAAGAGCATCGAGCTTGTCCTGTGGCTGTTCAACCTCATAGATAACGATGGCATTATCCATGTCACCGCCCTTGATGAGGTTTGCCTGAAGCAACTGCATTATATCGCGAACGAACACGAAGGTACGTGCAGGAGCAATCTCACTTGCGAAATCCTCTATATCATCGATTGTAGCAAACTGGGAGTTGATGAACTTTGACTCGAAAGAGCACATCGCTGTGATGGAGAATTGCTCATCAGGAAGGATCGTGATGCAAGAACCAGTTTTCTCGTCCTTTACCTCAATCTTATTGTGGATGATATAATAGTCTTTTGGCGCGTTCTGTTCCTGAATACCAATTTCCTTGATCTTTTCAACATACATAATAGCCGAACCATCAAGAATAGGGAACTCTGGACCGTTGACCTGAATAAGACAGTTGTCAATGCCAAGTGCATAGAGAGCAGCAAGACCATGTTCTACGGTAGAAACACGTATATCGCCCTTTGCAAGCACCGTACCGCGCTGGGTGTCAACCACATTCTCTGCGATAGCGTCGATTATCGGCATACCATCAACATCAATACGCTGAATCTTATAACCTGTATTCTCTGGAGCTGGATTGAATGTTACAGTCAGGCTGAGACCTGTGTGAAGTCCCTTGCCACATAGTGAGAAACTGCCTTTAAGAGTTGTTTGCTTTAACACGACTTTATTTGTTTGTATTTTTGTTCTATATAATATATGGTTGATAGGTGTTGGGAATTGAATCTGTACGCCAACACCTAACACCTATCAGTCAACACCATTAAGTTTTGCCTCAAGTTCCTCTATCTTCTTCTGCATGAGATCCATCTGACGATACATCTCAGGAAGACGACGGAAGACTGCCTGTGAGCGGAAATACTGTTTCATCGGCATTGGAGGTGTGCCTATAAGCTGCTCACCATCCTTTATATTGCCAGGAACACCACTCTGGGCACCAAGCATCACCTTATTCCCTATTTGAATATGACCAGCAAGACCTACCTGTCCGCCGAACATGCACCACTCCCCTACCTTTGTGCTACCTGCAACGCCTACCTGAGCAGACATCACGGTATTTGCACCGATATCAGTATTATGGGCAATCTGAACAAGGTTATCAAGTTTAACGCCCTTACGAACGTATGTGCTGCCCATTGTAGAGCGGTCAACACAGGTATTTGCACCTATCTCCACATTATCCTCGATTGTAACTATACCTATCTGAGGAATCTTGTCATAGCCATTCTCGGAAGGAGCAAAACCGAAGCCGTCGGCACCAATGACACAACCGGCATGAAGGATACAGTTGTTACCCACCTTACAATGGTGATAAACAACAGCATTGCTGTAAATCTCAGTATTGTTGCCAACGCTTGCCTTCTCACCTATAGTAACGTGAGGATGCAGAACACAACCGTCACCAATCACAACGCCCGGACCGATAGCCACGAAAGGACCGATATAGCAATCCTTGCCGATAGTAGCCGTAGGGTCGATAAAAGCGAGGGAGTCAACACCCTTCTTCTTAGGCTTCATAGAAGCATAGAGCTGAAGGAGCTTTGCCACAGCCTCGTATGCACTCTTCACACGGATAAGAGTTGCAGACACCGGACGCTCCAGTTTCAGGCTCTCATCCACAAGAACGATACTTGACTTCGTATCGTAAATGTAATGGGTGTATTTATGGTTTGAAAGGAAGGAGATGCACCCTGGGCGTCCTTCTTCAATCTTGGCAAAGTCGTTGATGGTTGTATTCTCGTCACCTTCAACCCTGCCCTGTATGAGTTCTGCTATTTGTTTTGCTGAAAAGTCCATATTGATGAAGTGAAATCCAACCATTTGGTAAAGTCATATTTTCCCTTTTGGGCATCCGTCATGACATAAAACGGTCGGATATAACAAAAATCGATGCAAATGTACTAAAAATAATCGAGAACACGAAAACTTTATATGAGTTTTTGCGTTTTCATAGTTTTTTTAGATTATTATAAGGTAAAAAAGTATAATTTAATGATGATGAAAGAATAAATTTTGACGATTTAACCTCTGATTTTTGAGATATTTTAGATTCACGAAGAAGATGCATAGCGGGTTACATGACTGATAAGAAAAGTCAAAAACAGCCAAAAAGATGAGCCGTAACTAAAATAACGTGTACTCGAAGACTTGCTTTAGCTTGATGTATTTTAGCGAACAATGTTCAGTTTGATGAACTTATCGAATAATTTCTGTTGTTAATAATTTAAAAGTGAAAAATACGCACCCCCAACGTTTTTAGCATGGATTTTCTTTACGACCACAGGGAGCCATTTTGTCCACGTATTTCGTCTTTCTATAGTGGCTCACGCTGGGTGAGGGCTCATTTTCAGGTGAAGCCCTCGAAGGCTTGCCAGAGAAAAGGAAAACTCGCATCAACCGGGATTTGCCAGAGCAAAGCCCGAAATGGAGATACAAGGAAAGCATTTTGATTTTTTTGCCATTTCTCGTTTTGTTTCATCATTTCAAAGAACGAATCATATTTATTCCCCTGTCATCCCTCCCCTATTCCGTCGCTAAGCAGCCACTAAAATAGCGAGGGCAGAGCGAAGGGAGAGCGAAGGCAGAACCACACTTGAGTGAAGAGTGAAAAGTGAAGAATTTAAGTTACACCTCGGCATTGGCGCCTTTGCCGTCATGAACTCTCAATCTTCAACTTTAGTCTTTTGCCTTTTGCCTTTAGTCTTTTGACCTTTGACTTTAGTCTTTAGTCTTTTGACTAATTTCCAAGTGACAACGTGCGATAGCACCTCGCACGCAGTCAATAGGGTTTGCCGCTTGTAAAGCGGTGCCCGTTTCCAATTGACAAGTGCAAAGGTACGAAAAAAAACTTGTCAGAATACGAAAAAATACTTTTCGATACTTTAATACTTTTCGATACGAAAAAGTACGCAAAAATACGCATTTTCCCGACATTTTTTTGTAACTTTGCAGAGTGAGTGGTGGGGGGATGGGTGTTAGGTGATTGGAGATGGTAGTGCAGCCTATGCCCAATCACAAAAGCATGTTATTTACTCGCAAGCTCATCAAGGTTCGCAAGTGTTAATTGTTAATTGAACTCAATGAAACCGATATCGAAATCAGATCTGGCACTTCAGTATGTGCCTAATGCAACTCCCCATTCAGCAGTAAACAGACTGATGGCATGGATAAATGGATGCAAGGCGCTCGTCGGCGAACTTGCAAAGACTGGCTATAACACACGCCATAAGTATCTGTCAGCAGAGCAAGTAAAGCTCATACACGAATATCTCGGAGAGCCATGATGTTAGTTTTTTGTTTGTTAGTTTTTTTCTCTTTCAAAAGAGTGCAAATTACAGTCTGTCAATTAGTTGTGATATCATGGTTAGTTTTTTAGGGGTAAAATGGTGAAACCCTTTATATGCGCGCGCCCCCGCGTGCGTATATATAGCTTTAGCAAAAATGGGGTAAAAAAACTAACCCTAATGTCAAAACCTGTTGGATATTAGTGATTTACAATATTTTTTATACATCAAAAAACTAACGAGAAAAAAAAAACTAACATGGCACAAAATCATGAATTATATATAGTAATTTATCCAGTAAACATCTATATTTGCATAAGATCAAAAGATTTATGCAGTACAAGCCTCATTTATATTTTATCAAGAATTTGAGACATGCTTTAGCTTGAAACTATTTTTACCGGACAGCAATATAAACAAATATTACTGACAGAACAAAAAAAGACTTTTATGACATATCACGAATATCTTTTCTGTTCTGTCAGCATATAATTTATCAAACGCAAAGATACAAATGCGAAGATTAGATCTTAGCAAGCTCTAGAGCCATTTCTGCCTGAAGTTCCTTTGCCTTCTGTCCTGCTACCTTTGCAAAATTCTCGGTATTGTTGGCATAGATGATACCGCGTGAAGAATTTACGAGCAGACCACAATCCTTGATGATACCGTATTTGCACACATCCTGAAGACTACCGCCCTGTGCACCAACACCTGGTACAAGTAGGAAAGCATTTGGAGCAGCCTTACGGATGTCGGTGAACTTCTCACCACGTGTAGCACCTACAACATACATCATATTCTCATCATTACCCCACTCCTGAGACTTACGGATAACCTTCTCAAAGAGGCGCTCACCTTCCTTGTCCTCTGTAAGCTGGAAATCGAATGAGCCCTTGTTGCTTGTGAGGGCAAGAAGGATAACCCATTTGTTATCATATCCGTCAAGGAAAGGAGTTACGGAGTCCTCACCCATATAAGGCGCAACTGTCAGGGCATCAACATCATACTCGCCAAAGAATGTGCGTGCATACATCTTTGAGGTGTTGCCGATATCACCACGCTTTGCATCTGCAATAATGAACTGCTCAGGATAGTTCTCCTTGATATACTTCACAGTCTTCTCGAATGCCATAAGTCCCTTAACGCCAAAGGCCTCATAGAAAGCGAGATTTGGCTTATACGCTACGCAATAAGGTGCTGTTGCATCTATAATAGCCTTGTTGAATGCAAAGATTGGATCTTCTTCCTTTAGAAGGTGCTCTGGCACTTTCTTCAAATCCACATCAAGGCCTACGCAGAGAAAACTCTGCTTTTTCTTTATCTGTTCGAAAAGTTCTTTTCTATTCATTGTAAAAAAATACGAATTACAAATTACCTATTTCGGCATTTCTGTCTTCGGAAGTTCTATATTCTGGTCAGGAACACGTTGGCTACTCACCATACGATTGATGAACTCAGTAGCGCTGACGGTCTTTCCGTCATCCTCTTCCTTCTTCTTTGTTATAGTCGTAAACTTTGCCATCTCTTTTTAAATGAAAAATTAATAATGAAAAATCAGAAAATACATTTTAGTATTTTTGTGTATAGCCATTAACTGAAAAGTGCAATCTGTTTTTTCATTTTTCATTTTTCACTTTTCATTTAATAATTTACAATTCCGCTTCCTTCATGCGCTCTGCGTTCTCCGCTACGGTAAGGGCATCAATCATTGGCTGGATGTCACCTCCGAGGAAACCGCTGAGATCATGAGTGGTATAGCCAATACGATGATCGGTAACACGTCCCTGTGGGAAGTTATATGTACGGATCTTTGCCGAGCGGTCACCCGTAGAGACAAGCGACTTACGGCGGTTTGCTATATCGTCAACATACTTCTGATGCTCACGGTCATAGATATATGTACGCAGACGCGCAAGAGCACGTTCCTTGTTCTTTGGCTGGTCACGAGTCTCTGTACACTCGATGAGGATTTCCTCAGTTTCACCTGTGTTAGGGTTCTTCCACATATAACGCGCACGGACACCAGACTCCACCTTGTTCACATTCTGACCACCGGCACCAGAAGAACGGAAGGTATCCCACTTGATTTCACCCTCGTTGATAGAAACCTCGAATGGGTCTGCCTCTGGAAGAACAGCAACTGTAGCAGCAGATGTCTGCATACGGCCATTTGACTCCGTAACAGGCACACGCTGAACACGATGCACACCAGACTCATATTTCAGCACACCATATACATCATCACCGCTAACGGCGAAGTCAATCTCCTTGAATCCACCGACAGCACCCTCGGAAACGTCCGTTACGCTAAGCTGCCAGCCCTTTGCCTCACAGAAACGCTTATACATCTGGAACAGATCGCCTGCAAAGAGACAAGCCTCGTCACCACCTGTTCCTGCACGGATTTCCATCTGCACGTTCTTGGAATCCTCTGGATCCTTAGGAATAAGGGCAATCTTCACCTCTTCCTCAAGTGATGGCTGAAGAGCCTCATTCTCTGCAAGCTGTTCACGAGCCATCTCCTTCATATCTGGGTCTGACTCGTTTACGAGGATATCCTTCGCCTCTGCTATTGCCTCAAGACAATCAATATAGCGACGACGGATCTTCATGATATCCTCAAGATCCTTATATTCTTTTGTAAGTTTGACGAACCTTTGCTGGTCGCTAATTACGTTAGGGTCGGTGATGAGCGTACTCACCTCCTCATAGCGGCTCTCAAGACCGTCAAGTTTCTGTAGAATGTTGTTATTATCCATTAATAATTAAACTCTCCGAATTCGGATTTTATTGTTAATGATTTCTTTCCTTCCTCGATATGGCCAACAACCTGTGCATCGATATTGAAACTCTTGGAAATTGCTATAACCTTATCAGCAACCTCTGGACGGACATAAATCTCCATACGATGTCCCATATTGAACACCTGGTACATCTCCTTCCAATCCGTACCGCTCTCATCGTGAATCATCTTGAAGAGTGGTGGAACAGGGAACATATTATCCTTGATAACCTTGCAGTCGTCGCTTACGAAGTGGAGAACCTTTGTCTGAGCACCACCAGTACAATGTACCATACCATGAATCTCAGGACGTAGTTCATCGAGCAGGCGCTTGATTACAGGAGCGTATGTACGTGTTGGAGAAAGAACCATCTGACCTGCGTTAACTCCCTCAACCTCCGTTGGATCTGTGAGTTTCTTTGTACCGCTATATACAAGTTCATCTGGAACTGCCTTGTCGTAGCTCTCAGGATACTTCTCAGCAAGATACTTTGAGAATACATCGTGACGGGCAGATGTGAGTCCGTTAGAACCCATACCACCATTGTATTTCTTCTCGTATGTAGCCTGACCTGTAGAAGAAAGACCTACGATGACATCACCAGGACGGATGTTGGCATTGTCGATAACATTAGAACGCTTCATACGGCAGGTAACTGTAGAGTCCACGATTATAGTACGTGTAAGGTCGCCTACATCAGCAGTCTCACCACCAGTTGGATAGATACCGATACCCATCTCACGCATCTCGGCAAGGAGTTCGTCTGTGCCGTTGATGATAGCAGAGATAACCTCACCCGGAACAAGCATCTTGTTACGTCCGATAGTTGATGAAACAAGGATGTTATCCACAGCACCCACACAGAGCAGGTCGTCGGTATTCATCACGATGGCATCCTGCGCGATTCCCTTCCAAACGGAAAGGTCGCCAGTCTCCTTCCAGTACATATAAGCCAATGATGACTTTGTACCAGCACCATCGGCATGCATAATGTTACAATACTCTGGGTCTCCGCCAAGAATATCAGGGATAATCTTGCAAAAAGCCTGTGGGAAAACACCTTTGTCAATGTTCTTGATAGCGTTGTGCACATCCTCCTTGGCTGCACTAACGCCTCGCATCATATATCTGTTGTTCATAATTCAAAAAATCCAGCCCCTCACCTGCCCTGCGGGCATCCTCTCCCCAAGGGGCGAGGGGGATGTTACCTTTTATCGCTTATAAGGGATTGTTACTAACATTTCCCTCGCCCCTTGGGGAGAGGGTGTCACTTGGTGACGGGTGAGGGGCCATCCTTTACCCATTCCAAATGCTCCATCCAGCCTCAGCCTGAAGCAAGAGCATCTCAAGTCCGTTCTTTGTTATTGCTCCTTGTTCCCTACCCTTGCGCAGGAAGAGCGTCTCCTCTGGATTATATATAAGGTCATAGAGGAGGAACGACTTATCCATAGCCTCGTAAGGCAACTGCGGAAACTCATCGAAATGAGGTGACATGCCACAAGGAGTACAATTCACTATCACGTTGTATTCCTTTAACAGTTCCGGTGTAATCTGCTCATACTGAATAGTATCATCAACCACACGGCGGCTTACTTTAAGTGTCTCAAGTCCGAGTTTGCGAAGACCATATTCCACTGCCTTTGAAGCGCCACCGGTTCCAAGAATCAACGCTTTCTTATGCTCTGGACGAAGAAGTGGCTGTATGCTGTTCATAAAGCCAACCACATCGGAGTTATAGCCGTGGAGAAGTACCTTGCCCGATCCACGCTCCACCTTCACCACATTCACGGCCCCGATCTCCGTTGCCTCTGGAGAAATCGTGTCGAGGTAGCTCATCACCTGTTCCTTATAAGGAATGGTGACATTGAAGCCAGAGAGCTCAGGATTAGCCTGTATCACCTCTGGGAGATTGGTGATCTGAGGAATCTCAAAGTTCTCATACGTGGCATTTACGCCCTCGTTTCTAAACTTCTCATTGAAATATCCCATTGAGAAGGAATGGCCAAGTGGATAGCCTATAAGTCCGTATTTCTTCATCGTTTTTTATTTTCTTGCAAAATACATTGTGCAAATGCCGAATGTGAGGCGTGTGAACGAAGCCTCAGCAAATCCTATTCTCCTAAGTATCTCCACCATCGTCTCTCCCTGCGGGAATGCCGCGATTGTCTTGTTGAGATATGAATAGGCGTTTGAGTCGTGAGAGATAAGTCTGCCATAGAGAGGCAGAACTGTACCGCTGTATATGCCAAAGAGTTGCTTCATCGGAAAAGAGACTGGAGTTGTCAGTTCAATAATGCTCAATACCCCACCCTCACGAAGCACACGGTACATTTCACGAAGTCCGCATTCCAAGTCCTGGAAGTTACGTATTCCGAAAGCTGCCGTTACGGCATCAAAACTATCATTGTCAAACGACAGATTAAGACAATCCTCCTTTGCAAAGGATATAATGTCAGAAAGTCCGAGACGTGCCACTTTCTCCCTGCCCACCTGCATCATTCCCTCGGAGATATCAGCACCTATGAGAGTCTCAGGATGCAACATCTGTGCCTGAAGGATGGCGAAGTCGCCTGTGCCTGTGGCAATGTCGAGTATCTTCTTCGGACTATATGGCACAAGAGCCTTTACGGCCTTCTTGCGCCAGTATTTGTCAATGTCCCACGAGAGACGGTGATTTAAAGTATCGTAGGTAGGGGCTATGTTGTCGAACATAGTCTCTACCAACTTGCCTTTTTCACCCTCACCATCGTAGGGCTTTATAGTTTCCTGTTCGTACACCTTTTATTTATTGGCAAGGTATTCCGAAACGTTCTTCTCAATACGAGCGGCGATATCACCAGTCTCCTTTGCACGGTCGAACTTCTCGCCTACGATATGCTCATAAAGCTCGATATAACGGTCTGATACGCTCTCTGCATACTCGTCAGTAATCTCTGGCATTACCTGACCAGGCTCATTCATGAAGTTGTGCTCGATAAGCCACTGGCGAACGAACTCCTTTGAGAGTTGCTTCTGAGGCTCGCCCTTTGCAAACTTCTCCTCATAGCCGTCTGCATAGAAATAGCGTGAAGAGTCTGGTGTGTGAATCTCGTCAATGAGATAAACCTTACCGTCGCGCTTGCCGAACTCATACTTTGTGTCAACGAGGATAAGACCCTGCTTTGCAGCTATTTCCTGACCACGAGCGAAGAGCTTGCGAGTGTAGTCCTCCATTACGGCATAGTCCTCGGCAGATACTATACCCTGAGCAATGATTTCTTCCTTGGAGATATTGAGATCGTGACCTTCGTCTGCCTTTGTTGTAGGAGTGATGATTGGCTCTGGGAAACGCTGATTCTCTTTCATTCCCTCTGGGAGCTTAACGCCACAGATCTCACGGCAACCGTTCTTGTAGTCGCGCCATGCAGAACCTGTAAGGATGCCACGGATAATCATCTCCACGCGGAATCCCTCGCACTTCAAACCTACAGTAACCTGTGGATCAGGAGTAGCCAACTTCCAGTTAGGGCAGATGTCAGCGGTTGCATCAAGGAATTTGGCAGCAATCTGGTTCAGTACCTGTCCCTTGAAAGGAATACCCTTTGGCAGGATGACATCGAATGCAGAGATACGGTCTGTTGCAACCATTACCATCAGATCATCATTGATTGTGTACACGTCACGAACCTTACCGTGATAAACGGCGGTCTGACCCTTAAAGTTAAACTCAGTCTTTGTTAATGCGTTCATTGTTATATTTATCAAATGCGTTTACAATTCTCGTTACAAGCTTATGGCGGACAATATCCTTGTCGTTCAACTGGACTATTGATATACCTTCTGTATTCTTCAGCACATCCATAGCCACGGCAAGTCCGCTCTTCACGCTATGTGGTAAATCCACCTGTGTCATATCGCCCGTGATAATCATCTTCGTGTTCCATCCCATTCGGGTGAGGAACATCTTGATCTGAGCCGATGTTGTGTTCTGAGCCTCGTCGAGTATCACCACAGCATCGCTCAATGTTCTTCCTCGCATGAATGCTAGCGGAGCAATCTGGATAATTTTCTTCTCCATCATGTCCTGAAGCTTCACCGCAGGAATCATATCCTCAAGGGCATCATACAATGGCTGGAGGTATGGATCTATCTTCTCTTTCATGTCTCCCGGAAGGAAGCCGAGTTTCTCGCCAGCCTCTACGGCAGGACGCGAAAGGATTATTCTCTTTGCAGTTTTCTCCTTGAGAGCCTTGACCGCAAGCGCAATGCCGAGGTATGTCTTACCCGTTCCGGCAGGTCCTACGGCAAAGACCATGTCATTATCGTTGAAAGCATCTACAATCTGTTGTTGATTGGCAGAACGTGAGCGTATAGGGCGACCGGATATGTTATACAGCAAAGCGTCATCACTTCCGTCTCCCTTCATCGGATTCCCCTTGATGATGTCAAGGATGTCCTCATCGCTGATAGTGTTGAACTTCAGCAGATGACAACGTATCTTCTCAATGTTCTCCTCAAAGCGACACATCTCCTCCTCGTCTCCGAGAACACGGATCACATTGTCGCGTGCAACGATTCTAAGTTTAGGATAAAGCGACTTGATAACCTGCAGGTGACAGTTGCCAACACCATACATCTCAACTGGGTCGATATCCTCAATTATTAAATGCTTTTCTATCAATTTTTCCTAATACTATAAAAATTTTCTGCAAAATTACAAAAAGGTTTTCATATTTCATCATTTTTTTCGTATCTTTGTGCCACAAAATGAAAAAAATCTTATGAAAGTCTCTAAAAAAGCATATTTACACGTTTTTACCATCATAGTATTGGCTCTCGGCTTGCTCCGTCTGACCACAGACATCGACGAGCCTAAAACTCCAGAACAGATTGCGATGGAGGACTCATTAGCCATAGCGAATGAAGAGGCGGAGGAACAGGAGGAAGAATCCGTTCCTGTTTCTAAGGGAACCCTTGAAAATCCAGACAATCAGGCTCCTTCCGAATCTTCTCTCGCCAACCTCCCCCCCGACACACGCAAGCATCATAAGATATTCAGCGTGCCTGATTACGACAAGGCTTTCCCTGATTCCCAAAGCGTTCAGATTGCCGCTGCACAGAAATATGGCGTGAAACCTGTAAAAGATGACAAGGATGCAGAGAACCGAAAGGATGAGTTGGTGTATATCGGCTCTTCACCTTGGTATCACGTAGATAGACTCAGTTCAAGCAGCCCTTATCTCGTACCTCGTGCGGCTGTATTGCTTCAGGACATCGGACGTGCATTCTTCGACTCCCTTGATGCCAAAGGCGTTCCTCTGCATAAGATCATTACTACCAGCGTGTTACGCACAAAGGCTAACGTTCAGAAACTCCGCACTCGCAACATCAATGCTACAGAGAATTCCTGCCATCTTTATGGCACTACAGTTGATATCTGCTACAACCGATACAAGACGGTTCAAGATCCCAAGGGGCCGAAGCGTCGTGAAGTGACTAACGACACCTTGAAATGGATTCTCTCTGAGGTACTTAGGGATATGCGCAATCAAGGTCGTTGTTATATTAAATACGAAAAGAAACAAGGTTGTTTCCATCTTACAACGAGATAATGTATTCCCTTGCCCTTACCTTCCCGCTATTGTTCATCTTCCATGATTTGGAAGAAATCATAGGCATGAAGCGTTTCGTAAACCGTAACGCCGATATGCTGCAAGCCCGTTTCCCATTCCTTTACAAAAGGTTCAGCAACTTCACCACCGAAGGATTTGCCCTTGCAGTAATGGAAGAATTCATTGTGTTCACAGCCATAGCCCTTCTTGCCATATACTTCGACAACTCCCTATTCTGGAACATCTGGTTTGGCGGTTTCCTTGGACTTACAGCACATTATGTAATGCACATCGGACAGGCATTAGTAATCCGCAGATACATACCAGCATTAATCACGAGTATTATTTGTCTGCCTATCAGCATAGCGATACTCCACCATTGCTATGCGTTAATAGACATAAATGTTTGGCATATCATTATCGGACTTGCAATTGTCGCACTAAACATGATACCTGCATTAAAAATCGCTGGGAGAAAACAATGAAAGGCTCGTTTTGCAACGAGCCTTTCTATTTATTTGACCATCAATCCCAAATGGCATGTTCCATTAATTTCATTACCTTCTCGCCTTTAACAATATATATATCATGGAAGCTGCACCTCTGTTACTCCGAAAAAAGAGTATAAATAATCCCTAAACAAGAAAAACACAATATTATAGAATCTACCTCTATATATTATTATTCCCCCATAACCTACCCCATTCCTGACAGGAAGTAAATACCATTAAAATACAATTAAAACACCATTAAAATACCATAATAATACCATAATTAATGGTAATATAATGGTATTATTATGGTAATATAATGGTATTATTATGGTATTATCAACGAAGGAACATAAAGCTTTGAACCTATGTTTATACTACTTTTTTACAGATTTCCTTGGATGTATTGGGATTTTTGTTTACTTTTGTGCACAAAATAAGAAAACTCATTCATGGAGATTATAAGAGCAACAAAGACGGCAGAACAGGCAGGAGCATATTATGTTCGCATTCAGGCTATGGCACGGAAGCATCAGATTCCCCTCAACGTGGAATTTGATGAGCATGACACGCCTGAGACGAAGTACATCGTTGTGATTGACAACTACTTACCAATAGCCACATGCCGTTTGTATGCCATAAACGACGAACAAGTTATGCTTGGCCGTATTGTCGTTCTCCCTGAATATCGTCTTCAAGGACTTGGCACTCTCGTTGTCAAGGAAGCAGAGAAATGGGCAAAGGAACTTGGATATCACACCGCCATAGTTGAAAGTCGAGATAATAAGATTCATTTCTACGAGACAATGGGGTATGTGGCAGACTATTCCCAAAAGATTATCGGAGAAACATTTACTTGTTATAGAATGGAGAAGGAATTGTAACGAATAAACATGCATATAACATGAAGAAACTTATTTGTTTTATGGTCACTATACTCAGTGTTTCTGGCTATATGATAGCTCAGAATACGTCTATGGTAGCTTCACACACCTTTGTGGTTGATGGTGACTTGCCTATTCCTACGGAGAAAAAGGAATTGAGGAGCGGAGAAGAAATTGCCAAATCATGGGCCGAACATGAACATACAGGTCGTGTGGTAGCTAAAAGCTGGGGTGATAAATCCTTGTATCAAGCAGGCAAATGGAAGAAATATCGTATTGGAAGAAGGGAGGAACGTAGGGATACTGTTGTGTACGAATCTGGTACATCTTTATTCTATAACTGCATGGTGGAAGCATATGCTGGTCATTATTCTGTGATATTATCTCCTGATGCAATATGGACTTTAATAAGTCAGGGATTTTGTCATCATATAAGTCTCAATACCGAGAAATTGAAGGATAAGATAGTGAATCATGAAGGAAAAATGGAAATATCTGTAATATCAGAGTATGACCTTTATTCTCCTCTTATGGATTGGGATACACTTCTTAATGGCTTTGATATTCAGATATCGGAAAATACCAAAGGAAATATTGCTGATATCATGAGGGCTGATTTCAGTACAACAGGTAATACAGAGCGCATAACCTCTCAGGTAACGTTAATGAGTGCTGTGAAATCATATTTTGATTTTGCTGCCATACATACTATTTGTGGCATTCCAACAATCACTATTGAAGGTACACCAGATGACTGGAGAAAAATCATCAAGAAGGTTGAGAGCCTGAGAGACTATGACCTCGGTTGGTGGGTAGATGATCTGAAGCCTATACTTCAGGAGTTTGTAAATGCTTCAGAAGGCAATGTCAACAAGGATTTCTGGCAGAATATTGTGAAGAAAGACCGCCCAGAGAGTATGAAGAATGGGGCAGGCTGTGGAGTTAAAGATGCGACAAAATTTGATGGCTGGTTCCTGAAGTTTATGCCATTTGATAAGGACGGTCGTACCCCAGATGCTGTGGTATATGGCAGAAACGACATGCTTCCAAGCGTAGTAAGTGCTCCATTCACCTATATCGTTAAAGATGCTACAGGAAACATTATCAGCAAAACACCAATGGAGATTATGTCTGGTTTTGTAGGTATTGATGTAAATGAAAACACCTATACCATGCGCCCACACATCGGTTGGATGGTGTCAGAGAAAAACAACAAAGGTATTGCTGAAAAAATACAAAATTCAATAGAGATTATCAGGGTGGATAGAATCCCTGAAGAACTAAAGGAAATTGAGCATCTGGAAGATCTAACATTAGAGTTTACCAATGACATTGTAATACCAGAATGGATGGATACTATAAAGATTGACTATTTAACGCTCAAAGGCAACATAACTCCAGAGCTTGTTGAAAATCTAAAAAAACGCTTCTATGACAGAGAGGTGAATGTTCATGAAACAAATGTCACAATATCTGTGAAAGAATAGCTCTTTCAACTTTACACAAAAAGAGGATGACGTATCATTTCAATACATCATCCTCTTTTGTTTTTGAAAAGCATAATCGCTTTAGATATTTGAATCTGTTTCGTCCTTCATATCAATGAACTGACCTTCGCTATCGTAGAATTCATACTGAAGCATAGCGAGTTTCTGAGATGGAATGACGCTAACGCCAAGACCGTATTTCATCTGCCACTTACGCTTGATGGAGATAAGTCCCTTAGCGATATAAGCTTCAACGTATGGATGAACATAGAGCGTGAACTTGTTGATACCTATCTTGTTAACGAGGTTGGAAATCTTATTCTCAAGTACCTCGGTAAAGAGCATACTTGACTTGATGGTACCTGTTCCCTGACAAGTAGGGCACACCTCCTCAACGGTAACATCCATAGCAGGACGAACACGCTGACGGGTAATCTGCATAAGACCGAACTTTGACAACGGCAGAATGTTATGACGAGCCCTGTCCTTCTGCATATTCTTGCACATTCGCTCATAGAGCAACTGGCGGTCCTCAGCAAGGTTCATGTCAATAAAGTCAACGATAATGATACCGCCCATATCGCGAAGACGAAGCTGACGGGCAAGTTCATCGGCAGCACCAAGATTCACGTCAAGGGCATTTGCCTCCTGACCATTCACGCCACGCGCACGATTACCGCTATTGACATCGACAACGTGCATAGCTTCAGTATGCTCAATGATAAGATAGGCTCCATGAGCATAGTTTACGGTCTTTCCAAAACCCGACTTCACCTGACGTGTGACATTGAAATTGTCGAAGATCGGCACCTTGCCAGTGTATTGCTTTACAATACCAACCTTGTCAGGAGCTATGAGAGACACGTATTCGCGCACCTCATTATAGACATCCTCATCGTTGACGTAGATATTCTCGTATGTAGGGTTGAAGAGATCGCGAAGCAAGGCAACGCTTCGGCTTGTCTCTTCATAGATAAGCATCGGACGCTTTGTGGTGCGCTGCATCTTGGCAACAGCATCCATCCAACGCTTGTAGAGCACCTTTATCTCGTTTTCAAGTTCCTCAACACGAAGACCTTCCGCAACGGTACGGACGATGATGCCGCAATTTTGTGGACGAAGTGTCTGGACAAGCTGCTTCAGGCGGGCACGTTCCTCGGCACTCTTGATCTTTGAGGAAACAGCCACCTTAGAGCCAAATGGCATAAGGACGAGATAACGTCCGGCAAAGGAAATCTCACCTGTAAGTCGTGGTCCCTTTGTAGAAATAGGTTCCTTAACAATCTGCACAAGAACCTCCTGTCCAACAGTAAGAGACTGGGCAACAGAACCTTCCTTTTCAAGATCGGGCATTCTCTGTGCTTTCTCAAATGGCATTAGATGCTGATGATCGCTATTCACTTGCTTGATATACTTGGCATACGAATTGAAATGCTGCCCCATATCAAGATAGTGCAGAAAAGCATCTTTCTCGAAACCGACATCCACGAAGCATGCGTTAAGACCAGGCATAATCTTACGGACCTTTGCTATATAGACATTACCGACACTAAAGGATGCCGAACGGGGTTCTGTCTGATATTCAACCAGATCCTTATCCTCCAATAGTGCAATACTGATCTCTTTCTCCTTTACGTCAATTATTACCTCGCTTGTCATTTTTGAGAATTGAAATTTGAAAACTTATCTGAACAAATCGAAACACTCTCTTCACAAAAATGGAAATTAGGGCATGCACAGCATAGTGAATATGATGGGCACACCCTATTTCTGCCTAGTAACAGATGCTACCGGCACACGTCAGAGTTTACTTGCTCTTATGACGATTCTTGCGCAGTCTCTTCTTACGCTTGTGAGTAGCCATCTTGTGGCCCTTCTTCTTTTTTCCGTTAGGCATAATTGAAAAATTTTTATTTTTTATAAACTTTTAATTCAAAACAAATAGCAAAAGATTAGTCCTCTGCTGTAACCTCTTCACCCTTCATGCGCTGCACGAAACTCTTAGCAGGCTTGAAACCTGGGAAGTCGTGTGGTGCAATGATGAGTGTTGTCTTCTGAGAAATATTTCGAGCAGTCTTTTCTGCGCGATGCTTTACCTGGAATGTGCCGAAACCACGGAGATACACATTCTCCTTATTGCACATAGAATCCTTTACGCACTCCATGAATGACTCAACAACTGCTGCTACATCTCTTTTCTGAAGCCCAGTATTGTTGGTGATTTCGTTGATGATGTCTGCTTTTGTCATTTTTAATGATTGTTTATGATTTTCAAAAAATTGCGGTGCAAAGTTACAACATTTTCTTGTCATACGGAAATTTTTTTAGTATTTTTTTCTTTAATTATCTAAAATATTGGTAGTTGAATATAGAAAATCTGACTTTTATACTTGTTTATGAAACTTTTTTACTAACTTTGCACCTTAATAAATAGATAAAAGGAAGATAACAAGATAATTAATGAAAGTTTCAATAGTAAAATACAACGCCGGTAACATTTTCTCGGTCATCAATTCTGTGAAACGACTCGGCATTGAGCCACTCTGGACAGACGACCCTGTGGAGATAGCGTCATCCGACCGAGTGATATTCCCGGGACAGGGACATGCAAGAACGGCAATGGAATACCTGCGTGAGCACAATCTTGACAAGGTAATCGCGGATCTCAAACAACCGGTTCTAGGAATTTGCATCGGACAGCAGCTTCTTTGTCAGCACTCAGAAGAAGGCGATACTGACTGCATCGGAATATTCCCAGTAAACGTGCGCCGTTTCCAACCTACCAGTCACGAACAGAAGGTTCCTGCAATGGGATGGAATGCAATACACGACCTGAAATCTCCACTTTTCAAGGGACTCAACGAGAACGACTATGTCTATTTCGTACACTCATACTACTGCGAATTGTGCGATTTCACCGCAGCAACATCCGACTATATCCTCCCCTACTCTGCCTCTTTGCAGAAGGATAATTTCTTCGCAATGCAGTTTCATCCGGAGAAGAGTGGAAAGGTAGGACGTAAGATTTTGGAGAACTTCATTAATTTGAATTCATAATTTGTACATAACAGCTGTACATTGTAAATTGTAAGTATAATGATTGAACTCATCCCAGCCATAGACCTTATAGACGGCAAGTGTGTACGTCTGACAAAAGGTGACTATGACAGTAAGAAAATATATAACGAAGACCCGGTAGCTCAGGCAAAGGAGTTTGAGGCTCTCGGTTTCAAGCGCCTCCACATAGTTGACCTCGACGGAGCAAAGAGCAAGCACATAGTGAATGATGCCGTGCTTCGTGCCGTTACGTCAGCAACAAGTCTCACCGTAGATTTCGGCGGTGGCATAAAGACAGAAGAGGACATCCGCAAGGCATTCGATGCAGGTGCAAGTATGGTGACTGTTGGCTCTGTTGCCGTAACACACCCAGAACTGTGCATAGATTGGCTCAAGACATTTGGTGCTGAACGCATCATACTCGGTGCTGATGTCCGTAACGGAAAGATAAGCATCAACGGATGGAAAGAGGATTCAAGTGAGGACCTTCTGCCATTCCTAAAGACATACATCGACCACGGAGTGAAGAACGTGCTTTGTACAGAAATATCAAAGGACGGAACACTCGCAGGTCCGGCAATAGAACTTTACAAACAGCTTATGGAGGCTTATCCGAAAATGCATCTCATAGCTTCAGGCGGAGTGTCATGCAACGAGGACATCAAGGCACTTGAGGCTGCGGGCATCCCTGCGGTTGTGTTCGGCAAGGCATACTATGAAGGTAAAATCAAGGTGGAAGGACTGATATGCTAGCAAAAAGAATCATACCTTGTCTTGACGTAAAGAACGGCGAGACTGTAAAAGGCACGAACTTCGTAAACCTCCGTTCTGCTGGCGACCCTGTAGAACTCGGTCGTGCTTATAGCGATGCAGGTGCCGATGAATTGGTATATCTCGACATCACAGCATCACACGAAGGCCGTAAGACTTTCACCGATATGGTGACACGTGTTGCCCGGGAGATAGACATTCCATTCACAGTAGGTGGCGGCATCAATGCACTTGAAGATGTGGATCGTATGCTCAGCGCCGGAGCAGATAAAGTGAGCGTTAATAGTGCTGCTCTCCGTCGTCCTGAGTTCATTGACGAGATAACATCACGTTTCGGTTCACAGGTTTGCGTATGTGCAATAGATGCACGCAACGACGAGGACGGATGGCATTGTTATGTTAATGGCGGTCGTATCCGTGTGGAGCGCACTCTGCTCGACTGGGCAAAGGAAGTTGCCGATCGTGGTGCAGGTGAGATTCTCTTCACCTCTATGGATCACGATGGCGTGAAACAGGGCTTTGCAAACGAAGCACTCGCAATGCTTGCCGATGCACTCCCTATTCCTGTAATCGCAAGTGGCGGTGCAGGATGTCGTGAACACTTCAGGGATGCCTTTCTCATTGGCAAGGCAGATGCGGCTCTTGCTGCAAGCGTATTCCATTTCGGTGAGATTCCTATCCCTGACCTCAAGGACTACCTTATCGGTGAAGGTATCAAGATTAGAAAATAAACTATAAAAAATATATGAAAGTTGATTTTGAAAAAGGTGGCGGTCTAGTACCAGCCATCGTTCAGGATGCAGTTACCAAGAACGTTCTGATGCTTGGTTACATGAACGAGGAATCTCTTGCAAAGACCCTCGAGACAAAGAAGGTGACATTCTGGAGTCGTGGTCGCAAGTGTCTCTGGACAAAAGGTGAGACAAGTGGTAATTTCCTTGACCTTGTTGATATCAAGGTGGATTGTGACAACGACACATTGCTCGTAAAGGTGCATCCTCACGGTCCTACATGCCATACAGGTACGGATACATGCTGGGGAGAGGAGAACAAGTAGAGATTTTTCTAATTGATAATTGATAATTGAAAATTAATAATTAATTGACAGATAAAGAAATTAAAACTAAATAAATCATGGAAGAAAAGAATCCACTCTTGTTCCTTACGGAACTGCAGGACTTCATTGAGAAGCGTCACGAAGAGATGCCAGAAGGCTCTTACACAACAAGTCTGTTCAAAGACGGTCTTAACCGTATGGCTCAGAAGGTAGGTGAAGAAGCGCTTGAACTCGTTATCGAAGCAACTAACGGCACTAACGACCGCCTTATCTACGAAGGCTCAGATATGCTCTATCACCTCATCGTACTGCTCACAAGCAAGGGACTCCGCATTGAGGATCTCGCTCGCGAACTTGCAGTTCGTCACGATCCAAGCTGGCATAAGCACTAAGACTCATAATAAAGAGTAAGGTGTAAAGTAGAAAGAGTAAAGAGTAAAGCGTTTAATATGGCGTTAATTGAATACAAGAATGTAAGCGTCTTCCATCAGGACGATGATGCGGTACTTAACGGTATCGATTTCAACGTTGATGAGGGAGAGTTTATATATATAATAGGTAAGGTCGGCTCAGGAAAGAGCTCACTTCTTCGCACCTTTTATGCAGAACTCGATATTGAGGAGGCAGAAAAGGCAGAGGTGCTTGGTCGTGACATGATGACCATTCGCAGAAAGGAAGTTCCTGCCCTTCGCCGTGAACTTGGCATCATATTCCAGAACTTCCAACTCCTCACCGACCGTTCTGTAAGCAAGAACCTTGAGTTCGTGCTTCGTGCAACAGGATGGGATAAGGAAGAAATCCCTGCACGCATAGACGAAGTGCTACAAAGCGTAGGTATGGAAGCTGCACGCGATAAGATGCCTTACCAGCTCTCCGGTGGCGAACAGCAGCGTATAGCCATAGCACGTTCGCTTCTGAACAATCCGAAGGTTATCCTTGCCGACGAGCCGACAGGAAATCTTGATCCTGAGACAGCCGACAACATCGTAGCTCTGCTCAAGGACATCACCGCTACGGGTACTGCCGTAGTGATGACTACCCACAACCTGCCGATGCTTGACAAATACCCGGGCATCGTGTATCAGTGCGGCGATGGAAAACTTGAGGATATCACAGCTCAATACCGCCAATTTCAAGAAGAATAAATAAAAAACTCAATAAGAATAACACTATGAAAGTAATGAAATTCGGAGGCACCTCAGTAGGCTCACCAGAGCGTATGAAGGGCGTTGCCTCACTTATTACAAAGTCAGGAGAACCAACATTCGTTGTGCTCTCTGCAATGTCAGGCACAACAAACTCACTCGTGGAGATAAGCGATTACCTCTACAAGAAGAACCCAGACGGTGCTAACGAGGTTATCAACACTTTGGAAAAGAAGTACCTCCAGCACATTGAGGAACTCTACTCAACAGAGGAGATGCGCAACAAGACACGCGAGTTCCTTGCAAAGGAGTTTCAGTACCTGCGCTCATTCACCAAGGATATCTTCACAAGTTTCGAGGAGAAGATCATCGTTGCACAGGGTGAGGTTATGAGCACAAACATGGTTGTGAACTACCTCAAGGAGCAGGGCGTTAAGGCGATCCTTCTCGATGCACTCGATTTCATGCGTACAGACAAAAACGCTGAACCTGACGCTCCATTCATCAAGGAGAATCTTGCAAAGGTACTTCAGGCGAACAAGGGCTATCAGATATACATCACCCAGGGCTTTGTATGCCGCAACGCTTACGGTGAGATTGACAACCTTCAGCGTGGTGGTTCTGACTATACCGCTTCTCTCATCGGTGCAGCTATGCTTGCTGATGAAATCCAGATCTGGACAGATATCGACGGTATGCACAACAACGACCCACGCGTCGTAGAGAAGACAGAGGCAGTTCATCAGCTCCATTTCGAAGAGGCTGCAGAACTTGCTTACTTCGGTGCTAAGATTCTGCACCCAACTTGCGTACAGCCAGCAAAGTATGCAGGCATTCCTGTTCGCATCAAGAACACTATGGATCCTGATGCTGACGGTACTGTTATCAACAATCAGCTCAACCGCGGTAAGATCAAGGCTGTTGCTGCAAAGGACAACATTACCGCTATCAAGATCAAGTCTTCTCGTATGCTCCTTGCTACAGGGTTCCTACGCAAGGTGTTCGAGATTTTCGAGAACTACTCTACTCCTATCGACATGATTACAACTTCCGAGGTTGGCGTAAGCGTAAGCATCGACAAGGATACTCACCTCCCACAGATTGTTGACGAGTTGAAGAAGTACGGTACAGTAACCGTTGATCAGGATATGTGCATCATCTGCGTTGTAGGCGACCTTGAATGGAACAACCTCGGCTTTGAGTCTCTCGCAACCGACGCTATGCGTGACATCCCAGTCCGCATGATCTCTTATGGCGGTTCTAACTACAACATCTCATTCCTCATCCGTGAGGCTGACAAGAAGCGCGCATTGCAGAATCTTTCTGCAGAGTTGTTCAATAAGTAAACACAAACCAAACAGCCAACCACTCCTACAACCCCTTTCCCGTCCTACGGGCGGAAAAGGGGGCGTTATGGGTGAGTGGTTTTTAGATAATTCTTATGAAAGGAAATTTTCCTATAGAGAAGTTCGGAAACATTGAGACTCCGTTCTACTACTACGATGCCGAGCTTCTGCAGCAGTCGCTTGATGCGATTTGTGACGAAATGGCTAAGCACAAGAACTGGCATCTTCACTATGCCATCAAGGCCAATGCAAACCCAAAGGTACTGAAAAGGATTCAGGCTGTAGGTCTTGGCGTTGACTGCGTAAGCGGTGGTGAGATTCAGGCTGCTCTCGATGCAGGCTTCGCACCTGAGAAGATTGTATATGCCGGTGTCGGTAAGGCCGACTGGGAGATAAACCTCGGTCTTGAGGCAGGCATTTTCTGTTTCAACGTTGAGTCAGAGCCGGAGTTGCAGATAATCAACGAGCTTGCAGGACAGAAAGGCAAGACTGCACGTGTCTGCTTCCGCATAAATCCAAACGTAGGTGCTCACACACACGCAAACATAACCACAGGCCTTGCAGAGAACAAGTTCGGTATCGCAATGGAGGATATGGAGCTTGCTATTCGCGAGGCACAGGAGTTACCAAACATCGAATTCATCGGACTCCACTTCCACATCGGAAGTCAGATTCTTGAAATGGGCGATTTCGAGGCTCTCTGCGGTCGTGTGAACGAACTTCTTGAGCGTCTTGCAAAGCAGGGCATCAACGTTGAGAACATCAACGTAGGCGGTGGCCTCGGTATCGACTACGACAACCCTGACGGTGCACCTGTGCCAAACTTCAAGGCATACTTCAACACATACGCTAACGGCATAAAGCTTGCTGACAATCAGCACCTTCACTTTGAGCTTGGACGTGCGGTAGTCGGTCAGATGGGTTCTCTCATAACCCGTGTGCTCTATGTAAAGAAATGCCACATCAAGCAGTTTGCAATCGTTGACGCTGGTATGAGCGACCTCATCCGTCCTGCCCTCTACGATGCGCATCACGCTATTCAGAACATCTCAAGCAACGAGGCTGAGGAAACTTACGATGTAGTAGGTCCTATCTGTGAGTCAAGCGATGTTTTCGGCAAGGATGAAAAACTCCCTACTTGTCATCGTGGTGACTTCATTGCCCTTCGTTCTGCCGGTGCCTACGGCGAGATAATGGCTTCACAGTATAACTGCCGTAAGTTGCCTAAGGGGATTATGAGCGACGAGCTGTAAAGCTCAAGGGGCTTAATTTACTATCTGACTATTTACTATTTACTATTTATTTACAAATTGATTTATATACTATTTTTCGCCAACAATGGGAATAGTAAATTTATCAAAATAGTACATAAATAGTAACTAGTAAATAGTTAAATAGTAAATGGAAAAAGTAGATAACCTGAAAAAAGTTAATGGAAATTACAACAATAACACTCACAATATCATCGGTGGTGGTGCTGCTTGCTGCGGTGACACCATTGATTTCTCCGCTTTTCCGACTGCCAAAGAAAGAAGAGGAAGACTCTGCATGCATCGGGGAAAGCAAGGACAAGCCTATATCCGTAGTAATCATATCACACGATAACGCACCTGAGCTTGAAAAGCACCTTCCTTCATTTCTTTCACAGAAATATGATGCTGACTACCAAGTTATTGTGGTTGCCGACAAAAGCGATTCCGAGACTGATGATGTCATAAAGAGATTCTCCAACAACCCACATCTTTATGCCACCTTCATGCCTCTATCTTCACGATACATCAGTCGCAAAAAACTGGCTATCACACTTGGCATCAAGGCTGCTAAATATCCGTGGGCAATCGTTACCGATGCCTGGTGCATTCCCGAAAGCGACGAGTGGCTTCACGCTTTCGCCTCTCATATCAGCGACGATAAAGATGTAGTGCTTGGCTACTCTCACTACGACGACGATGCACCTTCAAACTATCACTACGAGAATATCATAACTGCCTCACAGAACCTATTTTATGCACAGCATAACCACGCCTATGCCTCTGCATCAAGGGTGGTGGCAATAAAGAAAGACAACTTCCTTGCCGAAGACGGATTCCTCGGAAACCTGAAATATATGCGCGGAGAATATGATTTCCTCGTCAACAAATTTGGTAAAAACGAGAACACAGCAACCGCTTTCTCCCCAACTGCTTTCCTTGCAGAAGACACACCTTTCAAAAAGCGTTGGTCGGAGAATCATCTTTTCTCTATCAACACCGGGCGACATCTAAAAGGTCATTGGCTCGTAACGCTGATTCGCCAGATAGAACTCGGATTGATGAACATAACCAACATCGCAATCATAGCTGCTATCATCTATGGAGCAATAAAGGAAGATTGGGTAACCCTCGGAGCTGGCATACTCGCACTCATCATTGAGTACTTAGTTATAAGTTTCGTGGCAAAGAGGGCATTCAACCGTTTCCAATGCCCGGTAAATCCGTTCCTGGCACCCTTCATGGCTTTTGCCCTGCCATTCCGCAATATCGGCTGGCGACTTCGCTATTACTTAGCAAACAAGAACGATTTCATCACACATAAGATTTGAAAATCATTCACTATATCCCAAGGACTGACGCGACCAATGCCTCTGCAACGGAATATGTCAGTTGTCTCGTGCGCTCTACAGCGAACGTGGCGGAGTCGTATGTCATAACGCAGAAAGAGCTCGGAACAAGCGCCATTATGGTGAGAACCCGTTTCCTGCACAAACTGAAGGAAATACAACCCGACATCGTCCATATTCACGCCGCTTGGGACTCTAACGCTGCTGTCGTTGAACACACGGCACGCTCACACGGATTCTACACCATCGTATCTGTGCATGGAGGGCTTGCCCCAGAGGTCATGGAACTTGAATTTTTCAAGCACAAGCTTCCACGCATCATTGGCTATGAGTTCCAGATGGTGAGGAAATGCAGTGTCATCGTTGCTATTAGCGAGAAGGATGAACAGCAAATCAAGCAGCTCAGATGGAAGAAAAGGATTGTAACCATCCCCCACCCTTCACTTCATCTCACCAACGATGATGAAACCTCTGAGATGCTCATGTCCATCTACCGGAAAGTACTGGACACCAACTACATGGAGCGCATCACGAAGGAAGAGCTTGAATTCGTTCACTACTGCGTGAGAACAGCCTTATGGCCTGCCGGCTCTCAAGAGACGAAAGAGGTCACTACCGAAAATCTGTCCTTCCGACGCATCTACATCTATGCCTATGACAACAACATCACCCAACTGTTCACCACAGGTGCGCAGATGCTCGGTGTGCAGATTCCTCCATGCCCCGATGTTTCTTCTATGCCAAGATTCAAGGTAAAACAGAAACGCAACACAGAAATTAACAACTACCAGAAACTGCAGGAAGCCATTTACAGCGTCATTCCCGGAACAAAGATTGAGATCGACCGTACACCCGCTGGTGCTACAATCTATCGCACTCTCTGCGACATCTTTCAGGCTCTACGATTCCACGACTACGACGAGGACAACTTCGCAGAGATAATCAAGAAGAAAGGCATCACGAAGTTCACTGCTCATATTCTACACCAGATGCAGGAGGCATTCGGTCTTGAGCTTGGGTATATGCCGATATTGCCGAGAAAGTAATCATAAGGCAAAGAGGCCTACGATGCCTTTTATGTCACTCACACCTCCGATACAGGGAACGGACTTATAACGGATTTACAACGGATTTACAACGGATTCACAACGGACTTGCTTAGTGGCCGCCAACCTTTGTCTTTTGCCTTTAGTCTTTTGCCCTTTGACAGATTCACGATGCAAAGTTACAACATTTCCATTGCGGTTCACGAATGTTTTGCTAATTTTTTTGATTTTTTTTCCTGATCAAATTGGCGCATTTTGTTGCAGTGTTGACTTCGTCGAGACTGCGGGCACTCGGCATAGCTGAAGCAAGCTCCGACTCTGCACTCGCTGTTGCAGTGTTGCAGTGTTGCAGTTCTCATGAAGCCTTTCCCATACCCTAAAAATACTTCTATATTTATATATAAATATAGAGTTTATTTTTGACTTTTTATATAGTCATTTTTTAACTGCAACAACTGCAACACTGCAACACATTAGGTTACGGATATTACTGTGAATAGTTGTTTAACTAACTCTGTAAGAGGAAGTTGGTATTAATACAGGTTGGTATCTTTACGTCGGTTGAAATTTCGACCCTCGTACTTTTACCTATGCCGGCATAATAAAAATACCTCAGAAACACAACTTTTTTGCTTGTTTCTGCGAAGAATTTGCGTAGTTTTGTGTTTCTACGCACCCCCGTACAAGTCTTAAAAATATAAAATGCATAAAGAAAATAGGGAAAAAAAGTCTTGAACTGCAAGGAAATATTTGTAACTTCGCACTCAGAAAAATCAGATACATCCGTTTCCCTTTTATGACAATGCCCCATTTTTTCACGCTTTTCTTCGTTTTTCTCCGTTTTTTTTAGTATTTTTGCACTCGAAGAATCGAAGACCGTGCACCAGTCTTTGGACTGACACGCACTTTCTTCTTACGACGATGCTTGCACGTTGCACTCGCAAAAACAGAAACACAATGAACGAGACTCACGAAATAGAAAAGGACATGCACTATCTGCAGTTGCTTGCGACAACATTCCCGACAATAGCAGATGCTGCAACAGAGATAATAAACCTCTCTGCCATACTCAACCTGCCAAAGGGAACGGAACATTTCCTCGCAGATATTCACGGTGAGCATGAGGCTTTCCTGCACATCATCAAGAATGCCTCTGGCAACATCAAGCGTAAGGTGACGGAGTTGTTCGGTAATACCCTGCGCGAAAGCGAGATCAAAGAACTTTGCACGCTCATCTACTATCCAGAGCAGAAACTGCAAATCATAAAGGCTCAGGAAAAAGACATCGATGACTGGTATCACATCACCATGCATCAGCTTGTGCGAGTTCTTCGTGAGGTTTCCTCAAAATACACTCGTTCAAAGGTGTCCAAGGCTCTGCCAAAGGAATTCTCATACATACTTCGAGAGCTTCTCTATGAACATCATTCAGATGCAGCAAAGGTGGCTTACGTAAACGTAATCATCGACACTATCATCACCACGGGTCGCGCCGACGACTTCATCATTGCAACGGCAAAGGTTATTCAGCGCCTGTCTATCGACCAGTTGCACATTCTCGGCGACGTTTACGACCGTGGTCCTGGTGCGCACATCATAATGGACTATCTCTCACAGTATCATTCGTGGGACATACAATGGGGAAACCACGACATTCTGTGGATGGGAGCCTCTGCCGGCAACGATGCCTGCATCTGCAATGTGATTCGCCTTTCGCTGAGATATGCCAACCTCACAACCCTTGAGGACGGCTACGGCATCAACCTCATGCCTCTGGCTGCATACGCAATGGAGAATTACAACGATGACCCATGCGAGGCGTTCCGTCCGATACTCAACTCGGAGAACAGCAACCGCTTCGACGAGAAAACTCTCCGCCTTATGGCTATGATGCACAAGGCAATTGCAATACTCCAGTTCAAGGCAGAGACGCAGATTTTCCAGCGTAACCCTCAATGGCAGATGCTTGACAGATGTCAGCTCGGCGACATTGATTATGCAAAGGGCACGATCACTCTCGACGGCAAGGAATATCAGCTAACTGACACCCACTTTCCTTCCGTTGATCCTGCCAATCCACTTGCATTCACCGAAGAGGAAAAGACGATAATGAAGCGTCTGCACCATTCCTTCCGCGTATCGGAGAAGCTTCAGCGACATATAAGCACAATCCTTTCACACGGATGTATGTACGCAATCTTCAACAGCAATCTGCTCTTCCACGCCTCCGTACCGCTCAACGAGGATGGGTCTTTAAAGGAGGTTGAGATTCGTCCGGGCAAGAAGTACGCAGGTAAAGAACTGTTGCATCAGACAGGTTTGCTTATTCGCTCTGCTTTCCAGAACGACACTCCGAAGGAAGAGAAGCAATACGCCAAGGACTATTTTCTCTATCTATGGTGCGGAAAGGACTCTCCTCTGTTCGACAAATCGAAGATGGCAACCTTTGAGCGATACTTCATCCGCGAGAAAGAGACACACATAGAGGAAAAGGGCAACTTCTTCCGTCTGCGCAATGACGAGAAGACTGTTGACGGCATAATGGATGCATTCGGCGTAACGGGCGAGAACCGCCACATAATCAACGGACACGTTCCTGTGCATGTGACAAAGGGCGAGAGCCCTATCAAGGCAGGCGGTAAACTGATGGTCATCGACGGAGGATTCGCAGAGCCTTACCATAAGGAAACGGGCATTGCCGGCTATACTCTCGTATATCATAGTCGTGGTTTCGAACTTGTTCAGCACGAACCGTTCACGAGCAGCAAGGATGCTGTGGAGCAAGGCACAGATATCAAGTCAACGAAACAAATCGTTGAAACGGCTGGTCACCGCATGCTCGTGGCAGATACCGACCGCGGCCGTGAACTTCAGCAGCAGATTGACGACCTCACCAAACTGCTCTATGCCTATAGGCATGGGTACATAAAGGAGAAGAAATAGAATGGTCTCTCCCCCCGCCCTCCCACCTAGGAAGGAAGCCGGAGGACCACAAAAAAAGACAGTTAATGATCGACAACATAACAAAATCACATTTTAGTAATCCGACTCCCTCCCTACAGGGGAAATCCGATGTTGGTAACATCGGAGTATGTGTCAGGGCGGGGGAAAAGGCCGTTGCTGCCCTCTTCGACCTCGACGGAGTGGTTTTTGATACTGAACCGCAATATACGGTGTTCTGGGGTGGCGTTATGAGGAAGTTCCGTCCTGATGTACCGGGATTAGAATACACGATAAAAGGCTCTACGCTCACAAGAATCTTCGAGGATTTCCTTCCTCATGTTCCCGAGGAATATGACAATATTGTAAAAGGGCTCAATGAATTCGAGAAGAACATGGATTACCCATTCGTTGAGGGCTTCGAGGATTTCGTAAAGGATTGCCGCCGTAATGGTCTCAAAACCGCTGTTGTGACATCATCAAACAAGGCAAAGATGGATAGCGTTCTGAAGAAGCGTCCGGAACTCACAGAAATGATGGACGCAATACTAATGTCTGAGGATTTCGAGTTCAGCAAGCCACATCCCGACGGCTACATCAAGGGCGCGCAGCGATTCGGAGCAAAACCGGAAGAATGCCTTGTGTTTGAGGATAGTTTCAACGGATTAAAGTCAGGACGTGCATCAGGCGCTGTTGTAGTAGGACTCTCAACATCTAATTCAGAAGAAGCAATAAGAGAATACTGCGACATAGTGATTCCTAACTACAAGGGAATCGACTATAAGACACTAATCTCAAGACTGAAATAAAATTATGGTAGATATAATTTACAAATACTTCCCGAATCTGACCGACGAGCAGAAAGCCCAGTATGCCAAACTCGACGAGTTGTATCGTGACTGGAATGCGAAGATTAACGTTATATCACGTAAGGACATCGACAACCTGTATGAGCATCACGTGCTCCATTCGCTTGCCATCGCCAAGGCTCTTCATTTCAAGGCGGGAACAAAGATAATGGATTTCGGATGCGGAGGCGGTTTCCCCGGCATACCATTGGCCATCATGTTCCCTGAGTGCGAATTCAAGCTCATCGACGGCACAGGCAAGAAGATTCGCGTGTGTCAGGAGGTGGCTACGGCTATCGGCTTAAAGAACCTCACAGCAGAACATCTTCGCGGTGAGGACGAGAAGGGAAAGTTCGATTTCATCGTTTCACGTGCCGTTATGCCATTGCCAGATATGGTGAAGATTGTAAGAAAGAATGTCAGCAAGGAACAGCGCAACGCTATGCCAAACGGCATCTTCTGTCTCAAGGGTGGTGATCTCCAGGGCGAGCTACATCAATTCCGCAATATCGTGGAGCAAACCAACCTCACCTCTTTCTTCACCGAGGAATGGTTTAAGGAGAAGCATTTGGTATATTTGCCGATTTAATAAAGACGGAGGCCGTTTATGAGTAGTATGAATATCAAGAAATTCGAGGTCAATCCTCTTCAGGAAAACTGCTATGTAGTAAGCGATGAGACAAAGGAATGTATGATCATTGACTGCGGTGCTTTCTATCCACAGGAGATTCAAGCTATAACGAACTATATCCTTGAAAATAATCTCAAGCCTGTGGTATGTGCCCTTACTCATGCACACTTTGACCATATCCACGGTGTTCGCGCCATCTGCGACCGCTATGCAATAAAGCCAATTCTCTCCCAGAAGGATGAAGATCTCTACAACAACTTTGGAGAGCAGATGCGTATGTTCATGCAGGCTGACGTTGATTTCACAATGCCTGAAATCGGCGGTTTCGTAAAGGATAACGACATCGTGCGCTTCGGCAATCAGGAGTTCCGTGTCATCGAGACTCCGGGACATACACGCGGCGGCATCTTCTTCTATAACGAGAAGGAGAAGGTGGCATTCTCTGGCGACACACTCTTCATGGGTTCAATAGGCAGAACCGATTTCCCTGGCGGCAGTATGTTCCAGATTATCCAATCCCTGCGCATGGTGACACAATTACCTGACGATGTAAAGGTGTACCCTGGGCACGGTCCTCAGACTACAATCGGCTACGAACTCGCAAGCAACCCATATCTCGACAGATAATGAACAAGGTAAGAGGCGAAAAGATTATACTCGGTATCGACCCCGGCACCAACGTTATGGGCTATGGCGTCATCAAGACCATCGGACAGAAAGCCGAAATGGTTGCAATGGGTGTCATAGACATGCGTAAACAAGAAGACCCGTATCTGCGCCTCGGACATATCTTTGAGCGTGTCACCGGTATCATTAAGTCTTATTTGCCCGATGAAATGGCTATCGAGGCTCCTTTCTTCGGAAAAAACGTGCAATCAATGCTGAAGCTCGGAAGAGCACAGGGTATTGCCATCGCAGCAGCCATTCATCACGGAGTACCTATCCACGAATATGCGCCTCTGAAGATAAAGATGGCTATCACAGGAACAGGTTCGGCAAGCAAGGAACAGGTAGCAGGAATGCTCCAGCGCATCCTCAATCTCGACAAGGAAGAGATGCCGAAGTTCATGGATGCTACCGATGCTCTCGGTGCTGCCTACTGCCATTTCATGCAGATGAACCGTCCTGAGAGTAGTGCACACTACTCGAGTTGGAAGGATTTCGTAAACAAAAACAAAGCCAAGGCTGGGGGAAAGCAAGCAACCGATACAGGGGTAACAACCACAGGCAAGCGTAAGTTGTCGCCAAATGAACAACTGCTCGCAGCAATCAAAGCAAGTAAGAAAAAATAGGTGGTGGGTGTTAGGTAGAAACTTGCGAAGCTTGTTGTGCTTTGCAATAAACAGTAAATTGTAAATAGCTAAATAGTAAATAAACATAGATGATCATCTCAATCAATCAGGGCGTAACCCGTATGCCGGAATGGCGCATGGCTCAGCCTGTAGATTTCTCACTCCTCGACGGAGAACATATTGCCATAGTAGGCGGAAATGCCTCGGGCAAATCAATGTTAGTTGACATTATCACAAGCGCACATCCGCTTCTTATGAAGGATGTGGAATACGATTTCTCGCCAAAGACAAGTCGTCTGGCTTCCGAAAATATCAAGTATATCACCTTCCGCGACAGCTACGGAGGCGATAGCGACCGCAACTACTACCTCCAGCAGCGCTGGAATCAACACGACATCGACGAGAACACTCCTACCGTCGAGAAACTTCTCGATGAAACTTATCGCATCACAGGTCCCGACACCGAGGAACGACGTGCAATGAAGGAACATCTGTACGACATTTTCAACCTAAGATACCTCCTCGACAAATACATCATACTACTTTCATCAGGCGAGTTGCGTAAGTTCCAGCTTGCCAAGACTCTCATGGCTGACCCACGAGTACTGATAATGGACAACCCATTCATCGGTCTTGACAAGGAGACACGTCAGCAGCTTCGCGAGCTCCTTGAGCAGATTTCAAAGGAACGCGCACTTCAGATTATTCTCGTTCTCGCTAAGGACGAGGACATCCCACGCTTCATCACCCACGTCGTTGAGGTGAAGGATATGGTGGTAAAGCCAAAACTGACACGCGAAGAATACCTTAGCGGAAAGAGCGAAAGTAGAAAGAGCGAGGCAGAACCTCTCTCACAGGAACTGAAGGACATCATCCTCAACCTCCCTTACAGCGATAACGAATACCACACCAACGAGGTTGTGCATATGAACAACGTTTGCATCCGCTATGGTGAGCGTACCATTCTCAAGGACCTCAACTGGACGGTCAAGAATGGTGAGCGATGGGCTCTCAAGGGACAGAACGGTGCAGGAAAGTCAACCCTCCTCTCTCTCGTATGCGCTGACAATCCGCAGTCGTATGCCTGTGACATCGTACTCTTCGACCATAAGCGAGGATCTGGCGAGACAATCTGGGATATCAAGAAACATATAGGCTACGTGTCACCGGAAATGCACCGTGCATACAACCGTGATATGCCGGCAATACGCATAGTGGCAAGCGGTCTCAAGGATTCCGTAGGTCTCTATGTGAAGCCGTCAGAGAAAGACTACGAGATTTGCCGCACATGGATGAAGATATTCGGTATAGAGGACCTCGCAGAAAAGACATTTCTCAAACTGTCAAGCGGAGAACAGCGTATGATTCTCCTCGCCCGTGCATTCGTAAAGGACCCAGAACTCCTCATCCTCGATGAACCACTCCACGGTCTTGACTGCGAGCGCGGAGAGAAAGTGAAGGAAATCATCGACACTTTCTGTGCCCGTCAGAACAAGACTCTCATCATGGTGACTCACTACGAGGAGAACCTTCCACGCTGCATCACCGACCATATTTATTTGAAGAAGAACGTATAAAATGAAAAAGAACCTGCTGCTTATCCTTACCCTTTGCGCTCTTGCTATGAATGCCGTTGCACAGCATAAGCGCGAATTCCGAGGTGCATGGATACAATGCGTCAACGGACAGTTTCAGGGTATGAGTACAGCCAAGATGCAAGAATACCTCACCTATCAGCTCAATGTACTGCAGAGACAAGGCGTTAATGCCATTATCTTCCAAGTACGAGCCGAATGCGATGCTCTGTATGCTAGCCAATACGAGCCGTGGAGCCGTTTCCTCACAGGCGTACAGGGACGCGCGCCACAGCCATACTGGGACCCTCTACAATGGATGATAACTGAGTGCCATAGGCGAGGTATGGAACTCCATGCGTGGATAAACCCATTCCGTGCCAAAATAAAAAGCACAGGAAGACTCGCCAATAACCACGTTACCGTATTACGTCCAGGCGCAGCATTCATGTATGACAATCAGCTCATACTCAATCCTGCCCACCAATGGAACCGCGACTATATCTGCACCGTAGCAGCCGACATCGTACGACGCTACGACATCGATGGATTCCATATCGATGACTATTTCTATCCATACCCAGTACCGGGACAGGTCATCCCCGACGACAGGGACTACGCAGCATACAACAACGGCATCCCAAACAAAGGTGATTGGCGTCGCTTCAACGTAAACCAGTTCATCAAGCAACTCAGCGATTGCATACACAGCATCAAGCCCTGGGTGAAGTTCGGCGTCTCCCCATTCGGCATCTACCGTAACAAGAGAAACGACACATATAACGGCTCAGAGACAGCAGGACTTCAGAACTACGATGAACTCTATGCCGATGTGATGCTATGGGTGAATAATGGATGGATAGACTACTGCGTACCACAGATCTACTGGCAGATAGGACATCCAACTGCTGACTACCAGACACTCATACAATGGTGGAACAAATACTGCTACAAACGTCCTCTCTACATCGGTGAAGACATTGAGCGCACAGTACAGTTTGCTGACCCATACAACGGAAACAAGCACCAGATGGAGGCAAAATACCGACTCCACAACCAGATGCGCAACGTGCACGGCACAGTTCTGTGGTATGCCAAGGCATCAGTCGATAACATAGGCAACTACGGCCTCATGCTCGAAAAGAACTATTGGCGCTACCCTGCCCTACAGCCACGTATGCCATTCATCGACAACAGAGCACCAGAAAGAGTACGACACCTTGCACCTATCTGGACAGAAGACGGGTATATGCTCGTATGGGAAGGCCCGACAAGCCGCGACTGGAGGGATGCAGCATATAAATATGTCGTATATTGCTTTGCACCAGGCGAGATAATCGACATTGACGACCCAAGTCACATCGTTGCCATAACCCGACAGTCATACTACAAACTGCCATACCGCGACGGCCGGACAAGATACACATACGTAGTAACAGCCCTTGACAGAATGAGTAATGAAAGTGCAATAGCAAAGAAAAGGGTTAAATTGTAAGTAATTTCATTGTTTGCGTACACATTTATATTGACTAATATCAAATAAATATCGGAATTACAAGAATTTGCACGAATTTGCCCATAGCAATTGGAAAAATTGAGTAATTTTGCAGATGTATTAATCAGACACTTATTATTAACCCTGACTAATGTCAGATAACAAAATTCTCACAACTATGGCAGAAAAGAAGACAACAAAGGCAGCACCAAAGGCTACAACAAAAGCTGCAGCTAAGACTACAAAGAAGGCTGCTACCCCTAAGGTGACGCAGATTTCAATCAACGCCGAGAACGTAGGTTTCAAGGCTGGTGACGTATATCAGGCACTTGCAAAGGCAAACAAGGCTCTCTCAGTAGCAGAGATTGCAAAGGCAGCAAAGATTACCACTGAAGAGGCATATCTCGGTCTCGGTTGGCTTTTCAAAGAGGGTAAGGTTACAAATGTAGAAGGCGGCATAGCTCTCGCATAAACAAGATAACACATATTGTAATTAACCAAATAGCAAAGGGTTGGCACCATCATGGTACCAGCCCTTTGTTGTTTATACTTAGATCCAAACGCAAGTAAGACTGTCTTTGTGTTTGAAAAAATCAGGAGTTAAAGAATATGTGGATTTTTTCTTTTTTGTGAAAATATTTGGAGATTTCAAAAATAAATCTTATCTTTGCAGCGATTAAGTTTATAATTGCTTCCTGCTGTGGTAGGAATGATTATAAATGATTTAACAATTGTTTAGGTTACCCTCCGTCATCTGGGAAGGCTGCGGAGGTTTTGTGCAAGAATAACAATAATAGATTAATTTTTGTTTCATCCCCCGTAACCTGTGAAGGATGCGGGGGATTTTTATGGGTAATCTGGAAATGGAGGCTGGGGCTTACCAGAGCCAATAAAAAAAACAAAGAAAATAAATAAAGGACGTAAAAGTTGCGGATTAGGCAAGAATTTAGTAACTTTGTGGCGGATTTCTGCCCTTGATTCGGTTCAAGCATCATTGGCAACATTCAAATTTATTAAAAGGTATGGACAAAATATACTATAAGAAAGCAGCCTTGCTACAGGGGCAGGATGCAAGGGACATTGTAGTTGGTATTGCGGATTGCAATACTTCTGTAAGGCATTATGATGATGATCAGGGGTGGATAAACATGATGAAGGCTATTGAATATGGACTTACGGAAGACCATTTGACATTCTATGAAGAGGACATAGAATTTGAGTGGGTGGAAGAGGAAACCGATGATATCGACTTCATCTCAGAACAGGAGTTCACAGATATACTTCTGGCAATGAAGGAATATGTTGCCGACAGCAGAGCCGCCTACGACAAATACATTGATATTGTAAAGGTGTAAAGTCTCCAAACTCTTTACCGCGAGTTCGACCAATCCAATATGGACGCACCTCCGGCACAACAAAACAAAAAATCTCCCATAGATCAACTCTATGGGAGATTTATATTTATAATACCCGATTTTTACTTCTTGTTCAGAGCGAGGTCAACGTTTACTGCGCAAGCAACAGAGCAACCTACCATTGGGTTGTTACCAATACCGAGGAAGCCCATCATCTCTACGTGAGCAGGAACTGAAGAAGAACCAGCGAACTGAGCGTCAGAGTGCATACGACCAAGTGTATCAGTCATACCGTAAGAAGCAGGACCTGCAGCCATATTATCTGGGTGCAGAGTACGACCTGTACCACCACCAGAAGCTACTGAGAAGTATGGCTTACCAGCGCGGATACGCTCCTTCTTGTATGTACCAGCTGTTGGGTGCTGGAAACGTGTTGGGTTTGTTGAGTTACCAGTGATTGATACATCAACGTCTTCCTTCCACATGATAGCTACACCCTCACGAACGTCGTCAGCACCGTAGCAGTTTACTGCTGCACGTGGACCGTTAGAGTAAGCGATACGCTTAACCTCCTTGAGCTCACCTGTGAAGTAGTCGAACTGTGTCTGTACGTATGTGAAGCCGTTGATACGAGAGATGATCATTGCAGCATCCTTACCAAGACCATTGAGGATACAACGGAGTGGCTTGTCGGCTGGTCTTGACTTGTTAGCCATCTGCGCGATCTTGATAGCACCCTCAGCAGCAGCGAATGACTCGTGACCAGCGAGGAATGCGAAACACTTTGTCTCTGGCTCGAGAAGACGAGCAGCGAGCTCACCGTGGCCGATACCTACCTTACGGTCGT
>Ga0310695_10001004_pt1 | contig 68803 bp, 58 predicted proteins | sample RumenRJG_04DNA_FD_203882 | JGI IMG/M metagenome (GOLD analysis project Ga0310695, IMG submission 203882) | Bovine rumen microbial communities from Lethbridge, Alberta, Canada - RJG_04 (v2) (version 2) | ecosystem: Host-associated > Mammals > Digestive system > Stomach > Rumen | place: Canada... | reverse complement strand
GCCGGAGGGCCTCAAGGTGGGCATGAAGGTGATGAGCGGTCCGAAGGCCGAGGCGACGGTGGGCAACTGCCTCCCGCTCGGCCAGATCCCGCTCGGCCTGTTCGTGCACGCGGTGGAGCTCGTGGCCGGCCAGGGCGCGAAGCTCGCCCGCTCGGCGGGCACCGAGGCGCAGGTCATGGCGCGCGACAAGGACACCGTGACGCTCAAGCTCGCCTCCGGCGAAGTGCGCATCTTCAGCGCGAAGTGCAAGGCTACGATCGGCGCGGTGGGCAACAAGGACTGGGGTTCCATCAAGCTCGGCAAGGCCGGCCGCAAGCGCCACTTGGGCATCCGCCCGACGGTGCGCGGCGTCGCGATGAACCCGGTCGACCACCCGATGGGCGGCGGCGAAGGCCGCACGTCCGGCGGCACGAACCCGTGTTCGCCGTGGGGCCAGCTCGCGAAGGGCGGCAAGACGCGCAAGCCCGGCAAGTCTTCGAACAAAGTCATCGTCAAGCGGAGAAAGTAACACATGTCGCGTTCACTCAAGAAGGGGCCGTACGTGGAGGAATCCCTCCTCCGGAAGGTCCAGAAGATGACGGCCGCCGGCAAGAAGCAGCCGATCAAGACGTGGAGCCGCCGCTCGATGGTGCTCCCGGATTTCGTGGGATTGACGTTCGCCATCCACAACGGCAAGGTCCATCTCCCGATCAAGATCACGGAAAACATGGTCGGGCACCGTCTCGGCGAGTTCGCGCCCACGCGCACGTTCAAGTCGCACGGCGCCCACGTCGACAAGGCCGACAAGAAGTAAGGACTGAGTCATGGAAGTGATTGCACTTACGAGAAACGCCCGCATGTCGGCGGCAAAGGGCCGTCCGCTTGCGCGCGAATGCCAGGGCAAGCCGGTCGCGGACGCCCTGAAGGTCGTCGAGTTCTCGCCCAAGAAGGCGGCGGCGATCCTGAAGAAGACGCTGCTGAGCGCGGTCGCGAACGCGAAGAACAACAACAACCTCGAGGCCGACGCGCTCACGGTCAAGCTCTGCGTGTTCGACGAGTCCGTGCGCATCCGCCGCTTCTGGCCGACCGCGCGCGGCTCGGCGCATCCAATCGCGCACCGTCTCTGCCACTGCAAGGTCGTCCTGACGGACGGCAAGGAGAGCAAGTAATATGGGACAGAAAGTCAATCCCACCGGGTTTCGCCTGCCCGTCAACCGCGCCTGGCGCAGCCGCTGGTTCGCGCCGAAGAAGGCGTTCGCCGACTTCCTGGTCGAGGACCAGAAGATCCGCGCGGCCGTGAAGAAGCGCTTCGCGGAGGCGGCGCTCTCGAAGGTGCTCATCGAGCGCTACGCGAACCGCGTGCGCGTGAGCCTCTTCAGCGCGCGTCCCGGCGTGATCATCGGCAAGAAGGGCCAGGACGTGGACCACGTCCGCACGGACCTCGAGAAGCTGACCAAGAAGGAGGTCTACCTCGAGATCAAGGAAGTGCGCGACGCGGACGCGGACGCGCAGCTCGTCGCCGAGTCCATCGCCCAGCAGCTCGAGCGCCGCATCGCGCTCAAGCGCGCGATGAAGCGGGCCCAGAAGCTCGCCATCGACATGGGCGTGGACGGCATCAAGATTCACGCCTCTGGCCGCATCAACGGCGCGGAAATCGCGCGCGTCGAATGGGGCCGCGAGGGCAAGGTCCCGCTGCACACGCTGCGGGCGAACATCGACTACGGGTTTGCGGAGGCCAACACCACCGCCGGCAAGATCGGCGTGAAGGTGTGGATCTGCAAGCGCGAGGATTTCCAGCCGACCCGCCGTCCGGAAGGCCGCCGCGAGCGCGGCGAACGGGGCGAGCGCGGCGAGCGCAAGGAGCGGAGGTAAGTCATGCCGTTGATGCCTAAGAGGGTCAAGTACCGTAAACAGTCCAAGGGCAACCGCGGCGGCTGGGCCACCTCGGGCGCCGAGCTCGCGTACGGCGAGTTCGGGCTCAAGGCCACCACGCGCGGCTTCCTCACGGCCACGCAGATCGAGGCGTGCCGCGTCGCGATCAACCGCGAGATGAAGCGCAAGGGCAAGCTCTGGATCCGCATGTTCCCGGACAAGCCGGTCACGCGCAAGCCGATCGAGGTGCGCATGGGCGGGGGCAAGGGCAACCCGGAGTTCTGGGTGGCCGTTGTGCTCCCCGGCAAGGTGCTGTTCGAGGTCGGCGGCGTTTCCGAGGAGGTGGCGCGCGAGTGCCTCCGCCTCGCCGCCACGAAGATCGGCATCCACACGAAGTTCATCACGCGTGCAGGAGTGAAGATCTGATGAAGACGAACGAACTGAAGGAACTCGGCGTCGAGGGGCTGGAGGCCAAGATCAAGGAGGTCCGCAAGGAGCTCTTCGACCTGAAGCTGAGGCAGGCGTCGAAGGTTGACGTTGAAAAGCCGGTCCGGATGCGCCAGCTGCGCCGCGAAGTCGCGCGCATGCTGACGGTCCTGGCCGCCGCGAAGAAGGAGGCCAAGTAACATGGCGAATGAAGAGAAGCGCGGCGCGCGCAAGTTGCGCAAGGGGACGGTCGTCTCGAAGATGGGCGCGAAGAGCGTCGTCGTCCAGGTGACCTACCGCGAGCGCCATCCCGTGTACGGGAAGGTGGTCGTCCGCTCGAAGAAGTACCACGCGCACGACGAGGCCGACACCGCGAAGGTCGGCGACGCCGTGACGATCATGGAGACGCGCCCCCTAAGCGCGACCAAGCGTTGGCGCATCGTGGCGCCGGAGGCGAAGTGACATGATCCAGGAACTGACAAACCTCGTCGTCGCGGACAACACGGGCGCCAAGCGCGCCATGTGCTTCCGCATTCTCAAGCAGCGCAAGGAGTACGCGCACCTCGGCGACGTGATCCGCGTGGCCATCAAGGAGGCGAGCCCCACGGGTTCGATCCGCAAGGGCCAGGTGGCCACGGCGGTGATCATCCGCACGGGCCAGCCGATCGTCCGCGAGGACGGCCAGCGCGTGCACTTCGACCAGAACGCCTGCGTTCTCGTCGACTCCAAGCTCAACCCGATCGGGTCCCGCGTGTTCGGGCCCGTGCCGCGCGAGCTGCGCGAGAAGAACTACATGAAAATCCTGTCAATGGCCCCGGAAGTGGTCTAAGAGGAGCGCATCATGAGTATTGCACGTATCCGCAAGAACGACACCGTGATCGTGACTCACGGAAACGACGCCGGGCGCACCGGGGTCGTGCAGAGCGTGGACCGCAAGAACGGCACGGCGATCGTGGCCGGCATCAACGTCCACAAGAAGGCCGTCCGCCGCACCGAGCGCACGCAGGGCGGGCTCATCGACCGGGAGTTCCCGATCGCCCTCTGCAAGCTGATGCCCTACGACGCCGACGCGAAGAAGGGCTCGCGCGTGGCCACTGCCGAGAAAGACGGCAAGAAGGTCCGCAAGCTGAAGGCCTCCGGGAAGATCATCTGAGGAACTCGTCATGGCTAAGCTGAAAGAAGAATACACCAACCGCATCATCGGCGAGCTCGAGCAGAAGCTCGGCACGACGAACCGGATGCTCGTCCCGCGTCTCCAGAAGATCGTGGTGAACATGGGCTTCGGCATCGTCTCCAAGGACGAGCAGAAGGGCATCGTGGACGACCTCACGGCGATCACGGGCCAGCGTCCCCTCCTCTGCAAGGCGAAGAAGTCCATCTCGAACTTCAAGCTGCGCGAGGGCATGGTCATCGGCGCGAAGGTCACCCTCCGCGGCGACCGCATGTGGGACTTCGCCGAGCGCCTCATCAACGCGGCGCTCCCGCGCATCCGCGACTTCCGCGGCGTGCCGAACCGCGGCTTCGACGGCCGCGGCAACTACACGCTCGGCCTCAAGGAGCACGCGATCTTCCCGGAACTCGTGGAAGCGACGGGCCCCAACTGCGGCATGGACGTGACGTTCGTCACAAGTTCGAAGGACAACAAGGCCGCCAAGGAGCTGCTGACCGCGCTCGGCATGCCGTTTGCGGGGAGGAACTAATTCATGGCAAAGAAATGTCTCATGGAGAAGGCCGCGCGCCTGCGCGCGGCGAAGGCCAAGGACGCCAAGCGCGTCGCCGAGGGCAAGAAGCCCCTCACGAAGGCGAACGTGCGCGCGTACAACCGCTGCCGCATCTGCGGCCGCCGCCACGCGTACATGCGGAAGTTCGGCGTGTGCCGTCTCTGCTTCCGCGAACTCGCGGTGAACGGTCTCATCCCCGGCGTCACCAAGGCCTCGTGGTAAATTCGGAAAGGAACTGAAAAATGACTGTCGATCCCATTTCCGACATGCTGGTCACGATCCGCAACGGCCTCAAGGCCCGTCTCGTGCAGGTCTCGACGCCGGCATCCAACATCAAGTCCGAGATCGCGAAGGTGATGAAGGCGTCCGGCTACATCCAGGACGCGTTCACGACCTCCGAGTTCCCGAAGAAGCTCGTCATCACGCTCAAGTACTCGGACCGCGCCGAACCCGCGATCCGCGGCCTTGCGCGCCAGTCGAAGCCCGGCCTGCGCAAGTTCGTGGGCTGCGCCGAGATCCCGTCCGTCCTCGACGGCATGGGCCTCGCGGTGCTCTCCACGTCGAAGGGCGTGATGAGCGGCTTCGAGGCGAAGAAGCAGAAGGTGGGCGGAGAGCTCATCTGCACCGTTTGGTAAGGAGTCCAGAACAATGTCTCGTATAGGTAAAGAACCCGTGGCCCTCCCCGCCGGCGTTACCGCCCAGGTGGACGGCCAGAAGGTCACAGTGAAGGGCAAGCTCGGCGAGCTCGCCTACGTCATGCACGACGGCATCACGGCCAAGGTCGAGGATGGCAAGGTCGTGGTCGAACGCAAGGACGACACGATCAAGAACTTCCACGGACTTGCCCGCGCGCTGATCCACAACAACGTGGTTGGCGTGTCCGAGGGCTACAAGAAGCAGCTCGTGATCGAGGGCACCGGCTTCAAGGCCGTGCTCCAGGGCAAGCAGCTCGCGCTGTCGCTCGGCTTCGCCTCGCCGAAGATCTTCGACATCCCGGAGGGCCTCACGGTCACCGTCGAGAACGACGGCCTGCAGGTCACGATCACCGGGATCAGCAAGGAGCTCGTGGGCGAGTCCGCCGCGCGCATCCGCAGCTTCTATCCGGCCGAACCCTACAAGGGCAAGGGCATCAAGTACCTCGGCGAGCACATTCGCCGTAAACAGGGCAAGAAGGTGGCCTAACCTGAAGGCCGCCTGAATCGGAGAAATCGAAATGAGTTTCAACCGTAAAGACCAGCGCGCGAAGCGCCACCTGCGCCTCCGCCAGCGCGTGATCGGCTCCGTGGAGCGTCCGCGCATGTCGATCTGCGTCACGAACAAGCACATGTACGTGCAGTTCATCGACGACGCGGCCGGCAACACCCTCGCCCAGGCCTCCTCGCTGAAGGAGTCCAAGGCGAACCTCGAAGTCGCCAAGAAGCTCGGCGCCGCCGCGGCGGAGGCCGCGAAGGCGAAGGGCATCACGCGCGTCGTCGTCGACCGCGGCGGCTTCAAGTTCACGGGCCGCGTGGCGGCCATCGTCGCGAGCGCCGTCGAGAACGGCCTCTCGATCAGCGACAAACCTGCCAAGGAGGCTGAATAATGGCTATGAACCGCGAAAAGCGCCGCAGCGAGTCCGGCGCGACCGACGACCTCGACGAGAAGGTCGTGTTCGTCAACCGCTGCGCGAAGACCGTCAAGGGCGGCCGCCGCATGTCCTTCTCCGCCGTCATCGTCGTGGGCGACCACGAAGGCAAGGTGGGCGTGGGCTTCGGCAAGGCGAACGAGGTTTCCGACGCGATCCGCAAGGGCGGCGAAGCTGCCCGTAAGGCCATGCGCCCCGTGACCCTCCGCGTCGAGAAGGACGCCCAGGGCAACGTTGTGTGCGTGACCATTCCGCACGACGTGGCGGGCGACTGCGACGGCGGCCGCGTGATCCTCAAGCCGGCCCCCGCCGGTACCGGCCTCATCGTCGGCGGCGGCATGCGCCCCGTCCTCGAGGCCGTCGGCATCCGCGACGCCGTGGGCAAGTCCCTCGGCTCCAAGAACCGTCTCAACGTGGTGAAGGCCACGATGAACGCCCTCGCGCAGCTGCGCTCCGCGGCGGAGATCGAGGCGATTCGCGCGTAACAACAATCGGGGAAACCCAAGTTTCCCCGAACCTGACAACCATCGGGGAAACCCAGGTTTCCCCGAACCCCTTCAAAAAGGAATTGTTATAATGGATCTCTCATCCCTCACCAATACCCCCGGTGCGCGCAAGCGCGCCAAGCGCGTGGGCCGCGGCTGCGGCTCGGGCATGGGCAAGACCTGCTGCCGTGGCCAGAAGGGCCAGAACGCCCGCAAGGGCCACAAGCAGAAGCTCGGCTTCGAAGGCGGCCAGATGCCGCTCGTGCGCCGTCTGCCCAAGCGCGGCTTCAACAACGCCCGCTTCCGCACCGAGACGCTCGCCGTCAACGTCGAGACGCTGGAGAAGCTCTTCAACGCCGGCGACGAGATCACCCTGGAGGCGCTCGCCGCCAAGGGCTTCAAGAGCGCCAAGCGCCCGATCGTCAAGATCCTCGCGAAGGGCGACCTCACGAAGAAGTTCGTCGTCAAGGTCCCCTGCAGTGCCGCCGCCAAGGCGAAGATCGAGGCCGTCGGCGGCAGCGTGGCCGCGAAGGCCTGATGCCAGCCGCGTCGGGACAGGTACAGGTGTCCACTTCATACGGAGTTTGAGCTATGTCGATGTTCAAAGGCTTCTCGAATGCGTTCAAGATCCCCGAACTGCGGAAGAAAATCCTGATTACGCTCGGCCTCGTGGCCGTGTGCCGCCTCGTATCCCAGATACCCACGCCCGGCGTCGACTGGCGCGCCCTCCAGGGGGCCATTGCGGACATCCGCAGCCAGTCCGGCGGCGGCATGCTCGACTGGTTCGACGTGTTCACGGGCGGCGCGCTCGGTCAGTGCGCCATCGGCTTCCTCTCGATCTGGCCGTACATCTCGGCCCAGATCGTGATCCAGCTCCTCTCCAGCGTGATCCCCTCGCTTGAGAAGCTGAAGAAGGAAGGCGAGAGCGGGCGCCAGCGTCTCGCGCAGATCACGCGCTACCTGACGATCGTCATCTGCGTGGTCCAGTCGTGGACCATCGCCACCGTCCTCCTGAACCCGCAGGCCCTCGGCATCAACGCGCAGATCGTCATGAGCGGCTCCCCCATGGGATTCCGCCTGATGACGGTCATCGGCATGACGTCGGCCGCGCTGTTCGTCATGTGGCTCGCCGACCAGATCACCACCTTCGGCGTGGGCAACGGCGGCTCGCTGATCATCATGATCAACATCACCTCGCGCCTTCCGAACGCGATCTTCGCCGCCTACGAGCGCTACTTCGGCGGCACCGGCATGCAGACGGCGTCGCCCGTCGAGCTCGCGATGCTGCTCGTGTTCGGCTTCCTCGTGGTGATGGGCACCGTGCTTCTCACGCAGGGCGTGCGGAAGGTCGCCATCCACGCGACGCGCCGCTCGATGGTCATGGGCAACACCTACGGCATGCAGCAGACGTTCATGCCGCTGCGCGTGAACTACACGGGCGTGATGCCGATCATCTTCGCGCAGCCGATCCTCCAGGTGCTCGGCTGGCTCTTCAAGAAGCTCCCGTGGGACCCCTGCCAGTCGTTCGGCGGACAGCTGAGCGACATGGGCTCCGCCACGCACCTCGTCATCTACGCGATCGTGATCATGTTCTTCTGCTTCTTCTGGGTGGCCACGCAGTTCAACGCGGTGGACATCTCGGAGAACCTGAAGAAGGACGGCTCCTACGTCCCCGGCATCCGTCCGGGCATGCAGACGGCCGAGTACCTTGACGCCGTGATGACGCGCATCACCCTCATCGGCGGCACCGGCCTCCTCATCGTGGCCCTCCTGCCGCAGATCCTCAGCGGCGCCTTCGACATCCCGTGGGCCATCTCCAGCTTCTTCGGCGGCACGTCCCTGCTCATCATCGTGGGCGTGGCGCTTGACACGCTCCGCATCATGGAGTCGCACCTCCTCGTGCGCAAGTACGACGGATTCCTCCGCCACGGCACGCTGCGCGGGCGCGGCGGGGTGTGAAGATATTCGTCATAGGCGCGGGCTTCACCGGAATGCAGCTCGCGCGTGCGCTCGTGCTGGAGCGCAACACCGTCGTGCTCATCGACAACGACGCCGAGCGCGTGCGGTACGCGAGCGACCAGCTCGACTGCACGGTGGTCGAGGCGGACGGCAACAACCTCGAGTCGCTTGAGGCGGCCGGCATCGACTCCGCCGACGCGCTCGTCACCCTCACGGGGGACGACGAGATCAACATGGTCACGTGCTCCCTCGTGGACGCCGTCTACCCGCAGATCCAGAAGATCGCCCGCGTCAGGAACTACGCCTACTACGCGGCGGCGGACGTCGCGCGCCGCCGCGCGAAGTCCGTCCTGCCCGCGTCGCGTCCGCTCTACGGCATCGACACCATGCTCAACCCCGAGGTCGAGGCGGCGGACGCAATCTCCGCGGCCCTCGAGCGCGGCGCCATGGGCAGCGTGATCGAGCTGGACGCGGACTTCGGCATCACGACCCTTTCCATCGGCGAGGGCAGCCCCCTCGTGGGACTGCCGTTCTCGCGTCTGCACGAACTCGAAGGCTGGCACTACCTCGTCGCGTTCGTGGAGTCTGCGGACGGCACGACGTCGCTCCCGAACGGGCAGACCGAACTCGCCGTCGGCGACCAGGTGGGCCTCGTCTCGGCCCTTTCCGACATCCCCCAGCTCTGCGCCTACACGAAGACGCCGCAGGCGCGTCTGCGGCGGGTCGTCGTGTTCGGCGCGGACCGCGTGGGCGCCCTGGTCCTCGCGCGCCAGCAGGAGAAGCGGCACGTCTCGCTCTGGCGGCGCCTGTTCGGCATGACCGACCCCGACGCCTACCAGAAGCTGGTGGTGGTGGACCGTGACCCGGAGCGCTGCCGCGAGACGGTCGAACGCTTCCCCGACGTGCGCGTGCTCTGTGGCGACGTCACCGACGAGGCGCTGCTCAGCGAGGAGAACATCTTCTCGTGCGACCTGCTCGTGGCCGCCTCCGGCAACCACGAGCTGAACCTCGTGACCGCGGCCTACCTCAAGTCGCGCGGCGTGAAGAAGGCGATCGCCCTCACCGCCAACTCGTCCTACGGAGACATCGCGCGGAAGCTGGGCGTGGACGTCTCCGTGCCCATGCGCGGCACGGTCGTCGACAGCATCCGCAGCCGGCTCCGCGGCGGGCGCGTGGAGGCGGTGCATTCCGTCTGCAACCGCCGCTTCGAGATCGTCGAGGGCTACATCTCCCCGAAGAGCCGTGTGGTGGGGAAGCGGCTGCAGGACGTGATGGACCTCGGGTCGTTCATCGTGCTGCTGTACCGTCCGGCCGACGGCGCGGCATACGAGGTGCCGCGGGGCGGGACCGTCCTGGAGGCGGACGCGCACGTGGTGTTCATCACCAACGCCGGCGACACGCAGCTCGTGGCCCGCTTCTGCGGCAAGGAGTGAGGCATGGCGTTCTCGTTCCTGCGCATCCTCACCTACGTCCTCGGGCTCGTCGGTACGGCGCTGCTGCTGCCGCTCGGCGTGGCGCTCTGGAAGGACGAGTCCGCAGTCGTGCCCGCATTCCTCGCGCCGATGCTCGTGGGCTGGGGCGTGGCGGCGACGTTCTGGATCTTTGCGCACCGGCGTCCGCGCGTGTTCGACGTGCAGCACGCCTTCGGCACGGTCGGCGGCATCTGGATCGCCATCTGCCTCTTCGGCGCGCTGCCGCTCTACTTCAGCGGCTATTTCGCCTCGTTCACGGACGCGGCGTTCGAGAGCGTGAGCGGCTTCACAACGACAGGGGCGTCCGTGCTCGCGGCCGTCGAGGACCTGCCGCAGAGCGTCAACCTCTGGCGATGCGAGACGCACTGGCTGGGCGGCCTCGGCGTGATTGCGCTCGCGGTGGCGCTGATCCCGCTCCTCGGCGTCGGCGGGTTCCGTCTCATCAAGGCCGAGACCACCGGCCCCGACAAGGCGAAGCTCACGTCGCTCATCGCCAATACGGCGAAGACGCTGTGGTTCATCTACATTGCGCTCACGGCGGCGCAGGCGCTGCTGCTGTGGAACGCGGGCATGTGCGCGGTGGACGCGCTCGCCCACGCGTTCTCGACGATGGGCACCGGCGGGTTCTCCACGCGCAACGCGAGCGTCGGCGGGTTCGGCCTGCCGGCCGTGGAGTGGATCTGCACGGCCTTCATGCTGCTCGCCACCGTGAACTTCACGCTCTACTACCGCCTGCTGACGGGGCGTTTCGGCGACGTCGCGCGCGACTCGGAGCTGCGCACGCTGGTCGCGATCGTGCTCTGCGCCGTCGCCTGCGTGACGGCGGTCGAGTTCCGCTCCTGGGGGACGTTCGGCGGTACGCTGCGCACGTCGGCGTTCCAGGTGGCGTCCATCGTCTCGACGACGGGCTTCATGACTGCCGACTACCTCATGTGGCGTCCCGCCGCGCAGGTCGTGATCCTCATGCTGTTCTTCGTCGGCGGCTCGTCTGGCTCCACGGCTGGCGGCATCAAGGTGATCCGCTGGACGATCCTCGCGAAGCAGCTCCGCAACGAGGTGCGCCGCATCCTGCACCCGCACGAGGTGTTCACGCTGAGCATCAACGGGTGCCCGGGTCGCGGGGCGTTCGTGCCCGTCGTCGCCTCGTTCGTGTTCGTGTACATGCTGCTCGTGCTGGTCACGACGCTTGCGGGCGCGTTCGCGGGGCTCGACGCATTCACCGCGCTCACGGGCGCGCTCAGCATGGCGGGCAACGTGGGTCCGGCGTTCGGTTCGCTCGGCCCAACGTCCAACTACGGCGCCATCGCCACGCCCCTCAAGTGGTTCTACATGTTCGCGATGCTCGCCGGGCGCCTTGAGATTTACACGCTGCTCATCCTCGTGGGACGCGCGTTTTCCTTCCGCCGCCGCACCTAAATATCAGGGAGGCAGCCGGGAAAGCTGATCGTTCCGTGTCTTCCCTTGCTGTTGTACGCTTGCTGTCTCCCCCGCACGGCCCGTCTGCCATACGAGGGGCAGGGGTTTCAAAAACGCAGAAAATTTCAAATATTTTCCAACCGGCCGCGTTTGGCGCGGAAATTATGATATACTACACACTACCTTTGCGCCCCATTGTCCGGTGGCCATGGCGTTCGCGAGGCAGCACAAACCTAAAAGAGGAAAAACAATGACGACAAAACTGCTTAAGGGGGCGTTGACACGCATTGCCGCAACGGCAATCGCCGCCGTGTTCTTCACCCCTACTGCCTCTGCCGCAATGGCCGGCGTTACACCAACTGCTGTCTGGGATAACGCTGCCTCGGGTTACGAACTGAACACCGTTCAGGGTGACGATAATCTTTCGATATCAGCCGGTACGGGTGCCACTGTCGTGAACGGCGCGATACACATCGCTTCTTCGGGCGTCTATTCCGGTGCGAGCATCGTTCTCCCTTCGGGGTTGTCAAAGGTGTCCGTTCTGGTCAAGTATTCGAATTTCGCCGGCTTTTCAGGGCACGAATATTACAACAACAATGATTTCTACGCGCCGGTGTTCATGTCGGTTGAGGACAGCGACGGGAATGTGCTTGGCATTGGTGCGACAAATGACGCGACAAACCTCTCGTGGAATTGGCGCACGGCAAATGGCTATCAAAACAACGTGCTCACTAGGCATTTTGCCGAAGGACCGGCACTTCCTGCCGCTTCCGGATATGCGCTGTTTTCGTACGATGCGGCGGTTGGAATGCGTATTTGCCTCGGAACGAGTCTCGCCTCGCTGGCGACTGCCGAGAAAACAAATTATCACTTCAGCAACAGGACCCTAATAAATGTTGGTCTGGGCGGAGAGGCTTCGTCCGCGTATGCCGAAGGCTGGCCGAATCTCGTCATTGAGAAGGTTGCCCTTTTTACTGACCAGTATCTTTCCGCAACGGATGTCGCAGACTATTTGTTCCCTTCGCAGGCAAATACGATTGATAACGATGTGACGGTATCGGATTTGAATGACCTGTTCGGTACGGATACTGACATCGACGTGTATCTCGCCGACGGCGTCACCGTTACCGGCGACACAACATTCAACGCGACAACTGTCCGTTTCCACTGCGACGGATCGTTCACGATGACGGCACCTGAGGGCAACACGGCCACGTTCGACTTCTCTGACGTGACAGGTGGTCCCGTCCTCAAATATACCGGTTTCTTCCCTGCAGTGTCCGGAACTACGTTCACCTCGAACTCCATTCCAACTTCTGTCAGCGATGCTTCAAGCTGGAAAGGCACGGTTTGGGTCAGGGGCGCGGCAATGACCAATCTCAATCCCGACACCTACGGCAACGGCAGTTCGACTTTGAGGCTTTCTGGCTGCCAAGGGCATTTTGCGCAGGGAAGCATCAATTGCAATGTTGCCATTGAACTTGTGGATGACGGCTACTGGTATGGAATCTATGTTGACAATGGATATTCCCGTGCCAGCAACACGCCGAACAACAGGGTTGTCATCAACACCTTGAAAGGTACGGGTGCTGTGTGGACTGGTGGAAGCGCCGGCAACGTACTTATCAATGTTCGCGACTGGTCGGATTTCACGGGACCGCTCCAGTTCGTCAACAAGATTCTTGTACTTGGCGAAGACATTCCCGCAATTGACGATTTCAACGTTGCCGGATCGATCTACATCTGCGCAGGCGCGACCCTTACAGCGACCTCGCAGCTTCGCGCAGACGGGGGAATATACGTGAACGGCGAACTCTCCGCGCCGAATGTGGGTACGACTTATATTAGGGATGGAACGACAATTCGCGTGCCTGACACGGGCGTGATGACGCTGACGAATTCTAGCAGTGTTGATGACACCACTGCAAATTATGCTTGCATTCAGGGTACTGGTACGCTGAAACTCGTCAGTCAGGGGAATTTCTATCGGTGCGTGTCAACGGTCAACTTCCCCACCAACATGATCGTGCAGACGGAGCTGGAGGGCGGATTCCTGTTGAAGAACAGCGGTGCTGAATATACGATTGGCAGCTTTGCCGGCAGCGGGTACGTTCGTTCTGACTGGAACCAAGGTGATCGTAATCTGCGAATCTTGCAGGCAAGGGATACAACGTACAGCGGCGTATTTGATGCCGGCATAGATCGTGTTGGAACTGTTACCGTTGCTCCTGGCGTGTCCACGGCCGGGACGCTCACCCTTTCCGCTAGGCAGACAGCATCCAATGCTCTTGCTGTTGAATCTGGCGCGGCTGTCAACCTCACGGGCACATGGGTTGGCGCGACGACGGTTGCGGGCACGATTGGCGGTACGGGTACGCTCACGGGCGACCTCACGCTCACGGACGGCGCGACGCTCAAGGTGAACGACATCTCCGATCTCCTTGATGTGAGCGGAAGCCTGACGGCTACGGGCGCCATCACGATCGAGTTGCCGGAAGGCGCGGAAAAGGGAATGGTCATCACGACTGGCAGCAAGCCTGATATTTCAGGTGCCACGTTTACCACCAAGATCGGTGGCGTGGAGAAGAAGCTGAAGGTCACGGCGGCAGCTGACGGTCTCAAGGTCGGCGTTCAGTCGCTTCTGATTCGAATCAGGTAATTCCTCAAACCTGTCGTTCAACAGGTGACATGGCATCTCCGTGCGGATTTGTCCGCGAAACCGCGTGACGCGTGGCCGGGTTTTGCAATTGCGCGGGCGGGCGAGAAATGGTATACTTGCCCGCACAATGAAAGCGACATTTCCACGACAGGTTCCGTCCGGCCTGAGCCGGCGCGATTTCATCCTTTCCAGCCTTGCGGCGTCGTTCGTCGCGGGCTGCCGCACGGCGGATCTCTTCGGCGGTCCCGCGCTGACGTTCGGCGTGGTGAGCGACATCCACGTGACAACGCCCGGAACGGAAGCGCGCTACGAGAAGGCGCTCCGTCTCTTCAAGGCGCGCGGCGCGGACGCCGTGATGGTGTGCGGCGACCTCGCCGACTGGGGCACGGTCGGCTCGTGGCAGCTTGTGCGCGGCGCCTGGAAGCGCGTGTTCGGCGATGGCGACGCGACCGTGCCGCTCCTCTGCACCGGCAACCACGACTTCGACGGCTGGCGGTACGGCGACATGACGATGGAGATGCACGCCAACGGCCATTCCGAGGACGAGGCGGCCGTGCGGGCGCCGGGCGGCATCAAGGCCGCGTGGGAGAAGACCTTCGGCGAGCCGTACGCGCCGGTGCGCATCCGGTCCGTGAAGGGGTATGATTTCGTGTCGGCCGAATACGCGGGCGAGGACGGCAGGCACCGTCCCGACGTGGCGGGATTCCTCGTCGCGTACGCGAAGCGCCTGCGCGACTCCGGCAAGCCGTTCTTCTTCTTCCAGCACCTGCCGATCAAGGGGACGACCGGCGACAGCCGCGGCTGGGCGGACGGCGGCAGCGTGTTCCCCGTGCTGAAGACGTTCCCGAACGCGGTCTCCTTCACGGGGCATACGCACTGTCCGTTCGTGGACGAGCACCAGATCTGGCAGGGCGCGTTCACGGCGATCAGCGCGCCCTCGCTTTCCTATCCCACCCTCTTCGGGCACGAGAACGGCACCGCGAGGCGCGACGGCTCGGCCGCGAACGCGATGCAGATGATCCCCGTGCGCCGCGACCTCGAGGGCACGCAGGGCTTCTTCGTGAGCGTGTACGCGGACATAATCGTCGTGGAGCGCATCGACGTGGAGGCGAACGGCGCGAAGGCCGCCCCCGCGTGGATCATACCGCTCACGGGCGCGAAGCCCTACGCCTGGGCCGAGGCGGAGAGGCGCGTGCCCGTGCCCGCCTTCCCCGCGGGCGCCGCCGTGCGGTGCCAGACGCGCAACACGGAGAACCGCCAGGGCAAGTGGACGATCGTGATGACGTGCGAGTTCCCGTCGGCGACCGTGCCCGAGGGGTGGCGCGTGTTCGACTACGAGATCCGCGCCGTGCCGACGGACGGCTCGGCGCCGCTCGTGAAGCTCTTCTACTCGCCCGCCTACCACAAGCTGCCGTCCTGCGAGCCGGCGCGCCAGCGGTTCTGGTTCGACGTGGCCGAGCTGCCGCAGGACACGGACTACGTGATCGAGGTGCGCGCCCGCAACTGCTTCGGGAAGGCGTCGGCGCCGATTACCGCCGGACGCGTGTTCCACGGCAAGCCGGGCCTTGAAAAGGTCAAGAAGGTCCGGACGTGATTTGCCGAAGGGGCCGTGGTTTGGTATAATCTGCGCTTTCACATGGACAGACAAGAAAATAATTCGGATGATTGGACCCCTCCCGCGTGGAGGAAGTTCCTGTCGCACGACAGCGGGCCGTTTGCGCAGTTCGTCAAGTACGGCGTGATCGGCGTGATGGCCACGTGCGTCCAGACCGGCATCTTCTACGCCCTGGCGGCGACGTGCCTGAAGTGTCTCACGGCGGACGACTGGGCCGTGCGTCTGCTCGGCCTGCCGTCGGTCGTCTTCACCGGCGAGGAGGCGTGGTACGCCTCGCGTGGCATGCTGGCCGCCGCCGCCACTGCGGTCGGCTTCTTGTTCGCGAACGTCTTCTGCTGGCTGATGAACCGCTGGTTCGTGTTCAGGCCCGGGAAGTTCAAGTGGTACGTCGAGCTGGGGATGTTCTTCGGCGCGTCCACGCTGGCGACGGTCATCGCGCTCGGCTTGATGAAGTTCCTGATCGACCAGTTCAACATGATGACGACCCTGGCGGTCGTCGTTGAGATCGTCGTGTCGTTTCTCGTGAACTTCTTCATCCGCAAGTTTTTCATCTTCAAAGGTTAACCGAAAACAAAAAAGGAGACAAACATGAAGAGACTTCTCATTGCCATGGCCTGCGCCGCGTGCGCGGGTCTCGTGTCGGCGCAGGACGCGCCGAAGGCGCCTGCCATTCCGGAGCCCGCGCCGTTCGCCCCGGCGGACGCCGCCGCGAAGCAGCCGAACAGATTCCCTCGCTCGCGTCGTGAACGCCCGTACGGCCTGCGCGGCCGCTCGGTCGAGGCGCGTCCGTGGGGCAAGCTCGCGGACGGCACGGAGGTGAAGCTCTACCGCCTCGTGAGCCCCGGCGGACTCATCCTTGACGTGTCGGACTACGGCGGCCGCGTGGTGCGTTGCTACGCCCCCGACAAGTTCGGCAACCTCGCCGACGTCACGCTCGGCTGGAACACGCCCGGCGAGTACGAGACGCTCGGATTCTCGATGGGCACGCTCATCGGCCGCTACGGCAACCGCATCGCGGACGGTAAGTTCACGCTTGACGGCAAGGAATACACGCTGCCGATCAACGAGGACAAGAAGACCGAGGCCACGCAGCGCCACTGCACGCTCCACGGCGGTCCCCAGGGCTGGGACAAGAAGGTGTGGAAGGCCATGCCGATGCCGTCCCGCGGCCCCGTGCAGGGCATCGTGTTCTCCTACGTTTCCGCGGACGGCGAGATGGGCTTTCCCGGCAAGGTGACCTGCCGCGTGACCTACCGCGTGCTGCCGAACAACACTTGGTCTGTTGAATACTACGCCACCACCGACAAGCCCACGGTGCTCAACCTCACGCACCACTCCTACTGGAACCTCGCGGGCGAGTCGAGTGGCAACGTGCTCGGACAGGAGCTCCAGATCTTCGCCGACCAGTACACCCAGACGACTCCCGGCCTGATCCCCACGAAGAACGTCTCCGTGAAGGACACGGGCTTCGACTTCACCACGCTCCGTCCGATCGGCGCAAAGGCCGACCTGATGAAGGCCGACAAGTCGCTCGCGGCGATGGACAACTGGTACGACCACAACTTCGTGCTGCGCGGCGAGAACGGCAAGCTCAAGCAGGCAGCCCTCATGCGCGACCCCGTCTCGGGCCGCACGATGGAGATCTGGACTACCGAGCCCTGCATGCAGATGTACGGCGCGCAGAACATGGATGACAAGCTTCCCGCGAAGGCCGCAGGCAAGCATCTCTGCCAGTTCGCCGGCGTGGCGCTCGAGACGCAGCACGCGCCCGACTCGCCGAACCGCCCGGACTTCCCGTCCACGGTGCTCCGTCCCGGCGAGACGTTCCGCTCGCGCACCGAATACCGCTTCGGCGTTGGGAAGTAATTGGTTTTAGTCGCAAAACTCTTATTGCTTTCGCTGCTGGGAGTTTAGGAGATTGGGAGATTGAGAGAATACTTTAAAAACCTCAAAAACTCCAAGACTCCAAATCTCCAAGTAGCGAAAGCAACGAGCTTTCATAGGAGAACGGGTGTGAAATGAGAATTGTCGTCTGCGTAAAACAGGTACCGGACACCACCAACGTCCGGATCAACCCCAAGACCAACACCTTGATGCGCGAGGGCGTGGAGTCGATCGTCAATCCGTTCGACGAGTACGCCCTCGAGGAGGCCCTGCGGCTGAAAGACGCCCACGGCGCGCACGTCACGGTGATCTCCATGGGGCCGCCGCAGGCGACGGCCGTTCTCCGCGAGGCGCTCGCCCGCGGCGCCGACGACGCGTTCCTCGTGTCGTCGCGCGCCTTCGGCGGGGCAGACACCCTCGCGACGAGCTACACGCTGTCGCAGGCCATCAAGAAGGCCTGTGGCGGCAAGACGCCCGATCTCGTCCTCTTTGGCAAGCAGGCGATCGACGGCGATACCGCCCAGGTCGGCCCCGGCGTGAGCGAGTTCCTTAACGTACCACTTGTAACCTACGTGAAAAAGCTGGAAGTGGCCAACGGTCGGTTCACGGTGGAGTCTCTCATGGACGACGGCACGGCCGTCATCGAGGGCGCACTGCCCGCCGTGATGACGGTGGTGAAGGAGGCCTCCACGCCGCGCTTCGCCTCGCTCGCCGGTTGGATGGACGCCGCGAAGGCACCCGTCACGGTGCTGGATGAAAAGGCGGTGGAGGCGAATCCTCTCTGGATCGGCCTCACGGGTTCGCCCACGAAGGTCGTGACGATCTTCCCGCCTCCCACGAAGGGCGGCGGCGAAATAGTGGACGCGCGCGGCGATGCGTCCGCGGGCGCGCGCGCCATTTCCGATTTCCTCGAGAAGAAAGGCCTGGTGAAACATGGCTGAAGCCCCGATTAAGATTGACCTTGCCGCCTGCAAAGGCTGCGGCAAGTGCGTGAAGGGCTGCGGCTTCGGCGCGCTCTCGATGAAACAACGAGACGGGGCCTCTGGCGGCCCCGAACCCCTGCCCAAGGCAGTTTCAAAGCTTGTTGCCGTCGTTGACGCCAGCGCGTGCAAGGCGTGTTCCGCGTGCGTGAAGGCGTGTCCGTTCAAGGCCATCTCGGAAGTGAAGCAGCAGGTCTACGGCACGGCGAACATCGAATCCTACAAGGACATCTGGGTGTTCGCCGAACAGCACGGCGGCGTCGTGGCCGACGTGGCGTTCGAGCTGCTCGCGAAGGCGCAGGAGCTGAAGACCCAGCGCGGCGGCGGCGCGAAGGTGTGCGCCGTGCTGCTTGGAAGCGGACTCCCTGCGACTGCCGAGCAGGCGCTCGTCGCCGCCGGCGCGGACGTGGTCTACAAGGTCGACGACCCCAACCTCGCGGACTATGAGGCGAACGTCTACGTGGACGCCGTGGCGCAGCTCGTCGAGAAGCACAAGCCGGAGGTGATCCTCGCCGGCGCCACCGCCGTGGGGCGCGCGTTCTTCGCGCGCGTGGCGGTGAAGGTGCGCACCGGCCTCACGGCCGACTGCACGATGCTCAAGATCGAGGAGACGAAGAACAAGGATACGGGCGCGCTCCAGATGCTCCTGCACCAGACGCGTCCTGCGTTCGGCGGCAACATCATGGCCACCATCATGACGCCAAACCACCGTCCGCAGATGGCCACCGTGCGTCCGAAAGTTTTCAAGAAGGGCGAGCCCGACCCCACGCGCAAGGGCACCATCCTCGCGGAGGCGCTCAAGCTGATCGCGCCGCAGACGAAGCTCGTGAAGACCGTGCGCGACCCCGATGCGGTGGACATTGCCGCGTACGACGTGCTCGTCTCGGGCGGACGCGGTCTCAAGGGCGCGGAAAACTTCAAGTTGCTCGCGCGCCTCGCGGAACTGCTCGGCGGCGAGGTCTCCTGCTCGCGTGCGTGCGTGGACGCCGGGTGGTGTCCCGCGACGCGCCAGGTGGGCCAGACGGGCAAGACCGTGGCCCCGAAGCTCTATCTCTGCTTCGGCATCTCCGGCGCCATCCAGCATCTGGAGGGCATCCGCGGCGCCGATACGATCGTCGCCGTGAACATCGACCCCCACGCGCCGATCTTCGGCGTGGCGGACCTCGGCATCGTCGGCGACGCCCTGGAGATCATCCCGAAGTTGATTGAACAGCTGGAGCGATAGGCACAACGCGTTTTCGTGCGGTGGCCAAGCCGCACGATACCTCGTGCGCTACTGAGGAGGGAAGATGACGAGACGAGAATTCATTTGCGCCGCAGGTGGCACGGTGTTGTTGACGGGCGTCCGGCTGTACGGCGAGGAGGCGCCGAAGGGGAACCCTCTCGTGCGCTTTGGCATGGTGACGGACCTGCACTACGCCGCGCTGAAGCCGCTGGGACACCGTCACTACGGCGATTCGATGCGCAAGCTCGACGAGGCCGTGGATCTGTTCAACGTGCGCAAGCCTGATTTCGCCATCGAGCTGGGGGACTTCAAGGACAACTCCAACGGCCACGACGAAACCATCAAACGGCTTGAAGAGGTCGAAAAGGCGTTCGCCCGGTTCAACGGTCCTCGCTACCATGTGGTCGGCAACCACGACTGCGACTGCATCACGCCGGTGGAATTCCTCGCGCGGACGCCGAACGGCGGCAAGGTCATGGACAAGGGCTGGTATTCGTTCGCCTACGGCGGCGTCTCGTTCATCGTCCTCGACGGATGTTTCACGGGCAAGATGAAGCACTACTCCAGGAGCAATCCATGGACGGACGCTAACATCCCGCCGGAGCAGCTTGCCTGGCTGGAACGCGAGCTTGCCTCGGCGGGGAAGCATGCCGTGGTGTTCGTCCACCAGCGGCTTGACCCGGCATCCGAGAGACACCACCTCATGAAGAACGCGGAGGCCGTGCGAAAGGTGCTGGAGGCGAGCGGGAAGGTGCGCGCGGTCGTCACGGGGCACCAGCACAACGGCGGTCACAGCAAAGTGAACGGCATCCCCTACTATACGCTACGCGCCATGGTGGAAGGCCCGGCATCGGCGTCCAACAGCTACGCAGAGGGTGCAATCTGGCCGTCGGGCGCATTCACCGTCACCGGCTGGCGCAAGGCGAAATCGTTGGCCTGAAGCGCCGACGTTATGGTATAATCTCACCGATTCCTCAAGGAGAGCAAAAGGAATGATAAGTACAGACGTTCTGATAATCGGCGCGGGACCGGCGGGTCTCGCAACGGCCATTGCGCTGTTGCGCGGGGCCGGCGAGAAGAAGCCGCGTGTCGTGGTGCTCGACAAGGGCCGCAGCGTGGGCTCGCACGTGCTCTCCGGCGCGATTGTGGACCCAAGCGGCTTCGAGGGGCTTCTCACGCCCGAGGAGATCGAGAAACTCCCGTGCGAGGCGAAGGTTGTGAAGGAGAGCTTCCGCTCGCTCTTCACGGCGGAGGGAAGCGTGAAGATCCCGTGGGTGCCGCCGATGATGAGCTCGAAGGGCTTTCCCGTCGTGTCGCTCACGAAGGTAACCGCCTACCTCGCGCAGATCGCGTCGAAGCTCGGCGCGGAAATCTATACGGGCTTCGCCGTGACGGAGCTCGTGGAGGAGGACGGGCGCGTGTTAGGCGCGCGCACGGGCGAGAAGGGCCTCGACAAGAACGGCCGGAAGAAATCAAACTACCTGCCGTCCGAGGAAGTGCGCGCGAAGGTTGTGGTGTTGGCCGAAGGCGGTTGCGGCATCCTCACGGATCGCCTCATCGCCGAGAAGGGATTGCAGGGGACGCGTCCGCAGACCTACGCCCTCGGCATCAAGGAGCTGATCGAGGTGCCGGCCGGCACGCAGACTGCCGGCGAGGTGATGCACACGTTCGGCTGGCCGAGCGACTTCTACACCTACGGCGGCGGATTCGTCTACCACGTGAGCGAGACGCAGGTGATGGTGGGCTACGCGTACGGGCTCGACTACACGCGCGCGGAGATCGACCCGTTCCGTCTGTTCCGGCGGTTCAAGTCCGCCCCGAGCGTCGAGCGCCACATCAAGGGCGGCAAGACCGTGGCCTACGGCGCCAAGGTGATCCCCGAAGGCGGCTTCTACGCCGTGCCGAAACCGTACGCGCCGGGCGTGCTGATCGTCGGCGACGGAGCCGGCCTGCTCGATTCCTTGCGCATCAAGGGCGTACACATCGCGCTGCAGAGCGGACGCGCCGCGGCCGAGGCGATCCTCGCGAACGACAACGCGGATGCGCTGGGCGAAGATTACTACAAGCGCCTCCAGGCGACGAAGGGCTGGAAGGAGATGAAACGCGTGCGGAACGTGCGCGCGTCGTTCTCCTACGGCATGCCGTGGGGCGTGATGGCGGCAGGGCTCGCGTGGATGACGTTCGGGAAGTTCCCGTGGTTCCGCGTGCCGGGCTGCGACGAGGGCGATGCCGCCGCGCTGGAACCGCTTGTGCGCGAGCGTCTTGCGCGCGAGGCGGCGGACGACGTGGAGGCTTCGCCGATGCAGCCGGACCGCTTGACGGACGTCTTTATGTCCGGCACGATCCACGAAGAGGACCAGCCGTGTCACTTGAAGATCAAGGATCCCGCCGCGTGCGCCGCGTGCGAGAAGGAGTTCGGCTCGCCCTGCACGCGGTTCTGTCCGGCAGAGGTCTACCTCCGCGAGGGCGACCACCTGCAGATCGACTTCTCCAACTGCCTGCACTGCAAGACGTGCCGGATCAAGTGTCCGAAGGGCAACATCGACTGGACCTTCCCGCAGGGCGGCGACGGTCCGCGCTACACGCGCATGTGAGGATATCATGGACGACAAGTCACTTTCAAACGTACGCAACATCGGCATCGTGGCCCACATCGACGCGGGCAAGACCACAACGACCGAGCGCATTCTCTTCTACACCGGGAAGATCCACAAGCCCGGCGAAGTGCACGAGGGCGACACCACCACCGACTTCATGGTGCAGGAGAAGGAGCGCGGCATCACGATCCAGTCCGCCGCCATCACCTGCGAGTGGAAGGGGCGCACCGTCAACATCATCGACACGCCCGGACACGTCGACTTCACGATGGAGGTGGAGCGCTCCCTGCGCGTCCTCGACGGCGCTGTGTGCGTGTTCTGCGCAGTCGGCGGCGTGCAGCCGCAGAGCGAGACGGTGTGGCGCCAGGCGGACCGCTACCGTGTGCCGCGCGTCGCGTTCGTGAACAAGATGGACCGCATGGGCGCGGACTTCGCGCGCGTGGTGGACGAGTTGCGCACGAAGCTGAAGGCGAATGCGTGCCCCGTGGAACTGCCCATCGGCAAGGAAGACGGCTTCAAGGGCGTCGTGGACCTCCTTGAAATGAAGGGGATCATCTACGACGAGGCGAGCGAGGGCAAGAACTTCACGGTTGGCGACGTGCCCGCCGAGCTGAAGGACGAGGCGGAGCTTACACGCGCCGAACTGTGCGAGAAGATCGCCGACCTCGACGAAGGCGTGATGGAGGCGTACCTCGAGAACGGCGACCTCACGGCGGACGAACTGCGCGGCGCGATTCGCCGCCAGGTGGTGGCGGGCGCGTTCGTGCCCGTCCTCTGCGGCACCGCGTTCAAGGACAAGGGCATCCAGCCGCTCCTCGACGCGGTGGTCGACTATCTTCCCGCACCGACGGACCGTCCGCCCGTCGCGGCGACGGACCTCAAGTCCGAGGCCCCCGTCACGCGCAAGCACGACCCGCAGGAGCTGTTGACCGCGCTCGTCTTCAAGATCGCGTCCGACACCTACGGCCGACTCTTCTTCGTGCGCGTCTACGGAGGCGTCCTCAAGAAGGGCGCGAACGTGTTCAACCCGCGCACGCGCAAGCGCGAGCGCGTGATGAAGATCGTGCGCCTCTTCGCCGACGACCGCACGGAGGTGGACGAACTGCGCGCCGGCGACATCGGCGCGATCGTGGGCCTCAAGGACGCGACGACCGGCGACACGCTCTGCTCCGAGATGAAGCCCTGCTACCTCGAACGCATCACCGCGCCGCAGCCCGTCATGTTCCTCGCGATCGAGCCGAAGAGCGGGGCGGACAAGGACAAGCTCGTGGACGCGATGAACGAGCTCGCCGCCGAGGACCCCACGTGCCAGGTGCGCCAGGACGAGGAGACGGGCCAGACGATTCTCTCCGGCATGGGCGAACTCCATCTTGAAATCCTCGTGGACCGTCTCAAGCGCGAGTTCAAGTGCGCGGCGAATGTCGGCAAGCCGATGGTGAGCTACTTGGAGACCGTGACCGCGCCGGCCGTGAAGGCGTTCACGTTCGACCGCGAACTCGGCGGCAAGCGCCACGCCGTGACGCTGACCGTAGAGGTGAAGCCGCTCGAACGCGGGAAGGGGCGTGAGGTGAAGGTCGCGCGCGACGTACTGAACGAACTCCCGGACCCGAAGCTCTCCGCGTGCCTCGAACAGGCGCTCATGGACGGCGTGATGACGGGCGTCCTCGCGCGCTATCCGATGACCGACCTCTCCGCCGCCGTCACGGGCATGGAGCTGGTCGATCCAGAAGTTTCGGACGAAATCGCCCTGCGCGGGGCGGCCATGATGGGATTCCGCGAGGCGGCCGAGGCGGCCGCGCCGGAGTTCCTCGAGCCGATCATGAAGCTCGAGATCACGACCCCGCCGGAAAGCGTGGGCGAAGTGCTAGGCGACCTCAACGCCCGGCGTGGCACCGTCCTCGACATGGAGCAGCGCGGCGACATGCAGATCGTGCATGCCCGCGTCCCGATGGCGCAGATGTTCGGTTATGCGACGGCCATCCGTTCGCTCACGAAGGGTCGCGCGTCCTACTCGATGGAACCGGACACCTTCGACCTCGCCCCCCGCGCCGTGCGCGAAGAGCTCCTCTCCCGCTAATGGTATAATAGGCGCCATGGAAAACTCAGAAAGAAGACCAGGATTCTTCGCCCGTCTGCTTAGGGGGCTGTCGCATCCTGTGACGACGTTACTATTCGGCGTGATGCTGCCTGCGGCATCCGTGGCCGTGGAAATGAGCACCGGCATTTGTTCCGAGGCGTTCGGCGGCGACTTGACCAGCAACGTGTTCCAGTGTGCCGCGATGTGCGCTGTACCGGTGCTGAACTTCATTGTCTGGTTGTGTTGCCTGAAGGGATGGGGAGTCGGGAGCCGACTCTTGCGCGCGATGTGCGGTTTTTCCTTCGGCATCGCGGTCGTGTATGCGTTCGCTTTTCTGCCACTCTCGGCGATCGGCGCGATTTTCTGCTGTCTGGCGTTCTGGTACTTTGGCATTGGCTTTATCGGACTTCTACCGTCGGGTCCGCTGTTTGCAACGCTTGCGACAATGGGTTTCAGACGAAGTCTCGACAGGCAGGCCGGATTGGATGGCGACCGGAAGGTGAAGGGGTTCGCCTGGGGACTTGCAATGGCCGGTGTCGCATGGCTCGCGGTGTTTGCGGAAATGTGCGTCGAGGTGTACGGCATGAGGCTGGCGGCGTCGGACGATCCGGCAGCGTCGGCGAAGGGCGTGCGCATGCTGCGCACGATGCGCGTCTGGACGGACGACGCGATGCTGTGGAAAAAACTGCGTCATCGCGGAAGGGCCGATTGGTTCGCGCTGTGGTCCGCAGTGACGTCGTTCAGGCCGGACATCCCGATGGAGAAGCGTCGGCTCATCTACTACCGCGTGACCGGCGAGGACCCGGAGACCGTGTTTGACTTCTGGGGCGGTCGCGGAAGTCGGCGTTTGAGCTGGGACCGTTTCATTGGCGGCGAGAAGATGGGTGGCGTCATGGACGGCCTTTCGCTCAAGGGGTCCAGCTATTCCACGACCGTGGACGCGCCCGGAAGCGTCGGCTATGCCGAATGGACGCTGGTGTTCGCCAACGACAGCTACCAGCAGCGCGAGGCACGCGCGCGCATCGCGTTGCCGCCGGGCGGGGTGGTGTCGCGCCTCACGCTCTGGATCGACGGCGAGGAACGTGAGGCCGCTTTCGGCACGAAAGGACAGGTCCGCCGGGCGTACGAAAGTGTCGTGAACCGCCGCCGCGATCCCGTGCTGGTGAACGTGTGCGGACCCGACCAGGTGCAGATGCAGTGCTTCCCCGTGCCGCCGAACGGGGAGATGAAGGTGCGGATTGGCATGACCGTTCCGCTGGAACTTTCGGACGACGGCAAGACGGCGCGTCTTCCCGCACCCGCAATCCTGACGCAGAATTTCAGCATTCCGGGCGACCTGCTCGGCCTGCCCGCCGACGAGACGAAGGCGCTTGAAAAACCGCCTGCGCCCGTTGCTGTGTACGTGGAGGACAAGTACGTCCCGATCATCGGCCGCGCCGTCGTGCAGCGCATGTCCCGCGCGGCAGGCTGGAAACCGAAGCGCGTCGCCGTGGTGCTGGATTCGTCCGCCGCGATGGAGCCTTTCTTCAAGAAGGACGCCGTGCGCGCGCTTGCCGCGATTCCCGCCGATGTGTCCGTCGATCTTTGGCTCGTGGATGACGAAGCCCCGACGGCCCCCATCGCGTCGCCAGCAAACGACACCGGCCGCGCGCATGCGTTCGAACAGGCAATCCAGTCGCACGCCTGTGCGGGCGGACGCTGCAACCTCGTGACGCTCGTGCGGGCTCTCGACTCGCTTGCCAAGAACCCCGATCCCGCCGCGCTTGTGTGGATTCACGCCGTCCAGCCAGTCGTGTCGCAAACAGCAGACGTGCTCTCCGCGAAACTTGCCGGCGCGGCGAATGTCCGCATGGTCCTCTGCCAGGTCGCTCCGGGCACGTGTGAAATCTCGTCTTCGCTCGCGCCTAGTCCGTCCGTGACCTCATGCACTGCGGACGCGCTCAAGGGCGACGCCGTCGCGGCCCTTGAGGGCGTGTTCTCCAAATGGGGCGCTGTCGCGTGGCAGACGACGCGCACGAACGTGGCGCGCGCGGACGTGCCGGATGGCGCCGTGCCGGCCGGAAGGCATCTCGGACGGCTGTGGGCGGCGGAGGAGACGGCTCGCACGTATCGCGTGGGCAATCCCGTCAGCCTCGAGAAGGCGCAGAAGACGGCCCTGCCGTGGCAGATCGTCACGCCCGTCACGGGCGCGGTGGTGCTGGAGACGGCGGAGCAGTACAAGCAGAACAACTTGAAGCCGGCGGAGGCGGATTCCGTGCCGACCACGGCATCCTCCGTGCCAACCGTCCCGGAACCGGGGTCGATTATTTGCCTTGTCCTGGCGGCGCTTGCTCTTGTTTTCGCGTGGATGTTCCGTGCAAGGAAGGTTCGCGCCTGACGTGAGGGACGTCGCGGAGAGGGCGCTTGCGGCGTTCGCATGGGGAGGTGCGCTCTTCTCGCTCTGGGCGTGGTGGTTCGCGCGAATCGGCGAGCCGCTTGACGCGGGAATGGCGGCGTGGGCCGCGCTTGCGGTGTTCATCGTGGATGCGTGGCGGCGCAACGGATGGAAGGCGGCGCGTCCGTCGACGCGAGCATACGCGCTGGCCGCGTCCGGTCTCGCGGCGTATTGGGCTGCGAGGCCTTTTCTGCCGATCACGCTGTGCGGGCTGTTTGGCGTGCTGGGGGGCGTGTCGCTGCTTGTGCCCGCCACGCGCGACCAGGGGGAGTTCCCGGCACCGCTTGCGGGACTGGCCGTGGCGGGATTGCCGACGCTTTTCATCTTGGACCTGATCCTCGGCGTTCCGCTTCGCGCGGTGTCCACGTTCATGGCGACGGCGTTGCTGCGCCTCACGGGGTTGGAGGTGGTCCGTAACGGGATGGAAATCGCGGTGGGCGGCGTTCCCGTATGGGTCGATGCGCCGTGTGCGGGAGTGGCGATGCTGGGGACGGGCGTCGTGCTGGCTCTCGTTCTCGCGCAGGTGTGGCGTCTGCGGACAGGACGCACGATCGGTGTGTGTGCGCTTGCGGTCGTGGCCGTGTGTCTGGCCAACGCCGCCCGTGTGGCGGTGCTGACGGTGTTTGCGTCGACAGGCCTGAAGTTGGGCGGCGCGGCACATGAGGTCGTGGGCGGCATCGCCCTGCTGGCGGCGCTGCTACTCGTCGTGTGCGTGCCGCATGGTGGGAATGCGCAGAAGGGCACCGGTGATGTCCAGAAACCAAAGGAGGACGGATGGGGGCGCATTCTTGCGAGGACTGCCTTCTTTGCCGTGGCCGCGTTGTGCATGGTGTGTCGTCCTTCTGTTCGTTCCACTGTGAACGACGCGGAAACGGCGCAGTTTCCAGGGTGGCCGGAAACGTTTGACGGGGACGTGCTTGTGGAAGAGCCGCAGAGCGAGTTTGAAGAGAAGTTCGCGCAGAACTTTCCCGGACGGATCGGGCGTTTCAGGGCGGGGCGTCGCACGTTGATCCTGCGCTGGACGACGCGTCCGACGCACCGCGTACATGGTGCGGCGTACTGTCTGCGCGCGACGGGTTGGCGCATCGAGCCGTTGCCGCTCGAGGGCGGCGGCGCGGGCGCGTGGTCCGCGTTTCGTGCGACGCGGGGCGGCGAAGCGCTAAAAGTATGCGAGCAGGTGCGCGATGCGGACGGTACCACGTTCGCCGACGTGCCGGATTGGTTCTTCAACGCCCTCCTTGGCCGCACCGCCGGTCCGTGGTGGATCGTCACCGTCGCGGAATAGCGCAGCGTTGCAAGTGAATTGATGGCGGCTTGCTCTGTACACCAGGTGGAATGTGTGGTATAATTCCACCGCTTTTAATGAAAGGAAAAATTAAGATGAAGATTCTCGACATGCCCTGCACGAAGGGCTTCATGCAGCTCGCCCAGGACGGCGTGGACAAGGGCTGGCACGAAATGAACGGCGGCAACCTCAGCTATCGCCTCACGAAGGACGAGGCCGCGAACGTGAAGAAGGTCATGAAGAAGGCCTCCGGTGCGTGGACGGACATCTGCGAGAGCGTGCCGAAGCTCGCCGGCGAGTTCTTCATGGTCACGCGCACGACGGGCTACATGCGCAACGTCATGCGCAACCCGGAGAACGCCTTCGGCATCGTCGAGATTGACAAGACCGGCACGAAGTACCGCATTTGGTGGGGGCTCTCGAACGGCGGGCGTCCCACGAGCGAGTTCCCGAGCCACCTCAAGAACCACGAAGTGAAGCTCGAGACGACCGGCGGCGAACACCGCGTGATCTACCACGCGCATCCCGTGAACCTCATCGCGCTCACGTTCGTGCTGCCGCCGACGGACAAGGCGTTCACGCGCGCGCTCTGGGAGATCATGACGGAATGCCCCGTGATCTTCCCCGAGGGCGTGGGCGTGGTGCCGTGGATGGTGCCGGGCAAGGGCCCGATCGCCACGGCCACTTCCAAGCTCATGCGCGACTACAACATCGTCGTGTGGGTCCACCACGGGCTGTTCGTCTCGGGCAGGGACTTCGACCGCTGTTTCGGTCTCATGGACACCGTCGAGAAGGCGGCCGAGATCCGCATCCGCGCGCAGTCCACCGGCGCGATGAAGAAGAGCGCCATCCAGGTGCGCCAGCTCCGCCAGATCGCGAAGGACTTCGGTTTCACGCTCAACGAGAAGTTCCTCTGATGGGGGGTGCTAAAGGAGAACACGAGGCACATGTCTGATTCGAACTGTTTGTCCGACCATATCCTCCTCACCGGCCTGACCGGTCTGGTGGGAAGTTCCGTCGTCGTCGCCCTCGCCCGGGAAAGGCGCGACATCTCCTTTGTGTGCCTTGTGCGTGGTTCCGGCGGCGTGTCGGCCGCCCAGCGCGCGCAGGATGTCATCCGCAGCGAATGTGCGTTCGAGGGATGTCCGGAGGCCTGCGAGGACGTGCTGTCCCGCGTGACCGTGGTCGAGGGGGACGTGACCTCGATCGACGTGGAGAAGCTGTCTGCGGACCCCTTGCTGAAGGGCGTCAGGAAAATCTTCCACTGCGCGGCGGACGTGAACCTCGGCAAGGATCCCACCGGGCGCGTGTACACGGTGAACTACGAGGGCACGCAGCGCATGGTCGAGCTCGCCAAGCGGCTGGACGTGGACGAATTCCACTACGTCGCCACCGCCTACGTGGCCGGGCGGCAGACGGGGACGGTCTACGAGCAGGAGCAGCATCCCCCCGCCTTCAACAACGCCTACGAGGAGAGCAAGTGCAAGGCCGAGCACCTGGTCAGGGAGTCGGGCGTCCCGTTCACGGTCTATCGTCCCGGGATCATCGTCGGGCGGAGAAGCGACGGCCGGATACGCAAGCCGCTTGCGTTCTACCGCATCCTTGAATTCCTGCAGCAGCTCAAGGCGCGCGCCGCGCGGATAAAGGGGGTGCCGCCGGACGGCTGGGTGGACATGGACATCAACTGCCGGACGGTTGCCTCGGAGCACATCTATTTCGTCCCGATCGACTACGTGCAGTCCGCCATCGCCACACTCTTCCAGAGAGGGACGTCCGGTGTCACGTACCACGTGACGGGCGACCATCCCGTCTCCGCCGTCCAGATCCTGCGCGCCGTGTGTCGCGTGTTCCGGATCGACGGGCTGAGCGTGGGCATGGACCGGGAATGTCGATCCACCGAGGAGAGGATGTTTACGAAGTTCGTCGGGGACTTGTTCCCCTACTTCTCGAGCGATCTCGTCTTCGACCAGCAGAACATCCGCAGGGATTTCGCGGGGCTTGCCGCATATAACTACGGCAGCGCCGACCTGGAGGTGATGGTGCGCGCCTATCTGGAGGACCACTACGGTTCCGTGGGCTGGATACGCGACATGCTCGCCCGCGAGCCGGATCGGGAGCCACGCGTCGACGGATGATGGCTGGAACTTGCCGCGAGCGTTCATTACATCATTTGTAAGGCTTTACAGATATTGTCCTGTCGGCGGTTTTTTGCTATACTAACCGCCGATGAAAGCAAAATTGCCATCTGAAATCGCGGTTCTTCAGGAAATCAGCTCTGCGCTCGTGCGTGAGCGCAACGTGCGCACGCTTCTTGACGACGTGCTGGGGATTCTCGAGAGGAGCATGGACATGTGTCGCGGCACGTTCACGCTGCTGCATGGGAACGAGCTGTCGATCGAGGCGTCGCGCGGACTGAACGCGGAGGAGAAGTCTCTCGGGCACTACCGTCTGGGCGAGGGCATCACGGGGCGCGTGGCGCAGACGGGCCGTGCGGAGGTGGTGCCGGACGTACACGAGGACAGGCGCTTCCTCAACCGCACGGGGGCGCGCGGTGGGGCGTGTCCGATCGCATTCGTGTGCGTGCCGCTCGTCCACCTGGGCCAGGTGATCGGCACCCTTTCCGTGGACCGTCCCAACCCACCTGATTTCACGACCGAGGCCTTCAACCGGGACGTGGCCCTGCTGCAGATCATCGCGAACATCACGGCCGAGGCTGCGGCGGTGTGCCTGAAGGAGCGCGAGGAGCGCGACGCGCTCGTGGCGGAGAACCGCCGTCTGCGCGACATGCTCGCCGCCAACCCCGGCGACCTGCTCGGAAACTGCCGCGAGATGCGCGTCGTGTACGAGCAGATACGACAGGTGGCTCCGAGCGACGCGACGGTGCTCGTGCGCGGCGCGAGCGGCACGGGCAAGGAGCTGGTGGCGCGCGCGATCCAGAGGCTCTCCTCCCGGAAGGACAAGCCGTTCGTGACGCTCAACTGCGCGGCGCTGCCGGAGACGCTGATCGAGAGCGAGCTGTTCGGGCACGAGAAGGGCGCGTTCACGGGCGCCGACCAGCGGCGCATCGGCCGCGCCGAGGCGGCGGACGGCGGCACGCTGTTCCTCGACGAGATCGGCGACCTGAGCGTGCCGCTCCAGGTGAAGCTGCTCCGGTTCCTGCAGGAGCGCACCTTCTCGCGCATCGGATCGAACGCGGAGATCCGCTCCGACGTGCGCTTCATCGCCGCCACGAGCCGCAACCTCGAGGGCATGATGGCCGAGGGCAAGTTCCGCGCGGACCTCTACTACAGGCTCTCCGTGTTTCCGATCTCGATGCCCGACCTTGCCGCGCGCACGGGCGACGTGCTGCTCCTCGCGGAGCACTTCATGGAGCGGATGAGCGTCAAGTACGGCAAGCGCGTCACGAAGATCTCCGCGCCCGCCGTGAACATGCTGCTCGCATGGAAGTGGCCCGGCAACGTGCGCGAGCTCGAGAACTGCATCGAGCGTGCGGTCCTCACCGCCACGGACGACACGATCCACGGCTACAACCTGCCGCCGCAGCTGCAGGCGGACGAGTTCGCGGAGTCGCCCTTCGGCGACGGCGAGGAGCGCCGCACGCTCGAGGCGAAGCTGGCGGCCTACGAACGTCGCGTGCTGGAGGACGCCCTCCGCCGCCACGGCGGCAACCGCAGCGCGGCCGGACGCGAGCTGGGCGTGTCGCCCCGCATGATGAACTACCGCCTCGGCAAGCTCGGCATCAACGGGTAGGTGCAATGAAGCCGATCTACCTCTTCGTCACGCCGTTCTTCCCCTCGCCCGAGTCGTGGCGGGGCGGGTTCTGTCTCGACGCCGCGCAGGCGCTGATCCGCGACGGACGCTTCGACGTGCGCGTGTTCGTGCCGGGAACGGGGCCGGACTACGAGGTGGAGGGCGTGCGCGTGCACCGCTTTCCGCGCACGATTCTGCGAGGCGAGCTCGCGCCGTTCCTCGTGGACGGACGCAACGCGCGTGCGTTCGTGCGCCGCGTGGAGGAGACGGGCGTCAGGTGGGACGAGGTGTCCGTCTGCCACGTGCATACCGTCAACTTCGCGCCGTACGCCGTCGCCGTGAAACGCCTGAACCCGCACGCGCTGTGCGCGCTGCAGCACCACTTCACCTGCTCGGTGCACCTGCGGAGCGGACGCCTTGGCGAGATACCTTTCCACGCCACCCTGCTGTACGCCTACTGGCGGCGCCTGTGCGCGGAAATGGACGTGCACGTGTTCACGAGCGAGCGGTCGCGCGCGTCCTTCGGGAAGATGTTCGCGAAGGGCATGGAGGGGGCGTGGACAGACCTCCGCGAGCGGTTGCTCTTCGGGCGCTGGATGCGTCCGTTCGACTCGCCGAAGTCCTCATACGTGCTGTACAACGGCGTAGACCGGCGAAAGTTCAGTCCTGCGTCTCAATCGCGGCACGATCCCGGGCTTGTCATTGGCTGCGTGGCGAACTTCCATCCGCTGAAGGGCCAGATGACGCTCCTGGAGGCGGTGGCGCGCCTGAAGGGCACGATTCCCGACCTGACGGTACGTTTCGTTGGAAGCGGCGAGACGTTCGAGGACTGCGTGGCCTTCGCGAAGGCGCAGGGGCTTATGGACGTGGTGCGCTTCGAGCGGGAGATGCCGCATGAACGGCTTGCCGATTTCTACCGCTCGCTGGATATCTTCGTGCTGCCGTCGTCCTACTGGGAGGGCTTCTGCTGCGTCTATGCGGAGGCGTTGGCGTGCGGCGTGCCGGTGATGGGGTGCAGGGGCATCAGTTTCCTTGACGAGATGCTGTCTGAGACCGACAGGCAGGAGTGGCTCGTGCCGCCGCATGACGCTGCGGCGCTTGCGGACCGGATTCGCAAGTGGTGGAAGCGCGCGGAACGCGGAAAGGTGCCGACGCTGACGGGCGACCTTGACATCGACCACCTGATTGGCCGCTGGCTTGATTTCGTGCAAACCGCTGTGCGGTAGAGCGCGCGCTCCGCGCGCGCCGCTTCATCGGCCTGTCAGTCGGAACCAGAGGGCATCGAGAGGCTTCTCGATGAGCCGGACTACATTCCAGAGAAAACGGCCGAACCAGTTGGAGGGGCGTCCGCGGACGGGGACGACGGACGGAAATGCATGGTCCTGCGTGACCGTGGCGGGAGTGGCGCGGTAAAGCTCGATGTGTCCGCGTGCGGCGAACCGGTTCCAGCTGTCGAGCGTCACGACCATCGGCGAATTGACACGCAGGAGTTCGCGCGCGGCTGGGAGCGTGATGAGATAGGCTTCTGAACAGTCGCCGTCGGTTGCGCGCGCGAAGGCGCGACCGTCGCCGGGAAGGGGCGGATACGTACCGTCAGAGAACAGGAAAACCTGCCGACGGTCGGCGTCGAGGAGCGTTTTCGCCGCAGCGAGCGAAGCGGGGAATTCCGGGGTCAGGAGGACGTCGTCCTCGAAGACGAGGGCGGCAGGGATGTTTTCGTCGATCATGCGCCGGTAGATGGCGTGATGGGAGAGCGCGCAGCCGATCTGCCCCGGCGTGTAGAGCCGGCCGCGCGCGAGAATGGCGTGGACGCGTGCGACGGCGGCGCGGCGTTCTGAGGGGGAGAGAGCCGCTCCGTCCACGGCCGCCACGCGCGTGGCGTTCACGCCGGCCTGTGCGAGGCGGGCCTGCGCGGCGGCGAGCCGGTCGGAATGCCGGTCGAGGTTGATGAGGAAGGCGGGGAACCTGCAGGGTACATGGTGCGCCAGTTCGGCTTTGACGCGCGGCACGAGATTGATAATGTCGCCGGCGCCGAGGAGCATGAGGATGTCGCCGGGGCGGGCCGTGCGGAGGAGTTGTTGCCATCCTTCGTCAAGCGAACGCGCCAAGGTGACGTGCGGGGCCTGGTCTTGGAAGGCGGCGTAGAGGTCGGTGATGTCGCCGCCGGGGATGGGTTCTTCAAAGGCCGCGTAGACGGGGGCGAGCACCACTTCGTCCGCCGCCGCGAAGGCCGGCGGGAACTCGTCGCGCAGGGCCTTCGTGCGCGAGTAGCGGTGGGGCTGGAAGAGGACGCGCAGGCGGGCGGGATGGAGGGCGCGCGCCATGTCGATTGCGCATTTCAGCTCCGCCGGGTGATGCGCGTAGTCGGTGTACACGCGCACGCCATCTGACTCCGCGACGAGCTCGAAGCGCCGGTCGGGAAGGGCGGCGACGGCGTCGGGAAGGGCGGCTGCGATCTGCTCGCGGGTGAAGCCGCGCGAGAGCGCCACGGCGATGGCGGCGAGCGCGTTTGCCACGTTGTGGCGTCCGAGAACGGGGATGTCCGGCCAGTCGGCGGCGTTGACCTGCGCGTCGGGGGCGAAGCCGAAGGTCACGGCATTCCCCTCCGCGAGCGCGAGGGCCTGCGGGTGGTCGGCGCAGACGATGAGCGTGCCGCCTGTCTGGCGGATGACCGTGCGGTAGCAGTTGAAGTAGTCTTCTTTCGAATTGAAATGCTCGAGGTGGTCGAAGTCGACGGCGTTGAGGACGAGCGTGCGCGGACGGTAGAGCGCGAGGGTACCGTCGGATTCGTCGGCCTCCACCACAAGGGGGCCTGTCCCCACGCCCGCGACGGGCATCGTTCCCGTTTCGCCGCCGATGCACCAGGAGGGGTCTGCGCCGAGGTTCTGGAGGAGGCGGGTGATGAAGGTGGCGGTGGTCGTCTTGCCATGGGTTCCGCACACGGCGATGCCGTCGGATGCGTTGACGAGGGAGGCGAGCACTTCGCCGCGGCTGCGGACGGTAAGCCCGGCGGTGCGCGCGGCTGCGAGTTCGGGATTGTCCGGTGGAACGGCGGGAGTGACGATGAGCTCGTCGATGGCGGGCGTGATGTGCGCGGCGGAATGTCCAACGGCCACGGGAATGCCGCACTCCTCCAGCCAGCGCGTACGGGGCGTGGAATAAAGATCGCAGCCCGAGACCGCGCGGCCTTGGGCTTTTAACAGAAAGGCGACGCCAGCCATGCCGACGCCGCCTATTCCCAGGAAGTGGGCACGACCCGTCATGTGAGGATCGGCGTACCGCGCTTCACAAACTGGATGGCCATGCCGAACGGGTCGCGGAGCATCACCATGTCGAAGCCGGGCTTGTGGACGGTTTCGAGCAGGGTGGCGCCGGCGGCGACGAGGCGGGTGGCCTCGGCGTCCACATCGTCAGAAAGGAAGGCGATGTGCATCGAGAGCGGGTTCATGTTCGCCCAGTCGGGGACCGGGGCGTCCGGGTTGTTGTAGAACTCAAGGGCCGTCTGGCCCGTGGAGTCCACGATGAACGCGGGGTGGACCTGCTTGAAGCCGAGGTTCGCGCACCACCAGTCCATGAGCTTCTGGGGCTCGGCGACGTTGTAGCCGACGTGTTCGAGCTTCATGGCGCTCAGCCCTCCGCCTCGAGCGCGGCGTCGACCTCGTCGGTCGTTTCCATGTTCGTGAAGACGTCCTGGACGTCCTCGAGGTCTTCGAGCATGTCGACGAACTTGTTGATGGCCTTGGCCACGGCGACGTCGCTCACGGGTGCGGTCATGTTCGGCACGAGGCCCACGGAGGAGTTCTCCTCGTCCACCGTGATGCCGGCGGCCTTGATGCCGTCCATGACGGTGGTGAAGTCGTTCGGCTGGCACTTGACCGTGAAGCCGCCCTCTTCGGAGATGACGTCCTCAGCGCCCACGTCGAGCGCGACTTCCGTCACTTTGTCCTCGTCCACGCCGTCGGCGGCCGGGATCATGATCTGGCCCATGCGGTCGAAGAGGCGTCCGGCGGAGCCCTGCTTGGCGAACTCGGTGCCATTCTTCTTGAACACGTTGCCGACTTCGGCGGCGGCGCGGTTCTTGTTGTCCGTGAGGACGTTCACGACGATGGCGATGCCGCCCTTGATGCCCTCGTAGGTGGCGTCGACGAGCGCGGCGGACTCCAGTTCGCCCGTGCCTTTCTTGATGGCGCGGTCGATGTTGTCGTTCGGCATCTGCGCGGCCTTGGCCTTTGCGATGAGCGTGCGGAGGGTGGGGTTGGTGTTGGGATCGCCGCCCTTCGCCTTCACGACGATGGTGATTTCCTTGCCGAGCTTCGAGAAGATCTTGCCCTTCTTCGCGTCGGCTGCGCCTTTTGCGCGCTTGATTGTCGCCCAGTGGCTGTGACCAGACATGTTTTACTCCTTTTGGTTGGAAAAGTGTTCGGTAAGTTTATCAAAAGAGAGGGGTGGAAGGCAAGCCGGATTTCAAAATTTCAAAATTTAACCGCATTGCCAGCCCTGCGGGATTTTGCTAAACTACGCACATGAAAAAGGAGACACAGAAATGAAGAGGAACGTGATCGCCGCCTTTGCGCTGATGGCGGCCCTGTCGGGCTTTGCCACGAAGCCGTCGCGCGTGGTCGTTCTGCACACCAACGACACGCACACGCACATCGACGACGGCCGCGTGGCGTTCTCGGAGATCGCCGCCGAGAAGGCGCGTCTCGAGGCGGAGGGGGAGAACGTGATCCTCGTCGACGCGGGCGACTACGTCCAGGGGACGGCGCTCGGCGGCTACGACTCCGGACGCAGCGCGATCGACATCATGAACGCGGCCGGCTACCAGGTCGCCACGCTCGGCAACCACGAGTTCGACTACGGCATCAAGGCGATGTTCGAGAACGCCGCCCGCGCCCGGTTCCGCACCGTCAGCTGCAATTTCCTCGCGCGCGACTCGGCCGCAGACGCCGGGCGCCGCGTGTTCCCCGCCTACGCGGTGGTGACGAGCGGCGCGGTACGCGTCGCCTTCGTGGGCGTGACCACGCCCACGACCCTCGTCTCGGCCAAGCCCTCCACGTTCATGGACCCCACGGGCTCGTACCGCGCCTACGACTTCGTCGCCGGCGAACGCGGCGAGGCGCTGTACGCCGCCGTCCAGGACGCCGTGAACGAGGCGGCCCGGCATGCGGACTACGTGGTCGTGCTGGGCCACCTCGGCATCTCCCCGGACTGCGCCGGGTACATGTCCACGGACGTGATCGCCCACACCACCAACTTCGTGGCGCTCGTGGACGGGCACTCCCACTCGGAGTACACCGGCTCGCGCGTGCGCAACGCCGCGGGGAAGGACGTGATCCTCACCCAGAGCGGCAGCTATCTCGGCCTCCTCGGCTGCCTCGTGTTCGAGGACGGCCAGTGCGTGATGGCCGGCACGATCTACACGCGCGGCGAGAAGGACCCGAAGGTCGCGCGCCTGGAGAAGGCCCTCGCCGGCGCCGTCGAGCGCCAGCTCGGCGCGAAGATCGCCCGCGCGCCGTGCGGCCTCTGTTCCTACCGTCCCGGCACGAACGAGCGCATCGCGCGCAAGGAGGAGTGCTCGGCCGGCGACTTCGCGGCGGACGCGGCGTGGTGGTACGCGAACGAACGGGCCGGCCTCGCGTGCGACATCGGGATGATGAACGGCGGCAACGTGCGCGCCGACGTGCCGGAGGGCGACGTCACGCTCAAGGTGCTGCGCACCGTGCAGCCGTTCGGCGGCGACGTGGGCGTGGTGGAGGCCAGCGGACGCCTTGTGCTCGACGCGCTCGAGTTCGGCGCGCAGGCGGTGGGCGACGGCGAGTTCGGCGGGTTCCTCCAGGTGGCCGGGATGTCGTACACGGTGGACGCCTCGGTCAGGTCCAGCGTGCGCGTGGACGCCTCGGGCTCGTGGGTGTCGGGCCCGTCGAACGGCGTGTACCGCGTGAAGGACGTGAAGGTGTACGACCGCAGGAAGGGCGCGTTCGTGCCGCTCGACCCGAACGGCGTCTACCGCGTGGTCGGCAACGCCTTCACGCTCGTGGAGGGTGGAGACGGCTTCTCCATGTTCCGCGGCGCGAAGACGGTCGAGAACGGCCTCGCGACGGACTACCTCGTCCTCGCCGAGTACGCGAAGTCGTTCCGTCCCGGCGCGGACGGCGCGCCGTCGCTCGCCTCCGCCAACTCGCCCCTCGCGGCGCTTCCCGGCTATCCGGTCGAGTACGGGCGGGCGTCCGGCTCCGGCCGCATCGCGATACTTGGCCTTCGGTAGCGCCGGACCCTCCCGAGATATGGTATAATAACCGGGTCCAAACGGATTCCAGGATTCAATGTAAAATGGCAGCATCGAACTACGACGACAAGAACATCACGACCCTCGACTGGGTCGAGCACATCCGCAAGCGCCCCGGCATGTACATCGGGGACATCGGCAACGGCAGCGGCTACCACGACTGCGTCTACATCCTCATGAAGGAGGTGATCGACAACGCCGTGGACGAGTTCGTGATGGGCTTCGGACGGCAGATCGACGTGACCGTCAACTTCGAGACGGGCGAGACGACCGTGCGCGACTACGGACGCGGCATCCCGCTCGGCAAGGTGGTCGAGTGCGTGAGCGAGATGAACACCGGCGGCAAGTTCGACTCCGACGCCTTCCAGTTCTCCGCCGGCATGAACGGCGTGGGCACGAAGGCCGTGAACGCCCTCTCGAGCGAGTTCGAGGTGCGCGCGTTCCGCGAGGGCGAGTTCTCCGAGGCGTTCTTCCGCGAGGGGAAGCTCGTCTCGAAGAAGCGCGGCAAGTGCAAGGAGCCGGGCGTGCGGAACGGCACCTACGTGCGCTACGTCCCCGACGCGAACGTGCTCCGCAAGTTCAAGGTGCGCGAGGAGTACGTCGAGCGACGCATGAAGATGTACTGCTACGTGAACGCCGGTCTCACGATCAACCTCAACAGCAAGAAGATCCAGTCCTCCGCCGGCCTCGCCGACCTCATCGCCGACGAGGCGCAGTTCGAGAAGCTCTACCAGCCGTTCCACTACCGCACGAAGATGATGGAGATCATCTTCACCCACACGAACCGCTTCTCCGAGGAATACTACACCTTCGTCAACGGACAGTACACCACCGAGGGCGGTACCCACCTCACCGCCTTCAAGGAGGCGCTCACGAAGGCCGTCAACGACTACGACTCCAAGAAGAAGTTCGACGGCGACGACGTGCGCGAGGGTCTGCTCGGGTGCGTGGCGATCCGCATGAAGGACCCCGTGTTCGACGGGCAGACGAAGACGAAGCTCGGCAACGGCGAGCTCCGCAGCGAGTTCGTGGCGCAGATGAAGAAGGCCATCGAGGAGATGCTCCACCGCGCCCCCGCCGAGACGGACAAGCTCATCGCCAAGATCGAGGAGACCACGAAGCTCCGCAGCCAGCTCAACACGATCAAGAAGCAGAGCCGCGAACGCGCGGCAGCCGTCTCCGTGCGCGTGCCGCAGCTCAAGGACTGCAAGGAGCACCTGCGGCTCGACAAGAAGGGCGACAAGAAGGGCTGGGGCGAGGACACGATGATCTTCCTCACCGAGGGCAAGTCCGCCGGCGGCACGCTCGGCACCGCGCGCGACGCCGTGAAGCAGGCCGTCTTCTGTCTGCGCGGCAAGCCCCTCAACACCTGCGGCGAGAACCGCGACATGCTCTACCGCAACGAGGAGTTCTACAACCTCATCAAGACGCTCGACGTGGAGGACTCCATCGAGCGCCTCCGCTACGGCAAGATCATCTTCGCCACCGATGCCGATGTGGACGGCCTCCACATCCGCAACCTGCTCATCACGTTCTTCATGCGCTTCTACAAGCAGCTCGTCATCGACGGACGCGTGTTCGTGCTCGAGACGCCCCTCTTCCGCGTGCGCAACAAGAAGGAGCAGCACTACTGCTTCACCGAGGAGGAGCGCGTGAAGGCCATCGCCAAGTGCGGACAGGGCTGCGAGATCACGCGCTTCAAGGGACTCGGCGAGCTGAACGCCAAGGAGTTCAAGGAGTTCATCGGCCCCGACATGCGCCTCACGCCCGTCTCCTGCCTCGACGACACCGACATCGACAAGACGATCAAGTTCTACATGGGCGCCAACACGCCCGACCGCAAGGACTACATCATGGACAACCTCGTCTGCGACTCCAGCGAATTCTGAAAAGGAAAGATACATGTCTAAGTCAATCGTCTATTTCGCCGACTTCCGCTGCTCCGACTCGGAGAACCTCCAGCAGAAGTTCACGCGCCTCCTCAAAACCGCCGGCCTCGAGAAGCTCGGCCTCGACGGGAAGTTCACCGCCATCAAGACCCACTTCGGCGAGCCCGGCTGCCTCGCGTACCTCCGTCCAAACTGGGCGAAGACGCTCGTGGACGCCGTCCGCGCGGCGGGCGGGATGCCGTTCCTCACGGACGCGAACACGCTCTACGTGGGCCGCCGCAAGAACGCGCTCGACCACATCGCCGCCGCCTACGAGAACGGCTTCTCGCCGTTCGCCACGGGCTGCCACGTGATCATCGCGGACGGTCTCAAGGGCACGGACGACGTGTCCATCCCTCTCCCGGACGGCAAGTACGTGAAGGAGGCCTTCATCGGCCGCGCGCTCGTGGACGCCGACGCGATCATCTCCCTCACGCACTTCAAGTGTCACGAAATGACGGGCATCGGCGGCGCGCTCAAGAACCTCGGCATGGGCGGCGGCTTGCGCGCCGGCAAGAAGGCCATGCACTCGAGCGTGCATCCGAGCGTGAACGAGGACGCCTGCATCGGCTGCGGCAAGTGTACGCGCGAGTGCGCGCACGGCGCCTGCACCGTCACGAACCGCAAGGCGCACATCGACCCCGCGAAGTGCGTGGGGTGCGGACGCTGCATCGGCGCGTGCAACCGCGACGCGATCCAGAGCGACTTCGGCGAGCCCTGCACCGTGATGCAGGGCAAGATCGCGGAGTACGCGGCCGCCGTCGTGCGCGGCAAGCCCGCGCTGCACGTCTCCTTCATCTGCGACGTGTCGCCGCACTGCGACTGCCACCCGATGAACGACTACCCGCTCATCCCCGACCTCGGCATCGCCGTCTCCACCGACCCCGTCGCCCTCGACCAGGCCTGCACCGACCTCTGCAACGCCGCGCCGATCATGCCCGGCTGCGCGCTCGACGGCGTGGACGTGAAGGGCGACATCTTCACCGCCATGCACCCGACCACGCGCTGGCAGGACGCCATCGCCGAAGGCGTACGCATGAACCTCGGCTCCGCCGAGTACGAGCTGAAGCGCATCTAAGGGGCCTGCCACGATGTCCACCCTCCCGCAGAAGATGATCGTGATTTCCGGATCGGGCGCGTATCCGCGCCTGATCGTGGAGGGCGCGCACGCGGCGGGGGTGCGTCAGGTGGACGTCCTCGCGGTGCGCGGTTCCACCGCCCGCGCCACGGTGAAGGCGGCGGACAACGTCCACGTGATCAACATCGGCGGCATCGCCGCCGGTCTCCGCTGGGTGGCCGCGCAGGGGTACGACGGCGCGTGTTTCGCCGGACAGATCAACCCGCTTTCCCTCTTCACGGCGCGTTTCGACGCCGAGACGAAGGGCTGGCTCGACTCGCTCTCCGTCAAGAACGCCCACACCGTCTATGGCAAGCTCGCCTACGAGTTCGAGGCGGCGGGCGTGAAGGTGTTCCCCGCCTCGTCGTTCATGGACGGACACCTGCCCGGCGTGGGCGCGCTCACCAACCGCGCGCTCACCGACCGCGAAGCGTCCGACGTGGCACACGGCGCGGCCGTGATGCGCGACATGGGCCGTCACGACGTGGGCCAGACCGTGCTCGTGAAGGAGGGCATGGTGCTCGCCGTGGAGGCGTTCGAGGGCACGAACGCCGCAATCAAGCGCGGCGGCAAGCTCGGCGGCAAGGGCGCGGTGATCGTGAAGGGCGCGCGCGAAGGTCACGACATGCGCTTCGACATCCCCGTGGTGGGCCTCAAGACCCTCAAGGTGATGAAGTCCGCCGGAGTGACGGCACTTGCCTTCCAGGCGGGGCGTCTCGTCCTCCTCGACCGCGAGGCGGTCGTCGCCTACGCCAACAAACACAACATCGCCCTCGTCGGCATAGCCACCGACCTCCCCCCGGCGCCGCTGCGCCCGTGAAAAAAAATTGTAACCTCCCCTGAGGCGGCGCGTATACGGGGCAAATGCAAACCATTTCAAGAAAAGGAGAAAAAACATGATCAACGTCAACATGAGCAGCAACCTTCAGGGCGTCCAGGGCTGGCAGCAGCTGGGCGAACTGGTCAAGGCGGGCGGCACCGCAGGCGCAGACGCCGCGACGGTGGACTTCCAGGGCCGTCAGATCGTGGTCACGGTCAACAACGGGGGCAAGGCGCAGACGGTCAACATCTCCGTTCCGAACCTGGGGGTTGTCGAGGGCGCGCCGGACGCGGCGGCTCTCCAGAGCCTTGCGGACAAAGTCGTGGCGCTGGTGGACGCGTTGTCGGCCACGGGGGCCGTCGGCGCGGACGGCGCGAACAGCGCCAAGCTGCAGGCGGCGATCGCGGAACTCCAGGCGTCCCTCGGCGTCCCGCAGGGCACTCCGACGATGAACACGAACAGCACGTCGAAGGTGCTGTTCGACCTGTTCGCGTTGATGGCGCTCATGGTGGAGGTCGCGCAGAAACAGCGCGACACCTCCCGCGAGATCCGCCTCACGGAGAACCAGCAAGTCCAGAACTCCATCAAGCAGCAGGCGGAGGAAATGCGCGGTGCGGCGATGATCTCCCTCTGCTTCGGCGTGGCCTCGGCGCTCATTTCCGGCGTCATGAGCACCGTCGCCCTCGTCAAGCAGTCGACGGCCTTCCAGCAGCAGAGTTCCGCGACGAAGCAGATGGACGTGCCCGCCGAGAACCTCAAGACCGCGCAGCTCGCCTCCGACCTGCACGCGGCCAACGCGAATCTCCAGGCCGTGCAGACCAAGACGCCGCAGAACATCCAGACCAAGGTGAACGAGCAGTTCAGCGCCGCCCGCGAGGACTTCGTGCGCGACATCACGGCCGCGGACACGCGCCTCCAGCAGGCCGAGACGGCGCAGGACCACGCGGCGGACGAGCTCACCGCCGTCCGCGACCCGCAGCGCCAGCCCCCGGCGACGCCGGAGGAGATCCAGGCCAAGACGGAAGCCTACGACCGGGCGAGCCAGGAAGTGGCGATGGCCAAGCAGAACCGCGCCTCGATCGAACGCGGCTTCTTCGACAAGCTGGACACGCAGCTGCACGCGAACGAGGTGGCGGTTTCCGCCAAGGAGGACCTCATCGCCGCCAAGCAGGGCGAGCTGAAGGGCGCGACCGCCGAGCAGGCCACGGCCCTCAAGGGGGAGATCCGGACGCTCACGGACGAGGTGAAGGCGCTCAAGCAGGAGAACTCCTACCTCCGCGCCTACACGGCGAAGGCGAAGGCGGAGCATGCGTCCGACGCCACCAAGAGCCGCGACCTCGCGTCGGCGCAGAGCAAGTACGACTTCGCCAAGCGCGAGATGGAGCTGGACAGCCGGTTCTCCGGGTCCCAGCAGATGATGAACCGCTGGATGGGCATCCAGCAGCTCACGATGTCCCTCTCGCAGATGGCCAACGCCTCCGGCAACATGGTGGGCGAGATGGTGCGGGCGTCGGCGACGATGGAGGGCGTGGAGCAGACGCGGCACAACGAGCAGCTCGACCAGATCAAGGACCTCTTCTCGCAGGCCGAGACGATGGTGCAGGCCGTCGTGCAGCTCATGCAGGCCGTGCTCTCCGCCGAGAACGAGTCCCTGATGGAGGCGATCCGCGCCTAACCGACCGGAAGAAAAGGAGAAAAACGATGGACATTTCACTCAGCAATGCAATCATCGCCGAAACGGCGCAGCAGCGCGACCTGTCGGCGCCGGACCTCGAGGCGGCCGCGGAGCGCGTGGTGCGCCCGCTCCTCGGCGGCGAGAACGTGCGCGTGAGCGCCGCGCTCACCGGCGACCTCCAGAAACTGCTCGCGCAGCTGCGTTCCGATCAGGAGGAGAAGAAGGTGCAGCTCGCGCGCCTGCAGCTCAGCGCCGTGCTCACCCAGCTCTGCGCGATGGAGAGCCTCACGCTCGAGCAGCAGACGCAGGTCTCCGCGATCCAGGTGCAGATCGAGGCGCTGGAGGCGGCGATCAAACGCGCGACCACGACGGCCGCCGAGCGCAAGAAGGCGCTGGAGACGAAGCGCCAGCTTGAGAGCGATGCCCAGGACGAGCTCAGGGCCGCCGAGGCGAAGGGCGACAAGGCCGCCATCGCCGCGGCCCAGAAGAAGCTGGAGTCGGCGCAGACGCAGGCGGCGGCGCTCGAAAAGGAGATTGCCACGCTCGACGCGGAGATCTCCGCCAGGAAGAGGGAAATCACGGGCTACAGCGCCGAGCTCACGGACCTTCTCGCGAAACTCGACTACCCCGCGCTCGTGATGGTGCTCGCCGCGATCACGATCTCCGCGGCCGACGCGGAGGCCGCCGGCGAGGTGAAAAAGGAGGACGACGCGGACGGAAAGGGGATTCCCACGCCGCTCGAGGTCGTGCGCGAGTCCCTGGAGAAGGCCGTCGAGGACATCCGCGAGGAGATCGTGGAGAAGCGCGTCGAAACAGTTTAACCATACCACCAACAACCGAAAGGAAGCAGAAAATGAGCGACACGACCAACACGACAATCGCCGCCGACCTCGACAAGGGGCTCCAGGACATGGCGAAGAAGGTTTTCCAGGAAGGCGCGACGCTGGGCGAGCTCAAGGGCATCACGCCCCGCGAGCTGAACGCCGTCTACCAGATGGGACTCGGCTTCTACAACACGGGCCGGTTCGACGACGCCGAGAAGGTGTTCACCTTCCTCGTGACGTTCGACCACCTGGAGTCGAAGTACTGGATGGCCGCCGGCGCGGTGCAGCAGGTCAAGAAGGAATTCGAGAAGGCGAAGTCCTGCTACGTGCAGGCCTCGATGCTCGACATCCACAGCCCCAAGCCGCAGTACTACGTGGCGGAGTGCTACCTCGCGCTCGGGCAGAAGGACGACGCGCTCGCCTCGCTCGACACGCTCCTCGAGTACTGCAACGGCACAGACGAGGTGACGCGCGAGTTCCGCGCCAAGGCCGAGGAACTCAAGAAGAAAATCGCGGCCTGAGCGTTTTTGCCGTAACCTTCAGGCGTGTTCCCCGTATACAGGGCAAAGAAACAACGGAGGAAGAAACATGAGCGACATGACGATAGATCCGAACGCGCACACGCGCATCGCAAGCCTGATGGCCGACGCGGCCGGGCAGCTGGCCGGCGGCAGCAACGACGGCAAGGTCAAGGACAAGACCTCGACCCTCGTGCGGGACGTGACCTCGCTTGCGCAGAAGACGATCACCGTGATGACGTCGACCCGGCCGCAGCTGCAGTCCGCCACGGGCGCGAGCGGCTCCACGGGCGTGCCCGTGCTGGACGACCCGGAGGACCCGGAGGCGATCCTGCAGGACCTCGAGAGGCTGGTGGCGTTCCTCCAGCTCGACAACGACGAACACCAGAGCAAGCTCGCCCGCGAGCGCATCGAGACCATGCAGGCCACGATGGAGAAGCGGCACACCGACCAGCTCTCGAAGATCGACGAGTCGATCAAGGCCGCGAAGAAGGCCGAGGCGGCCGCCAAGGCGAGCCGCATCCTGGGGTGGCTCGGCGCCATCGTCGCGGTGATCGCCGCCGTCGTGGTGACGGTCGTCACGGGCGGCGCGGCGGCCGCGCTCGCGATCACCGGCGCCGCGGTGGCGGTGACGCAGCTCGTGCTGAGCGAGACGGGGGCGGCGGACAAGATCGTGGACGCCATGGCGAAGTCGATGGAGAAGACGTTCGGGCTGAGCTCGCAGAAGGCGAAGGCCTGGGCGGCCGGCATCTATTCGGCCTGCTTCATCGTGGTGGGCCTCGCCTCCGCCGGCGCCGGCATCGCCGTCTCCGCGGCCACCGCGGCGAAGGCGACGGCCGACGTGGCCAAGGCGGCGGCCGACGTCATGTCGACCGGGGCGCGCATCGCGATGTTCGGATCGCAGATCGCCAACATCGCCCTCGGCCTTGTGGGCGGCATCACGGGCGGCATCCAGGCGAAACTCTCCTACGACTCGTCCAACGCGGGCGCGGACGTGAAGGAGACGAACCGCTACATGGCCATCATCCAGCAGATGCTCGACGAGTCCGAGGAGGAACTGCAGCAGATCCTGGACCAGATCCAGGCGCTGTTCAACCAGATCGTGGCCATCATCCAGAGCAAGACGGACACGGGCAACGCGATTGTCGAGAACATGAACCAGATGATCTGACGGTTCGTGACAGCAGGAGGGAAGTGAAAGATGGAAATCAGCCTCAATACGGGTAAAATGCCGGTCCTGCCGACGGAGCTGCCGCACGGCGCTCCGACGGCGGAGACCGGGAAGGGCGCGCGCCCCGCCATGACCATCACGACCCAGGCGTTCGCTCCGCTGGGCGCCGCGGAGGAGGTGGACGCCGCCACGGAGGCGGATGTCGCCACGCGCGACGACAGTCTGGGGCAGCTGTTCCGCCAGGTGTTCAACTACGCGCCGCCCCCGATGCCGAACTTCCTCTAAAGAGAACGCGCCATGCCGCCAATCATCGGATTCCAGACGTATCTCTCGAACGCGCAGAAGCTCGTTTCGCAGGACGCGCAGCCGCTCCAGAACGGCGGCGTGAGGTTCGCGGACCGCACGCTGAGCCTGAAAGGCCACACGATCACGGCCGCGTCCGGGAACGTGCCCCTGGCGGGCGCAGACCTGGCCCGCCACGACTTCATCGCGTCGTTCGTGGAGCAGTTCGGCGAGGGGTGCCGGTCCCTGGTGGAGAGCACCCTGCTGGGCAAGCACGCCAAGCCGCTCACCGCGCGCGTGATCGTGGCCCTGAACGAGCAGGCGATCGCGCTGAAGCCATCCGACCTCTCCGCCTCGCTCTCCGACCTGCTGCGCCGCGCGGCGCAGGCGGACGCCGGGGGCGTGACGCACGAGCAGTTCCAGGCGCTCCTGCGGGAGAAGCCGGAACTGCGCGCGCAGCTCGAGCAGCTGAACGCCGTGCGCAAGCAGGCGGAGGAGGCTCTGGTGCGCCTGGGGGCGTTCACGGGCGCCGAGATCGCCGCCGCGTTCCGTCCGGGCCCCGCGTCGTCCAGGAAGGAGCAGGAACTGAAGGAGGCGATACGCCTGCTCGTGCGCACGGCGATCAACAAGTTCTTCGACCTTGCGGACGGACTCCGCAGCCTCTACGGCCAGCACGGCGACGTGGCGGGGATGCTGTTCGGCATGGTGACGCGCTGCAACAACCGCGCGCTCGAGGTCCAGCGCATGGTCATCGAACTCTCGCAGCTTGACGCCGCGTCGGACGACTCGCGCCTTTCCATGTACGCGGCGGAGCTCCTGCCGAAGCTCGCGCTGCAGATGCACGGCACGAGCCGTGCGCTGGAGCTCCTGCGCGCGTCGCTCCAGCCGCTGGCCAACCGCTTCGACGCCATCCGGGCGGCGGCCGCGCGCGACGGGCGCATCGGCCTCGAGGACGTGGCGCTGCTCCTCCGCGAGATCTCAATGGCGCGGGCCGCGCTGGACGAGGCGGCGAAGCGCGGCATCAAGATGCCGGAGGGGGACTTCGTGCGTCCAGACCCCGGCCTGTTCAAGTCGATCGACGCGCTGCTCGACAAGCTCCAGGCCGACGTGCACAAGTTCACCACCGACGCCCTCGAGGAGAAGGCCAAGAACTGGGTGCGGGGCGTGGTCCCCACGTTCTCCGCCACGAAGCTGTTCACCGTCTACCGCGAGGTGGTGAAGGACGTGGCGGACGACGCGGAGGAGATGGAGCGCTTCCTGCTGGAGATGGAGGCGTTCCGCATGTCCGCGCTCGCATGGGCGCAGGGTCTCTCCAACATCGCCACGCTGACGGTGCTGCAGGACTCCTACCAGCACCTGAACGCCTGCATGAAGACGTTCCAGCTCGCCTCCAAGGTCGTTGAGATGGTGCGGACGCACCGGGGCGCCGCGGCGAAGCGCGAGGCGCGGTCGGAGCGCATCGAGGAGCTCAAGGAGAAGATTGCGGAGCTGCGCGAACGCTTCCAGAAACTCGGCGACGCGCGCACGCGCGAACTTTCGAAGGCGGCGGAGGAGGACGGCGCCGAGCTTGACAAGATGCAGAACATGCTGGAGGAGGGCGCGGGCGTGCTGACCGGGGCGGCGAGCATCCAGCGCCTGTACGACATGCTGGTGGGGCGCCGGGAGGAGAGCCAGGAGGACCGCGAGGCGAATGGAAGCGCAGATTGAGAACGGGTTCGCCTGCGTGGAGGGCGGCGAGTGGCTGTTCGGCATGCGCCAGCCAGCCGCCGTGTGCGGCTCGCTCGCGCCGAAGCGCCTGCCGCGCGGGGAGTGCGGCTGGTGGCGGCGGCTGTTCCAGCCGGACCGCCGGCGCCTCCAGTGCGCGGACCTCGACGGGCGGATGTGGTGCGGCGACCGGACGCGTCCGTTCCTCACGCGGATCGATCTCGCGGGGCGCGTGGCGGTGGCCACGGAGAAGCTGCTCCTCGCGCAGCCATCCTCGCGCCGTCTTGGCGCGCTTTTGCGCGTCGTGCCGTTTTCCTACCGCAACGCGGTCTGCACGACCGTCCTGGAGGGCGGCTGGGCCGTCGTGTCCACGCAGGGCCGCACGCAGCGGGCCGTGGTGGCGGACGGCGAGACGCTGGGCGTGAAGCCGGAGGCCGTGGTGGCGTGGACGGGGCTTCCGCCCACGGGGCACTGTCCGCGGATCCGCCTGCGCGACCTCTTCCTGCCGCGTCCCCCGAAGTGCCTGCGCCTCAATTTCCACGGGCCCTGCGTGGTCTGGTTCGAGGGGAGCGGCTAGGATGGAGTACTCCGACTTCCATCGTCTCGTCATCGCCTTCGTCCTGGCCGCCGCCCGGATCGGGGGCGCGCTCGCCATTTGCCCCGCGACGTCCAGCTCGATGATCACGGGCATCGCGCGCAACGCGGCCACGCTGTCCTTCGCCGCGCTGCTCGTGCCGTGCGTGCTGCGGTGGATGCCGCCGGGGGAGGTCTCGCTGGGCCTCGTCTGCCTCGTGGCGGCGAAGGAGGCCGTGGTCGGGTTCTTGATCGGCTTCTTCGCGTCCATCCCGTTCTGGATCGCCGAGAATGTGGGCAACTTCATCGACAACCAGCGCGGCGCCACGATGGGCGAGGTGTACTCGCCGCTGTCGGGCGCGCAGGTCTCGACCACCGGCATCTTCTTCACGCAGATCGTCTCGACGATCTTCTTCGTGGGCGGCGCGGTCCTGGTGTTCCTCGCGGCCATCTACGCGAGCTACGGCGTGGTGCCGCTCTTCGGGGACTGGCCGGGCCTGCGCGGGGACGCCCCCGCCTTTGCGCTCGATTCGCTCGACGGCATGCTGCGCGCGACGGTCGTCATCTCGGCGCCGGTGATCATCCTCATGTTCCTCGCCACGATCGGCCTCGGTTTCGTGAACCGCACGGCCCCGCAGCTCAACGTGTTCTTCCTGTCGATGCCGATCAAGTCCGCTCTCGGCGTCGCCATGCTCGTGATGTACCTCCAGTACATCCTCGACATGCTCATGTATTCGGACGAGTCGGCCATCCTCGGTCCGCTGTCGCGGATCTTCGCTTCGGCCGCGCCAATCTAGGAGTGAAAACATGGAAATCCAGAAGAAGCTCGACGGAACCACCCTCACCGTCACCGTCACGGGGCACATCGACACCGTCACCGCGCCGCAGCTCGAGGCAGAGCTCGCGCTCGACGCCGTCGAGGCGCTCGTGTTCGACATCTCGGGCGTCGCATACGTCTCGTCGGCCGGCCTGCGCGTGTTCCTCTCGTCCTACAAGGCGATGTCGAAGAAGGGCGGCATGAAGATCGTCGGCGCCCAGCCCGCCGTGCTCGACGTGTTCAAGATCACCGGATTCGCCTCCATCTTCAACCTGGCCTGAGCGCGATGACAGTCTACCGCAGGTACCGCACGATGATCGTCGCCGCCGCCGCCGTGGCGTCGGTGCTGGCGTACTTCGTCTCGAGCAGCGTGGAGTCGCGCCTCGCGCGCCAGCGCGTGGAGGCCCTGATGGGCCCGGCCCTCCACGACATGCGCGAGGACCTGCTGGCGGGCATGGACCCGATCCTCTACTATCTGGCCTCCTGCATCCAGCGCGACCTCCCGACCGTCGCCGCCGCCGCGGCCGACCCGTCGCGGGTGAGGGACGTCAAGCGCGCCTACGCGCTCGACGAGATCAACTTCGCCGACGCGAACGGCGTCATCCGCGCGACCACCCACCCCAGCCAGCAGGGCTACTGGATGGGATCGGACCCCGACCCCGAGAAGGCCGCCGGCTTCCTCTGCCTGCTCACGAACCATCTCTGGTACGCCCAGCCGCCGCGCCTCACCGTGCGCGCCGACAACGTCTACCGCAAGTTCGTCGGCGTGCGTCTGCCCGACGGCTACCTCCAGCTCGGATTCGACTTCTCGCGGCTTTCCCCCCGGCGGGAATTCGACCGGCGCAGCATGAAGGCGAGCTTCGCGGACATTGCGGTGGACTGGCACGTCGGCGAATGCGGCTACTACGTGGTCGCCGACCAGCGCACGGGGGAGGTGATCTCCGACGGCAACCCGCGCGCGGACTTCGAACCCGGCCTTGAGCGGGAGCGGCCGGTCACGCTCTCCGACCTCGGGTTCACGCCGGACATGCTCCGCGGGGACGGCACGGAGTCCTTCCTCGCGCGGATCGCGGGCGAGGACGCCGTCTGCCGCGCGATGCCGGTCCCGGAGAGCGGGCATCTCGCCTGCGTGGTGATCCCGATGCGCGAGGTCACGCGCACGCGCAACATCTCGGTGGGGGCGATGATGTTCTTCCTGCTCGTGATGATCGTGGCGGTGGCGGCCGTCGCGCTCCGCGCCGTCACGCTGCGCGAGCGCGCGGAGGAGGCGCGCCGCGCGGAGGAGTCCCGCCGGCAGAAGGAACTGAGGCTCGCCACGTCCATCCAGAGCGCCGCGCTCCCGAGCGTGTTCCCGCCGTTCCCGTCCGTCGCGGACTGCGTGGACCTCTACGCCCGCATGAGGGCCGCGAAGGAGGTGGGCGGCGACTTCTACGACTTCTACTTCGTGGGCGAGCATGCGCTGGCCTTTCTCGTGGCCGACGTCTCCGGGAAGGGCGTGCCCGGGGCCATGTTCATGATGCGGGCGAAGACCACCCTCAACGACCTCCTCGTGCACGGCGGAAGCCTCGGAGACGCCGTGTCCGCCGTGAACGCGCAGCTTGCGGACGGCAACGACGCCAGCATGTTCGTGACCGCGTGGATCGGCGTGCTCGACCTCGAGACGGGCGTCGTGGAGTACGTGAACTGCGGGCACAACCCGCCTGTGGTCCGGCACGCGGACGGCACGCTCGACTGGGTGCGCGCAGTCTCCGGCCTTGCGCTCGGCGCGCTCGACGGCGTCGCCTACGCGCCGCAGGCGCTGACCCTCCGCCCGGGCGACAGGCTGTTCCTCTACACGGACGGCGTGGTGGAGGCGCAGTCGCGCGGCGAGCTGTTCGGCGAGGACCGCCTCGCCGCCGCGCTCGCGCCGGAGGCGGACGACGCGAAGGGCGTGTGCCACGTGGTGGAGATGGCCGTGGACGCGTTCGCGGCGGGCGAACCGCAGGCGGACGACATCACGATGCTCGCGCTCGGCCTCGACGGCGTGCGCCGCACGTTCGCCGCCTCCACCGACGGCCTCGCCGCCGCGACCGACTTCGTGAAGGCGTTCTGCCCCGACGCCCGCGCTGCCATCGTGATCGACGAGATCGCCTCCAACATCGTGCGCTGCTCGGGGGCCTCGACCTTCGACCTCTCCTACCAGCGCCGGGAGCGCGGCTACGCGCTCGTGTTCGCCGACGCCGGCACGCCGTTCGACCCCCTCGCCCATCCCGACCCCGACGTGACGGCCGCCGCCGAGGACCGCGCGATCGGCGGGCTCGGCATCTTCATGGTCAAGCAGATGGCGGAATCCGTCGACTACGCGCGGCGCGACGGGCGCAACGTGCTCACGGTCTGCATGAAGGGGGCCTGAGGTGGCGGACGAAGGCGGCGAAAAGACCGAGATGCCCACCGCGAAGAAGCTTCGCGACGCACGCCAGAAGGGGCAGGTCTGCACGTCCAAGGACGTCGTCTCCACCGCGCTCCTCGTCGTGCTGATGTACCTCGCCGCCCTGCTGGCCACGATGCTCGTGGACGACGTCGAGCAGCTGATCGCGTTCATCGGCCGCGCCACCTCGCAGGCCGACGTGGACGGGGCCGTCCGGCAGGCCGGCGTCAACACGGTGGTCGTGGTCTGCAAGCACTCGTTCATCTTCGTGTGCGTGGCGGCCCTGGTGGGCGTGGCCGCCAACCTCTGCCAGGTCGGCTTCCTCTTCACGTTCGAGCCGCTCAAGCCGTCGCTCAGCAAGCTCAACCCCGTCGAGGGCTTCAAGCGTATCTTCTCGATGAAGAACCTCTTCGAGTTCCTCAAGAACTGCGTGAAGGTGGTCTTCCTCGGCTATCTCATCTGGAAGCTCATGGTGGCGTCCTACCCCGAGCTGCTCACGCTCTGCTACGGCACGATCGACGACATCATGCCGTGCCTCGCCGTGATCATGAAGCGCCTCGCCGGCTACACCGCCTTCGGCTACATCGTGATCGCCGTCGTGGACCGTCTCTTCCAGCAGAAGAACTTCACGAAGCAGATGATGATGACGAAGGACGAGGTGAAGCGGGAGTACAAGGAGATGGAGGGTTCCGCCGAGGTGAAGCAGGCGCAGCGCCAGTTCCGCGACGAGATCCTCAACGGACCCGACCCGGTGAAGGCCACGAAGGAATCGTCCGTGGTCGTGACGAACCCCACCCACATCGCCGTGGGCATCTCCTACAAGCCAGAGGAAGCCCCGCTGCCGAAGGTCGCCGTGATGGGGGCGGACAAGGTGGCGGCGATTATCCGCCGCACGGCGATGGAGGAGGGCATCCCGATCATGGAGAACGTGCCGCTCGCCCGCCGCCTCTACGCTGAGGCGAAGGTGGAGGAGTTCATCCCCCTCGCGCTCGTCGAGCCCGTCGCCCAGGTGCTGAAGTGGGTGAAGTCGCTCAACGACGCCAAGAAGGAAGACGCCGCCCTCGATTCCGTCCAGGTCGAGGACCTCGGCCCGCCTTCGGCGTGACGGGTGCGGTTGCAACACGGTCGCCCCGCTCCGGTTCGCGTGGACGCCCATCTCACGGGCGGGGGCGTGCGACTTGAGGGCAAGCTTGTCAGAAACGGGTGATACGAGCTCCTTGCTTGGTGTACGGGCGAGATGAACTCCCCATCAAACCAAAACGAGAAAGTGAAGGTGTGCTATGAACAAGGACTTCGTGAAAATCGCATTCGTCGGAATCGCCTGCACGGCTTTCTGCGCAACGACATTTGCAGCGCCGCGAGGCGGACACCACGGCGGCGGACGCCCGGCAGGAGCGCCCCAGCAGATGCGGGCTTCCCACGGCGGCGGACGCCCGGCAGGAGCGCCCCAGCAGATGTGGGCTTCCCACGGCGGCGGACGCCCGGCAGGAGCGCCCCAGCAGATGCGGGCTCCCCACGGCGGCGCGCGACCTGCAGCCCGGCCAGGCGCGGTGACGCATGCCGCTCCTGTCCATCATGTCAGCCAGCCTGCCGCCGGAAGGCACGAACACTTCCGCCCGGAGCCACGCCACCATGCGCCGCCGCCCCGTTTCGCCCGACACCACATTCCCCACCATGCGCGCTACTGGGCGAGGCCGGTCGTCCCGCTGTGGCGTGCCGGCGCCCTCCGTGCGTGGGAATGGATCGAGCAGGAGTGGGTGATCGTCGTGAACGGCGTCTACTACTATGGGGACGGCTACTACTTTGACGGCTACAACTACTACTACAATGGCGCGTACCACACGGTTCCGCCTCCCCTGCCTGCTCCGATCTACTACTAGCGAAACGAGAACGGCGGCGCGCCCCTCCCCCAGACAAGAACCCACGCCGCCCCCGCGGCGATCGTGGGCCTTGTTCGGGGGGCGGGGGTTTGGTATACTTGACGCATGAGCAAACCTGCAGGAGATTGCGCGGACGTCGAACGGGCGTTTGCCGAACTGTCGGCGGTGAAGCCGCTGAAGATCGCGACGGGCCGCGAGCTGACCGTGGCCGTGATGGGCGCGGGGTCGCGCGGCAACGAATACCCCGCATACGGGAAGCTGTTCCCCGGCACGATGCGGGTGACGGCGGTGGCGGACATCGACGCCGCGCGCCGCAACCGCATGGGCGACGAATGGGGCATTCCGTCCGAACGCCGCTTCGGCGACTACCACGAGATGCTCGACGCCGGGAGGTCCGGCAAGCTCGCGGACATCCTGCTCGTGTCGCTTCCCGACGCGCTCCACTACGAACCCGCGATGGAGGCGATGCGCCAGGGATACGACGTGCTGCTCGAGAAGCCGATGGCGCAGACCGAGCGCGAGTGCCGCGACCTGCTCGCGCGCCAGCGCGAGACGGGCGTGATGGTGGCCGTGGGACACGTGCTGCGCTACTCGCCGTACTTCCGCGCGCTGAAGCGGGCGATCGACCTCGGGCTTGTCGGCGACGTGGTGAACGTCCAGCACCAGGAGCCCGTCATGTACGCGCACATGGCGCACTCGTTCGTGCGCGGCAACTGGCACGACGGCAAGGCCACCACGCCGATGATCCTCGCGAAGAGCTGCCACGACCTCGACATCCTGAAGTGGCTCGTCGGCAAGCGCTGCGTGCGCGTGTCGGCGGAGGGCGGGCTGTTCCTCTTCCGCGCCGAAAACGCGCCGCCCGGCGCGCCCGCGCGCTGCACGGACGGATGTCCGCACGAGAAGGCCTGCCCCTACTCCGCCATCGACATCTACGACCGGAAGCGCTGGTTCCTCTACGTGTTCGACCTGAAGAAGGACTGCCCCTCCGAGGCGATCCTCGAGAAGCTGCGCACGACGGACTACGGACGCTGCGCGTACCGCATGGACAACGACCAGCCGGACCACATCGTGACGACGCTTCTTTTCGAGGGCGGCACGACCGCGAGCTTCACGATGGACGCATTCACGCCGTGGGGCGGACGCCGCACGCGCGTGATGGGCACGATGGGCTACATCGAGGGCGACGGCAAGACGTTCACGCTGCACCGCTTCGACACGGGCAAGTCGTACCCGTGGTCGTTCACGCCGCCGGAAGGGGAATCCTACAAGGAGAGCGGGCACGCCGGTGGCGACCTCGCCCTCATCCGGGACTTCCTGCAGGCGGTCGACACGCGCGACTTCTCGCTCCTCTCGTCCAGCCTGGAGGCAAGCGTGGAGAGCCACCTGATGGGCTTCGCCTGCGAGCGCAGCCGGCTTGGCGGTGCAAAGGAGACGATCGACTGAGCTACAGCTGTTTTTCAACGTGGAGACGGAGAAAGGAAAAGCCATGAGAGGATTCGCATCAAGAATAGTGCTGTCGCTGGCGCTGGCCGCGGGACTGGTGGCCGCGGCGGCGGGCGGCGGCACCGAACACGCGAAGTTCAAGACCGTGAAGACGTTTTTCGTGGGCCTCCACGAGAATTCGTCCGAGGAGCCCCGCCGCCCGGCCGCCGTGCGGAAGTCGCTGGAATGGGGACAGTTCTCCGGCCTGCGCGCCGCAAACGGCGCGCCGATCGTCGTGGAGGCGATGCAGGCCAGGAAAGGCGGGGGAAGGGCGGTGTTCGTGAAGGCGGCGGACGATCCGCGCGGCGAAGGGGCTGCGGCGTTCGACGTGGTGTTCCGCGCGGAAGGCGCGCGGGCGTATGTCGGGGACGAGCCCGTTCCGGTCCGCAGCCTGCCCGATGGAACGTGCGCCGTCTCCGTGCAGCCGCGTGTCGGGGTACTCGTCGTTGCGCCGCCGGTGAAGCCGTATTTCGAAATAGGCGAGATGCCGGATCTCATCGCGTGCCTGCCGCCGCCCCCGACGGAGGGAAGCGCCGCGTTCGCATACGACATGGCGCGGTACAGGCAGGCGAAGGCGCGCAGGAGCGACCCCGCGTGCGTCGCCCGCGTGATCAGCGACGCCGTCTGGACCCTGGACGCCCTCTTCGCCGCGTTTGAGGAGGCGTTTGGCCTCGCGGTCACGATGGAGGACACGCCGGAGATCTGGCGGCTGGTCGAGACCGGCACCTGCACGACGGACCCCATGCGGTTCCCGCCGAAGGAGCACTACGCGCGGAAGCGTCCGTTCGTGTACTTCAACGAGCCGCCGCTCTCGCCGGAGGACGCGCAGTGGGCTTCGGAGGGCAGCTATCCTTCCGGGCACACGATACGCAGCTGGTGCGCGGCCCTGCTGCTGGCGGAGGTCAACCCCGCGCGCGCGGACAAGATCTACAAGCGCGCATGGGAGTACGGCGACAACCGGGTCATCGCCGGGGCGCACTGGCAGAGCGACATCGACGTGACGCGCGTCGCCGCCTCCATCGGCTATTCGCGGCTGCAGACCAGCCCCGCGTTTCGCGCGCAGATGGAGCGGGCGAAGGCCGAGTTCGCGGCGAAGACGGCGCTCCGGCCGACTGGCGGCCGGGACTGATTTTACGCCTTTTGTGTGGTCGGGGGCGGACAGGATTTGGTAGAATAGTGGCGCATAGCCAAGAGAAAGGAAAGTTAAACGAACATGAAAATGAGCAGGCGTAGTTTCATTCACGGTGCGGCGGCGGGTACGGCGCTGGCATTCCCCTCCATCATCCCGGCGCGGGTGCTGGGTGCGAACGCGCCGAGCAACACGCTCAACGTGGCGCAGATCGGCTGCGGACGCATCGGGTGCACGATGGACGCGCCCGGGTTCATGCGCGCGAAGGGCGCGCGGATCGTCGCGGCGTGCGACCTCGACTCCCGCCGCCTCGCGGGGATGCAGCAGCTCGTGGCCCGTCATTACAAGACCTCCGCCGATTCCATCGTCGGCGCGCGCGACTTCCACGACCTCATCTCGCGCTCCGACATCGACATCGTCTCGATCTCCACGCCCGACCACTGGCACGCGCAGATCGCGATCGAGGCCGCGTTCGCCGGCAAGCACGTCTATATGCAGAAGCCCGCCTCGCTCACGATCCGTGAGGGGCGTCTCTTCTCCGCCTCGGTCACGGAGGCTAACCGCAAGTTCCTGCTCGGCTCGCAGCAGCGTTCGTCCGTCCAGTTCCAGAAGGCGTGCGCGTTCGTGCGCGAGGGACGTCTCGGCAAGATCAAGGCCATCGAAGTGGGCCTCCCCGGCGACCCCGGCGGCGGCAACACGAAGGAGATGCCGGTGCCGCAGTGTCTCGACTACGACTTCTGGCTCGGCTCCACGCCGAAGGTCTACTACACCGAAGACCGCGTACACAGCCAGAACGCCGACCTCAAGAAGGCGGTCAACTCGCGTCCGGGCTGGCTCCGCTGCGAGCAGTTCGGCGCGGGCATGATCACGGGCTGGGGTTCGCACCACCTCGACATCGTCCACTGGGCGATGGGCTGGGAAGGCATGGGCGCGAAGTACATCGAGGGCAAGGGCAAGTTCCATACGGGCGGGCTCTGGGACGTCCACGGCGAGTACGACATCACGCTCACGTATCCTAACGGAACGCCCGTCCGCGTGTGGGACAAGTTCCCGAACGGCGTGCGGTTCATCGGCGAGAATGGCTGGATATTCGTGAGCCGCGGCGCCGCGAAGATGACGGCGAGCGATCCCGTCTCGCCCGGCCGTCCGCTCAAGGCGCTCGACGCGAGCGCCCCCGCGCTCATCGCGGGCAATCCGTCCGTGGTGCTCTACCCGCACATGCGCTTCGGCTCGAGGCCGCACCACCAGAACCTCATCGACGCCATCAAGGGCAACTACGAAAGTCTCGTGCCGGCGGAGACCGCGCACCGTTCCTGCACCGCGTGCCTCCTCTCCTGGATCGGCATGAAGCTCGGACGCAAGCTCGAGTGGGACTGGAAAAAGGAGCAGTTCGTGAACGACGCCGAGGCGAACGCCATGCTCGAACGCGAGGAGCGCGCGCCCTACGGCGCGAAGCGCGCCTATCAGCGTCTCAGCAAGAAGGCATAGGGATATCGGCCGGCGATGCCACCGGTCAGGGCGCAGTTCCTGCGGCCGACGGCTGGTGGTAGAGATGCTTCTCCATGCCGTACGGGAAGTCCGTGAGGCGGTAGTTGCCCACGGTGTCCCAGTGCAGCGCGAAGGACTTGTAGAAGTAGAGGTAGATCCACGGACAGTCCTCGCGCACGATTTCCTGCGCGCGCGCCCACGCCTTGCGCCGGGCCTCGGGCGTCTCGGCGGACATCGCCTCGTCGTAGCATGCGTCGAATTCCGGGTTGCGGTAGTTGCAGTGGTTCGCGCCCGGGGAGCAGTTCTTCGAGTGGAAGAGCTGGAGGAAGGTTTCGGCGTCGGGGTAGTCGCCCACCCAGCCGGACATGAACAGCGTGGTGTGTCCGTCGGACACCGCCTTGAGGTATGCGGCCCACGTCATGAACTGCGGCTCCAGCCGTATCCCGATGCGGTCGTAGAAGCCCTGGAGCAGCTCCACCTCCTCGCGCGCGCCCTGGTCCGCGCGGCCGAGCGAAATGGGGAGGACGAGCCGCTTGCCGGTCTTGGGGTCGATGCCGTCGGGGTATCCGGCCTCCGCGAGCAGCGTCTTCGCCTTCTCCACGTTGAACGCGTACTTGAACGGCGTCTCGACGCGCCCGTCCACGCCGAACGGCAGCGGGCCGTCGGCGGGCTCCACGCGGTCGTTGAGGAACTGCTTCCACGCGGGCGCGTCGAACGCGCAGTTCAGCGCCTGGCGCAGCTTCCTGTTCTTGCCGAGAAGCGGGACGTCCATGTTGAAGCCCACGTACATGACCTGCATGATGGGCGCGGAAAGGAGGTGTACGCCCTGCGCGGCGAGCGCGGGCGAGAGCTTGCCGTGTCGGTCCACCACCGCGTCCCAGTTGTTGCGGTCGATGCCGCCCAGGGCGTCCAGTTCGCGGCCGAGGAACATGAGCCACTGGGTCGAGGGGTCGGTCACGACGAGGTACTCCAACCTGTCGTACGGCGCGGGGTTCCCGAGCTCCGACCAGCCGCGCCATCCCGTCTCGCGCGTGAACACCATGCGGTGGTTGCGCCACCATTCCTCAAGGCGGTACGGACCCGACCCGACGGGATGCTGGCCGAACTTCTCGCCGTATTTTTCCAGCGCCTCGTGCGGCACGACGCCGGTGTACGACATCGCCATGAGCCACGGGAACACGTGGAACGGCCTCGTGAGCGTGATCGCCACGGTCCGGTCGTCCACGGCCTTGACGTCCGCGACGTAGGTCATCGTCCACATTCCGCTGGCCGCGTTCGACTTGTCGCGCAGGCGGTCGAGCGAGAACACCACGTCCTGTGCGGTCGCGGGGCGCCCCTTGCCGCCGGGGAAGCACGGGTCGTCGTGGAAGCGCACTCCGTCCTGCAGGCGGAACGTGTAGACGAGGCGGTCCTTGCTGATCGTCGGCAGCTCGCACGAGCCGGGAATCAGCTTGTACGGGCGCGCGACGTAGTCGATGTCCAGCAGCGGCTCGTACACAAGCTGGATCACGCGGGAGTCCGGCACGGACGTCGAGTGGATCGGGTCCATCGACGCGACGCGCTCCGACGGGCGCCTGTACGTGACCGCCTGCAGGACGGCGGGCAGGAGGAGAAGGAGGGCTGTGTATGCGCGCATGGGACGTGTCGCCTTTCTTCGCGGAGGCCGTTCTGCCGGGGACTAGTTCTTTGCCAGGTCCGTCCAGTCGTAGTGGCGGTAGGCGCCGTGCACGACGTCCGCAAAGCGCGTGTAGAGGTTCTCGTCGTCGATCATCTGCTTCCAGGACCACGTCGGCTTCACCATCTTCAGCTCCGCAAAGCGTCCCTCGCCCACGAAGCGCGCGTGCGCGGCGGGGATGCAGGCGCGGCCGGTCGCCTCGATGTCGAACGGCTCGGTGGAGCCAATGATCTTCTTCGCGGCGTCGGCCGCCGAGAGCATGTCCTCGGCGCGGTGCGCCACCATGTTCTCGCCGAGGTGGTAGTACTTCATCGTGACCATTTCGTCCATGGTGGGGCAGCCGTAGTACTTCGTGGCCGACGCGCCGCCTTCGCCGCGGTGGTGGCGGAAGTAGCGTCCGGTGAGTCCCCAGCCGCGCGCCTCGAGGATCACGGCGGCGCGTCCTTCGCGGAGAATCTCCTCCACGCGCGCCGCGTGCGCCACGGAGTCGAGATCCTCCGAGACGATCATCACGGGATGAGCACCGGCCTTCGGCACGTTCGGACGGAACGTGAACATCTGGAGTGCAATGCCATCGTCCGTGAGGAGCGTGACCGTGGAGGATTTTCCGTTCGCAAGCTCCTGGTCCAGCCGGTCGTAAGCCTCGGCGTGGAAGCCTGTCTTGCGGATGCCGGTAGCCGTACGTACTATTTCGGGAGTGATCGGCTTGCGCGCGGTCTCAAGTTTGCGAGCCTCCTCGCGAATGAGGTCATAGACGGTCCGCTCGCCGGGTAGGTCCAGGACGCTGCCCGTGGGCGTCACGAGGTTCTTCTGGTCGCGGGCGAGGCCCACGTCCACTTTCGGGTCCTTGAGGCTGAAGCCAAGGTTGTATTTCTGGAACTTGGCACAGTCGTAGCCTTTCCACACGTCCTCGCCCTTGAGGTGCTTGCGGAACCACAGGAACTCGGCCTGCTTGGAGCTTTCCGCCCAGAGGTGCGGGCCGGAGGTGTCGATCAGCTGGAAGCAGTCGCCGCGTCCGAGCGACTTGAACGCCTTCGCGGCGTATTCGGCGGTCTCGTACACGCTGATGAACGGGAAGAAGTCGGCGTGCGTGGCGAGGTGGAGCGCGGCGCAGCGGTCGGCGGCGAGCATGAAGAGCGCGAGGTGGTTCATGCCGTATGTGAGCTGTCCGTAGAACTGTTGCTCGGCGTCGCTGGCTCCGAGGTCCCAGTTCGTGCCGCGGATCGAGGCAATGAAGCCGGAGGGCGCGGCCGCGGCGATGCGCTTGTCCATCGCCATGACGTAGCTCGAATCCGTGCCGCCGCCGGAGTGTCCGGTCACGGCGAGGCGTTTTGCATCCACGTCGGGCCGGGCGCACAGCACGTCGAGCGCACGGATGCCGTCCCAGATGCGGAACTGCGCCGTGTTCCAGCCCACGAGCGCGGCGCGGTGTCCGGTGCGGTTGTGTCCGTGGCAGACCATCGGCTTGCGGTTCTTGCGGTTCTGCGGACGCTCCCCCTGGTCGATCGGGTCGTACACCATCACGATGAAGCCGAGTTTCGCGCCGATCGCGCCCGGGCGCTGGTAGTCTTCGGACATTTTCCCGTTGTAGGTGTGTCCGCACGGCACGAGCACGGCGGGGTACGGCGCCTTGAAGCGGGGATTGGTGGGCACGAACAGCGTGGCGGTGACGTGGTGTCCGGGACGCGACTGGAAGAGCGTCTTCTCGATGCGGTAGCCGTCGCGTTGGATGACGCCGGTCGTTTTTACGTCCAGGTCGCAGCGCTCCGGGAAGCCGCCGATGGAGTCGAGCCACGCCTGGCGCACGCGCTCCTGGCGCGCCTTGAACGCGGCGGGGTCCTTGGCCGCCTCCACCCACGCCGCGTCGATCGCGCGGTCGGCGGCGATGATGCCGTTCATCGCGCGGTCGTTCACTTCCGTGTATGGGTACTTCCCCTGCACGACACGCATCTTGGCGATAGCGTCCTTGACGCTCACGGGCGCGGCCAGCAGGGCCGTGCCGGCAAGCGTGGCCGCCAGGACGGCGCCCGGGCGTATGCATCTTGTCTTCATATCTCGTCTCCTCTGTTAAACGGGGCTTGTGCGAAACCAATTGGTCCCTGCCGCGCATCTGCGCCGAAGGGGCTTGAAGTATATCACATTTTTCCTGCAGGGGCTCTATGAAACTGCGACATACGAAACTGCGCCTCCGTGCTACGGAAGAATGAAAACGGGCGTCGCAGTTTGCTCTTGCGGAGTGCGAACGGAACTGTTAAACTACCGTCGTAAGGCATTGCAAGAGGAGAGATCTCATGAAGAAACTCAGAATCGTTGCAGCGGCGATTATGGCCGCCGCGAAGAGTCTGCCCAGCTGCGGCGGAGAGCTCGTTCTCAATGGCGGCTTCGACGAGGTCGCAGACGGCAAGACGGCGCACTGGAACACGATCGGACAGAAGTTCACCTACCGCGACGGCGTGGGCCGCAACGGCACGCGCGCTCTCTGCTACGAGAACGACGACCCCAGTTTCTACTCGTTCCCCGGGCAGAGGATACCGCTCAAGGCCGGACACGCATACGAGTACCAGGTGTGGGTGAAGACCGAGAACCTGACGGGCAACGAATCCGGCGCAACCGTGTGCATCGAATGGAACGACGCGAACGGGAAGTGGCTTGGCGGCGCGTACGTGGGAGGCGTGAAGGGCACGAAAGACTGGACGTGCGTGAAGGGCGTGACGGACAAGGTGCCGAAGGAGGCCGCGTCGGCAAGGGTGAGTCCATACGTGCGCAAGGGAATGAAGGGCAAGGCGTGGTTTGACGACGTGTCGGTGCACGAATACGCGCTGCCGCCCGTGGCGGGCGTGTATTCAACCGCATACCGCAACATGGCGGCGGAGGGCGAGGTGACTTTCCGGGCGGCGCTTGACGTACCGGAAGACCGCGCAGGCCCGGGTCTCGCCACATGGTTCACGTATCAGAACACAAAGGGTGACGTGTGCAGAACGCGCGCCACGAATTCGCTTGGCGAGAGCGTGACGCTGAAGGTGCCAGAGATGAAGATGGGCGCGCAGCGCGTCGCGGCCGAGCTCTTCGACGGAAAGGAGCGGCTGGGAGGCGCGGAGACGACGTTCACGCGCGTGGAGCGGATGCCGAAGATGTCCACGTGGTTCGACCGCCAGGGCCGCGCGATTGTGGACGGCAAACCGTTCTTCCCGCTTGGAATGTACTGGAGCGCGATTACGACGAACAAGATCGAGACGTACGCGAAGGGGCCGTTCAATTGCCTCATGCCGTACCAAGCGCCGAATTCGAAGGACCTAATGGACCTCTGCCACGCAAAGGGCCTGAAGGTGATCTATAGCGTCAAGGACATCTATAGCGGCACGTGCTGGGCGCCGAAGGGGATCAAGACTGAGGCGGACGAAACGCGCTATATCAAGGATCGCGTGAACCGCTTCAAGAACCACCCCGCGCTTCTCGCGTGGTACCTCAACGACGAACTGCCGCTCACCATGCTGCCACGCCTTGCGGCGCGACGCGATCTGATGGAGAAGCTTGATCCTGGTCATCCCGGCTGGTCGGTGCTGTACCAGTACAACTCGATCCGCGAGTACATGCCATCGTTCGACGTGGTTGGCACCGATCCCTATCCGATTCCGTCGAAACCGGCGGCAATGGCCACGGAGTGGACGAAAAAGACCGTACGCGGCACGCTCGGATGCAAGCCCGTCTGGCAGGTGCCTCAGGCGTTCAACTGGGCTGGGTACAGGAAGACGCCGGAGGAGAAGGCGAAATGCCGCGCGCCGACAGAGGCGGAGCTGCGCTCGATGTGCTGGCAGTGCATCGCCAACGGTGCGAACGGACTTGTCATGTACTCGTTCTTCGACCTGGAGAAGCGTCCCAACGGCGAGGAGTTCGAGCGGAGGTGGGCGGAGTGCTGCCGCGTGGGCGAGGAGATACGCGCGCAGTTCCCGGTGCTGCTCTCGGTGGAGGGGGCCGGGCGGCAGATTGTGACGGGCGTTGGGCACATGAAGCCGGATGACGACTGGAAGGGGCCGAAGCACCCCGTGTCGGCGCGGGGATGGGTGAAGGACGGCGCGGAGTACGTCCTCGTGGTCAATGGCTACGAGAAGGAGCTGCATGTGACGGTGGGCCTGGCGGGTCTCGGCCGCACGGCGGCCGAGAGCGTGTTCGGTCCTGAACCGAAGCTCGTACCCCGCGAAAACTCCGATTCGCTCAGGCTGCGCCTCGCCCCGCTCGAACCCGCCCTCGTGCGCCTATCCCTACCACGGTTCGGGTTATGGCGATGACACCAACCTGTATTTCTACCTGCCATACGGCAAATACCGGATGAACGGCAAGTCTTGCGTAGTGAATGAAACCGGCGTCCATTTCCCCGGAATGGTCATCATCGTCAAGTAGCGCGGTTCCCGTAACCCGTCAAAACGTGTATTGAGGCGGCCACACGATTGCGCTATTCCGAATAAGTAAAGGATAATATGATGCGACTCATACACGTTTGCTCGCTTTCCGTGACAATGGCCGCGCTGCCTGTCCTGGCGGGGATTGACGACCCGGCGAAGCCGTGGAGCTACTTCGTGCATCCCGTGACATGCATCGGGATGTCGCTGCAGACGGCGCGGACCGGCATCCAGGTGACGCCGGAGGGGACGGTCTTCACCGGCGAGCACGAGCTGGCGCTGTTCTTCGGCGACGAACGCAAGCCGCTCGCGTGCCGTCAGCGGCGATTCGTGGACGACATGCCGATCGTGGAAGACGAATGGCGGGATGGCGACTGCCAGTACCGCTGGACGCTCTTCGGCGCGACGCTTCCCTGCGATGCGCGCAACGAAAACACCGCGGTTTTCGCACGGCTCGAGGTGCAGAATGTCGGCACGGACGCGGCGAGTCCGAAAATCTGGGCGAGCATGAAGGCGAGCGGCGGTTTCCGTCGTGAAGGCCGCGCGCCGTTCAATGCCCACTGGCGCTACCGGTTCAGCGGCGACGAGCTGTGGCGCGGCGACGAGGGACGCGAGCGGTTGCAAGTGATCTACCCTGCGGGTGCGGAGGCAAAGTTCGCCGCGTTGGGCAAACCGTATGACAGGCCGTTTACGGCGGAGGAAGTCGGCATCGGTGCCCAGACCGACGCGGGCATTGTGCTGTACCGTCCGAACCTGAAACCCGGCGAGACGTGGAGTTCTGTCCGCCGCCGCACGCCTGGGGCAACGCCAACTGCAACACCCTCGTGCGGAACCTCTTCCTCTTTGAGCGCGGCGACGACACGCTCTACGTGCTGCCCGCGCTTTGCCGCGCCTGGCTGAAGGACGGCGAACCCTGCGGCATCCTCCGCGCACCGACGCGGTTCGGCGAGGTATCCGTGACGATCGTGCCTGACGCCCGCGGCGCCACGCTCACGCTGGACGCCCGGTGGAAGCGTGCGCCCGCGCACATCTATTTCCGCATTCCCTATTTCGTGAAGGACTGGAAGGGGGCGCGCGTCATCGAACTGTCGCCGTCGGAGAAGGGCCGACGGTTTGAGTGGCGGATCGACGAAAACGCCGATCGCGGACTTTTTGCCGAGATCCTGCACCGCGACTGGCGGGCGACCTCCGCGAAACAAGCTGGGGGAATCTCACCAGAATTTCACTAAATCGGCACTTGACCTCAACCAATAGGAAATGGTAAATTATACGTCACATTTCGGGGAAGTTGGTTTCTCCGTCACTGTGGTTTATGAGCAAGGAGCATTGTATGTCGGTCAAGTCATTGAAAAACAAGATGTTCGCGACGGCGGTCGCGGCAAGCGCAATCCTCCCGTCGTTTGCCGACGGCCTGCCAGACGGCTACACGCAGCTGCCGTACCTCAAGGCGAACGCGAACGTCCAGGTCAAGACCGGCTACACGCCGAACCCGACGGACAAGATCGTCATGACGTGGTGTCCCACGCAGGTCTCCGCAACGGAGGCCCTCTGGTGCGCGCGCTCGGCTGTGGGCACTGCCGCGTTCACGGCGTTTCAGTACAACAGCAGCAAGGTCGGCGTCCTCTACAACGGCGGCTCGACCGACACCGACACGTCCACCGCCACCGTCACCGTCAAAAAGCGCGAAGCCGTCGCCGCCTACACGAAGTACACCATTACGGCGGACGGCAACGCCGGGACGGTTGCGGTCACAAACGCCTTTACGGGCGCGGAGGTGGCGAACTGCTCGTTCACTATCTCCTCCAGCTTCACGGTCGGCTCGCAGCTCTGCCTGTTTGCATCGCACGCCACCAGCGCCGCAACCGCCAACGGGAACTGGTCGTCCCACTTTCTCTATTCGTTCAAGGTCTATGACGCGGCGGGGACGCTGAAGCTCGACCTCGTTCCCGCGAAGAACTCCAGCGGCATCGTCGGCCTCTACGACACCGTGGGCGGCAGCTTCAAGACGAAGAGTACCACCAGCGGCTCGCTCACCGACGCGTTGATTGACAAGACATTCGACGACTTCACGCTCATCGACGACGAGGTGTTCGGAAAGGTCACGGTGAACTCCGGCAAGACGCTCAACCTCAACGGACACAACCTCACCGCAAGCGACATCGCCGGTTCCGGCACGATCACCGACACCATGGTTGACCTCACGGAGCCTGACAGCAACGGCAACCACGTGTGGTGTACCAATGCGATGTACAGCACTTCCGTGCCCGCCAACCTCTTCAACAACAACTATGCGAGAGCCAACACGGACAACACCAAGCGACTCATCATGCCAACGTCCAGCCTTCCCCTTGAGGTGGACTACGACTTCTGGTCTCCGCGCGTCGTGAATTCCTACAAGCTGTATTGTGGTCCGGGCGCCGGGAACCGCAACCCGAAGGACTGGGCGCTCTACGGCTCGAACGACAAGGAGAACTGGACGCTACTTCACTCCCGCTCCGGAGAAAACCTGAGCGGCGACAGTAAGGCAGTACAGACGAGATCCTACACCTTTGACAACACGACCGCCTACCGCTATTACCGCTTCAAAGGCATCGCGTGCAGGGACAACGGCTACTTTGAGATGGTGCAGCTTGAATACTTCTATTCGCACACGGGCGAACTTCACCTGAACGTGCCGTCCGGGAAGACCGTCAACAACTCCACCGTCTCGCTGACCGGCAAGTTCAAGCTGGTCAAGGAGGGCGCGGGCGCGTACATCGCCGCGAAGGCGAGTCAGACGTACTCCGGCGGAACGGAGCTTCGCGGAGGATTGATCGACTCCAGCTCCGCGAGTCTCGCCAATCCGTTCGGCAGCGTCGCCACCGTTGACGTGTATTCGTCTCTCGACGTCCATGCGCTGAACTTCTCGAAGTTCGTCATGAAGGACGGCTCGACGCTCGACTTGACCGGATGCGACGCCGCGTTTGATTCCGCCGGCATGACGTTCGCCTCCGGCGCGAACGTGTCCGTCGATGTGACGGACCGAGACATCGCGACGGGTACGCGCATCGTGGAATGGGGCGCGAAACCGCAGAACGTCACGTTCGCGTTCGTCCCGTCCGGCGCCGAGCCTGTTGTCGGCGGCACGGGTCTTTTCTACGGCCTCGTCAACACCGATGCCGAGTTTGCGTGGTGGACCGGCGCGGGCAACGACGGCGACCCGACGAATCCCGCGAACTGGGCGTGTACGAACGCCGCCGGCAACGTGATTGCGGACGGCCTGCCCTCATCGCCCACGACGGTGTTCTTCGCTGGCGACGTCTCGGTGCAGGCGCCGTCCGGCTACGACCTCGCGCCGTACAGATGCGTCGTGAAGGACTGCGCGCTCACGGCGGACAGCGACTTGCGCGGCTTCGGCACGGTTGAGATCGCGAGTGGCTGCACGCTGAACCTGAACGGACGCAAGCTCCATGTCACGGACGTCTCCGGCACGGGAACGATTATCGGCAACGAGATGGCGCCCGACCATTCGCTCGATCTCACGGTGTCCGATAGCAGCCGCGTGACGTGTGCCAACACGTTCTTGAACGAATCAGTGTCGGCCGCCACCCTCTTCAACAACAACTATGCGCGCGACGGCACGGACAACACCAAGCGCATCATCCTGTCGGTGGACAGTCTTCCGCTTGTCGTGGACTACGACATGCGCACGCCTCAGATCGTGAACATGTACAGGATGTACTGCGGGCCGATGGACGGCGTACAGGCCAGATGTCCGAAGGACTGGGAATTCTACGGCTCGAACGACAATGAGAACTGGGTTCTGCTCGACTCGCGCAGAGGCGAGACCTGGCCAACTGAGCAGACGACGCGCTCCTACTGCTTCTACAACACGACACCCTACCGTTACTACCGTTTCAAGGGCCTCACAAGCAGCGGCAGCGGTAGCTCTGTCAGCAACGACAGATACTACGAGATGGTGCAGCTGGAATACTTCTACCAGAGTGCCGTGGGCGAACTTCACCTGCACGTCCCCGCAGGCGTCACGAACACGAACTCCACGGTCTTGTTCGATGGAAACCTCAAGCTGGTGAAAGAGGGGGATGGTACTTTCGTTGCGACAAAGACCGGCCAGCAGTATTCGGGCGGCACGGACATCCTCGACGGTACTGTCAAGTTGATCAACGGCGGACAGGACCAACTGCTCGGCGCAAAGTCGTCGCAGGTGTTCGTGGCGTCCGGCGCGGCGCTTGACGTCTGCAACTGCACGCGGGCGTACTCTTACAAGGTTATTTCCGACGGAGGCACGCTGACCAACTCTGGCTCCGGACTTGGGTGGAGCAGTCCCCAGCTTGGCTCGCTTGCGCTGACGGCGGACTCCGTCCTCGATTCCGCACATTCGCTTGGATTCGTCTACGCCGACTACGAACCGACCTTCCTCGATCTCGGCGGACACACCCTTGACGTGAACACGGGGAGCGAGGGCATCTTCCGCATGACGAACTGCGACGCGTCGAACGGCACCGTGCGCGTGTCATCGACGGGCAACGGAATCGTGTCCTTCATCAACGGGGATGTCAATGCCGCGACGGTCGATTTCGACCTTTCCTGCTTGGTGTGTCCCTACACGCCCGTGACGTTGCGCAACCTTCTTCTGCGCGCGCCGTGCGCCACGCAGGTCAACAACGATGAAACCATCAGCGTACTGGGGCGTTTCAAGACCGAGACGCTGGACTTCCCCAACGTGAGGCTCGAGAACGGTTCCACGCTCGACCTTTCGGGGCAGGAAGGCGCGTTGAATACGGCGGGCAGCAGCACGCATGGCGCGCAGTTCTACCTGACGTTCGCGCCGGGCGCGACGGTTGCGGTCGATATCGGCGCGCGCAGCGTCGCGGTCGGCGACTACCTCGTCTCGTGGCCGGCGGGACGTGTGCCCGCATCGTCCGTGAAGTTCGTCCTTTGCGCGAACGGCGAGCCGGTGGAGGGCAAGTCCCTCGCCGTGATCGAGAGCGACGACAGGCACGGCATCTACGTGAAGGAGTCCGGCACGCCCGACTACGCGACGTGGGACAACGGATGGAAGTTCTACACGCAGGACGGAGATGAGGTCTCCGGCTGGGCGGGCGGCGTCACGTCCAACATGCAGGTGCGCTTCTCGACGGCGGCGGAATACACGGCGCTCTGCAACGCG
>Ga0310695_10001002_pt1 | contig 68878 bp, 48 predicted proteins | sample RumenRJG_04DNA_FD_203882 | JGI IMG/M metagenome (GOLD analysis project Ga0310695, IMG submission 203882) | Bovine rumen microbial communities from Lethbridge, Alberta, Canada - RJG_04 (v2) (version 2) | ecosystem: Host-associated > Mammals > Digestive system > Stomach > Rumen | place: Canada... | reverse complement strand
CCGCACCAACGCATTGGGATGGTTGAATTCAGCTATCAGCTGTTCATTGCCTTCAATGGCAGCCTCCACATCTTCGCAGAGCGCTTCGGGGCAGTTGCGGTTCATGGCTACCTTGCCCACGAAGGCTGCCATGCCAGTTTCCTGATACAATTTCATCAGCAGTCGTGTACTTTCGGTATGGACCGTACTGTAGACACAACTGCGCATAGAGCCAAAGAGCCACTGCGTATGCAGGAACCTGCGATACATTTTTTCGGCATAGTGAATGTCGGCATATTTCACTTCCTCCGGGAAAGTGTAGTTTTGGAGCCACGGGAGCAGTTCCAGGTCCATCGCCACCGCCTGGTTGCGAAGCTGCGGTGCATGTACATGCATGTCGTTCATGGCCGGTATCAGCAGTCGGTTTCCAAAGTCGACAATCTCGGCCTCGTCACTGTCAAGGGAAGCCAAATCAGTAGTGACGCCAATTATTCGTCCATCATCACCGACGGCAAGGAATCCGTTCTCGATTACCTCGAAACGACTCGGATCCTTCGTATAAAGAATATTCGCTTTATAGATTTTTTTCATAATGTTGGCATTATAATATGATTTTCCTGTGTGTTTTCGAATACAAAAATACCAAAAAAAAATGAGTGGAGCGTAGAAAAGAGAGGAAACGATTAAAAAAATTTGTAACTTTGCATTTGGTATGAATATAGATTTGTATATCAGCGAAGCCAACGACTATGCTCATGACATAGGTGCTCCCGTCTACCATCCCCACGTCTCGGTGATACACTATGACGAGGTTGGTGAGATACGCCACACGCTGAACCGGATGAACTGTTATGGCATTTTCATGCAGCAGGAATTTCCCGAGGGGCTGACCTACGGTATAGGCACATATCATGAGGGCGACGGCTCACTGATGGCTTTCTCGCCAGGACAGATAGGCGGCAAGCTGGATGACGGCACGCGCCGGCAGTACTACGGTTGGGTGCTGCTGTTCGACACCGAGTTCATACAGGGTTCTGTCATCGAAGAGAAACTTGGCGGCTATCAGTTCTTTTCCTATCATTCGAATGAGGCACTTATCCTGACTCCCCGTGAGAAAGACATTCTGTCGCAGCTCATGGCCACCCTGCGGCAGGAGTTAAAGATGCCTTCACCATCATTTGGTCAGAACGACATCATCAAGGATTACATACTTTTGATTCTCGACTACTGCAACCGCTTCTACCTGCGCCAATTCAATGAAATGACCGCAGCAGGCAGCGACATTCTGAGTCGTTTCCAGCAAGTGCTGACCGATTATTATGCCCATGGCCAGCAGAAGGAGAACGGACTGCCGAGTGTAAAGTATTGCGCCAGCGAGCTGTGTCTTTCGCCCGGCTACTTCGGCGACATCATCAGGAAAGCCCTTGGCGAGAGTCCCAAGGACTACATACGCGATTTCGTGGTTAGGCGCGCCAAGAGCCTCATACTAAGCGGCAAGAGCATCGACCAGGTGGCCGAAGAGATAGGTTTTGAATACCCCCAGCACTTCACACGGATGTTCAAGAACACTACGGGTGTGACTCCGAGACAATTTTTCGACAATCAGCGCCAAAAGTAACAACCCCATTTTTGGTAGTTTTGTCCCCATTTTGTCTATATGGTTTGTGGCAGAGTCATTGTACCTTTGCACATGCTAAGAAGTTTACATAAACCCAACTAAATAATGAGACCCTACATTATCTGCCACATGATGGCATCGCTCGACGGCAGGATTGACTGCGGGATGACCGAGCAGATAGACGACACCAACCACTATTATGAGGCATTGGCCCAACTCGGCTGTCCCTCTACGCTGGAGGGCAAGACCACCCTGGCCATGCATTATGCGCAGGACGGCGCGTTCCGCCCACAGAAACCCCATGAAGATGCCGGGCAACAGCTCTATAAGGCCGTGGAAGCAGCAGGCTATGCCATCGGTGTGGACACCCGAGGCACTCTGTTGTGGGACGACAACACCACAGAACTGTTTGGCCGTCCATTGTTGATGATTCTTTCGGAACAGACCAGCCAGGAGTATCTTGACTACCTGAAAAGCAAACATATTTCCTATATCACCATTGGCCGCGACGGCATAGACCTCCTGTCGGCCATGGAAACACTGCGCAGCGTATTCGGGGTGGAGCGTCTGGCAGTGGTTGGTGGCGGAAACATCAACGGATCGATGCTCGACCTGGGACTGATAGACGAAGTAAGCATGATGTACGGCTACGGCATAGACGGGCGCAAGGGAATGGCAGCCGCTTTCGACGGCCGGCCGATGGACAGGAAGCCGGTGCGCCTCACCTTCAAGAGTGTGGAGGAGCAGGACGGAATCGTATGGATGAGATATCAAGTGGACAACAAATAAAAGAAGACAATGAAGGAATTATTATTTGCAGGAGTGCTCTCAGCTGTCATACTGACGGCCTGCACAGAAAGTAAACAACCTAAATCAGAAGACAACAATATGCAGCAATTAGAACTAACGAAAGAATGGGACAAAGTGTTCCCTCTGAGTGAAAAGGTGAACCATCGTAAGGTTACGTTTGAGACACAATACGGTCTGACACTCGCGGCCGACCTGTATGAGCCGAAGGAAGCCCATGGCAAATTGGCCGCCATTGCTGTGAGCGGCCCATTTGGCGCCTGCAAGGAGCAGTCGAGCGGACTCTACGCCATGCGTATGGCTGAGCGCGGTTTTATAGCCCTGGCTTTTGACCCCTCCTACACAGGAGAGAGCAGTGGCGCCCCCCGTCGCACCGCCTCGCCCGATATCAACACCGAGGATTTCATGGCCGCTGTCGACTTCTTGTCCCGTCAGGAGAATGTAGACGCCGAGAAGATAGGCATCATCGGCATTTGCGGATGGGGCGGCATTGCCCTCAATGCAGCCGCCGCCGACACCCGTATCAAGGCAACGGTAGCCAGTACGATGTACGACATGACCCGCGTAAGCGGCAATGGCTATTTCGACAGTGACGACCAAGAGGAGAAACGTCATGCCGCCCGCGAGGCGATGGCCAAGCAACGCCTCGCCGACCCGGCAGCCATGGCCGGCGGAGTGGTGAATCCTCTGCCTGCAGATGCGCCCCAGTTTGTGAAAGACTACTACGACTACTACATCACCGAGCGCGGCTACCACAAGCGCAGTGGCAACTCCAACGACGGCTGGCGTGTGATAGGCACCCAGGCATTCGCCAACGCCCGTTTTCTCTACTACATCAATGAGATCCGCTCGGCCGTGCTTGTGATGCACGGTGAGAAAGCCCACTCACGCTACTTCGGAGAGGCCGCCTATAAATACATGGTGGAAGGCAAAGCTGAGGGATACAACGTTGTGGGCAAGCCCAATCCCAATCCAGATAACAAGGAGTTGCTCATCATACCCGGCGCCACCCATTGCGACCTCTACGATGGTGGTTATACCGAACTGGAAGGCAAAGGAGCGTCTAAAAATCTCATTCCTTGGGACAAGCTTGCCGACTTCTTCCGTAAGAATCTGAAGTAAAGGAAATTACACGACATTCGTTTGTCATCATCCCCTAAAGAATAGCATGGCCAATAGAAGCCATGCTATTCTAATATGTATACCTTCGGAGTTTTCTGCCAAAATGAGTAAGTCAGAGAGGCACATCAATCTTTTTTAATAGTTTGGCCGGGACGCCCCCAACTATCGTATTCGGCTCGACATCTTTTGTCACCACCGCTCCGGCTGCCACGACAGCCCCATCACCGATGTTCACCCCTGCCAGCACCGTGGCATTGGCCCCAATCCAGACATTTTTACCGATGTGGATGGGCGCATAGCTCATGCTCTGCCGCAGAGCCGGGTCAAGTTCGTGGTTAAGAGTAGCCAACACGACATTGTGACCAATAAGCGCACCCTCGTCGATGGTGATGCCGCCCTGGTCTTGGAACTTGCAGTCCATATTGATAAACACCCGCTCTCCCACGACCGTGTTTTTGCCACAGTCGGTATGGAAGGGCGGAAACATGCCCACTGTCTTAGGCACTTCCCTACCCCACAATTGCTCCAGCAATGTGTGCAATTCCTCCGGACTGTGATATTTTCCGTTTATTTCAGCAGTTATCTTCAGCGCCTCTTGAGACAACTTATGAAACATTAAGTGAACATCAGAGCCGCCAACGACAGGCTTGCCCGATGCCATGTAATCTCTAAATTCCTGTATGGTCATATAGCCGTTGGATGTGTAATATACGTTTTTATCATATTCTGAATAATCTGTTGTTACGACCTAAAGTATGGTTATCAAAGATTCATAGTCCTTGCAAATATACATAATATTTTGCTTTTCCGTGAAATTGGTTAAAGAATCTGCGTTATTATCAACAAACAAACGGTAGAATCGTCCTATCTTTGCAACTGCAAACGAAAAGTAACCAATTTAACAGTTTTTACTATCCATGAAGGCTGGGCTTAATCTGTGGGATCCTACCGGGAAATGATACTCTACAAGAATGCAGAAATGATATTCAAATAATGACATAAATATATAAATCCAGCGATACAAGCAAGGGACGCTGCACATGGTGAAAAACCACTATGCAAAAATCCTTTCATTTCATCAAAAATTGATACCTTTGCAAATAAAAAGATACAAGTTGATGAAATCATTAACAGATTATTTCAAGACCTTGCAAGAGAAAGGCTCAGACAGCCCATTACTGATACATTCCTGTCCGGAACTGATGGACTGCATCCAGCAGGTAGGTTTTCTCCCCCTTCTCGACAGCGGTATCCCAGGCTATGCAGCAGAAAGCCTTCTGGCCGAAGAATGCCAGTTTACCCAGTTCGACGACGGTTCCTGGGAATGGCCTTTATGGCAGTGGAAAGGTTCGGTGGTGCGCGAGGGCGACTGCGTGTATGGCAAGTTTTTCGCCGGTAAGGCAGGCTTCATCAGTAGGAAGTGGTGGCCCGATTTCTACAACTGGCGCCGCAGTCACCGTCCACATCCCGAAGAAGGCAGTATAGAAGACATCATCCTGGCCACCCTACGCGAGCAAGGCAGCATGATAACACGCGAGCTCCGTGCCGCCTGTGACTTTACCGGCAAGAACATGCGGTCAAAATTCGATGCTTATGTGACCCGGCTTCAGATGGCCTGCTACATTGTAACGGAGGACTTTGTCTATCCAGTGGACAAGCACGGGCGGGAATACGGTTTTGGTTGGTCGCTGCTCACCACCCCTGAGCAATTGTTGGGCAAGGAAGCCTGCCGATGCGACAGGACACCCGACGTCTCTTTCGAGCTTATGGCCAATCATCTGAAGAAATTGCTGCCCCAAGCCACCGAAAAACAGATAATGAAGATGCTACGATAGGCACATCTATAACATTATTGAGAATTAAAAGCTACGGATTAATCTGATTATTCTGATATTAATACAGGAAGAATCAGTCAAATCAGATAAATCCGTAGTTTAGAAAGATTTAGATAGGATTTGTGTGTTTAGAGATTCTTTACGATGGCCACGATTTTCTGGCGTGTCTCGTCGGTTTTCTGCTCCTCAAACTTAGCGGTCACGATGCCCGAATCCTCAGCACTCCAGTAGTTGCAGATGTCATGATACTCAGCGGTAGCACCACTGTAAACCCCAGGAGAATAAGATGAAACGAGCAGCGCCATCTTCTTCACCTTGGCCGGTTTGTTTACGCAGTACATACGCTGGATAGGCGCCTGAATCTGGGCATTGAGCGTAAAATAATAGATAGGCGCAGCCAGGACCAGCACCTCGGCCTCAGCCATGAGCGGATAGAGTTCCTGCATATCATCTTTCTGGATGCATGCCCCATTGCCCTTGTTGTGGCAATACTCGCACGCCAGGCATCCTGCTATTATCTTTTTTGAGACATTGACGAGTGTCACCGTATGTCCTGCAGCCTCGGCCGCTTTTTTGTATTCGTCGGCCATCCAGGCGGTATTGCCTTTAGCCCTTGGAGAAGCTTGTAAAATAAGAATATTCATAATGCTTTTGTTATTTATGTTAGGTATAATGTTGTTTGGTCATTTCGCCTTATTCTCACCATACTGTTTGCGTTTGCCGGTAGGCGGCTGCGTGAGAGTAATTCTCACCACGGCTGTGCGGTGAATGCTTCTCTCCACAGCGCTGTCGAAAGCATCCATGTGGTGCGGCAGAAACCGCTGGCAGATAGCTCTCAGCGCCATGATTTTCTCTTCGCGACTGGTGACAATTTGCGCTTTTCCCATGGCCATGGCCGACTTGTACTGTAGCGTAAAACTGCCGTCATCCGGTCCCACGGTAGGCGCACATTTGGTGACGGCCGACAAAGCCACTACCGGGCAGTGCCTGATGCAGTCGATTTTCTCCCCCTCCATGGCCCCATGAAAATAGAATGTGCTGTCGTCGGTTCTGGCCAGCGACAGCGGCACGCCATAGGGCGACCCGTCGGGTCGTGTAAAGCTAACTGTAATGTAAGGAGCCCTGTCGAAGACCTCAAGTGCGAATGCCGCATCCATTTCTCTGTCTGCTCTTCTCATTTTATTCGTATTAAATTGTACGGTTACCAAATCGAGGTAAAGGTAACAAAAAAAAGAGAATCAGCAGAGAGCGGAGCGAAAAAAGATAATAAAACCGATAAATTTTGCGATTTAAAAAGAGAAAATGCTACCTTTGCAAGCCGATACCCCCACATCAATTTATAAAACACACCTTTAAGACGCCCACTCCATGCAAGACTTTGCCGCGATAGATTTCGAGACCGCCAATTCCGAGCGCAGCAGTGTATGCTCGGTGGGCGTGGTCGTAGTCCGTGGCGGCGAGATAGCAGACAGTTTCTACTCCCTCATCCAGCCAGAGCCCAACTACTACAACTACTGGTGCACACGTGTTCACGGTCTGACTCAAGCCGACACCGACGAGGCTCCCGTTTTTCCGAAAGTATGGGCGCAGATAGAGCCTCTGATAGAAGGGCTGCCCCTTGTAGCTCACAATAAAGCGTTTGACGAAGGGTGTCTTAAAGCCGTTTTCCGGGTTTATGGTATGGATTACCCCGACTACGAATTTTACGACACCCTTTGGGCCTCACGCCGTTGTTTCCGCTATCTGCCCAACCACCAGTTGCACACCGTAGCCGCGGAGTGCGGTTACCACCTTGAGCACCATCATCATGCCTTGAGCGATGCCGAGGCCTGCGCGTGGATAGCGCGAGAGATACTATAATCCTTACCACGCCAGGGGATAGAGCGGCGGCGTGTCACGCAGTTCATCCTCCCGAATCCATTTCAGGTTGTTGTCGTTGATTATTTTCTTAGCCGCGTCAGGGTTGTCGGTTCGGAAGATGAGCAATCCCTTTCCCTTGTAGACAAGGCTGTAGAGATACTTGAATCCGATGCCAGCACTGCTGAATATTTCTATAGCATCGCATCCGCTTCCCGGTGTATCGTCTATTTCGATAGCGAAGACATCGGTCAGTGTGACGGCCAGCCCGGCATTATGCAGTTCATTATGTGCCCTCACCGGTTCGCTGCATATAATTCTGAAGATACCATACTCAGTTGTATCGGCAATGGTGGTGGCAATAATTTGTATATGCGCACGCTTCAATACCTTGAAGACCTGGATAAGCGTGCCCGATTTGTTCTCCAGGAAAACAGATAGTTGATGTATGGTCATGGCTATGAAATTATGGGGTTATTGTTTAGAACATTTTTCTGAGGTCACGCACCCTGACAGCCTTTTTCTCGTCGCTCGCCTTGAGTTGCCCTTTTGAGAGCAGTTTCACCTTTGGTGTGACAAGAATCTCATCTTTCAGCTTTCGGGTGATGTTACGAGTGAGTTGCTGCAAGAACGCATAGTCGTCGGTCATCTCATTGAGTTCCACTTCCACGGTCATTGTATCGTTACCGTCGCGTGTTTCAAGAGTGATGAGATAGTCGGTGCCCAGTTCTTTGAAATTGAGCAATATTTTCTCCACCTGTATGGGGAAGATGTTCACGCCCTTGAGAATAATCATATCGTCGCTTCTGCCCTGCAGGCGGCTGATGCGCCTGTGGTGTCGGCCGCAAGGGCACTCGCCCGGGAGCAGTCGTGTGAGGTCGCGTGTGCGGTATCTGAGCAGCGGCATGGCCTCCCGGTTGATGGTGGTGATGACCAGTTCGCCCAGTTCCCCTTCCTTGACCGGCTGCAGTGTAACCGGGTCTATAATCTCGATGATGAAGTAATCCTCCCAGATATGCAGACCATTCTGCTGCGGGCATTCGAAGGCCACTCCTGGTCCCATCATCTCCGAGATACCGTAAGAGTTGTACGCCTTTACGCCGAGGTCACGTTCAATTCTTTTTCTCTGTTCCTCGCTATGCGGTTCTGCTCCGATGCACAGCACGCGCAACTTGGTATCCTTCTCCGGGTCAATCCCCTGTTCGCGCATCACCTCCACCACACGCGAGGCATAGCTGGGAATGGCGTGGAGCACGGTGGTTCCGAAATCCTTGATAAACTTTATCTGCCTGCTCGTATTACCCGCAGCCGCCGGCACGGTGAGCATTCCTACAAGTTCGGCCCCATACTGAAATCCCAGTCCAGCCGTGAACATGCCATATCCCGCAGAATTTTGGAACACATCCTCGGGTCGAGCCCCTACCATCCACAGGCATCTTGCCACTGCCTTGGCCCATTCCTGCAAATCCTTTTCCGTATGGAGCACCACAGTAGGATTGCCTGTTGTGCCGCTTGACGAATGGAGGCGCGTGCACTCCCTCAAGCCGACACAAGCCAATCCGAAGGGATAGTTGTCGCGCAGGTCCTCCTTGGTGGTGAAAGGCAGTTTGCTCAAGTCGTCGAGCGATTTTATATCATCTGGTGTAATGGACAGTTCTTTAAATCTCTGCACATAGAACGGGCTGTTCATGCAGTGGCGCACGGTATGCTGGAGCCGCTCCAGCTGAAGCGCCTCTATCTGCTGCCGTGTCATGGTTTCCAATTCTGGCTGGAAAAAGTCACAATATTTCATTTCGAGCATTAATTAAAACATAAAAATATCCGTCGATTTCTGTTACAAATATATAAAATTTCTTTTAACAAACGAATATTTTGCCAAATAAATCGTCAAAAATCGGTCATTTTGATAATTTTGTCTTATAATTATGTAAGAAAAACACAAAACCCCTCCCCATAATGTGGAGAGAGGTTTTATGAAGTAGGAATGAGGGGGCATAGCCCGAATCACGGTCTTATCACCAGAGAAGCCCCTTTCAGTTTGTCGGCCGTGGCAGAAATCAGCAGTTGTCCGGGTGTTTTCCCACTTTGCACCAACACCTGCGCCAGTCCGTTGAACGCCGGAATGGAGAACTGCCGGCATTCGGGGTCGTTGGGGTTATCCTGTCCCAGATAAGCCGGGTCGCCGTTGCCCACACCCAGTATGCGTGCATCGCCCTGCAGGGAGAAATGCAGTAAGGGGCAGGCGTCGGGCACCACCCTACCCTTGCTGTCTTGAATTTCGACAGTCACCACCGCCACATCCCTTCCATCGGGTTCGATGCTGCTGCGGTCTGTTTTGAGCACCACCTTGTAGGCCGGTTTCGTAGTTTCAATGGTCTGCGAGAGTATGCGTTTCCCGTTTTTATATCCCACGGCTACTACCTTACCCGGCTGGTAGACCGCCTTCCACTTCAAGTGGCCGTCGGCAGGCATTTTCTGCCGTCCCAGTTTCCGTCCATTGACAGCGAGTTCCACCTCGTCGCAGTTGCTGTAGGCCCAGAGTTCCACTTCCTCGCCCTCATGTCCCTGCAGGTTCCAGTGCGGGAAGACATGCAGAGTAGGTTCCTCTGTCCAGCACGCCTTGAGATACCACGCCTCATCCTTCCAGAATCCACAATAGTCGAGGATACCGAATTCAGAGTCATGAGCCGGGAATTTGAGCGGATTAGGCTCCCCCCTGTAGTCGAATCCCGTCCAGAAGAAGACCCCAGCGGCCCAGGGATGACTATTATAGAACTGCCACCCCCTCTCTATCACATTCTCCACTCCCGGCTGATTTCCCCGGTTGATGGCCGTCATGTGTCCCGGCTGGTCAGGGTTATTGAAATAGACACCTCTTGTGCCACAACCTGTTGTCTCCTCCGTTCCCAGGATTTTCCATTCCGGATGTTCCACCCGGCGGTTCTCCACATTGTTCTGCGCGATATAGTTGTATCCCACCACATCGAGCCCTTTTATCATCTCCCCTCCGCCGGCATTGGCAATGGTAGAATGACGCGTAGGATCCAGCAGTCGGGTATACTCTCTCATGGCCGCTGCAATCCGTGTGCCCTGAATGGTATTCTCCATGCCCCACTCCTCATTGCCGTCGCTCCAGAGGATTACTGACGGATGGTTGCGGTCGCGTTTCATCATATTCTCGAGCAGTCTGAGATGTTCGTTGTTAATGCCAGAGAGCCGGTTCTCATCGATGACCAGAATGCCCTCGCGGTCGCAGATATCGAGCAGTGTCGGTGTCATGGGGTTGTGCGACGAGCGGTAAGCATTGCATCCCAACTCCTTGAGCCGTTTGATGCGCCACAGCATGAGCGCCTCCGGTATGGCCGCTCCTACGCCCGCATGGTCCTGGTGCATGTTCACTCCTTTCAGTTTGAGTACCTCTCCGTTGAGCAGGAATCCCCGGTCGGCATCGAACTCAATATCCCGCAGTCCGGTAACAGTTTCGTACACATCCGTCACTTTTCCCTCAACAGAGACGGTGGTGACCACCTTATATAAATAGGGGTCCTCCACTCCCCAAAGATGCGGGTTGTCAAGGTTCATTTTTTGGCAGCAGCCCAGCGTCTGTTTCGGTTTCAGGTTGAGAGCAGCCGGTTCGGCCTTTGCCACCACCTTGCCGTCGGCATCGAGCAGCGCCTGACTCACCTGGCAGACTACCTGTTGGAGCGAATGGTTGTTCACCTCCGTCTCCACAGCGACCTGTGCGGAGCTGTAAGGCCGCTTCAGGTCGGCATAGACAAAGGTGCCGAAAGGCGCCACGCCCACCGCCGCCGACTTGAGGAGCCACGCATCGCGGTAGATGCCCGCTCCCTCGTAGAACCATCCCTCCTCGAGAGAGGCATCCGCTCTGACGCAGATGAGGTTATCGCCCCCATAATTCACATATTCCGTCACATCGTAGACCTGTGTGGCATAGCCGCTGGGCTCCGTGCCCATATAGAAGCCGTTGAACCACACCTGTGCATGGCGGAAGATACCGTCGAACTGCAGCGCGATATGTTTTCCGAAGTCAGCCTCAGGAATAGAGATAATCTTTCTGTACCACCCCACACTCGTTTCAGGATACTTATATCCTACCGTTTTATAGCCGTGCGAGTGGCTGGCCTCGGCTGCATACGGCAGTGTGGTCACCCAGTCGTGCGGCACCCGCACCGTTTTCCATTCCGTATCGTCGAATTTAGGCGTATACGGTCCCTCGTTATGGATGGAATTGGCCTTGGTGAGATAGTTGAAATACTCTGTAGCGCAGCCGAAGTCCTTTGCGGGGTCGGCGGCATGTCCAAAGGCAAATTTCCAGCCCTCATCGAGCCTAATTTTCTCTCTTACACTTTGGGCGCTTAAGGCAGCAGTCAGGCACAGTGCCGCCACGATGAAGAAAAATCTTTTACAGTTCATTAGGTTTGTTATTAGTTTGTGCATTCAGGTAAGAATAAATACGAGGCAAATGTACAAAAAATTACAAAAAAAGCCGTCATAATAGACAAAAAAAGCCGGCCTTTGGGGAAAAGCCCCATCAGCCGGCAAAGAAACAAGTGAGTGGTTATATAGAGTTTATTCGGTCACTTCCTCAATCTGGTCGATGATTTCCTGGTACTCGCGCTGCGTCTTGAAGTGGGCTATGAGTCCGATAATCAGTCCTACGGCACCACCGAAAGCCGCTGCGATGAGCAAAGAGTGAACCTCCTCGGCGCCTCCCTTCTGATACACCTCATAGACGAAGTAGGCCAGCCACAATATCAGCATCGGAAATCCGAAGAGCATCCACTGGTTGTCGCGTTTTTTTGCGAGCGCCATTTTCTGTCTCACCTCAAGCAAGTTTTTCTCCATGAGGTTTCCTGTGTAAAGGTCTCGGCCATTCCAGACCGTGAATCCGCAGGAGATGAGCATGAAAACCACCGTAGCAATCCAGAATCCGATAGAGTAACCCATCATGCTTACGAAGACATAGTAAGCGTAAGGAATCATGAGCAGCGCCAGGACCACAAGTATGGTGTACCGTCGGGTGATGTTGTTCATATTTTTCTTCATCGACTTTCGCAGAATTCTATCGTTGACAATTTCCTGCTTATCGAGTTTGCTTTTCAGCATTTCCATTTGCATCCGCATTTCTTCAAACTGGGTATCCATAATGAGTGAAAGAATTTAAATGTTAGACATGTTTTTGAGTTGTTCTTTAATTCTATACAGCCGTACGCTGACATTTTTGGCTGAGATGCCGACGATGAGTCCTATCTCCTCGTAGCTGAGGTTTTCGAGCCAGAGCAGCACGATGGCCCTGTCGAAAGGTTGCAGTTTAGAGATTCTCTGGTGCAGCCGGTCCACCTGCCTTGTATCCTCATCCTTGTCTTCGAAGAGATTGATGTCCATGGTGAGTCTTTCGACAGGACTGCGTCTCTTTTTCCGTTCGAGCGAGATGCAAGTGTTGAGGCTGACCCGATAAATCCACGATTTGATGTCGCTTCGGTGTTGGAATCCCTCGAATCCTTTCCAGAGATTCACGAGCACCTCCTGGAAGAGGTCGTTCACCTCGTCGACATCTTTGGAGAACATATAGCACACGGTGTAGATGGTGCTTTTATGTTCGGCCACTGTTTGCGCAAACTGTTTTTCCAATGTCGTCATACTACTAGCGTGTTGAATTATTGAACTTTCACCCGTTAGACGCAGTAAAGATAGTAAAAACTACACGAAAAGCTGAAAAATTTTGCTTAGGCATGAAAAATGATTAATTTTGCGGTGTAAAAAGATGATTTGACATGGAACTACGCCAACTAAGCTACTTCATCAAGCTTGCCGAGACCCTTAATTTCTCCACCGCCGCCCGCGAGCTATTCATCACACAAAGCACGCTGTCGCATCAGATACTCCAGTTGGAGCGCGAGTTCGACCAGGCCCTATTCCTCCGCAACAGCCACGAGGTGAGTCTGACGGAAGCCGGCGAGCAGCTGCTTCCCCTGGCCAAGGCCACGGTGCGTTCGGCCGACCACTGCCGTAGCCGCCTGGAAGAGTTGAAGAATCTGATGACGGGCGAGCTGAATATCGGCGTGACCTATTCATTCGGCAGCATAGCCGCCGAGACGGTGACCGTTTTTTTGCGCCGTTATCCCCATGTGAAGATGAATGTGATGCAGGCCACGATGGCCACGCTGATGGAGCGGCTGCTTCACCACGACCTCGACTTTGTATTGGCGTTCAAGCCCACCACTCCCGATCCCCGTATAGACAGTGAGGAGCTGTTTCACCACCGTCTAGCCGCCATTGTGAGCGAAAGTCATCCGCTTGCCAAGCACAAGCAGGTGACCCTTGAAGAGCTTCAGCGCTACGACCTGGCGCTGCCCAAGCGCGGCACACAGGCCCGCAACGCCTTGGAGCGGCTGACGAGCGGCACCGACTACCAATATAATATAAAGGTGGAGATGAACACCGTATACATGCTGTTCCGTCTGATTAGAGAATCGAACTACGTGACGGTGCTGAGCGAAGGCACCATCTACAGTGAGAAAGGACTGAGTTCGGTACCCATCAAGGTATCAGGCACCAAAGAGAACGACATGGTAGGCTGCATCCATCAGTTGCGCAACGTCCATGTAAAGAAATCGACGAAGGAATTTGTGAAAATGATGAAAGAGAGTGCCGTCTTGTTGAGAGACACCCTCTTATCGGAAGAAACATAGTATTTTACTTATTGGCCGCCTCGACCTCTCTGATGCAGTTGAGCGCATTGAGTGTGCGCGGATAGCCGATAAAGGGCAGGTTGGACGAGATGACCGCGATGAGGAAATCCTTGTTGTTTCCCACGTGGTAGTTGCCGGCGATATGCCCTTTAAGCTGCGGTTCGCATCCACCCTGTGCTGCAAGGAAGCAGAAAGTGATGAGCTCCCGCATTTTAAGGTCCATTCCCTTGCGCGTATACCAGTCGCCGAAGCAGTTGTCGGCCAGCCACTTGTTGATATGCCGGCTGTCTTCAGGTCCCGACTTCCAGAAGTCTTTCATCCCCTCGCCGAAGCAGCCCACCTGCGCCTCTGAGCCCTTTTCCCGGCGGTTTTGCATCGAGGTCTGCGCCTGCGGAGTCAGCGGCAGTTGCACGCCCTCCGCTTTCAGCACCTCGTTGGTGGCATTGAGGAAAGGCATCACTCTGCCCATGCCCAGATAAGCCGTGGCCTGATAGACGATTTCCTTCACCTCTATGGGCGACACCCCCTGACGGAGCGCCTCCGGCAGAATAGCCTTGAAAGCATCGATGCCTTGGCAGCCCAGCAGCGTGGCCAGATAGCAGATATGGCGTGTTCGGCTGTCGAGCAGTTTTTCAGTCTGCGCCACCACCTCGTCGAAGGCGAAGTTGGCAAAGCGCTCCACGAATTCCGGGTCCACGTTCATCCAATCCGTTTGCGGAAACATTTTCGTCATCCGCTCTTTGGCGGTGGCAGAGATTTCATTTTTCATGTTCAGGTCATTTTGTGCAGTAGCGGTAACGGCCCAAAGGGCCATCACCGCCACCAGCTGGAAACATCTTAAATATATCATTACGGTAGTTTGTCGTACAGTTCATCCGTTACGGGTTCGAGCCAAGTGTTGGAAGCGCCTTCCTCCACTTTCGTCATAAAAGTAAGATGCTGGAACCAGGAGTCGCGTGCGGCTCCGTGCCAGTGTTTCACTTCGGCGGGAATGGCAATCACTGAGCCCGGTTTCATCTCGACCGGTTCCTTGCCTTCCTCCACATACCATCCTCTTCCGGCCACGCAGATAAGCACCTGCACCGCCTTGTGGTGGATGTGCCAGTTGTTGCGGCATCTCGGTTCGAAGGTCACGTTCACCAATCCGCTGTTCTGTGCATCGAGCGGAGCCAGGTAGCTGTTACCGATAAAATACTGTGCGTAGGCCGAGTTGAGTTCCCCCTTAGGCCACACATTGAAATCCACATTTTCTTTCATAGTCTGAGCATTGATATCTGCTGCGGCCACGAAGGCCATCAGCAGCGACATTAAAAATTTTCTCATCAGCAGTATTGTTTTTAATCTGCTGCAAAATTACTTTGAAAACGCAGAAGTGTAGTTACACAGATTACGGATATAATTACCAATTTTTCGGTTTTTACATGTAAGGGGAGTTAAAGACACTCAATGATATAATAAAATTAAAAACGCTTCGCTTAAGAAAAAGGAGATAAAAGCATTAAAAATCATTAACAATCGTTTGTACAAAGCTCAAAGCGATAAAAAGACGCAAGCGTCTCACAAAAAAGAAAAAAAATGGATTATTAGAAGCGTTGCTATGATTCACTCAGGGATGGTAAACTGAGGAAAGGAAAGAAATAATCAGGGATGGTGAATAGAGACATGGAAAGAAATTATCATAATAATCATAATCTTGTTTTAATGGTATCGACAGGATGGGAGAATCGACAGAAATTATCGTAATTACCATAATTTTTTAATTGCCATCGTGCTTCGCACGGGTATAATTATCATAATACTTGGGGTGAGGTTTACCCAATCTATTATGGTTGATTATGGGAATTATGGGAATTTCTGTCGGATATGGATAATTATGGGAATTAAGGGAATTACTGTCAAGAAAATGATCATTGAGAACCGTCCCCGGTGATCAGAAAAGGAAAGAAATTGTCATAATAATCAAAAATTTAAGATAATTGAGAGAATCGACAGAAATTCCCATAATTACCATAATTTTTAAATTATCATCGTGCTTCGCACGGGTAAAAATATCGTAATCTCTTTAGGGAGAGAACTAACCCCTGCATTTGGATAATTATGGGAATTATGGAAATTTCTGTTGGAAAAATGATCATCGAGAACCGTCCCCGGTGATCATGGATAATTATGGGAATTACGGGGATTTCTGTCAGATATGGATAATTATGGGAATTACGGGGATTTCTGTCGGATATGGATAATTATGGGAATTATGGGAATTTCTGTCGGATATGGATAATTATGGGAATTATGGAAATTTCTGTTGGAAAAATGATCATCAAGAACCGTCCCCGGTGATCATTTTTTGAAGGCGAGCAAGACGCCGAGCGCCACGGCCAGGCCGTAATAGACTGCGTCGCCCGGCATCGTCGTAAACTTGGCTATCAGCATGGCCGCCGTGCCCCCCACCATGGAAAACAGCACTCCCCGTGGGCGGAAGGCGCCCGGGCACCAGAGCGCAAACGAGAGTGGGAAGAGGATGGCCACTGCCCTGAGTCCGAGCGAGAGGAAACCGAGGTCGTTGATAAAGGCGCCACCCGCCACGAGCGCCACTCCCACCGCCACGGCGAGGATGGCCACGATAGAACACCGTGTGAGCATCAGTTGCGACATTTTCCCAGCCCGTTTTGAGAGCACATCGAACACATCGCGCACCATGATGGTGGCCGCTCCCAGAGACAGTCCGCTTCCGCATCCAATCACATTGACCAGCAGTGTGCCCAGCATGATGCCCCCGAGCCATGCCGGCAGATGCTGTTGAATAAAAGCAGGAAAAGCCTGTGCAGAGTTTTGTATCACCCCCATCTGCTGCGGGAGCACTTCGCCTGCCGCCCTCATGGCCTCCATTTCCTCCTCGGTGACATAATGTCCCCTCATATAGATACCCACCAGTGTGCAGGCTGCCCCTATGAGCGGTATGCAGGCCGCGCAGATGAGTGCCCCCCGCCTGGCATGCCTGTCGGAGCGTGCCGACCAGATGCACTGCGCGTAAGTCTGTGTGGCCAATACGCCGAGAATGAGCGAGATACATCCTCCCATATCCTTGAACACCCCACGAGCAAACAAAGAACCGAACCGCTCGTGGAGATCATCCACCCCCGCCATGTCATTGACCGAGCAGACCGTCTCAGAACGTAACACACCGACCAATGCAGTGTAGAGACCTCCAAAGCCCCCGGCAGCAGAAAGCACCACGCCCCCCGCCACGAGCGAGCAGCAGAAGAGGAGCAGCATTTTGACCAGTCCACTCACCCCCGCACTTCTTATTCCTCCGAAGAGCACGAAAAGCATGATGAGCATTGCCCCTGCCACCGCGGCCGTAACCATATCAATAGAGAACAAAGTACTTATCATGGCCGCCGCCGCAAGCACCTGCGCCACGATGCTGATGAAGATACCAATCATGCTGAGCAGGGACCCCACCGTTTCAGCCGGTTTGCCATATTCCCTGCCCAATATCTCGAGCAAGGTAGCGCATCCGCTCTTTCTGATGCGTGCAGCATAGACCAGCCCCAGGACCGCCGCGCCGATACCCGCTCCGATGGTGAACCACCATGCCGACCATCCATAGCAGAACGCCAGTTGGGCCGTACCGATGGTAGACTGTCCGCCAGCCAGCGTGCCCAGCAGCGCACCACCCACGAGTAGCGAGCCCGCATTGCCACCTGTCATGAAAGAGCGCGCATCCTTTACTTTCCGTCCCGACCACCAGCTCACACCGAGCAGCAGTGCCACGGTGAGCGAGACCCCGATGATATAAACGATTGAAATCATTCCGTCAGTTTCGTTTTTGGAGTGCAAAAGTAGGCTTTTTGTTGAAAAAAGCGGAAGGAATCGCCCATTTTTTCAGAAAAAGCATTATCTTTGGCTATTCTAAAGAGGAGAGAATACCATGATAGAGAAAGTGAAGATTGCCCAACTGCCGTTTACCCTTGAAGAGGGAGAAGTGCTCTATATCGAACACAGCCGTCATCCCCGTCAGCAGCGCTACATAGAGCGACACTACGACAAGCTGCTCCGCATTTTTTCGTGCCGTGACCTCACCTTCTGCTATCTGCCCCTTCATGCTGCCAACACCCTCCACTACCATGCGCCCCATCTGAAGGAGGCTGAAATAAGCGGGCTGGTATCCCGTCTCCCCACCCTGTCGTCTTATATACCTACAGCGGGCGGCTACCCCCTGTTGGTGTTCAGTGTGGCTCCTGCAAATGAAGGCGATGCTCCCACCCTGTATCAAGTGGCCGTAAAGAAAGAGAAGTGGCTCGACCCCTATCAAGCCACCTTCACCGACCTCTCTGAGGAAATCGCCGCTTTTATCAAGACGGAGCAAGCCAAGAGAGAAAAACACGCGGCCGATGAACGCGACTCCAGGTCCGCCCACTCCATAGAAGCATCCCCGGGAAGCGAAGGAAGAGGAGCCGATGATACGGATTCCGAGGTCCGTTTCATGGTGGTCGACAGCCCGTCAACCGATACTGAGACATCCATCGACGAAGAGTCGCAGCAGTTAATAGAAGAAATCCGCCACCATGTGGAAATCCTTCGCCTGCGCGGTGTAAACAGCATGATTCTGCATGAGCTGATAGACCAAGGCGAGCGTCTGAGCCGCCTTGTGGTGAGTGAAGACCACCGCATATTGTTGCCCGACTACGACAACCTCGAAATCAAGATGGCCGACCTGCCGAAAGCCGTTTTTCTGCTGTACCTCCGCCATCCTGAAGGCATCCGTTTCAAGGAACTTTCCGACCATTATTCAGAGTTGCTGGCCCTGTACCGTTCGCTGCATCCCATAGGGAGCAGCGAGAAGCAAGCCCGCAGTGTGAGCGAGTTGACCAACCCCTGCAGCAACAGCATCAACGAGAAGTGCGCCCGCATCCGCGAAGCCTTTGTATCCCAATTCGACGATCGTCTGGCCCGCCATTACTACATCACCGGTCAGCGCGGTGAGCCCAAGCGCATCACGCTCGACAAGAGCATGATAGTGTGGAACTTACGCAATTTCGCCGTATCATTGTTGCTTGCGTTCTGCCTCGGGCTGTCGGCCCAGAACCCCATTGTAGGTCCCGGTCAATACTTTGCCGACCCCTCCGCGCACCAATGGGAGCGTGGCGGCAGGTTGTATGTATACGGCAGCCGCGACGAGAGCGCCGACCACTACTGCTCCCACCATTACGACATCTGGTCGACCCGCGACATGAAGACTTGGACCCTCCATCCCGACATCTTCGCCTCCAGAGGTCCCAGCGACGAAGTGTCGTACAACGACGAGTTGCTCTATGCCCCCGACTGTCTGCGCATGGGCGACCGCTACCACCTGTTCTACTGCCAGGACGGCCGCAACGGTGCCGAAGGTGTGGCCGAAGGAGCCAGTCCGTCGGGTCCCTTCCATCACGGCACCCGCCTGCAGCATGCCGACGAGATAGACCCCTCTGTCTTTCAGGACGACGACGGCACGGTCTATCTGTTCTGGGGACAGTTTTCGGCCAAGATGGCCCGTATGGCCCCCGGTCTGAAATCGATAGATGAGAGCAGTCTGCGCGACAGCGTCATCACCGAGCGCGACCACCACTTCCACGAAGGCATCCAAGCGCTGAAACACAACGGCCGCTACTATCTCATCTACGCCGACATCAGCCGTCGCGGCATGCCCACCTGCATCGGCTACTCAATGTCGGACCGGTTGGAAGGCCCCTACGAATACAAAGGCGTGATAATCGACAATTTCGGCTGCGACCCCCATGTATGGAACAACCACGGTTCGATTGTGGAGAAAGACGGTCAGTGGTATGTTTTCTACCACCGCGCCACCAATGGCAGCGTGTGCCTCCGCAAAGCCTGCGTGGAGCCTATCCGCTTCAATGCCGATGGCACCATTTCCGAGGTCGAGATGACCACGCAGGGAGCCTCAGGGCCGCTGAACCCTTTCGCCGTGATGGACGCTGAACGCGCCTGCTACCTCACCGGCAGCGTGCGCGTGGTGCAGACCGGTGCCCATGAAGAGTGTCTCAGCCGCATTACCGACCGCAACACCGCCGCCTACAAATACTTCCATTTCGGCCGCAGTCCCCGCCGCATAGAGATGCGTGTCATTCCCCGTCATGGCGGGCATATCGACGTGATGGCCAACAATCTGTCACGTCCGCGTCTGGCCACTTTTCAGGTGCCTTCGGGCGACGGCACACAGGCGATAACGCTAAGCGCCGACATTAATACGCCGATAAGCGGTGTATGCCCTATCTATCTGCGTTTTCATGGTGAGGAAGGGAAAGAACTGTTCGATGTGGAATGGTTTAGGTTTGAGTGAGGACTTTGGAAGGAGGAACTGTGAAAGAAATTGTCATAATAATCAGAAATTTAAGGTAATTATGAGAATCGAAAGAAATTATCATAATAATCATAAAATTAGGTTGTAGAGAGAATCGACAGAAATTCCCGTAATTACCATAATTTTTTAATTTTCATCGTGCTGCGCACGGGTAAAATTATCATAATGCTTTTGGGGGAGTTAACCCCTATAATGGATAATTACGGGAATTACGGGAATTTCGGTTAAATATGGATAATTACAGGAAGAACTGAGAGAAGGAAAGAAATTATCATAATTATCGTAAAATTAGGTTGTAGAGAGAATCGACAGAAATTCCCGTAATTACCATAATTTATTAATTTCCATCGTGCTGCGCACGGGTAAAATTATCATAATGCTTTGGGGGGGGAGTTAACCCCTATTATGGATAATTATGGGAATTACGGGGATTTCTGTTAAATATGGATAATTACGGGAAGAACTGAGAGAAGGAAAGAAATTATCATAATTATCATAAAAAAAGACTGTTGAGAGAATCGACAGAAATTCCCGTAATTACCATAAATTTTAATTTCCATCGTGCTGCGCACGGGTAAAATTATCATAATGCTTTGGGGTGATGTTAACCCCTATTATGGATAATTATGGGAATTACGGGAATTTCTGTTAAATATGGATAATTACGGGTATTACGGGAATTTCTGTTGAATAATGATTATTTCTTTATGAAGTGAAGGAGGGCCCAGGTGCCGAGCACTTGCAGGAGGAGGCCAGGCCAACCGATGGTGAAGTCGGCGACAGTGGCCGAGATGGCGCCTGTGAGCATCCATTCACCCAGAGCGCCGAGCGACTCGCTCACCAATACCACACCGATAAGCAGGAGAAGGCTCACCTTGCGGAAATACTGTGCGGTAAGGCCAGCGACTACGGCCAGCAGCACAAGTTTCAACGTCATCACGGGCAGAACGGCCGTAGCGGGCTGTCCGAACAACAAGTGATTCACCAGCGGAGTGGCGGCAGCGGCCAAAAGGCCGGCTTTCCATCCTAACTTATACGAGCCGGCCAGGATGACCAGCGACAGCGGGGCGAAAATGACGCCGCCCTGCGGGATAAGGTGGAACACTTGCGGCAACAGTATGTTGCATGCCACAAAAAGGGCGGCCCAGAGATAGGTTCTCGCCTCGTCGTAGTTCAATGTGTAGAGTCTTGCACTTGCTTCCATATCGATTTTTTTGTTTTCGGTGCCCAAAATTACGCTTTTTCCCCCAATTTCTTTCTTTCGGCCAAAAAAAATTCCGTTTCATCCCTTTTTTGGTACCTCTCACCGATTTTTCCTGCATCTTTTTTCTCCAAAATGTTTGCACAACTCCTTTTCTCTCGCTAATTTTGCGCCGCTAAACGAAACAATACATCCATGTTGAATCGAAATATCAAATTTCTTCCGCTTTTGCTTATGGCTGCAATGATTGTCAATACCTCGCTCGTATCATGCTCAGACGATGATGACGACAACGACCCTGTGGTGACACAGAAGGTGACGGAACCACTGAATTGTAAAAAACCCGACTACCTGCAGAAAGGCGACAAGGTGGCGCTCATCTCGCCTTCTTACTTCACTCCCATGGAGAATGTAGAGAAGACGTCCGACGTGCTGCGTTCCTGGGGACTGGAGCCTGTGGTGGGTCCCAATGTAGGAAAAACGTTCGCAGGAAAATATGCCGGTACCGTCGACGAGATTCTCAGCGACCTGCACTGGGCGCTCAACGACCCCTCCATCAAGGCGATTATCTCCAACCGCGGCGGTTATGGCACCATCCATCTTGTGGGTCAGCAGCTTATGAAAGAAATGGCCGCCCATCCCAAATGGCTGGTCGGATTCAGCGATATCACTACACTGCATGAGATGGAGTCGTGCGCCGGCGTGATGAGTATACACGGCACCATGAGTTCCTTCCTGGCCAAAGGGGGAACGGACGAGACCAGCACGCTGATGCGCGACCTACTGATGGGTATTGTGCCGCGCTATGAGGTGCCGGCTCACCCCATGAATATCACTGGCAAGGCAACGGGCACACTCGTGGGTGGCAATCTGATGACTTTCGCACCTGTCGTGGGAAGCAGCGCCGACGCTACGGCCTACAAAGATATCATTCTCTTTATCGAGGAGGTGGAGGAGTCGATGCACAACATCGACCGGCAGGTCAACATGCTCCGGCTGACGGGCGTACTCGACCGTTGCCGCGGCATCATTCTGGGTGAGTTTACCGATTGTGGTCACGACCTCGACTATGCCAGTGTGGAGGCGATGCTCCGCCAATATTTCGAGCCTTACCATATTCCGGTGTTGTGCGGTTTCCCTGCCGGACACGGTGATGTGAATCTGCCGCTCGTGATGGGGGCTCCTGTCACACTCGATGTGCGTTCTGATGGTGCTACGCTGCAGTTCGACATCGACGGGCGGCAGCAGGTGGTCAATGCTCCGCTCCAGTAACAGTCCTGGTTGCGCGAACATCGTCAAGGCCCTTAAGGTTTCTCATCCTTAAGGGCCTTGACTGTTTTGAAGTGATTATCAGAGTAGGTGAAGTAAGAGAAAGGAAAGAAATTATCATAATACGCAGAAATTTAAGGTTCTTGAAAGAATCGAAAGAAATTCCCATAATTACCATAAATTTTAATTTCCATCGTGCTGCGCACGGGTAAAATTATCATAATGCTTTTGGGGGGAGGTTACACCGAACTATTATGGATAATTATGAGAATTACGGGTATTTCTGTTCGAACATGGATAATTATGGGAATTACGGGTATTTCTGTTCGAACATGGATAATTATGGGAATTACGGGTATTTCTGTTCGAATATGGATAATTATGGGAATTACGGGTATTTCTGTTCGGATATGGATAATTATGGGAATTATGGGAATTTCTGTTGAGAAAATTATTTCTTTTTTACGCCGCGGACGGGGGTGGCTTCGAGGGGGTTATCGGGCCAGGCATGCTTGGGATACCGGCGGCGCAGTTCTTTGCGGACCTCGAAATAGGTGGACTGCCAGAAGCTGTGGAGGTCGGTGGTGAGTTGCACCGGTTTGAAGCCCGGCGAGAGCAGTTCCATCAAGACTGGAGCGCCGTCGACCTGCGGAGAATCCAACAGTCCGAAACACTCCTGCAGACGCACCCGCAACACCGGCACCTCCGCTCCAAGGCGGTAGTCGAGACGGATGCGGCTTCCCGTGGGCACAACGATATGAGCAGGCGCCAGGCGCTCCACCTCCTGCCGCTGTTCGTAAGAGAGACGGCTCCAAACCACCTCGCAAAGGTCTATTTTCTTCAGTTCCCTTGTGGTGATCGCCTTTCCTATGAAGAGCGGTCCCCACTCCGAAGCGGTTGTGCAGATAGCCTCCGTGTCGACGGGCGGGAGCGACATTTCCGGATGGCGTGCCGCCACAAAAGCAATTCTCCGTTGCAGATTGTGCACCTCATCGGTGAAATTCAGCATCGATGTACCATCTTTTACGATTGCCTCGCAGATGACCTGTTGCACATTTGTTTGATTCTTGTCGGCCAGCGGTTTCGCATCCAGTAAGATAGCGCCGATGCGCCACTCCCTCCTGGCCACCACCGTGCCCGCCTTGGTGTCCCAGAAGATGTTGTCGCGCTCCACTGTAAAATCCTTCAAATCCGCCGGGTCGACGACACTCGCCAGGAAGACTTTTCCGATGCCCCCCACTTTGCGGTGCATCGCCGCGATAGAAAGCCACTCAGCGCCCGCCAGCGCATCCGAAGGCTCCACCGCCACCAGTTCGCCCCCCGACAGTTGGAACACGCCTACCCCCTCCTTCCATCTCTTCCCGATACGCTCCGGATAAGCAGAAGCCAGCAGCGCCCCCACCTCGTAAGGGTTGACAGCGGTGTTGTCCACCCTGGCATGTATCATATCCGCATATTGCCGGGCAATTCTTGCCATGCGCCCCCAAGGACCACCCTTCCCCGTTCTGCGTTCCCGCCGGAGCGCATCCAGTCGGCGGTCCACGGCCACATCGCCCTCCCCCGCCATCGGATCCTTCTCCTCTATCAGCGCTGCGATATCCGCCGCCAGTGCCCGCCTCTCATCCGAGTCGGCCGAGAGCAACATGCGTGCGATGCGCGGATGGCACGGCAGTTTGGCGAGTCGTCGTCCCCATGCCGTCACCCGTCCCGTCTCCTCCAGCGCCCCCAGCGATATCAGCAGTCTGCGCGCATAGGCCACATCCCCTTTGGCCGGCGGCGTCAGCCACGGCAGGTTCTCCACATCATGCTCCCCCCAGATGGCCGTATCGAGCACCAGCGCCGTCAGGTCCGCCTCCAATATTTCCGGTGTGCGCACCGCCGGCATGCGCGCCTCCGTGGCCACGGACCACAGTCGGTAGCACACCCCCGGCGCCACACGTCCTGCCCGTCCCGTTCGCTGCGTCGCCATATCCATGGATATACGCACCGTCTCGAGGTGGTTCAGTCCGCTTCGCGCGTCGAACACCATTTTCCTGTGCAGTCCGCTGTCGACTACCACCCTCACCCCCTCGATGGTCAATGACGTCTCGGCGATAGGCGTCGCCAGCACCACCTTCCGTTCACCCGGCCGTGTCGGCGCAATCGCCCTCGCCTGTTCGTCGTTCGACAGCAAGCCATAGAGCGCATACACCTTCGTGTCGCCCAGGCTGCCGGCAGAGAGCATTTCCTGTACCCGACGTATCTCCCCCTCTCCCGGCAGGAAAGCCAGTATGTCGCCCTCGTGCGCACGATGCGCCTGCAGAATTGTCTTGGCCATCAATGGAGCCACATTAAACACATCCGCCTCTTCCGTGCAGTGAATCACCTCTACAGGAAACATTTTCCCAGCGCTCGACAGTACAGGGCACTGCAACGCCACCGCCAGGGTCTCCGTATTGATTGTTGCCGACATGACCACCATGCGCAAGTCGTCGCGCAGGAGTTCGCGGCACTGGCGTACCAGTGCGAACGCCTCGTCGGTGTTCAGGCTCCGCTCGTGAAACTCGTCGAAGACCACCGCCGCCACCTCTTCCAGTGCCGGGTCGTCGAGTAGCATCCGTGTGAGCACCCCTTCGGTGACCACCTCGATGCGCGTCTGTTGTGACACCCGGCTCTCGAAGCGTATGCGGTAGCCCACCGTCTCGCCCACCGACTCATTGAGCAGCCACGCCATGCGCGATGCGATTTGCCGTGCCGCCACCCGTCTGGGTTCCAGCACCACAATCTTTCCCGCGCCCTCCGGCAGTGCCCCCAGCAGTGTGAGCGGCAGCACCGTCGACTTACCAGCGCCCGGTGCCGCCGTCACTATCGCCGCCGACGCACACTGAAGCGCCTCATTGAGCGGTTCTGCGATTGCCGCCACTGGCAGCGAAGCCAGTTCCCTTTTCAGTCGTTCCGTCAGGAGATTCATTGCTATTGCGCCATGAGCCGGTAAGCCACCACGTCGCGGCTCTTCACGGTGATTTTGCGCTCCACCTTGTTCTTCTTCGAAGTCTTACCCTCCATTTTATGGTTCCAGAGGTTGTAGACCCTGTACACTTTCGTATCGAAGTCCGTGCTCCGTCCGCTCACCTGCTTGTCGGTTATGCAGAAGTCGAGCCAGTTGAGGTTGAAGGTCACATCACTGCGTGTAGAATTGAGCAAAGTAAACGCCCAGTCGCCCCCTGCGAGCGGTTTGAACCACAGCTGCAGTCCGTCGCGGTCGCAGTAGTGCCATCCCTGCACCCCCAGCGTGTCCTGGTCTACGGCAATCATCTCCTTGTTGGTGATGATATCGAGCGTTTCCTGTTTCATGTTTCGCAGGTCGTTGCCCAGGATGAGCGGGCTCGCCATCATGCACCACATGGTGAAGTGAGCACGGTCCTCATTCACCGTCATTCCGTTGCCCACCTCCAGCATGTCAGGGTCATTCCAGTGGCCTTTTCCGGCATACTGCCGTAGCGAGTCGTTGAGCGCGATGCACTGCATCACACCAAACTGCGTATATCCAGGAAAAACCCGGAGCGAGTCGAAGTCGCACCAGATGTCCGGTGTGGTACGCCAGGAGTGTCCGATGTCGCGTGCCCACCGCCACGGGTGGCTGTTTCCCCACTCGCACATGCTCAGGAAGATAGGCCTGCCCGCCTCTCGGAGTGCGTCGCTAATGAGCTGGTACGCCCCCTGCGGGTTGATGTTGGTTGTGTTGCACCAGTCATACTTCAGGTAGTCGACCCCCCATCGCGCATATTGGAGCGCATCCTGGTACTCATGTCCCAGCGAGCCCGGCATGCCCGCGCAGGTGCCCGTTCCCGCATCGCTGTAGATGCCCAGTTTGAGTCCCCGTTCATGCAGGTAGTCGGCCACGACCTTCATACCCCCCGGGAATTTCTTCTCGTCCGCCTGGATGAAACCATCCGCATTGCGTTTACCGTGCCAGCAGTCGTCGATATTGATGTACGTATATCCCGCGTCGCGCAGTCCCGTCTCCACGAGTGCGTCGGCGATGCCCTTGATGATATCTTCGGAGATATTGCCTTGGAACTTATTCCACGTGCTCCATCCCATCTGCGGGGTATCGGCCAGGTGTTCCCATTTCTGCGCCACGGCAGGCATGGTGAGGCAGGCGAGGCAAGCGCCTGCACAAAGAGCTTTAAAGAGTTTGTTCATTGTGATTTACATTTATTATGGTTTGTATAATTCGGTTTGAGGTAGTTAGAAATCGCTTTTTCAGCACAAAAGTAGCAAAAAAGCGATGAATCGGCACAAAAAAGCGTCAAAAAAGGCAAAGAGAGACGAAAAATCCGTATATTCGTGGACATTAAACCATACCTATAATTTTCTTAACACCGCGATACACTATGAACGACCTCTTCGACACCGTAATACAAGATATCGAGGCCGCCTGGGAGAAAGACCATCCCCAGACTGTGAAAAAACTTTTCAAGGAAGCCAGCGCTGCCTATCTGGAGGCACACGACCACAAGCTGCACCTCCGCCTGCTGTTGGCCTGCCGCACCATACCCGTGCTGGAAGAAGACCTGCTACCCAATATAGAAGAAGGCCAGCGCCAAGTAGAGGAAGTCGGTGACAAGACCTTTGCGGCTCTTTACAACCTGGTCGCCGCCATGCTCTGTCCCTATTACGAACAGGAAAAGCGGAAAGCCTATGCCACCAAAGCCCTCAGCGACCCCGCCCATCTGGCCACTATTCGCACCGAAGAGTACCCCTGGCTGGTGAAGCGCGGTGAAGACAGTTATCTGTTCGGCCGCGACCTGCTCAGTTTCATCGGTATGGAGACCGAATCGTGGGAAACACTGTACCAATACTACAAAACCACCGACAAGCGCGGTGCCGCCTGCTACACCGCAGTACAAGCCATCGTGCACAGCGAGGCGGATGACGCCGACCGCTACACCCGCCTGATGGAGGTGGTGCGGGAATACGACGACCTGCCCGAGGTATGCGAAGCTGTCGATGCCCTTTTGTACCACAATCTTCTTCCCCTGCCCGAGGGCGAAGGCTTGGAGGCCGACAATGCCCGCCAGGAAACGAAATACCAATTTCTGAAACCTTACGTGGACCGCTGGGCCGGTTATCCCCACGTGGGAAGGCTTCACAACCGTCTGGAAGACCTCCGGAGCCATTTAATACGCATCAGCGTCAACGAGAAGGAGATACCCCACCGTCCCATCACCCTGAAGGTGACCCGGAAGAATGCCACCCGACTCACCCTCAATATCTATGCCACCAATCTGACAGGAGAGAAAAAAATAGACTTTGTCAACTACGAAAAGAAGCAAAAAATCGTAAGGAAATACGCCAAACAGTTACCACACTACAGCAAGACCTACGAGTATGCCGCTGGTAAGCCCTATCTCACCTACGAAGAAACGTTGACGACAGACAGCCTTGCGCACGGCATCTACCTTGTCACCATCGAATCGGAGCACGGCAAGGGCACCCCCCAGCTGCTGTATGTGAGCGGTCTCACCACGCTCACCGAGTATCTGCCCGGGCAGAAGATACGCATCGTGGTGGTCGACCCGCTGACCGGTCATCCCGTGCCCTATGCCCATGCAGCGCTATATAAATCGCATGAAGACAAATCGCCTTTTGTGAGGGTACGCTGCGACGAGAAAGGAGAAGCCATATATAATTATAAGACCTACAATAAACGGCCTGCAGCCATCTACCCCTATACAGAGAGCGACCGCTACTGCAAGAGAGAAAGTATAGACAATTTCTGGGGATACCGCTATGATGGCGAGGAAGCCACAGAGACCGTGGAAATACTGACCGACCGCGCCATCTACCGCCCCGGACAGACGGTGCATGCCGCTCTGGTGAGCTACCGGGTGAATGAGCACAAGCGCGTGATGGTGCAGAGCAGGCGTCTAACTCTGGAATTGGCACAATCGTATAAGAAGCCCATTGCACAAGAAGAGTTGATGACCGACACCATGGGTGTGGCCCACTGCGACTTTGTCCTACCCGACGACATAGAGACCGGTGTGTATCTGCTGCGCTGCGGCAGCAACAGCCGGCAGCTACGTATAGAAGCCTACAAGCGCCCCACCTTTGAGGTGAAGATAGACGACTACACTGGTAGCTACCGCGACGGCGACACCATCCTCTTGGAAGGCAGCGCCACGAGCTACACCGGCGAGCCCGTGTCGCAGGCCACCGTGCGATACCGTGTGAAGCGTGCCACTGCCTGGTGGTGGCGTTTCTGGGCCCCCTATTGGGAGACGAAAGGCGATTATGGCCGCTACGGTGAGGATGAATATCACAATGGCGAGGCCACGACCGACGACGAGGGCCACTTTAAGATAGAAGTCCCCCTACGGTTGAGTAATAACGGGAAAGTAGGGAGAAAGCCCCTCTTTGTGAACATCGTGACCGAAGTGGACGTGACTGACTCCACAGGAGAGACCCAAAATGCCCGCAAGGAGTTGCCGCTGAGCAACAAGCAATACGTGTTGCGGGTGGAGATGGGCGATAAGATAGAGCGGCAGGAGGTGCCCACCTTCACCCCCCTGCTGAAAAACGCCTTGGGGCAAGACCTTGCAGGAAGCATCACCTGGCAGCTGGACGACGGCGAGGAGCATACCGCCACCGCCAATCAGCTAATAGAAATCGGACAAACCGGCATCGGCGCCCACACCTTGAAAGTACGCTACGGAGAAGACGAGGCCGAGCACACCTTTGTGGTGTTCGACAAGGACAGCACCACGGTGCCCTACTCCACCCCCTGCTGGGCCTACCAGTCGGCCGATGAATTTCCAGAAGACGGCGGCGAGGTGATTCTGCAGATAGGCTGTGCCGATGCCGACACCTATATCCTATACAACCTTTTTTCCGGGAACAAGTTGCTGGAGAGCGGCGCCGAGAAAGCGGGCACAGGCATGATCAACCGGCGTTTGCGCTATGACAAAGCCTATGGCGGTGGCATACTGGTAAGTTACGCCTGGATTCGCAACCACGAGATGCAGACCCATAACTTCACCATCAAGAAGGCACTGCCCGACCGGAAGCTGCAGATAACGTGGAAGACCTTCCGCGACCGTGTGACTCCCGGCACTGAGGAAGAGTGGACCCTTCAGGTGAAGGACCCCTCCGGCCGCAATGTGACCGCCAATGTGATAGCCACCCTCTACGACAAGTCGCTTGACCAATTGACCACCGACACCAGTTGGCAGAACTTCGGTCCGCGGCTCAGTTGGCAAGTTCCACATACCGACTGGGAGCACGAAGTCCTGCGGCGCAATGACCTCAGTGTCTATCATCGAGAGCGCCATAAAGAAAGGGAGTATCAATTCTATGATATTGTGCAGAGCTTGATAGGAGGCGCGCGATACAGCAACAGATTTTCCAGCAAGAATTATTCAATCAGAAGAGCAAGAATAGAAATTGACTACGATGCATCCATAGGAGAATACATGAGTGGTTCATCCGTCTGTTATAGTTCTGTCAATGCGGATGCAGCCCCACTCGGTGCCCCTCCCGCCCTTGACGAGGCGGCAGACACCGATGCCCTGCCGCCCCTGCGCACCGACATGAGCGAGACCGCCTTCTTCCTGCCGCAGTTGGCCACCGACAGCGACGGCGAGGTGAGCATTGTGTTCACCGTGCCCGACAGTCTGACCACGTGGCGTTTCAAGGCCCTTGCCCACACCCGCGACCTGCGCTACGCCTATTTCGACGCCGAGACGGTAGCCCGCAAGCCCGTGATGGTGCAGTCGCACCTGCCCCGTTTTGTGCGTGTGGGCGACGCCACCACGCTGACCGCCAAGGTGAGCAACACCACCGATGGCGCCATCAGCGGTCGCGTGCAGATAGAACTGCTTGACGCCCGCGACGAGCGCGTGGTCTTCAGCGAGCGCCGTGCCTTTACCCTGCCTGCTGGCGGCAGCATGGCAGAAGCCTTCACGTTCACCCCCGATGAGGAAGTGAAAGACTACCTGTGCCGCCTCTACGCCGTGGGCGATGGGTTCAGCGACGGCGAGCAGCATGCGCTGCCCGTGCTGACCGACAAGGCCGAGGTGACGGTGACCCATGTGCTGAACCACGACGGCGCCTGCAAGGACGAGGTAGACACCGCCCGCCTGTTGCCCGCCGGCAGCAGTCGGCATGCGCTTTCGCTGCAATACACCAATCACCCCATCTGGTTGGCCATCAATGCCCTTCCCCCGCTGCAGAAGCCAGACACCGACAATGCCATCAGTCTGTCGGTCGCCCTCTTCTGCAACCATCTCACCACCCATCTGCAAAATATTGCCGCCCACTTCGGTGACCTGTCCCCAACCGACACCGACGCACTGGCAGTCAGCAAGCGGAAGATTGTAAGGAAGTTGAAGAAGTTGCATGGCCGTGGCGGCGGTTTCCGCTGGTATAGAGACATGCCCGAGTCGCTCTACATGACCACCGAGGTGCTGATGCACCTGAGCCGTCTGCGGGTGATGGCCGGCCCCGTAGAGGAGATTGCCAGTATGACAGAGAGCGCCTTCCGTTTCTGCGATGCCGCTATGTGCGAGGAAGTAAGAGAATTGCGGAAGCGGGAAGCCGAGGGGCATGCAGTATACCTGCCCACCTTCACCCTGCTACAGCATCTGTACAACTGCGCCATCACCCGGCGCGAGCTGGACAGCAAGACACTGGATGCCTATCAATATCTGGTGGCCCTGCTCATGAAAGACATCCACAGGCAGACCATCCGTGAGAAAGCGATGAGCGCTGTGATACTGGACTACGCCGGCTATCATGGCCGCGCGAAGGACTATGCCGAGAGCCTGCGACAGTACACCGCATGCGATGCCGAGCGCGGACGCACCTTCGACACGCCGCGCGCCACCTACTCCTGGTACAGCTACAAGATACCCACCCACGTGGCCGGTATGGATGCCCTCCACCAGTTGTGCCCGGATGACCACGCCACCTACCGCGAGATGCAGAAATGGCTGTTGCAGGAGAAGCGCACGCAGACCTGGGAGACGCCGATAGACAGCGTGAACGCCGTGTATGCCCTGCTGCTCGACGGGCTGGAGGAGCTGGACACTAAGGGGACCGCGACTTTTACCATCGACGGCAAGCCCTTAGTGTTGGATACGGAAGGCAATGAGGGCTATGTGGAGAGCGCGCTGCCCGCCACGACACGTACCCTGAAGGTGGAGAAGACCACGCCGGGACTGTCATGGGGCGCCGTATACGCCACATTCCTGCAGCCCATCAGTGAGGTGGAGGCGAGCGGAAGCGGGATGAGCATCCATCGGGAGATACTGGCCGACACGGAGAATCTGCATGTGGGCGAACGGATTCGTGTGCGCCTGACCTACACATGCAATCGCGACTTCGACATGGTGCGTGTGACGGACTCGAAGGCGGCGTGCATGGAGCCGGTGAAGCAGTTGTCGTGGGGCGACAGTTTCAAGCGTGTGCAGCCAATGGACACGGAGGAGCGTATTTTCTACTATGGCCTGGCTGAGGGTACTTACAGTATCGAGACGGAGTATTATCTGGATCGTGCGGGGGTGTATGAGACGGGCTTGGCGACGATTGTTTGTGAGTATGCGCCGGAGTTTCGTGCGGTGTGTCCTTCTGTGCGGTTGGTGGTGAAGTGACTGGGAGTCGCTCTTCGAGCGAGAAATTATTCAAAAATTAGGTTTAAAAATTATTCAAAAAATATTATTGGGGTGCGCCGGTGGCGCACCCTTTCACTTGGGAATGCCCTACAGGCAGAAATCTTACAAAAATCAGATTCAAAATCTTTGCGCTGCGCGCTAAAATTAGGGCGTGCGCCTACGGCACACTTATTATCTCGGCACGCTTCGCGTGGAAAGTGAAGGGGCACGCTTCGCGTGGAAATTATTCAAAATTAAATTTCAAAATTATTCAAAAATTTTTATTGGGGTGCGCCGGCGGCGCACCCTTTCACTTGGGAGTGCCCTACGGGCAGAAATCTTTCAAAATCTATACAAAATCTAACAAAATCGGCACGCTTCGCGTGGAAATTATTCAAAATTAAATTCAAAATTATTCAAAATTCTTTATGGAGGGTGCGCCGGTGGCGCACATTTTTCTTGGGGGGCGCCCTAACGGGCGGAAATTATTCAAAAATTAAATTCAAAATTATTCAAATATTTCGGAGGGATGTGGGGATGGTGGGTGGTGTGGAAAAATTACGGGGAATTATGGGTATTTCTGTTTGAAGGACTTATGGGAATTTTTGTTAAAAAAATCACTCGTTTTCTAGGTGGTGGAGCTCATCGGAGAGGTCCTGGAAGAAGTCGTGGTGTAGGGCGATGGAGATGCGCTGGAGCAACATGACGTTGAGGCTCCGGCGGGCCAATATTTTATAGGTATTGGTGCGTTCGCAACCGATGTGGGCCGAGAGCCACATCACTGATTTGCCCTCCTTGACTAAGACTTCCTTAATCCGATTTCCGATGTGCATGATAATATTTTGGTATTTCGGGGTCAAAAGTACACAATAATCCCGTTACAAATGAAAAAAATTGTTGAAAGATGTTCTATATTAATAAAAACCGTATAATTGTGGTGCCTGAAGTAACACTAAATAACTCTATATATAATGTGAATATAATTCCACAAATCAATTACATTTCCCGCTTAAATCGCAGTATTTTTGCAGTTGAATTCGTAAAGACCAGTATTTTGCTGGCATCGTTAACGACATTTTAACATAAAAAGAGGTATGCCAAACTACACGTAAATGAGAGATAAAAGAACTGAACAATGAGAAATGCTTAAAAATGAATATCGACAAACCAAATTTATTTAACTAAAATTTATTTATCATGAAACATTGGATTAGACTATTATGCCTACCGCTATTGGCTATGGTGGCAGGCATGGCGTCTGCTCAGGATGTGATTGAGATTTCCACTGTGGACCAGCTGAAGGAATTCCGGGATGCTGTAAATGGTGGGAATGGATATGCGGGGAAAACCGTCAAACTGACGGCCGACCTTGACTTGAGCAGCGAAGCGAACTGGAAGCCTATCGGCAACCTTGTGGCTTATCCGGGCCAGTCGTTTAATGGAATCTTTGATGGTGACAACCATGTCATCAGCAACTTGACCGTAAACGACAATACGCCCAATCACGCCGTGGCTGGATTATTCGGCTCGGTGGTGAACGGTACCATCAAGAATCTGACGGTGAAGAACGTCAACATTCAGAGTACTCACTTTGCAGGCGGTATCGTGGCGTACACATCAAATGCCCCAACCATTGAGAACTGCAAGGTGATTGGCGGTACTATCAAGTCAACACCTGAGATTGTTGACGGCAGTTATGACAACGGCGATAAGGTAGGAGGTATCATGGGATACGCCACTGCCGGATCGACCATCAACAACTGTTGGGTGGAAGGTGTGACCATCACAGGCTACCGTGACCTCGGCGGCATCGTGGGTTTCTCGGCTGGCAATGTGACCAACAACACCGTGAAGAATGTCACTGTACAGCAGAATCTGACAAACGGGTACAAGATCCCGACGCCTACAACCATAGGCGATATTATTGGTAGAGATGGTGGTGCCACCCTCTCCAACAATGTTGTTATCAAGTCAGACTATGTGGCTCAGATTGGTGAGACACAGTATGAGACTTTGGCCGCTGCTGTGGCAGACGCCAATGCCGGTGATGTGATTAAGGTTATCAAGGCCGGTGACTACACGCTGCCAAATCTTTCCGAGAATGTGACCGTGGAAGGAGCTGTGGACGGTGTGGTGTTTACCCACACTACAGCTGGTAATATAGCTAGTACTTCTGCCGGCGCTACCTTTAAGAATGTGAAGTTTGTCTTCGGCAATGTGAACTACCATGGTTTCCAGCATGCTGGCACTATCAATATGGAGAACTGCACATTGGACGGTAAGTTCTTCTCATACGGCGACATGAACTTTACGAACTGTGAGTTTACACAGTCGGCTAGTGATTACCACATGTGGTGCTATTCAGGAAATGTCACCTATACAGGCTGCACCTTTACAGCTAATAAAACAGGTAAATTCCTGAACATATACAACGAGGACGGCACAACTAAATATACTGTGACCGTAGAAAACTGTAAGTTCGTGAACACTGTAGCAGCGAACAAAGCTGCTCTTAACGTAAAAGCAACTTGCGGTGCTAAATTACTCCAATATGATGTAATCATCAACAACTGCACCACTGAGGGCAACTTCCCCGCTGAATCCACTTCGCAGGCACTTGTTGTGCTGAATAATGTTGTTCAGGTGGACGACCGCACTGCTGATGGTGTTGACAACATTAAGGTATGGCAGGACGGTGTATTGATTTATCCGGTCAACTATGTGGCACAGATTGGCGAGACAAAGTATGAGACTTTGGCTGCTGCTGTGGCAGCCGCCAATGCCGGTGATGTGATTAAGGTTATCAAGGCCGGTGACTACACGCTGCCCAATCTTTCCGAGAATGTGACTGTGGAGGGAGCTGTGGATGGTGTGGTGTTTACCCACACTACAGCGGGCAATGTGGCCAGCATTCCTAACGGTGCCAGCTTCAAGAATGTGAAGTTTGTCTTCGGCAATGTGAACTACCATGGTTTCCAGCATGCCAGCACTATCAATATGGAGAACTGCACATTGGACGGTAAGTTCTTCTCATACGGCGACATGAACTTTACCAACTGTAAGTTTACACAGTCGGCAAGTGATTACCACATGTGGTGCTATTCAGGAAATGTCACCTATACAGGCTGCACCTTTACAGCTAATGGAACAGGTAAATTCCTGAACATCTACAACGAGGACGGCACAACTAAATATACTGTGACCGTAGAGAACTGTAAGTTTGTGAACAATGTAGCAGCCAACAAGGCTGCCCTCAACGTAAAGGCAACTTGCAAAGGTGAATTGCTCCAATTTGATGTAATCGTCAAAAACTGCACCACTGAGGGCAGCTTCCCCGCTGAATCCACTTCGCAGGCACTTGTTGTGCTGAATAATGTTGTTCAGGTGGACGACCGCACTGCTGATGGTGTTGACAACATCAAGGTTTGGCAGGACGGTGTATTGATTTATCCGGTCAACTATGTCGCTCAGATTGGCGATGTGAAGTATGAGACGCTGCAGGCTGCACTTGATGCAGCAGAGGCAGCTGACACAGAGAACTTTGTGATTGAGCTGCTTGCCGATGCCGAGCTCGATATCACCGCATGGGACGGCACGAAGAACCCCCTGTCGATTGGCACCGAGAACACCCAATCGATTACCATCAACGGTAACAACCACAAGCTCACCTTCAACCAGAAGAACAGCGACTGGAACAACGTGGCCACGATGAACGACGCTCAGACCAAGCTTGTGCTGAACGACATGACCATCAGCAGCACCGGTTATAACAACGGTCCCTGGAACCGTCATGACATCAACTTCAACTGCGCTGTGGAGCTGAACAATGTGACTTCCGACAAGGCCCTTGCCTTTAAGAACGACGCCACGCTGAAGAATGTCACCATTTCTGACGACAGCGGCGACATCTATGCCGTTTGGATTAAGCCTCAAGGCCAGACCATTGACATCGATGGACTGATCATCAACTGCAAACGCGGCATCAAGATTGACGACAAGTATGTCGATACACCTTCTAATGCCACGCTGAACATTGCCAATGCCACCTTCAACACCACCAACAAGTCTGCTATCCTGGTGAAGAACAATGGCGAGACCACCATCAATGTCGGTGAAGGCATCAACATCGACAATGCTGCCGCCGACACGGTGAACCCCGTCTGGGTGGACGAAGACAAGGCTGAAGAATTCTATAAGGTGACTGTGACAGGTGCCAATGTCGTGCCGGAGAGCAAGGAATCCGACTATGTGGCTTGCCTGATGAAGGGTGAGCAGCGCTGGGGCTACTACAAGGGCACCGACGCACTGAGCACTACCATCGGTCTTGTGAAGGAAGGCTGGAGCATCAAGCTGCACCAGACCACTACCGAGGCTGTTGAGGTGAGCAAACCGCTGGTTATCACCAAGAACGGCTGCACCGCCGACAATGTGACCGCAGGTGAAGGCTTCGTAAGAGAAGAGACCGCCGATGAGATTATCATCAGGGAGGCATCCTATGTGGCTCAGATTGGTGATGTGAAGTATGAGACGCTGCAGGCAGCACTTGATGCAGCAGAGGCTGCCGACACCGAGAACTTTGTGATAGACCTGCTGGCTGATGCCGAGCTCGACATCAAGGCATGGGACGGTCCGAAGAACTCTCTGTCGATTGGCACCGAGAACACCCAATCGATTACCATCAACGGTAACAACCACAAACTCACGTTCAACCAGAAGGACAGCGACTGGAACAACGTGGCCACGATGAATGACGCTCAGACCAAGCTCGTGCTGAATGACATGACCATCAGCAGCGCCGGCTACAACAACGGTCCCTGGAACCGTCATGACATCAACTTCAACTGCGCTGTTGAACTGAACAATGTGACTTCCGACAAGGCCCTTGCCTTTAAGAACGACGCCACGCTGAAGAATGTCACCATTTCTGACGACAGCGGTGATATCTATGCTGTTTGGATTAGTCCTCGCGGCCAGAAAGTCGACATCGACGGACTGACCATCAATTGCGGTCGCGGCATCAAGATTGACGACGAGTATTCCAAAACTCCTTACGATGCCACTCTGAACATTGCCAATGCCACCTTCATCACCACCAACAAGTCTGCTATCCTGGTGAAGAACAATGGCGAGACCACCATCAATGCCGGTGAAGGCATCAACATTGAAAATGCTGCCGCCGACACGGTGAACCCCATCTGGGTGGACGACGCCAAGGCTGAAGAATTCTATAAGGTGACTGTGACCGGCGCCAATGTCGTGCCGGAGAAGAAAGAATCCGACTATGTGGCCTGCCTGATGAAGGGTGAGCAGCGTTGGGGCTACTACAAGGGCACCGACGCGCTGAGCAGAACCATCGCTCAGGTGGAGGAAGGCTGGAGCATCAAGCTGCACCAGACCACTACCGAGGCTGTTGAGGTGAGCAAACCGCTGGTTATCACCAAGAACGGCTTCACCGCCGACAATGTGACCGCAGGTGAAGGCTTCGTAAGAGAAGAGACCGCCGATGAGATTATCATCAAGAAGAAAGCTGAAGAGGTGCTCGTTGAGCTGGTAGATGGAAAGCCTTATCCCTATCCTGAAGGAAAGGAATGTACCTCTGTGACTTATAAGCGTACGTTTGGAAACACCAACATGCAGGCATGGTATGTGCCCTTCGATTATACGATAACGGCTGAGGACAATGAGAACTTTACCTTCTACAAAATAAGTATGATTGCCTCTGCTGCTGAAGCAGGTGAAGTAGGTAATACCGAAACGATATACATTTATTACACAACACTTGCTGAAGGCTCGAAATTGTCTGCAAACAGGCCATATTTCGTTAAGCCCAAACAAAGCGGTTCTTATGAATTTACAGCTACTGGAATAGATAAGGTATATCCTGAGGACAACAGCAGCAGACTGAATCTGAGGACTACTGAGTATAATTATGATTTCTATGGCAACCTCCAATCACTGGTAAGTACGAAAGAGCATGAATTCCTTGCTATGAAAAGTGGTGAAATATGCTGGAATACGGCTAATGCGAAATTAGGCTCGTACAGATGGTATATTAAACCTACACCTAGAACGGATTATAGTGACTACGGCAACATCAACTTTGTAATTGTTGAAAATGATGGAGATACTGATCAGATATCAACAAATGCTCTTGACAACCTTGAAATTGAGGGTATATATACACTTGGCGGTGTAAAGGTTGATAATCCTGTGAAAGGTGTCAATATCATCCGATACAAGAACGGTCAGACAAAGAAATTATATATTAAATAATATAGAAATATGAAAAAGAATTATGCTGTTCCAGAAACTGTAATAGTTAAATTAGGAACTATCATGCAACCCCCTGTTGGTCCTGGTCCAGATGCGAGTACTTTTGATACGAACAATCAAAATCTCGAGTTTGAGGAAGGAGATAATGACGAAACTAATTCTTCTATCTGGGACACCTCAACAGGTGAGTAATCCTTAACGCAGGCACCCCTCCCCTACATGCCTGAGGTGAGGGGTGCTTTAAACCCCAATCGGTCATTAGGTCGACAATCTTTATGTCCTTATGGATTTTCAGTCTATTGAATGCCATTCTTGCATTTCTTTTGACACCTTGCACACATCAATATCTCGACGTAGCCCGCTACGCCTTCGATATCGAAGTGCACAAACTGCCTAAAACAAATACAGAACTGGCATCAATCCTAATAACCGATTTGGGTTAATAATAATCAATTCTGCCTATAACGGCAACTAACCTATCACCCCACGGGGTGAGCAACCACAACAACCATCATGAATATTGGAGAGAGAATCAAAGCCGAACTTACAAAGCTAAAGAAGAATGCCCGATGGCTATCGGAGCAGATACCGTGCGAGCGCACCAACGCCTATAAGATTCTGAAAAGAAAAGACATCGACTGCGCACTCCTGCAACGCATCAGCGTGGTGCTGCAACACGATTTCTTCAAAGACTTATCGGAAGAGACTTTTGGTGAAGACGTGGACCATTCAGTAGAAGAATGACCACCAGAACATACAAAAGAGGAGAGAAAATTTGTTTTTCTTTCCTCTTTTTTTAAAAGTATTAAAATATGGTAGGAAAATATTACTGATATTAAGAAAAAAATAAAAATTTTGCACCGAAATTCGAATTAATGCACGGAATTGAAGTGTGTGATGTGTTTTAGGATATAGATTAATCGATTTTTTAAACCATATTTATTTTTATTATTAACATTATGAAACTTTGGATTAGATTGTTGTGCTTGCCCCTATTGGCTATAGCGGCAAGCATGGTATCTGCTCAGAATGTGACTGAAATTTCCACTGTTCAGCAGCTCAAGGCCTTCCGTGATGCTGTGAACGCTGGAAACAACTATGCAGGCCAGACCGTCAAGTTGACGGCAGACCTTGATCTGAATGGCGAGACATGGAGTCCTATTGGTCAGGAAGATACCAATGTTGCCTCTAGCAAAAATCTTGATTGGGGGGGTGCGCCTGCAGCGCACCTTTTTCTTGGGGGTGCCCTTCGGGCAGAAATTATACAAAAATTTAGTTTAAAAATTAATCAAAAATTTTTATTCATTCTCAGGTTGGTCATGTCTTCCTTTTACTAATAGTTGAATCTTAATTTTTAATCTTTAATCTTTAATCTATTTTTCGCAGAGACCCCACCCCTGCTCTCCCCTGCAAGGGCGGGGAGTTAATTACCTGTGGATTAGAGGGTTGTGGATGCTATATAGAAGTTGTTTACCACAAAGCAACTCTACCATATTGACCAAGATCTAATGAGGCACTGGATATTCCAAGTGCTTTAAAGACACGGCTTAGTGTAGAAATTGTTGCACTCTTACCTCTTTCCAATTTAGATATTTGTGATTTTTTTACTCCAATACGTTCTCCTAATTGTTCCTGTGTAAGATTATTTTGAAGACGAACTTGTTTTATTGCCACACCAATTTGATATGCATAAATATCTTCTTTTACCTGTGCTTCAAATTCATCGCGCTCAGGTGTTCCAATCTGACAGAGATCTCTGTCTTTCAATTCATCTAAAGTGTAAAGTTTCATAGTTATTATGTTATTATTTATTGTCAAAATATTCTTTTCTTAGACATTCTGCCTTTTCTATCTCCTTGGCCGGAACCTTCCATGTTTTTTTTATAGGCGCTTTCCTTGGCAGAGACCCCACCCCTGCCCTCTACCCTGCAAGGGGCGGGGAGTTAATTAGCTGTGAATTAGAGGGTTGGGGATGCTGGTGGGAAAATATCTTGCTACTATTACTTCTACTTTTAATTCTACTCTTTCTTCTATTTCACAAGGATGAGGCCGCCCATGGGCTGGAGGGTGACTTTGGCACGGCCTTTCTTGTCTATTTTTAGGGTGGTGAGGTAGGACTCGGGGAGTGCATTTTCTGATTTTGCGGCGGGGCGGTCGGTGTAGAAGGCGGCGGTCTGTCCGGCGAGCATGGGGAGGTTGAGGGTGAGGGTGAGGGGACGGTCGGTGCCGTTGATTCCACCTACGTACCAGGTGTCGCCGTGGCGGCGGGCGATGACGGCATAGCGCGTGGGATAGCCATCGATGAAACGCGTCTCATCCCAGGTAGTGGGCAGCGAGCGGAGGAAGTCGAGCTCATGCTGCGGCAGTTCACCGAGGTTATTGGGCTGCATGGCCACACAGTTGACCGCAGTCTGCAGGACGATGCCCGTGGCCATCTCGAAGGTATCGGAAGAACGGCGGTAGTGGCGGCTGTTGTTGTCGCGACTCATGCGGCGGTTCATGATGATGCCGCCCCAGTCGAGTGCTCCCACGGCATTGCGAGAGAAAGGATGCATGGTGAGTTCGAAGCCCTCCTTGTCGCAGTGGTACTGGGTGAAGAAAAGGTTTTCCGAGGCCAAAGCCGCCTCGCTGGCCACATAATTGGGATACATGCGCTCCCATCCGCGCGGTATGGTGCATCCGTGGAAGACGACCTGCAGGCCGTAGCGGTTGGCATCGGCCAGAATGTCTTCATAAAGCCGCATGGTCTCCTGCTTGTCGCTCCCGAAGAAGTCTACCTTGATGCCCGCCACACCGATGCTCTTGAGCCATTTCATCTCCCGCTCGCGGGCATAAGATGTGGAGAGGCAGTCGCGCGGTGTCTGCGGCGCATCGTTCCAGAATCCGTTTGAGTTGTACCACAGCATGAGGCGTACGCCCTTGCTCTGCGCATAGCGGGAGAGCTCCGCCATGCGCTCACGGCCGATGTTACGGTCCCACCAATTGTCGACGAGGCAGAACTCGAATCCCATGGCCGCAGCGAGGTCGATGAACTGCACCTGGTCGTCGTAGTTGATGGAATTGTCCTGCCAGATGAGCCAGCTCCAGGTGTAGCGGCCCGACTGGAAAGGCGCCGTGGGTTCATAGAGCGGCTCGACCACATCGAAGGGAACGGTGGTCTCCACGATGGGCTGGAGTGAGCGCCCAAGGGTGATGGTGCGCCAAGGCGTGCAGCCCGGCAGCGGGATGCCCGGTTCGGAAGAGCCGATGCCGTTGAACTCGCCCTGCTCCGGGAAGGCGATGGAATAGCCATGGAGCGGGTCGAAATCGCTGAGTCGCGAGGCACAGTAGGCACTCGACACACCCGTCTCCGACACCAATGCCCAGCCGCTATCGGCCAAACGGAAGAGGCAGGGGAAGGTATAGCCCAAGCCGAACTGCGACTTCTCCGTCATGGGACGGTCGGCCTTGTACTCCTCCTCGTAGGACGGCTTGGTGCGTTCCCAACCCGTGAACGGCCCTATCTGCGGGCAGAGGAAGGTGGTGGTGCCGTCGGGGAAGCGGAAGGATGTTTTTTCCTGGCGGATGACGGCACACTTGGGATTGTCGTCCTTCTGACGGGGCACAGTATAGCGGAAAGCCACGTCATGGTCGGAGACGAGGAAGGTGACGGAATAGCGGAAATCGGGGCCGTGGAACTCGACATCGGCCTGATTGGCCACATAATGCACCTTAGACACCTTGGCCTGTGCCAGCGTATAGTCCTTGCTGACGCTGCCGGTGCTGACGCTGCCCAAGGACATATTGCGGGAGCCATTGGCGAAATCGGTGACCAAGCCGAGGGAAGACTGCTGAAGGAAGGGGATGCCGTCGTAAACTACGGAATAGAAGGGCTGGCCGCTGTCGGTACCGATGGAGACCACGAGGCGGCCGTCGGGCGAGGCGACTGTGGCGACATCTGACTGCGGATTCTGTGCGGAACTGGTGAAGAAAGGAAGCAGGACGAGGGCTGCTGTGAGGAATGAAACTTTCATAGACTGTTCAGATTATAATCGGTGAGTGCAAATTTAACAAAAAAAACTACGGATTTCTCTGATTGGACTGATTTTTTACTAGGATATATTTTAAAAACTACGGATTTCTCTGATTGGGCTGATTTTTTACTAGGATAATTTTCTTTTAACTACGGATTGGGCTGAGAATCGACAGAAATTCCCGTAATTACCATAAATTCTTAATTTCCATCGTGCTTCGCACGGGTAAAATTATCATAATACTTTGGGGTGAGAGTTAAAGGAGTGGCTGAATGGTGAACTGAGGCTAGGAAAGAAATTGTCAGGGGGGTGAATAGAGACATGGAAAGAAATTATCATAATAATCAGAAATTTAGTGTTATTGACAGAATCGACAGAAATTCCCATAATTACCATAAAATTTTAATTTCCATCGTGCTTCGCACGGGTAAAATTATCATAATACTTTGGAGTGAGAGTTAAAGGAGTGGCTGAATGGTGAACTGAGGCAAGGAAAGAAATAATCAGGGATGGTGAATAGAAACATGGAAAGAAATTATCATAATAATCAGAAATTTAGTGTTATTGAGTGAATCGACAGAAATTATCGTAATTACCATAAATTCTTAATTTTCATCGTGCTTCGCACGGGTAAAATTATCATAATTGATTAGTGAGGAAATAAAGTTACTTATAAAATGGATAATTACGAGAATTATGGGAATTTCTGTTGGGGTGACTATCAACGAAGAGGAGATGATTAAAAAACGCTTCGCTTAGGAAAAAGAAATAAAAACCAAACGAGCAGATAGCCGAAGCAATGAAAAAATGCCAAGGCATTCTCAAAAAGGAAAAAAAAGTAAAGAAGGAATGTTCGTTCTTCTAACTAATATTTCAATTTACTATCAGATAAATCAGAGAAATCCGTAGTTAACTCTAAATATCAGATGAATCAGAGAAATCCGTAGTTAACTCTAAATATCAGATGAATCAGAGAAATCCGTAGTTTAATTCTAAATATCAGATGAATCAGAGAAATCCGTAGTTTAATTCTAAATATCAGATGAATCAAAGAAATCCGTAGTTAACTCTAAATATCAGATGAATCAGAGAAATCCGTAGTTTAATTCTAAATATCAGATGAATCAGAGAAATCCGTAGTTTAATTCTAAATATCAGATGAATCAGAGAAATCCGTAGTTTAATTCTAAATATCAGAGAAATCCGTAGTTTAAATATAAAATCGGTCATTAGGGCGACATACTTATGATGTCATTCCTAATGACCGATTCGTTTAAGAGGGAGAGGCCCTTTTAGTTGGCTGAAACTTTGTATCCCCAGATGGTGACACCGGTGGCGCTGCGGAGAGCGGTGAAGCAGGGAGCCTTTTGGTTCGTCGGCTCCAAGGTCTGCTCAATCATCACACCCTTGTACTCCTGACCGATGTTGATGGTGATATAAGAGGTGCCCTCCTTGACCGACCACTTGCCGTTGATTTTCTCGCTGGTGATGGTACCATCCGCATTGAGCGTGATATCCTGCGGCGAAGCAAACGCCTTGGTGGTGTGGTCAAGTTTGTAGTTGTGCACCAGCAGTTTGTAATTGCCAGGGATGTCGGCCGTGGCAATCTTCTGCTTGGCAGCGATATCCGCACTCTTTATGCGCTCGCCCGTATACTCGAACGGAGCAGCGACCAGCCAACCATCCTCGTTCTGGAAGACCTGGTGCACGCGCACCTCGTGGCCCTCGCCTAGATTCTGGAAGCGCGTATGGTAGACGAGATAAGTGCGTCCGTCCTCAGCAGCGATGATGCTGTTGTGGCCCTGCGAGCGCTCGCCATAGTTGCCCACCGTCTGGTAGCCCCAGTTGGAATAAGCACCGAAGATATTGACACCCCGGTTGTTGTCGTTCTCCTTGGGACCGAAGTTGAGCAAATACTGGCTGAAGACAGCCGGATCGTTCTTGGCGTCGAGGTAGGGACCGTCGGGGTTCTTGGAGCGGAACACACGCATCTGGTATCCACCATTGTTGTAATCGCTGGGATTACCACCGGCAGCCAGACCGCCATACGTCATGAAGAGGAAGTAGTAGCCCCCGATATACTCGATATAGGAAGCCTCGCCCGACACATAGTAGCCACCGGCGATTTTCTTGCCGAAATACGGGTCGACGGTGATACCGTCGCCATTGCCCGTGAGGGTGTATTCCACATCATAGTCGCGCAGACCAGTCTCCTCGTTGAGCTCCAGCATCCAGATGCCTCCGCTCCAGGATCCGTAAGACATCCACAGTTTGCCGTTCTCATCATAGAACACGCAGGGGTCGATGCAGTTGGGATAGCGGTTGCCCCAGCGGTTGCCCGTAGCATAGCGAGAGGGCAGCTTGTCCTGTGCGCCCAGCACCAGTTCGAGGTCGGTATCCTTATAGGCCGTGCCCGAGTAGAAGCCGCTAATCACGACAGGAGCCTGATAGCGGTACGGACCAGAGATTTTGTCGGCCGTGAGCATGATGATGCTCGAATACCAAGCATCGCCGTTGATGCTGAGGTACATACACCACTTGTTCATCGACTTGTTGTAGATGACATCCGGTGCCCACATATTGCCGTCGACAGAGTAGTTGTTGCTGCCCCGTTTGGACCATGCGAACGCATTGAACTTAGGCAGGTCGACCTCTACTCCACCCTTCTTCACCTTGACGACAGCCGGTGAGGTGAACGCATCAGCGTTGGCCGCGTTGGTGCTGGTAGCCGTCTGCCAGGGAGCGGTGAAGGGAACCCATGTCATCATGTTGGTGGAACGAGCAGCCGCGCGGTGCGAGCCGAAGATGTAGTAGTTGCTCGTGGACGGTTCCCAGACGACGCTCGGGTCGTGGACGCTGACGCGCTTGAGCGCCTCAGGACCTTCCGTCTGCTCCTCCTCGCCGCCCGTGTCGGCACTGGTGGTGAACGACACATCGTCGGAATACTTGATGCCGGCGCTGGTCTGTCCGTAGCCCCTCACATGGTAAGTGGTGGACGGTTCAAGGCCTGTGAGCGAGATGTTCATATCGGCTGAGGAACCCGTAATCTTCTGGTCGTTGACCGTAGGATTCGGCGCCTTGCCGTAGCACAGTCCGCGGGCCACGATGGCCATGCCCTTGACCGAGAGCGAGACGGTGGCCGAAGAAGACGAGACATTGGAGACGACCGGTGTAGTGACGGAGAGGTCAGGTGTAGACCCGCCGCCGCCTCCCGGCTCATCGCCGTCGTCGTCGCTGCCGCAGGCCACCGTGAGGAGGCCTGCGCACAGGAGACAAAACAGTCTAGAAAGTTTTCTCATATCTCAAGATACCTATTCGAAGATGATATGGCTGTTGTCGATGGTGAATCGGAAGTAGAGGTTGTCGCCATCGATGGGGCTGATGCCGATGTAATCCTGGGTATAGGTTACGCCGTCGTTGCCCACCATGACCGCCTTCACGTCGGCCGAGCCGCCCTTGTTGGTTACCGATACGGTGACGAGGGCATCGTCCATAGCCTTGAGCCATGTAGGCCAGTCGGCCTGTCCGCCGCTCGGTGTGCAAGCACCGTAGCAGTCGCCCCAACCAAAGTTGTCGGCACGCACCACAGCATACTCAGAGTTGTCCTCGCGTGTGAGCACCACGCAGAAGTTGTTCCAGTTGCTGGCGCCGGAGGTATAGTTTCTGAAGCGGGTAGCGAAGGTCTTGCCTACAGGCACCTGCATCATGGTGGAGTGAGCCTCCCAGAACGGAGTGGTGTTGTCCTCATTGCCCACCACGTCGTCGAACTCGATGTGGCTGTTGTCGATGGTGAAGCGGAAGTAGAAGTCGTTGGGATCGACCGTGTTGATGCCCTTGTACTCCTGGGTGTAGGTGACACCGTTGTTACCCACCATGACAGCCTTGACATCGGCCGTACCGTCGCCATTGTTGGTGACATACGTTGTGACCTTGGCGCCGTCCATGGCAGCGCGCCACTCATCCCAATTGGCTTCAGCATTGGTGGTGTGTGTGCAGGCATCGTAGCCCGTGCCCCAACCATAGTTGTCGGCGCGCACCACAGCATACTCCGTATTGTCGGCCTTGACGAGCACGACGCAGAAGTTGTTCCAGTTGGCTCCACAGCTCGAGTAGTTGGTGAAGTTGCTGACGAAGGTCATGCCCGGTTCCACCTTGATATTATCGGAGTGAGCCTCCCAGAACTTAGAGCTGTTGTCGGAGTTACCGATGCACTTGTACATCTTGTCGACCACCTCGAAGTCGGCGGTGGCGATGACCGGCTGAGCGCAGTACTCACCCTTATAGCTCTTGTTATAGACAGCGATGAGGGTCTTCTTGCCCAGTTCGGTGAAGTTAGGAATAGCCTGGAACTGGAGTTCGTCGGCATTGACGGTCTTGGAGACAGCCTGCTCGAACTCGACGGTAGCAGTGACATTCTTCATAGCCTCGTTGAGCTCGACACCCTGGAGCACCTTCTTGGGCACGCTGTTGAGCGTCATGGACACCGGCTGCTTGTCCTCTGCCGAGGTGAATCCGCCAATCGGCTCGATGTTGGACTGGAGGAAGTTGATGTAAGAGCCCTCGGGCACGATGAAGCAGCGGATGGTGGTATTGGAAGCATCGGCATTGAGGTTGGGCAGTGCCGACTTGGCCGTATACGTCTTTGTGACGGTACCGTTGGTCATTCTCACGACGAAGGCATTGGGATTGGAGCGGTCGACGGTGAGCACCACCCTACCCCCGAGTTTGTCGACACCGGCGTCGGTATCGGTGCCGAAGGTAAGATTACTCTCCACTAATGAGCGGTCGATATAGTTGCCCCACTCAGAGTTGCCGCTGGGCTGGTTGTCGTAGCGGATTGCGCCATACTCCAAATAGTTGGCAGCGCCACGGTCCTCATCGTTGGTGAGGATGAGTGCGAAGTTCTTAAACGTATTGGAAGCGCTGGGATTGATGGTGAGGTTGAAGATAGCATTCCACACCTGGCCGTCGGGAATCTGATAATACTTAGAGAAGGCAGCCCACCATCCGGTAGAGAAGTCGGTAGCTCCTACGGTATACACATCCTCTTCCATGCCTTCGAGTTCCGGCTCATCGCTGCCTTGTTTGGCATTGGCAATAGAGTCGGCTCTGGAGGAGAGCCAGTCGGGAGAATCCACTCCGAAGAGGTCGCCTCCCTCGCAGCCGGTAAGAACCATGGCTCCCATAGCGGCAGCGAAGCATACAGCTGCTAATTTATTTAGATTTCTCATAATCTGTTATTGTGAAATTAAAGGTTTTAGTTATCTTATTTGCTCAAGTCGACTACAGGGTGAACGGTCCAACCATTCTGCTGGAAGTAGGTCGAGTTGTCGGTACCCTCGTTGGCCGAGTTGCCCCTGAGGTTGGGGTTGTCGTTGAGAGTGCCCTGATAGATAGGCAGGAACTCATGTCCCGGGAGGTAAGTATCATAAGAGCTCTTGAGCTCGCTGTCGTTAGCGATGTCGGCATAGTTGACAGGCTCTTTCACCCTTGAGCGGTCGGTAGAACGGCGGAAGGTGCCATGCTGCTTGATCTGGAGCAGGCGGTCGGCGGAGTAGAAGAATCCCCAGCGGATGAGGTCGAAGCCACGTCCGAACTCGCAACCGAACTCCTTAGGACGCTCCACATTGGCAATCTGCTCGAAGAGTTTGTCGCGCGAGTTGAAGTCGGCGAGGCGGAGCGGAGCGAGGTTGGCGCGGGTGCGCACCTGGTTGATCCAGTCGATGGCCTGCTGTGTAGGACCGTTGACCTCGTTCTCGCACTCAGCAGCGCGGAGGAGCACATCGGAGTAGCGCATCATGCGGAGGTTGATACCGCAGTGCAGACCGGTAACCACCTTTTCGTAGAGTCCGGTGCGGAGGTTGGTGTTCTTGGCGATGGGCAGACCACCGTAGTTGTTGTTGGTAATCACATTCTCGGTGGCGCTCATAGGAGTAGCATAGCACACGTTGCCATACTCGAAGCCGTCCCATTCGGGCTCATAGGTACCGATAGTCCAGTAGAGGCGCGGATCGAGGCTACCGTTGACGGTGCGCTCAGCCTTGAAGAGGTTGTAGAGCCAGGGCGAAGCGGAGAGGTCGGCCCATCCGCCGAAGTCGCCAGGACCGAAGTTGGACTCGATGGCGTGACCCTGTGTAGCGTTGGCGCTGGTGTTGACCGGTGTCCACTCATCGTCGGTGCCCTGTGTGCCATAGTCGAGGAACTGCACCTCGAAGAGGCTCTCGGCATTGTTCTCAAACTCAGGACCCTCGCGGAAGTTGTCGCCGTAGTTGGCCATGAGGCTGTAGGAGCCATACTGCTGGTTGATGATAGCCTTGAGCACGGTGAGCGCCTCGCTGTACTTATGGCGCACCATGAGTGTGCGGGCATAGTAGCCAGCTGCAGCGCCCTTGGTGGCACGTCCCTTGGCCCACTCGCCGCCCTCGTCGCGTGAAGGCAGGAGGTTCATAGCCTCGGTGAAGTCGGCCTCGACCTGTGTGAGCACATCGTCGTAGGAGCTGTTCTCGGAGTAGAGTCCGTCGAGTGTAGAATAGCTGTTATAGTCGGTGATGAGCGGCGGGTTCTGGTAGTAGCCGGCCAGGTTGTAGTAAGCCAGTCCGCGGATGAAGAGCGCCTGTCCCTTGATGCGGCGGAACTGCTCGGTGAGGGCGGCATCGTCCTCTCCGCACTTGGTGATGACATAGTTGCACACATTGATGGTATAATACCAGTCGCGCCATGACCACTGACAGATTTCGTCGGTGATGGGGTCGTTGAGTTCGTCGAACGGCTGATACCAAACCTGTGAGGAGTTCCACACCTCGTCGCCGCGGCACACATCGATGTTATAGCCCACGCGTGCGTAGGTACCCTCCATACGGATGTGGTTGTAGCAAGCCACGACGCACTCCTCGAGTTCCTCGGCCACGTTGCCGAAGGTACCCGTGGTCTGCTGGTTGGGGTTGGTGAGATCCAGCTTGTCTTCGCACGAAGTAAGCGTGCTGAGGCCCACTAAGAGAGCCAGTGAAAATTTATATAATTTCATAATATCGTATACTTATATTAAATAAGGTTGTCAGTATATCTTGTCGTGTTTGCCAAATTAGAATGAGAAGAGTATACCAGCCATGAAGCTCTGAGCGCTCGGGAAGGAGCAGAAGTTGTAGCCCGGAGTGAAGGTACCGCCGGCGTAGTCTACATTGTAGCCATCATAACCGGTGAAGGTGAAGAGGTTCTGAGCGGAGACATACACGCGCACGCCCTCTACATAGCCATGGAACCACTTGTCGGGGAAGTTGTATCCCAGTTCGACGTTGGCGATTTTCCAGTAAGCAGCGTTTTGGATTTTGCGCTTGCTGAAGAGGTCGTTCCAAGCCAGTGTGGCATTGTTGGAGTAATAAGTACGGGGCACATTGGAGAGGTAAGTCATACCGTCGTCCGACCAGCGGTTGGCGTCGAGCATGGCCACATCCTTGTTGCCAGGTCCGTAGCAAGAGTTGAGGCTGTTGTAGATATCGTCGGACACATGGTAGTTGAGTGCTCCGAAGGTAGAGATGCTCAGGTCGAAGTTCTTGTAAGCCAGGTGAGCGCTGAGACCGAAGTTGATCTTGGGCAGACCGCTGCCGAGCACTGTCTGGTCGTAAGCATCGATGACACCATCGGGCTCACCGTTAGGACCGCTGATATCCTCATAGAGGCAGTCGCCCACCTGAGCGCCCGGCTGCTTGGCATGGTCGTCGAGGTCGGCCTGTGTGCGTGCGATACCCTGGTATTTCCATCCATAGAACTGGCCCACTTCCTCGCCCACGAAGGTGGCGTAAGCGCCGGTGATGTAGCTCTCGGTACCGAAACCGAGCGAAGTGACCTTATTCTTGAGTGTGCTCAGGTTGGCACTAATCTCATGCTTGAGCGGATGGTCGAAGTTGCGGTATGTAGCGGAGAACTCGAAACCGCTGTTCTCCATAGAAGCAGCGTTCATGGTAACGGAGGTGTTGGCCACACCAGCGCTTGCCGGCACGGGGACATTGTAGAGCAGGTCCTCGGAAGTATTCTTGTACCACTCAGCGGTGAACTCGATACGGTTGTTGAGGAGAGCGAGGTCGATACCCACGTTGGCCGTCTTCTTCTTCTCCCATGCGATGCGCTCGTTGACGAAGGTGGAGACTGCCGAACCGGTGACCACATTGTTGCCGAAGCTATAGGTCATGTTGTTACGGTTCATGGTAGCGAGGAACTGGTACTCGCCGATGTTCTCATTACCGAGCACACCGTAGCTACCACGAATCTTGAACATATTAATAATGTTGCGGTCGATGGGGAAGAATTTCTCCTTGTCGAAGCGCCAACCCACGGAGACAGAGGGGAAGGTTTCCCAGCGAATGTCCTTGGTGAGTCGGGAGCTACCGTCGCGGCGCACGATGGCCGAGAGGAGGTACTTGCCGTCGAAGTCGTAGTTGAGACGGGCGATATAAGAAGCAAGACCATGCTTGAACTCGGACGAGGAAGCATCGCGTGTTCCGGCATTGTTAATCTGGAGGTAGTAAGGCTCCGGGAAGTTGACACCCCAAGCGGTGAGGTTGTCGGTGGTTTCCTCCTCGTAAGTCTGGCCCACCACCAGGTTGACATGGTGCAGGCCCATGGTGCCGTCGTAAGTAAGCGTATTCTCAATCAGGGCATCAGCATAAGTGCGGGTACCCTTTGTGAGTTTCTCATTGCTCTTGTCGAGGTAAACACGGTTGCTCTGAATCCAGGCCGACACCCAAGTGTTGTCCTTGGCGTGCGTCTTGCTGTAAGAGAGGTTGAGTTTGTAGTTGAGGTGATGGTTCTTGCTTTCCAAACCAATCATCTTGAGCAGGTCGACATCGGCCGAGCCGGTAGCCACGAGGCGGTCGACGATGGTGTTGCGGGTGAGCAGGTTGTTGACGAGGAGCGGGTTGGAAGCCGAGATATCGCCGTGGATGGTGTCGTAGTAGACACCGTAGCCATAGGCATCGTAGTTGAAGCTGCTGGCCGAGCCCACTTTGTCGTCGAGCACCCAAGTGTTCTCATCATACGCCTTGATGGTAGGCTGCATGAGGAGCGTGCCGCGGAGCACGTTGGTCACATCGCCGTAGAGGCCCTGTACATACTCAGAAGCATTGGAGAGGCCCATACCGTCCTGGCTGGAGTGCGAGTAGACGAGGCTGGTGCGGAACTTGATGAACTTGGTCTCCATTGTGTTGTTGACGCGGGCCGTGAAGCGCTCGTAGTTAGGACCAGCGCCCTCGAGGGTACCCTTCTGGTTGAAGTAGTCGAGACCCACGTTGTAGGTATTGTTGGCGCTACCGCCGCTGAAGTTGACGTTGTGGTTCTGGCGGATACCCGTCTTGAACACCTCGTCGAACCAGTCGGTGTTGGTAGCATCCTGGAAGACATATCTACCAGCCTCAGCGTCGAAGTGGTATCCACCGGCGAGAGGAGTGGCGGAGTTTTCACAAGCCTTACCGAGGTACTGGCTGTACTGGTTGGCGTCCATCACGTCGTAGACGTTCTTGGAGATGCGGTCGACACCGAAGTAACCCTTGTAGTCGACTTTGAGCGGCTGGTCTTTCTTACCGTTCTTGGTGGTGATGATGACCACACCGTTAGCGGCACGAGAACCATAGATAGCACCTGCGGAAGCATCCTTGAGCACCTGGATGGTAGCGATGTCGTTAGGCGAGAAGTCGCGGATGGTAGTACCCATGGGAACACCGTCGATCACATAGAGCGGAGCGGTGCTTCCGAAGGAGCCGATACCACGGATGCGGACGGCGGGGTCGGCACCCGGCTGACCGTCGGACGTAATCTGCACGCCGGCCACCTTACCCTCGAGCATGGTAGAGATGTTGGAGTTGGAAACACGCTTCATCTCATCGGCGTTGACCACAGAGACCGAACCCGTGAGGTCGGCCTTTTTCTGTGTACCGTAACCCACGACGACCACCTGTTCGAGCACCTGGTTGTCGGACTCGAGCTGAATGGTGCCGAGGATGGCACGACCCTGCACAGCGATTTCCTGGTCCTGGTATCCCACGTAGCTGACCACGAGGACCGCATTGGCCGGAGCATCCAACGAGAAGTTACCGTCGAGGTCGGTCACGGTTCCGGTGCTGGCCCCCTTGACCTGTACAGTAGCTCCAATGAGCGGCTCATTGTCTTGGTCGACGATTTGGCCGCTAACTTTAATAGTCTGATTCTGTGCTATCGCAGCCTGGACTGGAACTGTAGAAGCCACAATTCCCCCCACGACGCTTAAGAAAAGCACCACAGAGAATTTAAATTGTTTAAGCATTGTGAATTGTTTAATAGTTAGAATTATGGTATTGTTAAAGATTTGGTTGCAAAGATAAATATATAAGGTCTATGCATGGTGGACAAATGCGCAAATAAGGTGGACAAAATGCGATTTTTACGAAAATCCGCTCATTTTCACCCTATTTTCGGTGGATTTTTGTCCACCTCCTCATTTTTTTCGATATAGTTGCTCGGGCTCACCCCATAGAGGTTGGTGAAACACCGGGTAAAGTATTTGGGATCATTGAATCCCACCTTGTAGGCGATTTCGGCGATGTTGCGGTGAGCCACATTTTCGACGAGCATTTTGCGTGCCATGTTGAGTCGGTAGTTGCGTATGAACTGCCCCGTGCTGAGTGCCGTCTCCTCGTGCAGGCGTTTAGACACCTGGCTACGGCTCATGCCCACCGCCTCGGCAAACTGTTCGATGCCGAACTCGCTGTTCGAATAATTCTGCTCCATGACCGCCATGGCCTTTTCCATGAACGACATTTTCCGGCGCATGGTATCCTCATTGTCCGCCTCGATGCTACGGTGAATGCTCTGCTGGAGCGACTTGTGCGAGTCGATGATGGTATGGATTTGTGAGAGGAGCTGTTCGGGCGCCTCCGACTCGTCGAGCACCTTTCTGATGGGTGTGAGCAGTTTTTCGGCCTCTTTCCTGCGGAGTCGTTCCACATAGCGGCGGTAGACGAGCGAGAGCGCCGCCAGCGCCGCCACGGTGACGAGGAGCAGGAACCACCACGAGCGCCAGAAGTAAGGCGCCACATCGACAAGGATGCTGATGACCTGTCCGTCGGACTTTCCCGGTCCCGTGCATTTCACCTCGAAGGTATAGTTGCCCGCCCTGAGGTTGGTGTATCTGACCGAATGCTCGCCCTGCTTGAGCGGAATCCAGTCGTCCTCGAATCCCCGGAGGCGGTAGTAGAAATGTTCCTGCTCGCTCCCCATGAAGGTGAGTGTGGAGAAATAGATGACCATCGACTTATTGGACTCATGCAGGCGTATTTTCTTAGCCTGTGAGATATCCGCATCGAGGATACGACTGTTTAGCGAAGAGACCGTCTGGTTGTCGACATCGAGTCGGGTGAAGGTGAGCCGCATGGGTGTGTTGAAGTCATCATTCTGTCCCCTCATCTCCATCAGTCCGCCCACGGAGCCCAGGAAAATGGTGCCGTCGGGGCCACGGACCGCCGAGTTGAAGTAGAACTGCTGGCTGAGCAGTCCGTCCTTCTCATAATAATTAGAAAAGGTGTCGGACTGCGGGTCATAGACTGAGAGGCCATTCTCGGTAGTAATCCAGAGCCTGCCCTGCACGTCCTCGGCAATGCCCTTGACCGAATTGTTGGCCAGTCCCTTGTCGGTGGAGAAGCAAAGGAACTTTTCCTTACCCGTTTTTTTGTCCACCACCCGGTGGTAGAGACCATAGCCGTTGGAGCCCATCCACAGCGAGCCATCCTTGGCGAGGCAGAAGCAGCTGATTTTCTCGAGGATTCTGGAGTCAGGGTTATCGAGTTTGAAATACAGTCTCCTGACAGGGAACTGCCCCTTTGCATCCCTCTTGTTGAGGTTGATATCACACACCCCTGTGATGCATCCTATCCAGAGATGCCGGTCGGCATCGATGATAGACCCGATGCATCCACGGACATTGCGGTTGCCCTGGAAGGGGTCGGACAGTTGCCCCTTTTCCGGGTCGTAGAAGAAGACCCCATCGTTGGCCCCTATCCAAAGCCCCCCATTGTACTTATCATAAGCCATTGCCCCGATATAGTTGACGAGGTGCGCCATTTCGCCGGAGAGTTTTTCCTTTTGCACCTTTGCGGGCTGGTCAAGGGAGACGCAGTTGAGCCCCCCACCCCATGTGCCAACCCACAGGCGGCGCTTGTTGTCCGGTTCGAGCAGTGAGACCGAATTGTGCGAGAGACCAGAGTTGGCCATGGTGAGATGAGAGAATCCCCCACCCGGTGCTTTCCGGTTGAGTCCCCCCTCGACGGTTCCCACCCACTGTGTGCCGTCGGGTTCCACATAGATCGCATTGACCGGATTGGGCGAGATGGACTGCAGATTGGCAGAATGAGCGAAGTTTCGCAGCAAGAAAGGCTGCGGCGATAGTTTTACGACGCCCGCCGTCTCGGTGCCAATCCACACCTGTCGGTCTCTGACGAGGAGGCAATGGACGAAATCGCTCGGCATGGGCAGCGGTTCGGAGGAAGAGTTCCACCGCAGGAACCCAGTCTTGGCACTGTTCATGACGCAGACGCCCCCCAAGGTGCCCACGATGAGTTGACCTTCGGGCGACATAGCGAGCGCCGTGGTGAAGTCGTGCGGCAGCGATTGCGGGTCGGTGGTATGATGGAAGGAAGACAGTGTGCTGTTGTAGAGATTGTAGGCAAAGAGCCCATTGTTGGTGGAGATCCACACCGTCTTGTCCACCTTGAGCAGACCTGTGATGAAGGCCCCTTTCAGTTGGGCGAAAGCCGGTGCGACCGTCTTTCTGACCAGTTTGCCCTCCATCTCAGAGATGCGGTAGAGGCCGTTTTCGACGGTGACCCAGACAGAGCCATTGTTGTCGATATCGCAGATGGTGATATCTGGTGTGTTGGCCCTGTATCCACAAGCAGCGATGCGGCTCACCTGCCCCTTCTGGTTGAACGAATAGCGGAAGATGCTGTCGCCGGTGACCTGCCAGAGGCCACCCTGCGTATCGCAGTAGACTTTGACGGAAGGTTTTTTGAGGAAGCGGGCGATGTCGGTTTTGGTATCTTCGGGCACTACACACTGCATGGTATTAAGGTCGATGACGAGCGTTTCCTCGTCATAGGCCACCCAGAGGCGGTGGAATCCATCCTCGGCCACGGCCCTGCAGGAAATGCTCTCAGCCGCTCTGTCGCCGCCCATGACCGGTTTGAAGAAAGTGTAGCCATCATAGCGTGCTACGCCACCTCCTGAGGTAGCCACCCAGATAAATCCCCGGCTGTCGGCGAAGATCTGGTTGACATTGTTGTGCGGCAATCCGCTTCTGACATCGAGTGCAGCCACATTGTACCGTTCGGTGACCATGACTTGAGCCACCGAGCCGCCCACGAACGACATGAGCAGGGAGAGAACAGCTATGAGACAGCGCATTAGACTTAATCAGCAAGGCAAAGAGGCCTATTGTGAGTACAAAGTTACGAAAAGTCGAGTGCAGAACAAAATGAATTCATTCATTTTTTATGCCGAGACGTAGTAACTTATGCAAAGTTACGAAAAAAAGAGGGAAAAAGAAAAAACAGTTTACCTTTTTCTACAAAGTGGCAACAATAAGAGCCTGCTGTTGGGTAATAATAAAAAAATGGTTGTTAAAATGATGAAAATTATTATTAAGTTGGGGAAAATGAGTAATTTTGTTGAAAATTCAAATCAAATGAAGACCATGATTTACATTGAATCGAAGCGAAAGAGTATGGAGAAGCTGCGTGAGAAGTATCCCGATGCCATGATCATCGATGTGACGAGCCATGCAGAAGACGAGTTCGTGAAGCTGAGTCCCTTTTATCCTGTGGGCGGAATTCCTGTACCCTTCACTGACACCTACGGTCTGTCTGTAGAAGGCATCTGGCAAGGATTGAAGGTGTTTGAGAACGCGGGTGTTGACAAGCAGCTGTTCTGGAAGAAGGACATGAAGAACATGAAGCGCACCTCCCGCCGTTTCGGCCGTTGTCTGGGCCACAGCAAGGGTCTTGCGGGCACTGAGTTGCTGGAATATATCGAGGCCCGCAAGAAGATTTATCTGCCCTGCTACAAATGGGTGTTGGAGAATAAGGTTCAGAAATTGGTGACTGCCATCCGTGTGATATCGAAGACAAAGCCTGTGGTGCTGCTGGACTACAACACGAACGGAGACGTGGAGGACTGGCACCGTCCCTTGTCGCACGCCTCGCTGATCAAGGCCTATATTGAGGGGAATTATCCGGAATGTTAATCTCAGGAGTGTAGGAGGTAGGAGTGTAGGAGTGTAAAATATGGCACCTTCGGTGATATAATATGATAAAAAAACGCTTCGCTTTAGAAAAAGAATAAAAAGGATAAAAAAATTATCATTATAAAGTTTGTACAAACCAGAAAGAGATAAACCCAAATCGGTCATTAGGCCGGCAATCTTTATGTTCTTATGTTTTTTCAGTCTATTGAATGCCATTCCTGCATTTCTTTTGGCACCTTGCACACATCTATTTCTCGACGTAGCCCGCTACGTCTTCGATATCGATGTGCACAATCTGCCTAAAACAAATACAGTACTGACATCAATCCAAATGACCGATTCAGGATAAAAAGACGCAAGCGTCTCTCAAAAAGAAGGAAAAAGGTTTATGCACCTTGGTGCGGGAATGGAAAGAAATTATCGTAATGCGCAAAAATTTTCATTTGTCTCTGCATTATAGCAGCCTCTGGGCTGTAAATCTTTTTCTCCCTTTTTCTTTAGAAGCGGTTTTTAATCATATCCTCTTGATTATTTTCCCTGTGAGCGGTCCCCCTGTGAGCATTCATACAATGAAAGGGGAGGTTCATACAACGGACCGCACTTTATTAGTGCCTTTTCCGTAAAAAGGGGAAATTTGTAATGTGAATCAAGAAATACTTTTTTTCAATTAAAAATGAAGGATATGAAAAAGATGAAGAAATGGCTGAAAAGAGTGATGTGGACCCTCCTGATTCTGACATTGGTGAGCGGACTGCTTCCCACCGGTATAAAGAACCCCGTGGAAGGCTGCGGCAAGGAAAGTTATAACAGCACCTCGTTTTGGCACCCCTTGGGCGACCACCGCCAGTGAAATAGAAAAAGGAAAGAAATTGTCATAATTATCATAAATTACATGTTATTCAGAGAACCGACAGAAATTATCGTAATTACCATATATTTTTAATTTTCATCGTGCTTCGCACGGGTAAAATTATCGTAATACTTTCTTGAGATAAATACATAAACATAAGGTGTGTTCTATTAATTCTGTTTGATATTAAAGGCAGTATTCCATAGAATTTGTTTCGGTCGCTTTTTGTTTTTATTCGGTGCATAGCGTCAAGTCTCATCGGTCGTATAGCCCGCTATACTCCCTCTTCAACTTACACTCTGCACACGACTAAAAAATCAAAAATCGCCTCGACATAATTAATAGAACCCACCATAAAAAATACGACCATGACAAAGAAGAAGAGAGGCTGTGGCCTCATCATCGTACTCGTATTGACAGCAACCCTTATATTCGGTGTCCGCTGGGCTTGGAAATACTACCGCCTGCCCTCTTTGCCCGACCGGAAGGAATACAAGACCCTGGAAGAGCGTTCGGAGAAAGCCCTTGCCTATGCCAAGGCCAACAACATGAGCGAAAAATACGCCCTTTTTGTGGACTACGGTCTTCCCTCGGGCACTCCCCGTATGTTTATGTGGGACTTTGAGAAGCAGGAAGTGATAGCCACCACCTATGTGATGCACGGTCCCGGCGGCGGCAGCACCGCCGAGCGTGCCCGCTTCAGCAACAAGCCCGGCAGCAAATGCTCCGCATTGGGCCGTTTTATGGTGACCCGCGACCACGGCATCCGGCTCAAACGCAGTTACCGATTGAAAGGCATGGACCTGGACAACCAGAGCGCCTATGCCCGCGGACTGATGATACACCCCGCCAAATGGGTGAACAGCATGTGCTGGAAGGAGTACATTCCCCTGAACGCCACCGCCTGCAGCGGTTGTGTGACTGTGGCGAGCCGCGGGATGGACCAAATCGTATACATGGTGAACAAGGAGCGCAAGCCCCTGCTGCTGTGGAACTACTGCAGCAAGCGGAGCACCGATTAGCGAGCCGGGGGCGGCACGATTTAAAAGCCTCCACGAAAAGCAATAAAACCACCCATGGATACGTTATAAATGTATCTATGGAGTGGTTTAAGATCATAACATCGAGCATGATGATGCGTGTGGAAGTGGACGACATCGTGTATGTGAAAGCCGACGGCAACTACTGCGACCTGGTGCTTATCAACGGCCGCAGCCGCAAGTTGACGTTCCAGTTGAACCATTTTGAGAAGAACTTTGCCCTGCTGGACAATGCTGCCCAATTCATCCGTGTGGGCCGCAGCTTGATAGTGAACCGTAACTATGTGCAGGAAATAGACCTGTTGGAGCAAAGCATCGTGTTCGGCGGCAAGCACCTGCTCCGTGTGCCCACCGCCGATGACCTCCGTCCCCGGACAGGCACGCCCGAGAGTCTGAGAGCGCGCGACATCTATACCGTGCATGTATCGCGCGATGCCTTGAAAGCACTTAAAGAACAACTTCAGCGATAGAAAGGAAGCATCAAGAAATGAGCGAGATAAACAGAATCATCAACCAAGAGCCTGAGGAACCCATTTTCATCATCGAGAAAGACTATGATGAGGTTCGGCCTACGGCGAACCCACCCAAACAGCCTATGAAACGCTGGCTGGTTCGCCTGTTGAAAGCCGCGGCCATTTTCGTCTGCTTCCTCCTTGCCCTCTATGCCTACCGACAGTGGGACTATTACTACAACATCGGTCGTGTGTCGGTGGGTCCGAAGGAAAACATCGAGAAGCTGCAGCAGCCTGTGAAGGCCGAGACGCCCCAGGTGGTGATGACGAGCGACAGTCTGCTGGGCGTGGCCCTCGACTTCTACGCCATTCACGGGCTTCACGCCACCCTGACGTTTGAGGAGCCCGACACCGCCGACACCAGCGTATACCTATACTGCCGCTCCTGCGACCACCGCCCCGACAAGAGCTACCACGGCACCCTGGTGGTGGACGGCAAGGAATATCAGCACGACCAGGCCCGTCTGGGCTACATGGCGATGGCCGACGGGAGACAAGTAATAGGCGTATCACGCAGTGACAAGGTGAAAGACTATGTGGTGGAGCGCGGCGGCAGCTATTTCAGGCAGTTCATGCTGGTGAGCGACGGTGACATAGCCCACCACTACTATCTACACGGCAAGGTGGAACGCCGCGCCATAGGTCGCATCGGCGACCAGCTGTTCTACATCGCCACCCGCCATGCCGAGACCCTCTGGGGTTTTGCCGACGCCCTGCGTGAATACGGTTTCATCGATGTAATCTACATCACCGGCGGCAAGGACTACAGTTACTACCGCAGTGCTGACGGTCAGCGCCACGACATCGGCGACGCGACCGAATATCCCCATGAGAAGTGGAAAGGCATCATTCCCTGGCTGGTATTCAAGAAATAATTTTTGCGTCAATTCGCATAAAAACAGACCGATAAGCAGTTTGGTTCAATCAAGGCTTAATGCCTTGACACAAATTATTGCGCAAAAAACACACAATTATCATGGAAAATGTTTAATTTTGCATGTTGCTTGGCGAATACAGGCAGCATCTCAGCAAAAATGAAAGAACCATGATAGACCAGATTATTGACTACAACAAGCAATTTGTGGCCGAGAAGCGTTATGAGCGCTATCTGACCGACAAGTATCCCGACAAGAAATTGGCCGTTCTGTCCTGCATGGACACCCGCCTGACGGAGCTGCTTCCCGCCGCTCTGGGCCTGAAGAACGGCGATGCCAAGATTATCAAAAACGCCGGCGGCCTGGTGATATCCCCCTTCGACTCAGCGATGCGCAGTCTGATAGTAGCCATCTACGAGCTCGGTGTGGAAGAGATCATGGTGGTGGCGCACAGCCACTGCGGCGCCTGCCACATGAGCTACGCCCACTTTCACGAAGAAATGAAGGCCCGCGGCGTGAGTGAGGAGACCCTCGAAACGATACGCCACTGCGGCATCGACCTGGACGGTTGGCTGGAGGGCTTCAAGGACACCCCCGAATCGGTTCGCAAGACCGTGAACACCATCAAGACCCATCCCCTTGTGCCGAAAGACGTGGTGGTACGCGGGTTTATCATCGACTCGGAAACGGGAGAGTTGGAGGAAGTGGCTTTTTGAAGGGAAGTGTTTTGAAAGGGAAGTTAAAAGGAAGTTAAAGGGAAGTTAAAGGGAAGTTAAAGGGACATTTGTGGTTCTTAACGGGGAGTGTTTTGAAAGGGAAGTTAAAGGGACATTTGTGGTTCTTAACGGGGAGTGTTTTGAGGGGAAGATAAAGGGACATATAATCTTTCTAACTAACAAGAGTTTAGTCAATTATAGATAGGAGATAAAAAAATGGAAAACAAAGAAGAATTGAAATACCACTATAAATATCCCCATCCGAGTGTTACGACTGACTGTGTGATATTCGGTTTTGACGGGACGAAATTGAATGTGCTGCTGATAGAGCGCGGCATTGAGCCCTTCAAGGGCCGCTGGGCCCTGCCGGGCGGCTTTCTAAGGATGGAAGAGACCGGTCTGGCAGGAGCGAAGCGCGAATTGATGGAAGAGACCGGTTTTAAAGACGCCTACATCAAGCAGTTTCACACGTACACCGACCCCCAGCGCGACCCCCGCGAGCGTGTGATAACGATAGCCTACTACGCCCTGGTACGGCTGAGCGAGGTACGCGGCGGTGACGATGCCGCCCGCGCCGAGTGGTTTGCTTTGGACCAGATACCCACTCTGGCCTTCGACCACGACCGCATACTTCGTGATGCCACCGCCGAGCTTCGGAAGCAGATACATTTTGAGCCTATCGGCTTTGAGTTGCTCCCTGAAAAATTCACTATGAGTCAGCTTCAGCATCTTTACGAGGTCATATTGGGTGTGAAGTTCGACCGCCGCAACTTCAGCAGCAAGATGCTGAAATTAGGTTTGCTGACGGAGTTGGAGGAGCGTGTTCCCCTGGTGAACAAGAAAGTAGCTTTTCTCTACCGTTTCAACCACAAGAGCTATGCCGAACTGAAAGAAAAGGGATTCCGGTTGGAATTCTGAGGTACTCTTTTTGCCGTCGCCTAAAGTGCAACTCATGAAGTAACTTGGTGACAAACTACGGATTTATTGTTCTGATATTTAGAATTAGAAACTACGGATTAGCTGATTGTTCTGATATTTAGAATTAGAAACTACGGATTTAGCTGATTCTTCTGATATTAAGAATTAGAAACTACGGATTTGGCTGATTGTTCTGATATTTAGAATTAGAAACTACGGATTTAGCTGATTCTTCTGATATTTAGAATTAGAAACTACGGATTTAGCTGATTCTTCTGATATTAAGAATTAGAAACTACGGATTTAGCTGATTGTTCTGATATTTAGAATTAGAAACTACGGATTTAGCTGATTGTTCTGATATTTAGAATTAAAAACTACGGATTTATCTGATTCTTCTGATATTTAGAATTAGAAACTACGGATTTAGCTGATTGTTCTGATAGTAAGAATAAAAACTACGGATTTAGCTGATTGTTCTGATATTAAGAATAAAAACTACGGATTTGGCTGATTGTTCTGATAGTAAGAATTCGAAACTACGGATTTAGCTGATTTTACTGATTATACCTGTTTTAATAAAAAAGAGGAGGGAGCTGTAAGTTCCCTCCTTTATTATCCCTCCTACAACCCTTAGGATGCGAGGAGTCTCTCCTCCTCTCTTATTTTCATAATCTTCTTCAACACCCTACTCTTCATCGTTTTCACACTATTTCCACTACTATAACCCATTTTCGCAGCAATTTCATTCATTTTACAACCATCAATATAATAACTCTGCAAAATCATTCTATCCACCCCACTCAACTTCTCCCAAATCATATCCAACTCCTCAAACTTCTTCTCTCTATCCTCCATATCATTCTCCAACACATCAAACATCTCTCTCATACTACAACCCTCATATCTATAATCACCCTTCTCCATCATATCATCCAAACTATCCACCTCATCCTTCACCTTTCTCAAATAATGCATACCCAGATTCCAACATATTTTCTTCAAATACGACCCAACACCCTTTTTATCCAACTTAAAATCCTTCTCCATCATCTTCTTCCACAACACCAAACACCCATCACTATAAATCTCCTCCAGATCCTCAAATCTCAATTTCTTAAAACACTTCATCAACATCAACATCACATTCACCCTCTCATTCTCCATCACCTTATCTAAAATAAGGCTACTCACACCAAGAAGTTCTCTTTTTTCCTCCTCGAAAGACAACTTCTTCACTTCATTCTCAACTCCATTAACTCTAATTCCAACTATCATAACTTTATTGCGTATGTTTTACGCAACAAAAGTACAAATAATATTCCAATCAACCAAATTTTATTATGTAATTTTTACGCAATAAATAAAAATATGCCATTTTTCGCAAAAAAGCATGACAAAATGCCAAAATGACAGAAAAAAAGAGGTATTAAAGCAGGAAATGGCAGGAGTAATTAGTATCTTTGCATAGAAGAAAAACATGATAGCCATTAGATAAAATTAAAGCCGCCATGCCCACCCTCTTTCCCTTTTCCCGTCCGCTGTATGTGATGCTGAAGCCCTGCGGTGCGCAGTGCAATCTGGCCTGCGACTATTGCTACTATCTGGAGAAAGGGCACCTGTACGAAGGTACACGCCAACTGATGAGCGACGAGCTGCTGGAGAAGTTTGTGAAAGAATACACCGCCTCGCAGACCATGCGAGAAGTGCTGTTCACCTGGCACGGCGGCGAGCCCCTGCTGCGCCCCCTATCATTTTACGAGAAAGCCCTGTCGCTCCAGCAGAAATACGCCGGTGGCCGGCACATAGACAACTGCCTACAGACCAACGGCACATTGCTGACGGAGGAATGGTGCCGTTTTCTGCACGACCACCACTGGCTGGTAGGCCTCTCCATCGACGGTCCGGCAACGTTTCACGACGCCTACCGCAAGAACAAGCAATTCAGCCCCACCTTCGACAAAGTGATGAAAGCCATAACGCTGCTGAACCGCTATGAGGTGGAATGGAACGCGATGGCCGTGGTGAATGACAAGAATGCCGACCATCCCCTCGACTTCTACCACTTTTTCAAGCAGATAGGCTGTCATTACATCCAATTCACCCCCATTGTGGAGCGCCATCTCCCCCATTCAGACGGCCGTCACCTGGCCTCGGTGCGGGAAAGCGAAGGACAATTGACCGCCCACTCCGTGACACCCGAGCAATGGGGACACTTCCTCTGCACGATATTCGACGAATGGGTGCGCCATGATGTAGGCGACTATTACATACAGCTATTCGACGCCACCCTGGCCAACTGGGTGGGCGAGCCGCCCGGTGTCTGCTCGCTGGGCAGGACCTGCGGACATGCCGGTGTGATGGAATACAACGGTGACGTATACCCCTGCGACCACTTTGTATTTCCGGAGTACAAACTCGGCAACCTTAACAGCCATACCCTCGTAGAAATGCTGTATGGAGAGCGCCAGCAGCGATTCGGCTTTGCCAAACAAGCGATGCTGCCCCAGCAGTGCCGCCGGTGTAGCTATCTGTTTGCCTGCAACGGAGAATGCCCCAAGAACCGTTTTTGCAAGACAGCGGACGGCGAGCCAGGTTTGAACTATTTGTGTAAAGGATACTACCGTTTTTTCCGTCATGCAGCCCCCTATATGGACTACATGAAAGAAGAGTTGGAGAGCGGCCGTGCGCCCGCCAACATCATGCAAGCGCTGCGTGAAGGTCTTATTGATACAGATACCTTTTGATGCTCATCTTGGGCGTTTTCTCAAAAGGCACCTCCATGAGTTGCACCTTACTGATTTTGCTGTAGGCCGGCAAGTTCTTGTTGGCCGCCACTCTTATCTGCTCAGGAATGCCCTTTCTGGCCGCTTTATTCAGTTCATCGGGGATGTCCGGGTAGACAAGCGCCACGAGTTTACCCTTGCGCTCCACGACCAGCGCCTCGCTGACGAAGGAGCAGGCAGAAAGCACCGCCTCAATCTCCTCAGGATAGATGTTCTGTCCAGAGGAGTTGAGAATCATCGACTTGATACGTCCCCGTATGAAGATATTCCCCTCGGCATCCATCAGTCCCAGGTCGCCCGTTCGGAACCACCCGTCGGCGGTGAACGCCGCCTTGTTGGCCTCCGGGTTCTTGTAATAGCCGACGGTGATGTTTCTGCCCCTCGCCTGAATCTCTCCGGCAATGTTTTTCGGGTCGTCGGAGTCGATTCTTATTTCATGCACCGGTTTGCCGCACGAGCCCGGCACGAAATCCGTCCACCACTCCCATCCCAAGAGCGGGCACGCCTCCGTCATGCCGTAGCCGACGGTGAACGGCAGTCCGATTTTGCGGAAGCACTGTTCCACCTCCGGTTTGAGCGGTGCTCCCCCCATGATGAAACATCTAACCCTGCCGCCGAAAGCCGCCACCACCTTTTTCCGCACCATCCTGTAAATCAGGCGGTTGAGAACAGGTACGGAAAGCCATTTCTCCAGCCGATCCAATGCAGGTTTTATAGAATTGGCATACACCTTCTCCATGACGAGCGGCACGGTGACCACCATGTAAGGCCTCACATCGCGCATCGCCTTGAGCAGGGTGGACGGAGAAGGCGTCTTCCCCAGGAAATAGACTGTGACACCATCGACATTGGGGTGAATGAACTCGATGACCAGTCCATACATATGCGCCATGGGCAGCATGGAGACAATAGTCTCGCCCGGATGGTTCGGGAAATGCGTATTGCTGAAATCGTCGGTATCGGAGAGTGCGTCGTAGGTGAGCATCACTCCCTTGGGATTGCCCGTGGTGCCCGAGGTATAATTGATGATGGCCAAGTCGGCGGCATTGTCATCCGGATACGACACATTATCGGGCGAAAGACCGTCGGGATGATGCGAAGCGAAAGCCCCTTCCCTGTTCTGCCATGCCTCGGCCACCCTCTCATCGCGGTGCCAGAGCAGGCGTCCATCCCTCACATTGACGGCCGCTTTCAGTGCGGGCATCACCTCCGGTGCCATTTGCTCCCATATATCCTCATCGATAAAGAGCATCACACTATCAGAATGGTGGGTGAACGTGGCGATATTGTTCGGGTGGAAGTCGGCCAGCAGCGGCACCGCCACGCATCCGCTGACATTGATGCCCCAGAAGCACAGCGCCCATCTGGCAGAATTACGGGCACAGATGACGATTTTATCCCCCTTGTTGATACCCGCCTCATGGAAGAAGATGCGGAAACGCTCAATGTTCTCGGCCAGGTCGGCATAAGTGAAGCATTCGCCCTCATAATCGCAGAGCGCCTTCTGGTTCCACTGTTTCCGGACCGTTTCCTCCAATTTTTTCAGATAGTGTTTCATTAGTAATAGTAAATAACTTAAGTTTCATATTGGCGGAGCGCCCTGCGGAGTTTTTCTCTGACCGTTTCGACCAGAGATTCCGGTTCCAGGACCTTGACGGCATCTCCCCATCCTATGAGATGATTGACGAAATCGCGGGTAGGCCGTATGAACAGTTCGAAATCAGTATACTCATCACACCGGGCGATTTCGCGCTGCGAGTGATGCAGGGGGAGGTCATTGAGATAATAGCTGAGCCAGGGGAGCGTGCGCACTACGACCCTCTGCGGCCGTGTGCCGTCGCCCACCGTGACCCCATAGCAGTCGGCGAAATAGTCGGCCGGCGAGAAGTCAGGATCCATTACGAAATGGAAGCTTGTAGTTTTCAGTTCAGAGATACGGTCGAGCGAGTAGACCCTGAGTGCGCCCGGTTCATGCTCACCATCGGCGAGCGCTTCAGAAAAATGCCCCAGCATGTACCATCTCTGTCCGGAGAGTTTGACGCAATACGGCTCTACGGTGACCCCTTTCGACATATTAGCCCCATATTTGGTATAGTTGAAGCTCACGGCGACCCCGTTTTTCATAGCATCGATGATGGTCTGCAAGGCACCCTGTCCCGAAGGAACATACTCGAGGAGCATTCTGTCCTGCAGTTGGATATTGTCGGTGACGATATGTCCGACGGAAAGTGTGGAGAGGAGCCATCTCTGGAGCGTGTTGCCCTCGAGCACCTCCGCATTACCGATAAAGTAAGTATATCCGTCGCGCCTGTCGCAGTCGATGAAGATATCGAATATCTCCTCGATAGCCGCCTTGTGCCGGTTGAACGTAGCCCTGGCCAGCGGTTGTCCCTCGCTGATATCCGCACTCATCCACTTGTCGTTGATTTCGGCCAGTGTGATGCGTCCCGCCCTATGTATGGTATTGACGAGCCAGATATACTTTCTGAACAAAGCTGGGATTCTCATATCGTACAGGAATGTTTATTTGTTGCGTAGTATTGAGGTTTCGACGACAAATATAGCAAAAGAAATCGACAAAACTATCAAAACGTTTGGATATGTTCAGTAAAAAGTGTAACTTTGCGTAAAAGAACGTAAGAAACAGCATGAAAACCCAAGATAAGATACTGAGCGTGCTGGCCGTTGCCGCCATGCTTTATGGCTGTGGCGGCGGGGTGAAAGACGGCAGTGCCAACGCTTCAGCCAACGAGGCCGCTGACACTGCCACCATAGCGATGCGTGAAATACAGGTAGGCAGCAAGGTGTACAACATAGCCGACATAGACGACTCAGCCCGTGTATACAAGGAAGCCACCTCGAAAGAGCGCTGTTTCCTTGTTATATCTAAGAAGGAATACCGCCTGTATGTGTATGAGGCCGGCGGAGAAGGCCAGGACACCCTATTGCTGGCCCATTTCCCCGTGTGCTACGCCAAATATGCCGAGGCCAAGACCAAGAGCGGCGACATGCGCACCCCTGAGAGCACGCTTGCCACCCCCTTCCACATCCAGCAGATACAAGACGCCAGCACCTGGCACCACGATTTCGGCGACGGCCGCGGAAGCATACCCTCTTACGGGAATTGGTTTCTGCGGTTGGAGACGCCCGGTTTCACGGGTGTAGGCATACACGGCAGCACGAACAACGAAGCCAGTGTGCCCGGGCGCGACAGTGAAGGCTGCATCCGTCTGCGCGACGCCGACCTGAATGTGCTTCACGACCGCTATGCCCAAACAGGTCAGGCCGTGATTATCAAAGGTATCGGCGAAGGCAAATATCCCTTTGAGGAGCGTGCCCGCGCCGCCCTCGGCGACCGCTACCGCGGCCCTGTGGCCGGCAACAAGCGCCAGAGCGACGCCCCCGCAGCGGCCTCTGCGGCAGAGAGCGGAGCTGTGATAAAGCGGCAAGGCGCACAGCAATGACAATTAAGAAAGGACCGATATTATTAACCCTAAAAACCCAACGATTATGAAACGACTAGTAAGAACCATGGCTGTGATGCTGGCGCTGAGCGCGAGTGTCGCTATGCAGGCCGCGACCAAGGCTCCACTGAGCACAACGAACCTTGAGGTACAGCAGCAGAAGAAATACGTAGTGGTGAACGGCAACGGTGTGCGTCTGCGTTTTGAGCCCAACCTAAACTCCAGTTGGCTGCGCTATGACAACGGCAAGCCCCGCTACGCCCCCAAGGGCACCAAGCTCACCTATCTGGGCGAGAAGGGCGACTTCTACTATGTGGAGTATGCCGGCTACAAGTTATATATCTCGAAGGAATACAGCTATGTGACGACCTCGAGCGGCACGAAAGCCACCGCCCAGAAGGCCGACAAATACTTTGTGGTGGTGAACGGAGTGAATGTGCGTCTGCGTACCGGTCCCAGCACGAAGTACAACTACTTCACTTGGGACGACGGCTCCCCCTGCTATCTGCCCAAGGGCACCTATCTGGACTATCTGGGCCAGAGCGGCGACTTCTACAAATGCACCTATCAAGGACACACTGTATACATCTCTAAGAAATTCTCGTACGTAACGAAATAGCGAGCAGTGTGTTCTATAAAGAACCCAAAATAGAAAATGAAAATAATGAGACTAATGTGGGCGATGGCCCTCGTATTCGGCATGACGAGCGTGTATGCCCAGGGTACGAAAAAGAGAGTGGAGCCCGGTGAAGCCACCATGCGATTGGTTAA
>Ga0310695_10001001_pt1 | contig 68881 bp, 62 predicted proteins | sample RumenRJG_04DNA_FD_203882 | JGI IMG/M metagenome (GOLD analysis project Ga0310695, IMG submission 203882) | Bovine rumen microbial communities from Lethbridge, Alberta, Canada - RJG_04 (v2) (version 2) | ecosystem: Host-associated > Mammals > Digestive system > Stomach > Rumen | place: Canada... | reverse complement strand
CCTTCCCTCGAATTCTCAGAGAATCTCTGAGAATCTCTGAGAATTCGTAATTCTGGGGGTATTGTCTCACCTTATGCCTTTGTCTTGTAGGTGTAGTTTACTAACCGCTTACGACTGTTCTGCTTCTATGTTTCTGTATGACTCCCTCCTCCGGGGATGTAAACCCTCACTATATCCGGAACACATTCTGCAAAGAGACAATCCTGATTCTGCATTTGGACTTCGCTATTCTCACAATTTAGCAGATTTAATTCTTTTGTAACAATGTTTATAAAAATTTAATTTTTTATTTGAATTTTTCATTGCCATTTTTCTTTCCTTGTGCTAAACTGTGGAAGTTAGCCCTGGTTTGCCGCCGGGCGGCTGCATCCGTTGAAAAACGGGTGTTCCGGTGGGAAATCAAACCCCGTCTCTTTAGGCGCTGGCAGACTGCACCTTCCATAGCAGTCCGTCAGTGTTGTTGTGCGCCTGCTTTCACCAGGAGCCAACATGGAGTCGCGTTTCGCGGTGCCTGGTTGGGTTGCCTCGCCCCATGCGAAACAAAACTTTTCCCGGTTGACCAATTAGGTCAAACAACATACGGAGGTGTATTACTTAAAATGGCACGCATTGCAGGTGTTGACCTGCCCAGAGAAAAGCGCGTTGAGATCGGCCTGACCTATATCTACGGCATCGGCCTGACCACTTCGCAGAAGATGCTCGCGGAAGTCGGTGTGAATCCCGACACACGGGTAAAGGATCTCTCCGAGACCGAAATCAGCAAGCTGCGTGAATACATTGAGCACAACCTGAAGGTGGAAGGTGATCTTCGCCGTGAAGTTTCGCTCAACATCAAGCGTCTGATTGAGATCGGCTGCTATCGCGGCGTTCGTCATCGTCATGGCCTTCCCGTTCGCGGACAGAATACCAAGCAGAATGCCCGCACCCGTAAGGGCCCCAAGAAGACCATCGCTGGCAAGAAGAAAGCCACCAAGTAAGTCTCTGACTGAATTGATTCCGCTTTTATGCGGATAATACGGAGGGAGTAAAATCAATGGCACCTAAGCAAAAGCTGAAGAAGGCTACGCGTAAACGCCGCGAACGGAAGCTCGTTGAGCGCGGCGCTGCCCATATCCGTTCTTCTTTCAACAATACCATCGTGACCATCACTGATACCCAGGGCAATGCTCTTTCCTGGGCCAGCGCCGGCGGTCTGGGCTTCCGCGGAAGCAAGAAGTCCACGCCCTTCGCTGCTCAGATGGCCGCTGAGACCGCTGCCAAGGCCGCTATGGAATACGGTCTGCGCACGGTTGAAGTGTATGTCAAAGGCCCCGGTTCCGGACGCGAAGCCGCTATCCGTTCTCTTCAGGCCGCCGGTCTGGATGTGAACATGATCAAGGACGTGACGCCCATTCCCCACAACGGTTGCCGTCCGCCCAAACGCCGTCGCGTGTAAGAAGGAGGACAGACAGAAATGGCAGTGAATAAAGATCCGATTGCCAAGAAATGCCGGAAGTTCGACATTTCCCCGGCCGTTATGGGCTATGGCAATAAAAAATCCACCCGCAATCCCGGCGGAAACCGCCGCAAGAAGGTCTCCGAATACGGCGCCCAGCTGCAGGAAAAGCAGAAGGTTAAGTTCGTATACGGCGTCCTGGAAAAGCAGTTCCACAAGTACTACCTGAAGGCCGCCAACATGAAGGGCATCACCGGTGACAACATGCTCCGCCTGCTGGAGCAGCGTCTGGACAACGTTGTGTTCCGTCTTGGTCTGGCCAAGACCCGTCGCATGGCTCGTCAGATCGTCTGCCACGGCCACATCCGGGTCAATGATATCAAAGTCGACATTCCTTCCTATCAGGTGAAGGTTGGCGATAAGATCACTCTGCGCAAGCGCAGCGAAGAGATGGAGATGTTCAAGAGTCTGCGTGAAGGAACCAGCACGCTGATCCCGAAGTGGCTCAGCTTCGACGCTCAGAACCTCACCGGCACCGTCAACGCTCTTCCCACCCGCGAAGATATCGACCTGCAGGTTCAGGAGAACATGATCGTCGAGTTCTACTCCCGTTAATGATTACTGGACAACCCGAATGAGGAGGGTACAACGAAATGATCGTCGAAATCGAAAAAGCCCGTATCGACTGCGTGGAAGTTGGACAGAACGGCTGCTATGGCCGCTTTGTGATCGAGCCGCTTGAACGCGGATTCGGCCACACCCTGGGCAACTCCCTGCGTCGCGTGCTTCTTTCCTCCCTCCCCGGCGTGGCGGTCTCCTCCGTGCACATCGAAGGTGTGCAGCACGAGTTCTCCACGATCCCGGGAGTCAAGGAAGATGTAACGGAAATCATCCTGAATCTGAAGACTATGGCCTGCAAGATGTTTGCCGACGGCCCCAAGCAGCTCACCATTGATGTGAAGGGTCCCTGCGAACTGACTGCTGGTGATATCAAAACGGATGATGAGGTTGAAATCGCCAACCCGGATCTCCATATCGCCACCCTGAACGAGGATGCTCATCTGCAGATGCAGCTGACCCTCGATCGCGGCCGCGGCTATGTGAGCGCCGACAAGAACAAGACCCCCAGCATGCCCATCGGCGTGATCCCGATCGACTCCATCTTCACCCCTGTGAAGAAAGTCAACTACACGGTCGAAGATACCCGCGTAGGTCAGATCACGGACTATGACAAGCTGACCCTTGAGATCTGGACCAACGGCACGCTGAAGCCCGAAGAGGCCATTTCCAGCGCCGCCAAGATTCTGAATGAGCACCTGAACCTGTTCATCAGCCTGACCGATCAGGTCATGCCCGTGAGCATGGTGCAGCCTGAAGACGACAAGAAGGACAAGGTTCTGGAGATGACTATCGAAGAACTGGATCTTTCCGTCCGTGCTTATAACTGCCTGAAGCGTGCCGGCATCAACAGCGTTGCTGAGCTGGTACAGAAGAATCAGGAAGACATGATGAAGGTCCGCAATCTGGGCCGCAAGAGCCTGGAAGAAGTTGAGCAGAAGCTCAACGCTCTGGGTCTGGGCCTTCGCCCCAATGATGACTAATTTAGGAGGGAATTCCCATGGCTAACCAACGCAAGCTGGGTCGCACCGCGGATCAGCGCAAGGCGCTGCTTCGTAACCAGGTGACCAACCTGATCTGGAACGGCCGGATCACGACTACCGAAGCCAAGGCCAAGGAAGTCCGCCGGATCGCCGACAAAATGATCACCCTGGCTGTGCGCGAATGCGAAAATACGGTTTCCACCACCAAGGAAACCCATAACGACAAGGGACAGCTGGTCACCCTCGAAGTGGTGAACGATGCTCCGTCCAAACTGCATGCCCGCCGCATCATGATGGCTTACCTCTACGATCTGAAGGAAGCCAAGAATGCCGACGAGAACAAGGCTGAATACCGTGAGCGGACCAAGGACAACAAGCATCCTGTGGTCGAAAAGCTCTTCCGTGAAATCGGACCCAAGTACAAGGCCCGCAACGCGGAGAAGAACTGCTCCGGTGGCTACACCCGTATCTACAAGCTCGGACCGCGCCGCGGCGATGCCGCCGAGATGGTCATTCTCGAGCTGGTCTGACATTAACCGACACATCAAGCAAGCATACCGTCCTCCCCTGCACAAGGAGGACGGTTTCTTTTTATCCTTTTCCCTTGACATTTATTCCTTTTGCCTTCATGATATTTCAGTGTGCAGTTCATATTTTCGCATAGCTTGATTCCCGGGCCGGCGAAAGCATAATCATTATGAATTATGAATTATGAATTGTGAATTTTGTTTGTCCGGAGGAAATACATATGACTGACCTTTATTCCGACAAAGACCTTCAGCAGATTTCCGCACAGGTGAAAAAGCGTTACGCCGTTCTCGGCGTCATCCTGGCTGTGATCCTGGGTCTGTTCATATATTCGCTGATCATCCGGAAGGAATGGATGAGCATCGTCCTTTTCGCCCTCATCGGCTTTATTGCCGTCTTTGTGATTGATCTTTTCTGCCTGCCGCTGCAGCGGTATAAAAAGCTGGTTCTTTCCGCTCTTTCCGGCCGTACGCACACCGAATCCCTGGTCTATGACCATGCTGAATCTGAACCCTCCCTCGTGGACGGCGTTCCCTGCCTGGGACTGATCTTCCTTGGCGAACCGGATAAGCACGGCACCCGGGAACAGCGCTTCTACTGGGACCGTGAGATTCCCCTCCCCGCCTTCCAGTCCGGTTCCCAGGTAACCCTCAAATATACCGGCAAAAACATCATCGGCTACGAACTGTAAGAAACCTAAACCAAAACGCATGGATTTTCATCCATGCGTTTTTTATTTTATCAAGCAATATCCGTTTCTCTAACACGTATAGAATAGTAAAACACTATATCATTATTCATTGTTAATTGTTAATTGTTAATTCGGAATTGCCGTAAGAATTTCCAATTCTTACGGCAATTCCGTCATCCCTCCCTTAATCAGATAAAACCGTGTGTGCCCGTCCAGGGTCACCGCGTCATGCATTTCATCCAGATCAGAAAGTTCAACGGTATGCGTCCTTTTGTTCACCGTACGGAACGTATACTTTATATATGCTTCTCCGGGCTCATAATTGGTCGAAAACCGGCCGCTCACTGTCACCGTCATCAATCGCTGCCACGCGGCCGCAAACGTCTCAAAGGGGATTTCTTCGCCGTTTTTCAGGCAGTGATATTTTTCTTCCGCGGCTTCGTCTTCCGTGGCGGGGATTTCTTCCACCACCAGGGAATAAAGCACAGGCTCCTCGCCCTTTTGCTCTACTAATACTTCCTCCAGCGAGGTCAGGGGCGTCAGCACCACATACCTCGCCACAGATTTGATCGGATCCGTCTTCAGGAAGGAACTCATCGTAAAATCGCTGATGGAGTAGATATTTCCCTCATACAGGATGTAGGAGGACATCTCTCCCTTTTTCCCGCCGACCGTCAGCGTTGTCAGCTGTTCGTCCCAGGAACTGACGTCAAAAACGCCGCTCGCTCCGGTGGCGCCGGTTTTGCCGGCCACAGTATGGAACTCCAGGATCGCTGTGGGCTCCTCAAAGCCGTAAAGCTTCAGCGTTTCCGGGTTGGCTTCGTCCACAAAAAGGCCCAGCCGCAGATTCCCTGCGTTTTCCTTCATATTGTTGATGGTGTCATAATCCGCCGGATAGACAAACGGTGCTGTCAGCAGCCAGTTTTCCTCCGCGTCCCGGTCTGCCACGTCCCCCTGCAGCTTCCATTCCTTCCGTACGCTTCCGTCCCCGTTCTTCACGGTAATCCTGTCCAGCAGCGCCCGCTGGATTTCCAGCTTCGGAACGGGATGCAGCATGGCGAACTCTGTGGCAAAATCTTCTTCAATACCAGCGGAAACGGCAAACAGCCGTTCGTCTCCGTCCACCGACATATAGTAAAAGCTGCTGTTTTCCGGATCTGCGGATTTACCGATGTGTACCGTCACTTCCGTTCCGTCCGTAAAACGGGTCACCGCGGTCACCCGCGGATCTTTCAGTCCGAAAACATCCTCTTCCACTTCCCATTCGGACCGTTTTTCCGCAAATACATCGTCAAAGGTCAGTTTCGTGGCGGCTTCTGTCAGCATTTCGGCGATATTGTCGTCCACCGTCCAGGAAGACGTCTCGCCTGTCTCGTCCTGCAGCCGGAGCTTGCCGTCCACGCCGCGGACTACGGTCCATTCTTCCTGTCCCTTTTGCTTCAGCGTCAGGCTCATCATTTCTTCTGCTTCACGGAAATAGATATCTCCCGTCACGGCTTCGTGCCTGGAGTTTTCCCGGATCATTTCGATGGTGTCATCCGCCTTTTTCCGCAGCAGAAATCCCACAATCACGCTGATTGCCAGCAGAATCGCGCACAGAATCACCCAGGTCAGCCGTCCCCGCTTCCTGTCTTTGTGCTTCTGTCTTTCCACGCGTTGCATATATTGATTCCTTCTCTTATTCACCCAATATTTATCATCATGATAGTTCTCAGTAACTATAATTGTTCATTGTGCATTGTTAATTGTTAATTGAAAAAACCGGTTTACCGGTTTTTTCTTGGTCCCAGTATCAGCAGCGCTGCAAACAGCACTGACAGGGGCAATGCAATCAGCAGGATGGAACCCAGGTTCAGGCTTTCGGTCTTCAGTCCGGGCCGGGCCGCGTCCTTCGGCGCGATATTCAGGCCGGTTCCCCCCTGCTGCATCAGGAAGTCCATCACATTCACGGTCAGTTCCTGGCTGCGTGTAATGGAATACAGACCTTTATCAGTCAGCGTATATCCGCTGCCGATGATAAACGCCCGGGATACATATCCTTCGTTTGTCACGCGCCGTGCCTGCAGGGCCAGCGGGAATCCTTCCGTCCCGTCCGGTGCCGTCACCGTTGTATCTGTTCTGATTACAGCGGTTCCGGCGGCACGCAGCACGACGCTGATCACCAGGTTCCGGTCGCCCTCTTCCGGCTCGGCAAATGCCCTTGTGCCCGGAAGAATCAGGAAATCCCTGTCCGTACCCACCAGATCCATCGTTATATCCGTGGAACACATTTCCGGCACCAGATAGTTTTGGGATTCATAGTAGGAATTCCGGTCCACCTGGCTCGCTTCTGCGAATCCTTCCAGCGGCTCAAATCCGTAGCTCCGCAGCAGCGTCATATACCGGGGCATATTGTCCATCGAAACGTCGGTATCACATGCAAACAGGAAGCTTCCGCCCTTCCCGGCAAACTCTGTCAGCGTCTTCAGCTCCGTCTCCGTCAGGTCTTTCAGCGGATCAAAGAAAATCAGCAGGTCTTCCGGATTCGGCGTATAGCCCTCTTCCTTCAGGTCCTGGTAAACCACCTCAAACTGATTGGCCTCCAGCAGGTTCTGGAAATCGGTCAGGAACTCCAGCTGGTATTCGTCGTGTCCCTGCATGATTACGGCCTTCGCCACCCGGTCCTTGACCACATACGCAATGGCGCTGGTTATGCTGCTTTCAAATGTCAGGTTTTCATAAACCAGTTCGCCTGTCTCGATGTCAAAGCCCTGGCCTATGAAATCCTCGCCGCCGATGATTCTGAACCGGTTCGTCTGCTCACACCATACGATCAGGTTTCCTTCAACCGGTACCGCGTTGTCCGTGGAAAACCGGTTAACCAGCAGCTGGTCAACCATCGGATCCACCTGTTTCCAGGTAATCCTGTCGCTGGCTGCGGCATACTTGTCCAGCAGTTCCTGCAGTTCCGGCCATTCCCTTTCACTGGCCTTGCGGAACAGCGCGTAGATTTCCACCGGCTTGTCCAGTGATTCAATCACAGCTTTGGTATCCGCGCTCTGGGACAGGATCCCGTTGAAAGATAGGTCAATCCGCCAGCCCTTGTTCTTTTCCAGGGCATAGATGCCTGCGTTCAGCGCGATCAGCGCAATCAGCACCATCGCCAGCATCAGCGCTGATACTGACCCGTATTTCAGCTTTCCTGTTCTGTGCTTCTCCTTAGCCAACTGTCTTTTCCTCCTGCTGCTCGCCATCGGCGGGCAACTCTACACTCTAAACTCTTAACTCTTAACTCTTCACTGGCTTCTGGCAAACTTTATCATTTTTCATTCTTCATTTTCATTCCGGTAAAGATCACAGATCTTTACCGGGTATACCTTTTCCGGTCCAGCCTGAACACCGCCAGCGCCAGGAATGCCACGATAAAGGAGAAGTCATACAGGATTGCCGCTATGCTCAGCTGCCCCATCCTGATCATGTTCTCGTTCCGCCGGTACAGGGACAGGAACTTGAGGATTTCGGAAATCCAGTCCGCCTGGATCAGGCTGTACATCTCGTCCAGGATCCACAGCATCAGGTTGGCGCCGTATGCCAGCACCGCTGCCGTCACAGGCGTCCCGGCGCAGCCGGAAAGGAACAGGTCCAGCGCTACCAGCGCGCAGCCCTGCAGGATAAATCCCAGGTAGTTCACCGCCAGCTCCGCCGGATACACTCTGCCGTAAATGGCAACCACCAGCACAAACAGCAGCGTCATTCCCGCGGTAATCAGCAGTACCGTCACCGCGGCCAGGTATTTCCCCATCACGATGCCCGGCAGGGATACCGGACTGGTCAGCAGCAGCTGATCCGTCTTCTTCTGTTTTTCCTCTGCCAGCAGCCGCATGGTCAGGATCGGGCAGAGCAGCATCCACAGATAGCTCATCGTGTAGATGAAGTTCGGCAGTTCCCCGCTTCTCGGCTTCAGTATGCCGACGTAAAACAGAATGGAGGATATAATCAGGAATACCCCGATAAAAACGTACCCGACGGAAGTGTAAAAATATCCCTGCAGCTCCCGTTTCCGGATCGTATTCATGTCTGGCGTTTCTTCCTTTCTGCTCGCCTCTGGCGAGCAACTCTTCACTCTTCACTGGTATCTGACAAACTATCATTCTGAATTCTGAATTATGAATTCTGAATTGTTGGAAGAAATTTTATCTGGGAAATACTCATGTATTTCTCAGGAAAATTTCTTCCAACGTGTCTTTTTCTTCCGTCATCATCCGGATCGGCGCGTTCAGTCCCGCCAGCAGGCGGAAAATCTGGTCCGTCGCCCTTCCCTGCTCATCCGCGGTCCGGCAGGTCAGCAGGAATTCCGCCGTCCCGGCTTCCGGGCTGGCGGCTGTTTCCGCCCGCTGTACGCACGGCAGGCCCTGCAGGGCGCCCAGGAGCGCTTCCTTCCGTCCGGCGGCGCGCACCCTCAGCTTCAGGGTGTCCGTCGGTTTCTCCGTCAGGTCTATGCTCTGTACCAGCTGTCCCGCGTTCAGGATAATCACCCGGGAGCACAGCTGCTGCACTTCACTCAGGATATGGCTGGAAAATACCACCGTGTGGTCCTTTCCCAGCTTCCGGATCAGTTCCCGCATTTCCACCGTCTGCCGCGGGTCCAGGCCCACCGTCGGCTCATCCAGGATCAGCACGTCCGGTGATCCGCACAGGGCCTGGGCAATGCCGACCCGCTGCCGGTATCCTTTGCTCAGGTGGCTGATCACCCGCTTCCGCACATCCTTCAGCGTACACAGCTCAATGATCTCGTTCACATGTTCCTTGTTGGCTTTCCGGGTAACCTCCCGCAGCTCGCTGACGAAGGACAGGTATTCCTCCACCGTCATCTCGTCATACAGCGGCGGCCGCTCCGGCAGATAGCCGATCATCCGTTTGCATTCCCGCGGATTGGCCATCATATCCTTTCCGCCGACGCGGACCTTCCCCTCTGTCGGCGGAAAATACCCGGTCATCAGGTTCAGGGCCGTGGTCTTGCCCGCGCCGTTGCGGCCCAGCAGGCCTACCGTCTGTCCCTGGGGAACATGAAGCGAGACATCCCGGATTCCCGGGATGCTGCCGTACATCTTCGTGACATGTTCCAGTTCTATCATTCTTTCACCCTGCGGTACAGCACCGCCCGTTTTGAGAAGTAATTCCAGATCATCACAACCAGGGTTGCGATGCACTTGTTCAGCACATACATGTTGATCGTCCGGGACCCCAGGGTCAGGATCACTGCGTCCTCTCCCAGCGTCAGCCGGAACACCAGCATCAGCAGCTCGTTCAGTCCCAGCCCGATCAGGCTGGTAATCAGGAATCCTGCCTTCGCGCCGGCTCCCCGGTTCTTCGCCCCGCGGAAAACCCACACCACACACAGCAGGTAATTCAGGATCACGGAGATCAGGAAAGCGATGGGCGTTGCGATCAGCGTATCCACGCCGAATTTACCTTTCAGCAGGATCAGCACCGCCAGCTCCACCACAAAACAGACGCCGCCGGTCAGGGCAAACCGAATGACTTCCGCTGTCCGGCTCTTCTTCTGTTCCATGAGTCTCACCCCTTTTGTTTCAGCACAACATTTTCTTTGCCGATCGCGTCCCGGAGCCTCTGGAGACAGAGTTCATCCGCGCTGCACCAGTTTTCCTTCGGGCAAAGCAGTGTAATCTTCTCCTCCGGAATGTGCATGTAGACCGGTATATTGCCAGCGCTCAGCGCCAGCACGGCGCTTACCCGGTCCATATCGGACCGGTTCAGCCGCAGGAACACCTTCTGCTCCGCTTCCGCGGCCAGCTGGGCGTCCGTCTTCGGCGTTTCATTCTTTTTCTGGAATCCCTGCAGACGCAGCGTCGAAGGCTGCGCGCTCCACTCTTCCAGTCTCGTGACCCGCTCCGCTAGCAGCTTGGGCGCTTCGTCCTCCCGCACGCTGATCTTTCCGCTGATCACCACGGCTTCGTCCGCGTTCAGCAGCATCCGGTATTTCTCAAACACCCGCGGGAACACCAGGCACTCAATCTGCCCGGTCATATCCTCCAGGGTGACAAACGCCATGTAGTCGCCCTTCTTGGTTGCCTTTTCCTTGACCTCTGTCAGGATGCCGCCCAGGTCCACAAACGTGCCGTCCAGGTCCGGCGCTTCGGCTTCCTCTTCGGGTTCAGTGATTTCCGCCGCCGTATAGCTCAGCTTCTTCAGCTTCTCCCGATAATCATCTAACGGATGACCGGTCATGTAGACTCCCGCAGCGTCCTTTTCCATCTTCAGCTTGGCTTTCGCGGGGCAGTCCTGAATATTCGGCAGCCGCAGTTCCGCGTCGAACATGGGCTGTTCCTCTCCGCCGCCGAACATGTCAAACAGGCTCACCTGGCCGGATACGTTTTTCTTTTTCTGGGCCTGGTTCGCGTCCATGGCCGCCTCGTATACCGCCAGCATCTGCGGCCGGTTGGCGCCGAAGCCGTCGAAGGCGCCTGCCTTGATCAGGCTCTCCGTCACCCGCTTGTTGCATTCCGCCGTGTCAATCCGCCGGCAGAAGTCAAAGATATCCCGGAAAGGTCCGCCGTTCTCCCGCTCGTGGATAATCGCGTTCACCGCGTTTTCGCCTACGCTCTTGATGGCGCCCAGGCCGAACAGGATCGCCGCCTTTCCTTCCTCGTCGTGATCCACCGTAAACTTCCAGCGGCTCCGGTTCACGTTCGGCGGCAGCACGGATATATCCCTGCCGCGGCAGTACTGTATGTATCCGGCGATCTTGCCGGTGTTGCCGTACACGCTGTTCAGCATCGCCGCCATGAACTGCACCGGGTAGTACCGTTTCAGCCAGGCCGTCTGCATAGCCACCACGCCGTACGCGGCGGCATGGGACTTGTTGAAGGCGTAGCTGGCGAAGGCGATCATTTCGTCATAGATTTCATTGGCCACGTTTTCCGGCACGCCGTTGCGCACGCAGCCGGGCACGGTCACGTTCCCGTCCTTATCCGTCATTCCGTGGACAAAAATCTGCCGTTCTTCCTCCATGACCTTGTGCTTCTTCTTCGCCATGGCGCGGCGCACCAGGTCGCTCCGGCCGTAGCTGTATCCGGCCAGGTCACGGACGATCTGCATAACCTGCTCCTGGTACACCATACATCCGTAGGTTACGTCCAGGATCGGCCGCAGTTTTTCGGTTTTATACTTTACGCTGGCAGGGTTAGCCTTGCCGGCGATATAGCGCGGAATGGATTCCATCGGGCCCGGGCGGTACAGGGAAATGGCCGCGATGATGTCTTCAAAGCAGCTGGGTTTCATGTTCGTCAGGAAGCCGGTCATACCCGCGCCTTCCATCTGGAACACGCCGTCCGTGTCGCCCCGGCTGATCATCTCGTAAACCGACGGATCATCCAGCGGAATGTCCTCCGGTTTCATGTCCTTCCCGGTTTCCCGCATCATGTCCAGCGTGTCCCGGATGACCGTCAGCGTCCGCAGGCCCAGGAAGTCCATCTTCAGGAGACCCAGCCGCTCAATGGTGCCCATCGGGTACTGGGTGGTGATGACCTCGTCGTTCCGCTGCAGGGGCACAAACTCCACCACCGGTTTTCCGGTGATCAGCACGCCTGCCGCGTGGGTGGACGCGTGCCGCGGCATACCCTCCAGCGTCAGCGCGGTATCGATCAGTTCCCGCACTTTGGGCTGGTTGTCATACATTTCCCGCAGTACCGGACTGATTTTCAGGGCTTTGTTCAGCGTCATGCCCAGGTCAAAGGGAATGGCCTTGGCCACCGCGTCCGTCTCCTGGTAGCTCATGCCCAGCACCCGGCCCACGTCGCGCACCACGCCCTTGGCCGCCATCGTACCGAAGGTGATAATCTGGCTCACGTGGTCCGATCCGTATTTCCGGGCCACATAGTCAATGACCTCCTGCCGCCGTTCATAGCAGAAGTCCACGTCAATATCAGGCATGCTCACGCGTTCCGGGTTCAGGAAGCGTTCAAACAGCAGCTGATATTTCAGGGGATCCAGCATCGTAATCCCCAGCGTATAGGCCACGATGGATCCGGCGCCGCTGCCGCGGCCTGGGCCCACCATGATGCCGTGTGATTTGGCATAGTGGATGAAGTCCCACACAATCAGGAAGTAGTCCACATAGCCCATATGTTCAATCGTGGACAGCTCGTACTCCAGCCGCTGATAGGGTTCGTCCCCCTCTTTGGCGTCCGGATAAAGCCGCTTCATGCCTTCCCCGCACAGGCGCCGCAGCATGCTCTGCGCCGTCTCGCCTTCCGGCACCGGATAGTGCGGCAGGCGGGTCACGCCGAACTCGAATTCCACGTTGCACCGTTCCACAATCTCCTGCGTCCGGTCTATGGCGTCCGGTACCTGTTTAAACAGGGCGCGCATTTCCTCTTCGCTCTTGACATAGAGCTCTTCCGTCTCCATCCGCATCCGCTGGTCGTCCGCCAGCGTTTTACCGGTTTGGATGCACATCAGCACTTCCTGGGCGTGCGCGTCCTTCTTCTCCAGATAGTGGCAGTCGTTGGTCGCAACCAGCGGAACGTTCATCTCCCGCGCCAGGGCAATCAGCCTCGGCAGTACGGTTTTCTCCTCCCGCAGGTTGTGATCCATGATCTCAATATAGAAATTCTTCTCGCCGAAGATCTCCTGCATTTCCTTCACATAGGCATGGGCGCTTTCGTCCTGCCCGTTCAGCAGCATTTTCGGCAGGTCGCCGCTCAGGCAGGCGCTCAGGCAGATCAGGCCCTCGTGATGTTCCCGGATCAGGTTATAGTCGATCCTCGGCTTGTAGTAATATCCCGTCAGGAATCCTTCGCTGATCAGGTACATCAGGTTCTGGTATCCGGTGTTGTTCTCGCACAGCAGGATCAGGTGGCTGTTCTCCCGGCCGGTCAGGGATTTGTCCGTCCGGTCCCGGCATACGTATGCTTCGCAGCCGATGATCGGTTTGATCCCGGCGTCCTTCATGGCGTTATAAAAATCGATCGCGCCGTACAGTACGCCGTGGTCGGTAATTGCGCAGGAATCCATCCCCAGCTCTTTCAGCCGGTCCGCAAGCGAGCTGATCCGGCAGGCGCCGTCCAGCAGGCTGTACTCCGTGTGCAGATGAAGATGCGTAAAGCTCATAATCCCTCCGGCAGCCGTGCCGCCATTCTGTGCAAGTATGAACAGTTTATTATATCACAAAACAGTATCCAATACCAAAGCAGGAATGTGTCTGTCCCTCTGTCACGTTCCTGCTCTCTGCAGCCTCAACGTTATAGTGTCATTCCCGCCGCAGCGGATCAATTGTTAATTGTTCATTGTTAATTGTTAATTTGTCATCGCAAAGCAATGACACTGTCTCCCCCGCCGCAGCGGATAATTCATCTTTTTAATAGAAAAAACGGCTTCCTTCCGGAAGTCGTGTTTTCCTCCATTGTGCATTGTGCATTATGCATTCGTCATCGCTCCGCGATGACTCACTCTTCCCTGATCGACGCCATAATCTTCTCCGTCAGCTCCGCCGCTTCCTGGGAAGCATACCAGAAATCAACCTCAATCATCAGGTCCCCGTCCTCAAAGATATATCCGATTCCGGGCGCGTTATCCGCCTCGTCCGTCATCCGGAAAACCACCATCTTGATTCCGTTGACCTTCCGCACTTCGGCCTCGTTGCCCTTTTCCTTCAGCAGCTTGGCGATGTCCTTCAGGTTATCCGCCATCTCAAGATTCCCTGCCTCCGACTTCGGGAAGCTGAAGCAGTCCATCTCCAGGTCATACGTAAAATAGGTATCCACACCGTTCTCAGAAGCTTCCGGTGATTCATAATCCATATCGTCCGGTATATCAACCACATACCGGCTCTGGGGCAGGTCCACCGTCTGGTCCGCCATCGCGATTCCAAACAGCATCATCAGGCAAATCATCAGGCCGATAATCTTCTTCATTCTCATATACCTCTCCGGATTGATTACCCTGATTATACTTTTCTTCCCTTATTCCGTCAAACCATTGAACAAGTAGGACACTATATAATTATTCATTTGAAACAAAAAAGAGGCTTTCGCCTCTTTTTTGTTTCATCATGTTTCGCAGTAATACTTATCCGCGTTCCTGTACATCAGCGTTCTCGTCACAATGCACAGGATCACCAGGATACCGCTCAGGATGCCGAAGATGATCCACATGTTCAGCTTCCAGGTAATCAGGAAGTAGCTCAATGCGGCCAGGGCAATCAGGATCGCCCAGGATACGAACATACCGATCAGCACGCCGAAGTTCTGCTTCACCGCTTCCTGCTCCGTGACCCAGTCCAGCTTGGGTTTTTTAATATCCCGACTCAGTTCCAGACAGGAGTTCACATACAGGAACAGCAGGCACATGATCAGAGCCAGGGCCACCTGCAGCTCCATTCCGGGGAAGAAGATGACCATGGCGACGCCCGCGGCAATGTGGCCGATAAAGCTCAGGCTGAATCCCGCAATGAATTTGGCGCGGATGAAGGTATGTGTCGGCACCGGCAGCGCTGTCAGGAAATCATGTCCCCTGCCTTCCCGCGTCACCGCGGTGCTCAGGGCCGGGCTCAGCCCGCCCATGTAGGCCATGATAGCGGCCAGGATGCACATCACCAGGGCGGGGTTCAGTTCAGCCAGTATTCCGCCGAAGCCGTTTGCGCCTTCTCCCATTTTGCTCATGAACATGTTCATCATGATGATCATGATCACAGGCATAAAGCTGACGGGCAGAATGTTCGTTGCGTAGGAAGGAACCCGGAAGATGGTTTTAATCTCACGCTGCACGCAGGCCTTCAGCTGGCCGGCAGCGGCAAAGGATTCCTTGCCGGTGAACTTCTTTTTCCGGCCGCTGGGCGTTTCGGACTGCAGCATGCTCAGTTTCCGGTAGAAGAAACCCAGCCCCCACACCAGCAGCACCGGAGCGGCCAGGGAAACCAGGATCCACACCAGGAACATGGTGTCGTTCTGTCCCAGCATACCTTCCGCTGCCCAGGCCGTCGGCGGGAACATCTGCGTCATCCCCTTGATACGGTCGGTGTTGTTCAGCACCAGGTTTTCCAGCATCTCGCCGCCGTCCGCCGCATTGCCGCTCATACCGCCGAGGTTCATCATCAGATACATATAGCCCAGCAGGAAGGCGATACCGCCGACGGTCATCAGCATTTCGCGGTGCTTCCACAGTGCGGAAAGCCGGATCAGCAGGCTGGACAGGATAGCAATCAGGCAGATGGGCAGGCTCGCGATCAGCAGCCAGACAACGATCATCCGGCAGTAGAAGATGGCGGCAGCCCCGGTCTTGATTCCGTAAAGGATACAGGCCGGCAGGATAATCAGCGCGTCAATGCAGGTTTCGGAAATCCACACCTGCGTCAGCTTGGCGCTCAGCAGGGTCCGTGCTTTCACCGGCAGCGACGCCAGATAGGTAGCGTCCCGGCCCAGGAACAGTACGCTCAGCACAAAGAAGAAGGCCATCACCAGTGTACCGGCTGTTGCGAATACAACGGCCAGCGTCACCAGCATATCTGCCATGTGCATTTTCATCAGGACGTCGATGATCTTTGTTTCCGCATAGAAGAGCATCCCGCCCATATAGACAATCAGGAAAAGAATCAGGAAGAACATTCCGATGGTGCGGCCTTTCTTTTCCTTCAGCGCCGTCTTCAGGTTACGCGGTTTCATGTCCGCGTATCTTGACAGCAGCTGCAGCCGCAGCAACGCCATGAATTGCTTCATTCGTTTTCGCCTCCGTCATCCTTTTCCGTCAGCTGCAGGAACAGTTCCTCCAGGCTGGCGCCCTTTTCGCCGGAGCGCAGTTCTTCCAGGGTGCCCTGGGCGCGCAGGCTGCCGTGATCGATCACGCCGATGCGGGTGCACAGTTTTTCAGCAACTTCCAGCACGTGGGTGGAGAAGAACACGGTATTCCCCTCGTTGCAGTGACGGATCATTTCTTCCTTCAGCAGGTGGGCAGCGCGGGGATCCAGGCCGCTCAGGGGCTCGTCCAGAATCCAGATCGGCGGATTGTGGATCAGCGCGCCGATCACAACCAGCTTCTGCTTCATACCCTTGGAGTAGGTACGCACCTGGCTGTTGATGGCGTCTTCCAGCTCGAAGATATGCAGGTATTTTTCAATGTGGGCCTTCCGGCGGGAAGCGCTCACCTTGTAAATATCCGCCATGAAATTCAGGTACTCCATACCGCTCAGCCGGTCATACAGGTCGTTGCCGTCCGGCACAAAACCGATCAGCTGCTGGGCTTCCAGGCGGTCGGTATCCAGCCGGTGGCCCGCCATGGTGATGGAACCTTCATCGGGCTTCAGCACACCGGTCATCATTTTGATTGTGGTGGTTTTTCCGGCGCCGTTGGGCCCGATAAAGCCGAACAGTTCTCCGCCCTGCACGTTCAGTGTAAGGTTCTCAACAGCCTTTTTCTTGTTTTTAGAGTATGTTTTGGTTACGTTCTGAATCTCAATCATAGGTCCTCCTCCGGCTTATTGGCCGCCCTTGCTTGTTTTTGACACTACAGATGATAGCATACTGCCATTGGCAAAAAAATGCAATCTTAAGAAATATATGCGTACCTATTTCTCCGCCTCCGGATAAAAAGAAGGCGCTATCTCATCAGCGCCTTCCTTTGGCTCAAAGCCTTTTAGTATTCGCTTTTTTCCCGGTTCAGTCGGAAGGCGACGGAGCGTTCCAGATACTCCATATATTCATCATCCCTGCACATGGTCTTTCCGGCGGAATCGGACAGCTTGGCAACCGCCCTGCCGTTCACCGTCTGCAGCTTGATGACAATATTCAGCGCTTCCTCGCTGGTATCGTTGGAGCAGAACGTGCCGATGCCGAAGGAAACCTTCGCCCGGTCCTTAAAGTAATCATACAGTGCCTGCGCCCGGTCAAAGTCCAGGCTGTCGCTGAACAGCAGCAGTTTGGTTTTCGGATCCGCCCCGTACTTTTTGTAGTGGGCGATCATCTTTTCGCCCCATTCATAGGGATCGCCGCTGTCGTGGCGCACGCCGGTGAAGTTGTTCACCATCGCCCGGTTGAAGTCCAGCAGGAACAGGTCCGTGGTCACCGTATCCGTCAGGGCCGTTCCGTTATCGCCCTTGTATTCGTTGTACCAGTCCTCCAGGGCGTAGTGGTTTGTGTAGGCCAGCGGGATGGAGTCGATGCCCTGGTACATCTGCACAAACTCATGGGCATAGGTACCGATGGGCTTCAGGCCGTATTTCTTTGCCAGCATCACGTTGGAGGTGCCCACGCAGTTCTTTGTCTCCGTGGCCAGCCGCCGGACCACTTCGTCCTCCCATTCCCGGGACAGCCTGCGGCGGCATCCGAACTCGGCAAAGCTGAAGGTGTATTTTCCGTTCCGGAAGGCTTTGATCTTTTCATCCAGCCGTTCCTCCGCGGATTTCCGCAGCTCGGCATAGTCATACTTCAGCCGGAAGTAAACCTCGTTGACAATCTCCAGCAGGTAGATTTCAAACTGCATCGCGGAGAACAGCGGTCCGCGCACGATGATCTTCAGGGTGCCGTCCTTGGTCAGCCGGGTCTCCACGTAGTCCCGGATCGGCCGCCACAGCCGCAGGAATTCCACATAGTCGCTCTTGAGGAAGCGGATGGACCGCAGATAATCCAGTTCGTCCTTCGTAAAGGTCAGGGAGCACAGATGGTCGATCTGCGCGTTGATTTCCTCAAACATTTCCGGTGTGAACACCACGCCCTCGTTCCGGCAGCGGAAATAGTATTCGCCGCTCAGGTCCGTGTGCTTATGGAAGATCACCTGGTCCATGTTGAACTTGTACAGATCCGTGTCCAGCAGCGATGTGATGATGGGATCCAGCTTCATCGCGTGCTCTTTCCGTTCCGTTCCCAGCAGGTCCAGGATTTCCCCCGGCACCAGTCCTTCCGGGGTCTCTCCGCGGGTGATCAGCTCCCGTACCTGGGTGGAGGAAATGTTCTTCGTTTCCTCCGGCGTCTTCAGCACGGTGATATAGGGCATCAGCTCCGTCAGGAACGCGCTGCCGCGGATGATTTCGCCGCAGTCGTCTCCCGCACGCTCCATGCAGACAATGCCGAACTCCTCGGCAATTTCCCGCACGTATTTCCAGCCGGTCTCCAGCTCCGTCAGCTTGTCGGAACCCATCAGCAGGGCGGCTTCGTACCCTTCCTCCTTCAGCCGGCACAGGGTCTCGTAGGACCTCGGCTGGTGGTCCAGGGTCAGTTCATAGTCGGTAACCGTCATCCACGGCCGCTTTTCCCGCGCCGCCCGCAGCATGGCCAGCCGCGCCCGGTCGGAATAGGCGTAATCCTTTCCCTGTTCTTCCCGGATATAGGCCGACCGGGAAGGCACAAACACCACCGTCTCCCGGCCCGTCTGCACCATCGCGTAATGGGCCAGTTCAATATGGGCCGTTGTGGGAGGATTGAATGCTCCGAAAAATGCCAGCGCCTTTTTCATTGTTCTCCGTCCTTTCCGAAGGGATCCAGTACCAGCGGCATCCGCCGCTTGTGCATGTTCGCCGCTTCCCTTCTGCGGATTTTTTCATCAGTCTCCGGATTGCCGCAAGTGCCCGCCCGCAGGTACAGGTGAATATCCGCGTACCGCAGGCCCATGTTTTCCTCATCGCTCTTGCCGCTCAGCCCGTCGCTGGGGGTCTTTTCCACCAGGTCCCGGGGCAGCTCTTCCATGGTCTTGCCGACCTCCACCACCTCGATGCTGGTCAGCTTGCCCAGCACCGCAAAGTCGCAGGAGGTATCCCCGTCCTTGGTGCAGTATCCGGTCGTCGCCTCGCTCAGGTTGCCGGTCCCGGCCAGCCGGGCGTTAAGTGCCTGGGCAATATAGCGCAGCGTGGTCATCCGCAGCCGCGGACCCACGTTGATGTCCGCCGCCCGGCTGTATTCCACGGAAAACTCTCCTTCTGCCGCGGTGGAGCCGTTCTGGTCGGTCACCGCCTTCAGTGCCTGGTGCATCGCCCCGATGTTCACCGTCCGTTGATTGATCCCCAGGGACTCGCACACCCGGCGGCTGTCGCTGATATCCTTCTGCTCCCCGTCCGGCAGCATTACGCCGTATACATTCTCCCGGCCCAGCGCCCGGGCGCACAGCGCCGCGGTCACCGTGGAATCCTTCCCGCCTGAAATGCCAATCACCACCCGGCTGAATCCCTGCCGCTGTGCTGTCTCCCGGATCAGTTCCACCAGCCGGTCCCTTGTCTTTTCCGCGTCAAAACGATAGGCTTCCATCTTCTTTTCCTCCTTTGAGGTCAATTACAGGATTTCAATCTGGCAGCTGGCCATGGTTTCCAGCGCCGCCCGGTGCTTTTCCGGCGTCACGCCGGCGCAGCAGTTGCTGCTGACCTGGATATCCGCCTCCGGGAACGCCGCCTTCAGCAGCAGCGCGTTGGATACCACGCAGATATCCGTGCACAGGCCGATCAGCTCAATCGTCGCGCCCTCGCCGCTTCCGATCTTTTCCCGGACCAGTTCCGGCATCCGGACGCTGCCGAAGGTGGGCTTTTCCACGATTGTGCAGTCTCCCAGCGCCTCCCGGATCACCGGATTCAGCTGCCATCCTTCCGTTCCCCGGATGCAATGCGGCACCGGAAGTTTCTTTCCTTCCCGGGTTTCCATGTAGTTTGCTTCATGGGTATCCAGCGTGGCAAAGATCTCCGCTCCGGCTTCCCGCCATTCCCGGATCCTGGCCGCCGCGGCGGGTACAATCGCTTCCGCTTCCTTCGTGCCCAGGGCGCCGTCTATAAAATCATTCTGCAGGTCTACTGCAATCAGGATCTTTTTTTCTGCCATGGTTTATTCCTCCTTCAGCCGGTACAGCTGGGCCGGCCGTCCCCGGCGCTTCCCGTTTTCACGGTCTGTCAGCTCTATCCTGCCTCTCTCTTCATACCGTTTCCGGATATCGCGGCGGAAGTTGCTGCTGTCCTGTTTTTCCTCCAGCACTGCCTCAAACACCGTCTGCAGTTCTCCCAGTGAGAACGCGTTCCGATCGTTCAGGAAATGAAAACCCACTTCGGTGTAATCGATCTTTCCTCTCAGCCGCGTTACGCCGGTTTCTATGATCCGTCCGTGATCGAAGGCCAGGTCGCTGCTGATCAGCACCGTGCCGTCTTCCCCGTTCAGGCGGATCCCGTTCGTCCCCTTCGTGATTTCAAACCGGCTGAAGGTTTTCCGGGTCTCTTCCGGCAGCGCCTCCAGGCTGTTGTTGGGAATGATCACCAGATAAGCCGTGGAAATCACCCGGCCCCGGGGATCCCGGTTCACTTCTGAGAAGGTGTACAGCTGTTCCAGGAATACGTCCTGTACCGGCAGCATTTCGTTCAGCAGCTTCCGTGCCGTTGTCTCCGCTGATTCATCCAGCCCGACAAATCTTCCCGGCAGCGCCCACCGTCCGGCATAGGGTGCGGATTTTCTCCTGGACAGTAGCAGGTTCAGCTTCCCTTCCCGCACCGTGAGGATCAGCATATCCACCGTCACATACAGCTGACCCTCATTCAGTGAATCATGCATCCTCATCCCTCCTTTTTGGTCTGTTTGACTATAATTAAAATATACGCCTTTACTGTATTTGTCAAGTATTTTTTGTCATTTTTACAATAATTATTTTATCCCTTTAAAATCAACGTTCCCAGCCGTTTCCCCTTCTGATTACCATTCATTCTTCCCCAGCAATACTGCCCTGTTTTCCATTCCCCACCTCCCCAACGTTATAGTGTCATTCCTGCCGCAGCGGATCAATTGTTAATTGTTAATTGTTCATTGTTAATTGTTAATTTGTCATCGCAAAGCGATGACACTGTCTCCCCCGCCGCAGCGGATTCATTGTTCATTCTTCATTTGTCGTCGCTTTTGTGACGACACTGTCCCTTCAATCAAAAAAACTGCTTCCCTCCGGAAGCAGTTTTCTCCGCCATTCTTCATTTTTCATTCTTCATTCTTCATTTGTCATTGCCCCCGGCAATGACATCGCCTCCACTCTCCTCTCCGGCTCAATCCGCACCACAAATGACACAGCGTCTTCCCCGGCATACTTCGCGTATACATGCTCATACCGCTTGTACATCCATTCTGCCTTCAGTCCGTCCACCGTCTTTACCAGGTCCGGATTCACTTCCTGCAGGAAGTCCTTCAGGAAGGCCTTCACCTTCTCATCCGTTTCCGCGTCCGGCTGGGAATCTTTGGTGAACTGATCGTCGGATCCGTTCTTCCATTCCGCGCTGTCCATGTCCATGGCGGTCACTTTGCCGTCTGCGTCAATCAGGAATGTCTCTTCCCATCCTTCCGCGCCGCCGAAGCTGACTTCGCCGCTTCCGTCATCCATGCTCTGATAACCCATATACACAATATTATTTCTGTCAAAACCCGCAAGACCCAGGGCCCTCAGCGCCGCCCGTTCGGTGGCGTTCAGGTCCGATTCGTCAATATACATCGGTTCCTCTTGTGCCATTTCGCGTTCAGAGATCACATCGTATTCTTTCGGATCAAACCGCTTCACCTTGGTCTTTCCCAGATCCTTCACATTCATCTGGAAGCTGATATCCAGCTTCCGGTCGCCTTTACCCGCCGTTTTCAGATTCAGGGTGATTTCGCCCTCCAGGTATTTCGGCAGTCCGTTTTCATCCCGTTTCACATTCACCAGCGCCTGCTTAAGCGATACGCTTTTGGCCGTGAACAGGATCCCCTGCGTGACCGATACATAATCCTCAATCCTCGCATGCCTGTCGACGGCATAACTGTCATACTCATTGTCAAAATACCGTCTTGCTGCAAACTGGAAAACCTGGTTGGTCACCGCATTGAGCAGATCCGATTCCAGATCTTTGAACTCAAAACGGAGATCCCCTTCCGGCGTTTCGGTCAGGATGTCCTTCCCCAGGAGCAGGTCCGCGCTTGCGGTGAAAGCCCTGCCCAGGCTGATCAGCTGCTCCGTTTCCCGGGTATTGCGGATCAGGGAGGTATGTTCCGACGTTGTGCCGGTCCGGTAGATTCCGGGTCTGACGGTCTCCATCACATAGACTGTGGTTCCGTCCGTCACAATCTGGTAACCGTTTTTCTGGGCAGTTCCGTCCAGTCTGGTACCGCTGAGGGCCAGTTCCCGGTAGCTCTGGTTTCCGTCCTGCTTCAGGGTAATATCCGCGGTCTTGAACCATACGCCGTCCAGGGAGAATTTGGCCGTCCCGGTCAGCGTCACGTTGTCATCGGTAAACAGAAGTTTTGTCAGGGAATCATAGAGTTCCGTTGCCGGAGTATTGTTTTCCGCCATTACGGCAAAGCACAGTGCCAGCACCAGCAGCAGCGCGCCCAGACTGATCATCAGTTTTTTCATAGGTTCATACTCCTTCCGTCCGTGTGGAAAAAAGAATCCGCATCGTGTTCAGGACGTCCCTGTGGCGGATCTGCCGGGGCTCAAACTTCAGCAGGTTGTAGACCACCTGCATCACCAGTCCCGCGCCGAAGGTACTGATCAGCGTTCCGATGCCGATCGGTCCGCCCAGCAGCCATCCGGCCAGCAGCACCGCTGCCCAGAGCATAACCTCCACAATACCGATCGGTATCTTCGGCAGCCGTTTGCCCAGGCCGACCAGCAGGGAATCCCGCGGTCCGCAGCACTGTTCTCCCTTCATATAGATCCACATACCCAGGGCCATGAACACAAAGCCTGTCATCATGATCAGGATGCCCAGCCAGGTGTTTTTGTTCTCCGCCAGCGGATTCAGGTCGTTGTACATCTGTACAAAATTGCCTGTCAGCAGCGCGTCAATGATTGTTCCGAAACCGATCCGTTCCTTCAGGAGCAGGTCAATGCCCAGGATCACCAGGGACATCACCGTCATGGAAAGGCCGTAGTTCAGCGGCGTGTGTTTCGCGATGCCCATCCCGAAGCAGTCCCAGGGAGCCAGGCCGATATTGGCATAAATGGTCAGGTGTACGCCGAAGGCAAACACCAGCAGACCCAGCACAATTCTTCCCCATTGCAGAACAATCTTTTTACGCATACAGTCCCTCTTCCCGTATCCGGAATTCAGAGGGGATTATACCACAGGCACCTCCTCCGCGCACCCTGCTTTTCTGATCACATAGATTTAAGGATCCTCCATGCCTTTTTCTTCCCTCTCTTCATAAGAATAAAAGTAAATATCACATGCCGGAGGCATAATTCATACGCCGCAGGCCATAATTCATTTTCGAAGCACCTGTGCTTCGAAATATTAGCTTGGCTAAATCCATACATCATTGTTCCTTCTTTGTATACAGAACACATACAAAAAACACTGTCCTGAACCCCTGTTTTATTGCGGATCCCTGTATTTTCATAGTAGAATAGGCACATCAAACTTGGTAACCAGGAAAACCAAAGAGAAAGGAAGCATAAAACCATGAAGAAACTGCTGTCCCTGATCCTGGCGCTCGCCATGCTGCTGACCGTGATGGCCGGCCTGATGGCTTCCGCCTCCGCCGAAGAAGATACCTTCCATATCGGTATCGTCACCGGTTCCGTTTCCCAGTCTGAAGACGACCGCCGCGGTGCGGAAGCCTTCCAGGAAAAGTACGGCGAAGACCGCGTCAAGCTCGCGATCTATCCCGACAACTTCACCGAAGAACTGGAAACAACCATCCAGACCATCGTGAACCTGTCCGATGATCCTGACATGAAGGCCATTATCGTGAACCAGGCTGTGCCCGGCACCACCGAAGCCTTCCGTCAGATCAAGGAACGCCGCCCGGACATCATCTGCATCGCCGGTGAGTCCCACGAAGACCTGCCCGAGATCGGCAGCGCCGCTGACCTGGTCACCAACAATGACTTCGTTGCCCGCGGCTACCTGATGATCCGCACCGCTCACGAGCTGGGCTGCGACACCTTCGTGCACATCTCCTTCCCCCGTCATATGAGCTACGAGACCATGAGCCGCCGCGTGGCCATCATGCAGGAAGCCTGCAAGGAATTCGGCATGACCTTCGTGCTGGAGACCGCTCCCGACCCCACCACCGACGTGGGTGTTCCCGGCGCTCAGGCTTACATTCTGGAGCATGCTCCCGAATGGATCGAGAAGTACGGCAAGAACTCCGCTTACTTCTGCACCAACGACGCTCACACCGAGCCCCTGCTGAAGCAGCTGCTGGCCTACGGCGGATACTTCATCGAAGCTGACCTGCCCTCTCCTCTGATGGGCTATCCGGGCGCCCTGGGTCTGGACCTGACCAGCGCCAACGGCGACTTCGAAAAGATCCTGGCCGCTGTTGAAGAAGCTGTTGTTGCCAAGGGCGGCGAAGGCCGTTTCGGCACCTGGGCTTACAGCTACGGCTACACCGTTTCCGCCGGTCTGGCGCAGCATGCCTACAACGTCATCAAGGGCGAAAGCGAACTGTGCGATATCGACGATATCGCCAAGGCCTATCAGGAATTCTCCCCCAAGGCTGAGTGGAACGGCTCCAACTACACCAACGTCGAAACCGGCGTGAAGAGCGAGAACGTGTTCCTGGTCTATCAGGACACCTACATCATGGGCAATCCCGGCCACTACATGGGCGCGACCCAGATTGAGGTTCCGGAGAAGTACTTCACCGTGAAGTAATCCCTGACGGTTTTACAGGGGGGAGGTCACCGCCTCCCCCTTTTCCTTGAATATCGGCACTGATCAAATAATAAGGACGGAATGCAGATGAGTCAGAGCGCACCGCTTCTGGAAATGAAGAACATCCAAAAGGATTTCTTCGGCAATCAGGTACTGACGGACATCAACCTTACCCTGCGGGAAGGTGAAGTGCTCGGCCTGGTCGGCGAAAACGGCGCCGGCAAGTCCACCCTGATGAAAATCCTTTTCGGAATGGATGTAATCCGCGATACCGGCGGATACAGCGGCGATATCCTTCTGCACGGACAGAAGGTGGAATTCAAGACGCCTTTTGAGGCGCTGGCCGCTGGCATCGGCATGGTCCACCAGGAATTCTCCCTCATTCCCGGCTTTACGGCCACTGAGAATATCCTGCTGAACCGGGAGCCGAAAAAGAAAAGCGTGGTCTCCGAGATTTTCGGTGACCGTCTCGATACCCTGAATCGGAAAGAAATGACCGAAAAATCCGAAAAAGCCATCGAAAAGATGGGCGTGCATATTGACGGATCCATGGTCATTCATGATATGCCCGTCGGGCACAAACAGTTTACGGAAATCGCCCGGGAACTCAGCAAGGACCAGCTCAAGCTGCTGATCCTGGATGAGCCCACCGCCGTGCTCACGGAGAAGGAAGCGGAAGCCCTGCTTGCCTCCATCCGGGGTATGGCCGCCCGGGGCATTGCCGTCATCTTTATTACCCACCGCCTGCAGGAGATCCTGGACGTGTGCGACAAGGTCGTCGTCATGCGCGACGGCTATGTGGTGCAGGATGTCCCCGCGAAGGAAACCGGCGTCACGGAGATCACCCGCTGGATGGTCGGCCGTTCCGTGGATTCCGCGGCCAAGGCGGATATCCGGGATAATCCGGACGCCCCCATCGCCCTGTCCATCCGGAAGCTCTGGGTGGATATGCCCGGTGAAACCGTCCGCAACGTCAACCTGGACGTGCGGGAGGGCGAAATCCTGGGCATCGGCGGTCTCGCCGGCCAGGGCAAGCTCGGCATCCCCAACGGCATCATGGGCCTCTATGAAGCCGGCGGTGAGGTCACCCTCCGCGGAAAGAAGATCCCGCTCAATCAGCCCCGTGCCTGCCTGGACGCCTCCATGGCCTTTGTTTCGGAAGACCGCCGCGGCGTAGGCCTGCTGCTGGATGAAACCCTGGAATGGAACATCGCCTTCCCGGCCATGCAGATCCAGAATAAGTTCCTGAAGAACTACCTGGGCGGCCTGGTCAAATGGCGAGATGAGAAAGCCATTCACGATATTACCCAGCGGTATATCGACGAACTGGCCATCAAGTGTACCAGTTCCAAGCAGAAGGCGAAGGAGCTCTCCGGCGGCAACCAGCAGAAGGTCTGCCTGGCCAAAGCCTTTGCCCTCGAACCCGGCTTCCTCTTCGTTTCCGAGCCCACCCGGGGCATTGACGTCGGTGCCAAGGCGCTGGTGCTGGAAGCGCTGAAGAAGTTCAACCGGGAAAGCGGCGTCACCATCGTGATGATCTCTTCCGAGCTGGAGGAGCTCCGCCAGACCTGCGACCGGATCGCCATTGTTTCCGGCGGCCGGGTGGCCGGCATCCTGCCCGCCACAGATTCGGCGGAAAACTTCGGCCTGCTGATGATCAGCCAGGTAAAGTGAGGTGAAGGGAAAAGATGAAAGAGAAATTATCGTCATTCGTCGCAAGCTTCGGACTGCCGAGGCTGATTATCTCCGCCTTCCTGCTTGCGCTGTTCATCCTGGCCCCCATCGTCGGGGTCAGCCTGCCGATGCAGATTACCAACGTAATCAACCGCTTCAGCTGGAACGCGGTGCTGGTGCTGGCCATGGTTCCCATGGTGCACTCCGGCTGCGGCTTGAACTTCGGCCTGCCGCTGGGCATCATCTCCGGCCTGCTGGGCGCTACCCTTTCCATTGAAAGCGGCTTCACCGGCGCCATGAGCTTCGTCATGGCCGTGGTTATCTCCACCCCCTTCGCCATCGTCCTGGGCCTGGGCTACGGCTGGCTCCTGAACAAGATCAAGGGCGGGGAAATGATGATCGCCACCTACGTGGGCTTCTCCTCCGTGTCCTTCATGTGTATGATGTGGCTCCTGCTGCCCTATCACAAGGCGGACATGGTCTGGGGCCTGGCCGGCAAGGGCCTGCGTACCACCATCTCCCTGGAAGGCTACTATGACAAGGTGCTTTCCAACTTCCTGCAGATCAACATCGGCAAGGTCTCCATCCCCGTCGGCGCGCTGCTGCTGTTCGCGGTGCTGGCCTTCGCCATGTGGGCGTTCCTGCACACCAAAACCGGTACGGCCATGACCGCGGTCGGCTCCAACCCGACCTTCGCCAAGGCCGCCGGTATCAAGGTGGATAAAATCCGGATGCTTTCCGTGGTCATGAGCACCTGGCTCGCCGCCATTGGTATCCTGGTGTATGAACAGGGCTTCGGCTTTATCCAGCTGTATATGGCGCCCTTCTACATGGCCCTGCCGGCCGTCTCCGCCATCCTGATCGGCGGCGCCACGGTCAACAAGGCCACCATCATGAACGTGATCCTGGGCACCTTCCTGTTCCAGGGAATCGTGACCATGACGCCTACCGTCATGAACTCCGTCATTCATACGGACATGAGCGAGGTTATCCGCGTGATTGCCTCCAACGGCATGATCCTGTATGCCCTGACGCGGAAAACGGAGGTGACAAGATGAACAGGAAACCTGAAATCACAGGCAAGAGTGTTCTCACCTTCCTGCGCAACAACACGGTGCCGATCATGTTCATCCTCATCTGCGCCGTCTGTATTCCGATCTCCGGTTTTTCCCCTGCCTACCTGCTGAACGAGATCATCACCCGCCTGGGCCGGAACGCGTTCCTGATCCTGAGCCTGCTGATCCCGATCATGGCCGGTATGGGACTGAACTTCGGTATGACCCTGGGCGCCATGGCCGGCGAACTTGCCCTGATCTTCGTCTCCGACTGGCAGATCTGGGGCATCCCCGGCGTCATCCTTGCCATGATCGTTTCCGTCCCCTTCTCTGTGCTGCTGGGACTGATCTGCGGCAAGATCCTGAACATGGCCAAAGGCCGGGAAATGATCACCAGCTATATCATTTCCTTCTTCATCAACGGTGTGTATCAGCTCATCGTGCTGTACCTGATGGGCTCCCTGATCCCGATTGCCCACGGCAGCATCAAGCTGCCCCGCGGCTACGGCATCCGGAACACCGTCAGCTTGCTGAACATGCGCCAGTGCATCGACAACCTGCTGGCCATCCGCATTGGCGGGGTCAAGATTCCCGCCCTCACCCTGCTGATCATTGCTCTCATGTGCCTGATCATCGTCTGGTTCCGCCGCACCAAGCTGGGCCAGGATATGCGCGCTGTGGGTCAGGATATGCAGGTTGCCCGGGACGCCGGCATCCAGGTGGAGCGGACCCGGATCATTTCCATCATCATCTCCACCGTCCTGGCCGGCTTCGGTATGATCCTGTACCTGCAGAACATCGGTAACCTGTCCACCTATTCAGCTCATTCCCAGGTGGGTATGTTCTGTATCGCGGCCCTGCTGGTCGGCGGCGCCTCCGTGGACCGTGCCTCCATCGGCAACGTGTTCCTGGGCGTCATCCTGTTCCACCTGATGTTCATTGTCGCCCCGCAGGCCGGCGCGAAGATCACCGGCGACTCCATGATCGGTGAATACTTCCGCGTCTTTGTCTCCTACGGCGTCATCACCATGGCCCTGATCATGTATGAAATGAAAAAGCGCCGCCAGAAAGCCAACATCGGCGAACAGCTGGCCCTGGCCCAGAAGGAGGAAGAGCAGCATGAACAATAAGCGCAAATGGATTATCCGCGGCTGCGCCCTCCTGGTTATCCTGGCCATCGCCGCGCTCATGTTCCTCGTCGGCCGCGGCCATACGGTCTATATTGACAACAAGACCCTGGAGTTCAACGGCCAGACCGCCGAAGCGTACCAGCGGGTGGAAGTCTGGGTCGGCGGCGAGCGGCTGAGCAAGCTGGGCAAGCGTGAACGTACCATGTCCACCGTCATCGGCAGCAACTTCGAGATGAAGCTCATCAACACCGTCAACAAGGGTGATGAGCCCACCGAGGAAATCGTGAAGATCTCCCTCCCCTACGGCTGGGACGGCATCGTGGTGAATGTCCCCGGTTATCTTGCCGGTCTTCCTCAGGAAGCCTGGATGACCGAGTTTATTTCCGAACCCGAACCCGTCACCGCAGAGGACGAGGAAATCACCACCGAAGACGAAATCCCCATGGGCGACTTCTGATCCCGGATTCAAAAATGTACCGCACCTGTTCATCAGGTGCGGTTTTCTTTGTCAGTCACTAACTATAACGTTTTGCGAAACAAAACATATCATTCTTTTGCGAAGAACAAATTTTTCGCAAAGCTCCCCTGTAACAACTCAGCACACTCCCCATCACAAGGGAATGTGACAGTGGGACTGACCTGTTCCGTCACAGCCAAAGGCTGTGACCGTAGGTCTGTCCCATCTGTCATATTCCCAACAGGAACTTCAACGCCCTCAGGTGTCATTTCGACCAAGGCCAAAGGCCGCCTTCAATCAAAAAAACAGCTTCCACCGGAAGCTGTTTTCTCCTCAATTCTTCATTCTTCATTTTTCATTCTTCATTCTTATTTGACATCGCTTCGTCATAAAACTCCACAAACTTCCCGAACAGTTCCTCGTCCAGCCGGTTCTGCCACAGTGCCTTCACGTCCACGTTTTCCTTGATTCCCTCGTCCCGTTCCTTAATAAACCGCTCCAGGTTCTTCGGATCCTTATAATCATAATCCAGGCTGTTCACCCAGTTCTGGTAACTCTGAATGATTTCCTGCGATTCCTTTGTGTCCTTGTAGAAGTATTTGTGTCCTTTCCCTTCCAGCCGCATAAAGCTGAACCGTGGATCATCCTTATGGTTCCGGTAATACACGTCATATCCGAATTCCGGAGGAACAATATCATCATCTGAACTGTGTACCACCAGGATCTTCGCGTCGCTCTTGCTGAACCCTTCATCCGCCGTCAGCCAGGCATAACTGCCGAATTTGATCCAGTCATGCAGTTTCAGGAAGGGCAGCGACAGGTAAACTGCCGGACCGGCAATGTGCCTGCCTTCAGAAATGAACAGATCCGTTGAATTGTTGAATCCGGAACAGTCAATCACAGCTTTCATTTCCGGATGATGCACCAGGGCGGCACCCACGCAGTATCCGCCCCAGCTGTGCCCGAACAGGCCGATGGGCAGCTTCGGGAAATTTCCGCTGTTCTCCACAAATTCAATCGCGTGCTCCAGGTCAATCACCCCCTGGGGCAGGCCTTCCACCGCCGCGCCTTCGCTCTCATCGTTTCCGGTCACGTCAAAGCCGAACACATAATATCCGTGCTTCGTGAAATAATCCGCGCAGCCCATATTGTTGTTGTGTCCGGAACCGTATCCGTGGGAAAAGATAATAATCCCTTTAGGTTCCACCCCGGCTGAGCTGTACAGGTAACCGGTCAGCATCTGTCCCTTGTTGGACGGGAAGGTGTATTTTGTCCGCTGGAGTCCTTCAAAAAACTCCACGCGCTGATTGATCGGCTGGATCGTGTCAAACCGGCTTCCGAAGTGTTTGGCATATTGCACTTCGCTCAGGATCGCGCTTCCTGCAAGCACGGCAAACAGCACGCATGCTGCTATCACCAGGATCTTTTTCCTGACCGGCTTTTTCTGTTTCAAAATATCACCTCCCATGGAACAAGGGAACGGTTCTGTCGTCACTTTTCTGAAATGATCACGGGATTTGTCTTTGTTTGCTCTCGAATCTGCTCCCATCATATCATCTTCCGCCGCATCCCGCATTATCTGTACGTAAAAAATGCAAAATTGTTATGTGTTTCGTGAAAAGCGCGGCGGCTCGCAGTTTCTCCCGGCTTTGACTATACGCCGTTAACTTGATATGATGAATAAAAACATTCATCTTCTGTGAGGATCAGGTTATGGAGATCAGGATCAATCACCTTATTGAGGGCGCCCGGCAGGCGGAAGGCCTGGTGGTCATCATTGATGTGTTCCGCGCCTTCTCCCTGGAGTGCTGGCTCTTCGCCATGGGCGCCCGGGAAATCCGCCCCGTCGGCGCTGTTGAGGACGCTCTCGCCTGGCGGACCCGCGATCCGGAAGCGGTCCTCATCGGTGAGCGCCACGGCCGGAAACTGGACGGCTTTGATTTCGGAAACTCCCCTTCCTCCGTGGATCCGGAGATCATCCGGGGAAAACGGATTATTCATACCACCAGCGCCGGCACCCAGGGTGTCACCGGTGCCGTCCATGCCCAGGAAATCCTGACCGGCAGCTTCGTCAACGCGAAAGCCATTGCGGAATATATCCTTCAGAAAAACCCGGATGTCGTCACCCTGGTCTGCATGGGCAAGGAAGGCCTTGCCCCCGCGGAGGAGGATGAGCTCTGCGCCCTCTACCTGCAAAGTCTCCTTCTCGGCTCTCCCATGCCGGATATCGACGATCGCCTTCAGGCGCTCCGCACCGGCGGCGGGAAACATTTCTTCAACCCGGATAATCAGGAGGTTTTCCCGGAAAAGGACTTCTGGATGTGCGTCGACCGCGACCGATTCGACTTCGTCATCCGCGTCGAGAACCAGGACGGCAGCTTATCTTCCGTCAGGTTGCGTTGAAAAAGTTAATTATACTCAATACAGCGTGTGTGACATTTCCTTGTATAATCCGAACAGTTCCAGGCAGGCGTCCCGGTCCACACAGACCAGGTAATCCGCCAGCTGTTCCCTGCCGTTCAGCAGATTGTCAAACGCCTCATCCCGGAAACCGATCAGGGCGTTATCCTCAATGGTGCAGCCATAGTAAACCCGGTCGATATTCGCCCACATGCAGGCAAAAAGGCACATGGGACAGGGTTCGCCGGTGGTGTACAGTTCACAGCCTGTCAGGTCATAGGTCTCCAGGTTTGCGCAGGCGTCCCTGATCGCTGAAACTTCTCCGTGGCATGTGGGATCATTGTCTGCCAGCACCTGGTTATGCCCCTGGCCGATGATTTTCCCGTCCTTCACCACAACGGCTCCGAACGGTCCGCCATGCTGGTGGGTGATCCCCTCGTAAGCCTCTTCAATCGCTGACTGCATATAGGGATTATCCGCGGTGATCCCGGTCTCTTCCCTGTCCGCGAACTCTTCCAGCCAGTGGAAGGTGCCGGTCTTCTTCACATCGTCCCCGTAGATCGTCCTGAAATCATCCTTCATGGAGATCACATGATAGCCCGCGGCTTCCCATTTTTCCCGGAGGCCCTGGGCTTTTTCCGTATTGCCGTAATCCCGTTCCTCGTCGTCCGCAATCAGCATAAACGCCGCGCTTTTGTAGCGGTTGTCGCAGATCGTAAAGTTATGCATGCTGGTATCTCCGCCGGAGTTGCCGAAGGAGAGCACCGGCTGCCGGCCGATCTCCTGGGCAATCTGGAGCACCTTGTTTGTCTTCAGGTTCTTAATCAGCAGCTTATCCGTCCGGATCAGCGTATCCGCCCCGGTATACGCGTAATCCAGTCCGTCCGCGTCCCCCTGGTTTGTTGCTTCCAGCGCCACGTCCATGCCGATAATCTGCTCATAGGGAATATCCACCATTCCCTCGATAAAGGTCCGGCAGATGAACCGGTCGCTGCCGCTGCAGACATATACCTTGAAGTCATTTTCCTCCAGGTAGTCCACAACTTCAATCATCGGCAGATAGAAGGATCCGGCATAGGTCATGCCTTCAAAGCCGTCCACGTCGCGGGCCAGCTGCTGCGTCACAAACTCGGCGAATTCCGCCAGCGTCATGCCCGCGTAGGCCTTTGCCGCGTGCTCGGCATGCAGCAGGTCCATATGATCCGGGAAGGACTTGTCCAGGGCGTGATCCCGCAGGATCCGTCCGAACTCCAGCATCTCCTCGTCCGGTTCATAGGTCGGATCGGCAAAGATACGCCGCGCCAGCAGGTAGTATTCCAGGTAGGTCGGATACAGTTCGCCGCAGAGCGTTCCGTCCATGTCAAACGTGGCGATCCGGTCTACCGGCGGAATATAGTCCGGAGAGTCCTCGTCCGTCACGTCTTCCACGTACTCGATCAGCGCGTTCAGCGCCGGTGCGTCCGGATTCCACTCTTCAAAAATCCCGGTAAAGGATTCCGCCGTTGCCGCTCCGGCAAACAGAACGCACGCCATCACCAGCGACATCAGCACAGCAGCAAATCTTTTCATCTTCCTTTTCCTCCCCTTCTTCACCGGATTTCCCGTGTTTATTTTCCCCTGTATTCCATGCAGAGCATCGTCAGGTCGTCGAACTGCTCCGCGTCCTTCACGAAGCCGTCCACCGCCTGCCGCACGCTCTTCAGCGCCTCCTCCGGCGTACCGTCCTTCGCCCGGTTCAGTGCGGCCAGCATCCGCTCCGTCCCGAACATATTCTTCTCTCCGTCCGTTGCTTCCGGCACGCCGTCCGTGTACACAAACAGCTTGTCGCCCGGATTCAGCTGGATTTCGTATTCCTTGTAGTTCATCCCGGCCATTCCTCCGATCACAAACCCGTGCTTGTCCTTGAAAACCCGGAAATCTTCCCCGGCGCGCATCAGCACCGGATACTCATGTCCCGCGTTGGCCGCTGTCATCTTTCCCGTGGAAATCTCCAGGATTCCGATCCACACCGTGATGAACATTTCCATTTTGTTGTTGGAGCAGATGGCTTCGTTCATCTTCATCAGGATCTCCCCTGCGGAGCGGCCCAGCATGGCGCAGCTCTGCAGGATGACCTTTGAAATCATCATGAACAGGGCCGCCGGAATACCCTTGCCGCTCACGTCCGCCATCACCAGGCACAGGTGATCCTCGTCGATCAGGAAGAAGTCATAGAAGTCTCCGCCCACTTCCTTGGCCGGATCCATCGTGGCGTACAGGTCAAATTCCTTCCGGTCCGGGAACGGCGGGAAATTGTGCGGCATCATGGAGTACTGAATCTTGGACGCCATAAGCAGTTCCGTGCCGATACGCTCTTTCTCCGCGGTAATCCGGGTCATCTCCGCCTCGTGCTCCGTCAGGCTCTTCTCCATGTCCGCCATGACCTTGCCCAGATTCTCCAGCTCGTCTCCCGTGTGGATATCCAGGCGGGAAAAATGATCCGTACTGGCCGCGCCTTCCCGCTTGTCCTGCACATAGGATGCCGCGGCCTCAGCGATCGTATCAATGGGTTTGACCACGTGCTGTTTCATCCGCCGGGTTGTCAGCCAGGCAATCAGCAGCGTTGCCGCCAGCAGCGTCACGCCGATCTGCAGCGCGTACTGTCCCAGCTTTGTAATCACGCTGTTTACGGACACGTCCACCATCAGGAAACAGGCGGTTTCCCCGTTCTCATCCCGGATGGGATATCCCGCCGTGCACATCAGGCCGTATTTGGCTGTACTGTCAATGTCATAGAGCATTCCTTCGCCGTTCCAGTTCAGGAATTTATCGATTGCGTTTTTCTTCACCGGTTCCCATTCGCCGGGATTCATATAATCGGTCGGATGGGAGTCCGCAATATAAACCAGCGCGGAGGTGTCCCGGTCAAACATGGCCAGGTAGACATAGTCCACGTCGATCACACAATTCCGCAGCATATGGACCAGCGTATCCCGCGGCCCGCCCTTCCGGCTCACCGATTCCAGGCCGGAGAAGTATGCCTTGTATTCTTCCGTCCCGGTTTTTGCCCGTTCCTCCGGGGTCAGGCTCCGGTAAACATCCATAATCTCTTTGGCAAAGCCGACAGAGTCCGCGCCTCTTTCCGCGGAGACAGACGCTTTCGCGGCAGTTTCCGACGCCCTGCTGATAGACCGCTGCACCAGCGTATTGCCGAATATGCCAAGGCCCAGGAGCAGGGCGATGGCGCCCAGGAGCAGACAGCTCCGCAGGGAGCCGCGTACAGCCTTCCCTGCCAGCGAATTCCGCCGTTTCTCTATTGTGTTCATTTTTCTCTTGTCTTTACCGTCCATCCGTCTTCTCCCGCCGTCAGCCGGTGTTGTATGATTCACGCACAGACTCAAATGTCTCTCCGGACAAATGTGTTTTTCTCATTTGCCGTGCTGTGTTTCTGTTTTATACTGTGGTTACATGCATTATATCACACGGTTACCTGCAGTTCAACAAAATGTGCCCTTTCCGGCAAACAAAAAACGCGCCCGTCAGGCGCGTTTTCAGCTTCAATACGTGATCATAAATATCCTTAATTGTCCGTAATCCGGATCATCCGGTAGCCGATGCCCACATGGGTCTGGATCAGCATCGAGGCGTCCGGGGACGCTTCCAGTTTTTTCCTCAGCGTCGCCATGAAGACGCGCAGCGATGCCCCGTTGGTCTCCCACGAGGCGCCCCAGACCTCCTGGGTAATGTATTTATGCGTCAGCACCTTTCCGCAGTTCCGGGCCAGCAGGCACAGCAGCTTGTACTCAATCGGCGTCAGGTGCAGTTCCTCGTCCGAAAGATAGGCGCATCCGGCGGCATAGTCAATCTTCAGGCTGCCGTTGATGAAAACGGGGCTTTCCGGGCTGTCCGTCTTTGCCTGGTTCAGCCGCCGCAGCGTCACCCGCAGCCGGGCCAGCAGCTCGTCCACGGAAAAGGGTTTGGTCAGGTAGTCGTCCGCTCCCGCGTCCAGGGCCTCAATCTTGTCCGCGTCGTCGCTCCGGGCGCTGATAACAATAATGGGCATGTTGGACCAGGATCGGATTTTCCGGATGACCTCCACCCCGTCCATGTCCGGCAGCCCCAGGTCCAGCAGCATGATGTCCGGATTGTGGGAGGTTGCCTCCATAATGGCGGTTCCCGCGTTTCCGGCGGTAATATGCCGGTACTCATGGGTCTCCAGCGTCACGGAGATCAGGTTGCGGATCGGCGCGTCGTCCTCCACGATCAGGATCAGCGGTTTATTATTCATTCAGGCTCACCTCGTCCCTGGGCAGCGCAAATTCAAACACGGCCCCCTGCGGCTCATGATCCGTCACGGAGATGGTGCCGTTATGGGCTTTGATGATGGACTCGCACAGTGCCAGTCCGATTCCCAGCCCTCTCCGGCTGTCTCCCGTCGGGTTTCCGCTTGAGTAGAACAGATCAAAAATATGCTTCTTCTGGTCATCCGGAATTCCCGGCCCGTCGTCCGCGATCCGCACAACAACCTGGTCGTCCTTCGCCAGTGTATCGATCCAGATGTTGGACCCCTCCGGCGCGTATTTCACGGCGTTGTCCAGCAGGTTCACCACCACCTGCACCAGCAGCCGCGCGTCCGCCTTCACAAACAGCAGCTCCTCCGGCCGGTTCCGGTGAACGGTGTAGGGCTGCAGCTGCCTGCTCAGGTGCGTCACCGCCTCGCTGATCATATCATCCATCAGCTCGGTTGTCATCTTCAGGTTCAGCTTGCCTTCCTTCATCCGGCTGGCGGACAGCAGGTTCTCCACCATGCCGGTCAGCCACTGGGCGTCCCGGTAGATGTCGGAATACAGCTGGCCCCGGGTCTTCGCGTCCAGCGTGTCCCCGCAGCTCATCAGGCTGTCCGCGTTCCCCATGATGGAGGTCAGCGGCGTGCGCAGGTCATGGGACACCGCCCGCAGCAGGTTGGCCCGCAGGCGTTCGTTCTCCGCCAGCACCATGGTTTCCTCTTTTTCCCGGGCGTTCCGGGCATTTTCCAGTGCCAGGGAGCACTCACCCACCACCGATGCCAGCACGCTCTGTTCGGACGCGTCCAGCGGCGAATCGTGCACCGCCACGCCCACCACGCCGTAGGCATGTTCCAGCACCCGCATGCTGTAATACAGGTAATCGGTTTTCGGATAGACCTCCGTGGTCGCCCCCGCCCGCTTATGGTGAGCAAAGGCCCATTCCACCGCCTGCTTTTCCTCGTTCGTGCGGTACGGCACCGTGTCCCCCGCGGCGGGATAGAAGATGGGATCCCCCAGCTCGTCGTTCTCCGCCGGATAGATGATCAGGCTCCGGTTCAGCAGCTTGGTCAGCTGCCCCGCCAGCACGGAAAGGATCTCCTCCATGGATTTCGCCTTGGCCAGCTGCCGGTCTGTTTCCAACACAACGCTCATCCGCTGGGCGGCTTTGGCGGACTGTCCCGCGTTCTGCTTCAGCCGGATAGCCAGCGTGCTGATCGTGAACGCCGCCGCCAGCATGATCAGGAAGGTGACCGGATAACCGGTTCCGTAGGCATAGAAAGTGAATTTGGGCGTGGTGAACAGCAGGTCAAACAGCAATACGCTGATCACCGCCCACACCATGCTGTAGGCCCGGTGCGTGGTGGAAATGGAAACCACCAGCAGGCCCAGCAGGTAGACCATGATGATGTTCGCGTCCGTAAATCCCAGGTGGGAAAACAGGAATCCGATGGCCGTACTGACCAGCATGGAGGACAGGAAAATCGCGCCGTCCGTCAGCAGGTGCTTCCGGTTCCGCTCCTGATGCCTGCGGGCCATATACACCTTTGTGCCGTAGTCCGGAATAATGAAATAGTCCAGGTCCGGCGCGTAGTTCATCAGCCGGTCCGTCAGGCTTTTCTTCCGCCGCAGCAGTCCGCCCACCGTGTTGGTCTGGCCGATCACGATGCTGGAAATATCGGATACCCGGGCAAACTCCGCAATCTGGTACGGCACGTCGTCTCCCGTCACCGTTTCCAGTGTCGCCCCCAGCTTTTCCGCCAGGTTCATGTTGCTGCGAAGCCGTTTCCTGTCTTCATCCGACATCAGCGCGTAAGCAGGTGTTTCCACAAACAGGGCGATCAGCGTCCCGTGGAAGGCCGCCGTAATCTTGGAGGCCGCGTGTATGACTTTTACATTGGAGATGGAGGAAGAGAGACATACCAGAATGCGTGCGTTTTGATCTCCCGTTTTCTGAAGGCTCATCTGTCTTGTTTCTCCTGCTCTGTTTCGTCGTCATCCTCGGCCACATGCTCGTCGATCTTCCGGTCAATCCAGCCCATCAGCCGATAACCTATTATAACAGACGCGGCAAGTGCCGCGAGCAAGATCCAGTCCGCCATCGTCCATTCCTCCTTTTTGTGAAGGAAATCCGGTTAAATCCTGAAGCACTTCTGAATGTCTTTCCATTTGCCCAGCACCAGAATGGTCTGGTCCGCCAGGAGTACCGTGTCGCCGGTAACCACCATGCTCGGCTGGTCTTTCCCCCGCACGGCGAGGATGTTCAGGTTGTATTTCCGGCGGATGTCCAGCGCCCCCACGTTCTTCCCGTGCCACTCTTCGGGTACGGAAAGGTCATAGATGGCGTATTCGCTGTCCAGCGCGATATAGTCCAGCACATGCTCCGTCGTGTGGCGGATCGCGGTCCAGGCCGCCAGCTGGCCTTCCGGATAAACCACGTCGTCCGCGCCGTTGCGCAGCAGGAACTTCTTGTGTACTTCCCGGGAGGCCCGGGATACCACTTTCCGCGCGCCCAGTTCCTTCAGCAGGCTCGTGGTCTCCAGGGAGCTCTGGAAGTCCTCCCCGATGGTCACAATGCATACGTCGAAATTGTCCACGCCCAGTGAGCGCAGGAAGGTTTCGTTGGTCGCGTCCCCGATCTGCGCGTCCGTCACCAGCGGCAGGATCTCGTTGACCCGCTCCTCGCTTTTATCCACCGCCAGCACCTGGTGGTGCAGCTCGTTCAGTTTCTCCGCGACCCCGCGGCCAAACCGGCCCAGGCCGATCAGCAATACAGATTTCATTTCTTAACTCCTTTTTTATCCGACTGTCACTTTTTCCATCGGCAGCGTGCTTACGGAAGTCCGGCGCACGGAATGCGCCGCGTAAATCAGCGTCAGTCCGCCGACCCGCCCCATGAACATCAGCACCACCAGGATGATCCTGGACAGATCGCCGATCCGGGTGGTAATCCCCAGGCTCAGGCCCACTGTTCCCAGCGCGGACGCTGTTTCAAACAGGCAGCTGCGCAGCGGCAGGGTCTCCACCTTGCTGATGATCAGCCCGCCCGCAAAGAACAGCGCAAAATACATAATCATCAGGGCTACCGCGTTCCGCACTGTTTCGTCGCCCACGCGCCGCCCGAAACAGGTCACCTGCTCCCGCCTGTGGAAGATCGACAGGGCGGTCAGCAGCAGGATGGCTCCCGTGGTGGTTTTCATACCGCCGGCGGTGGATCCGGGGGATCCGCCGATCAGCATCCACAGGATCATCAGCGCCTGGCTGTCGCCGCTCACGCCGTTCAGCTCCATCGTGTTGAACCCGGCGGTCCGCAGCGTTACCGACTGGAACAGGGACGGCAGGATCCGCTTGTCCATCGGCAGCTGTTCCATTTCCGTCAGCAGGAACCAGACAAAGGGAATCAGGATCATCACGCCGGACGCGGCCAGGGCAATCTTGCTCTGCAGCCGGTACTGCTTCAGGCGGAAGCGGTGCTCCTTCACGTCGTTCCACACCAGGAAGCCGATTCCGCCGATGGTGATCAGCAGCACAAGCACTACGTTCACGATCACGTTCTGCGCGTAGCTCGTCAGGGAGGAAAACTCCCCGTGGACGCCCATCAGGTCAAACCCCGCGTTGCAGAATGCCGAAACACAGTGGAACACGGAATACCAGATTCCTGTTCCCCATCCGAATTCCGGAATAAATACCGTCATCAGCAGCAGCGACCCGATCAGCTCAATCGCCAGCGTCGTCTGGACAATAAACCGGGTCAGCCGGACAATTCCGCCCACCTGCGGTGCGGAAATCGCCTCCTGCATCACGCTTCGCTGCATCAGGCCGATTCTGCGGCCGGAAAGGTATGAAAGCGTCAGGGCCGCTGTCACCACGCCCATGCCGCCGATCTGTATCAGAAAAAGAATCACTGCCTGTCCGAAGGTGGACCAGCAGGTTACTGTATCCCGCACCACCAGACCTGTCACGCATACCGCGGACGTGGCCGTAAACAGGCAGTCGGAAAAATTCACGCCGGCGCCCTTCCTGCTGGATATCGGCAGCATCAGCAGGAGCGTCCCGGCCAGGATCATCAGAACAAACCCCAGCGCGATAATCTGGAAAGTTGTGATCCGGTGTTTACCCCAGATTCTCACGTTAAGCCTCCTTCCATTACCATATTGATGGTAATGGAAAGCCTGTTAGCGTCATGTTAGAATCTTCCCGTGTCTGTTAAGATCATGTTAAGATTCCCCGGCCATGAACAGTGAACAGTCGGTTTATTGCCGTTCGTTCCGGTTTGAAGTAATATAAGGGAAAGCATGGAACAATTCTGCGGAAACAGGAGGGATCCTCATGAAAACAAGAACCGACATCGTCAGTGATTTCTATAATCAGGTAAAGAATGAGGATACCCGCCTCATCCGCAGCCGGCACGGCCAGCTGGAGCATGCCGTCACCATGAACTATATTCACCGGTATGCCGCTCCCGGCGCCAGGGTGCTGGAAGTGGGCGCCGGCACCGGCAGGTACTCCATTGCCCTGGCGAAGGAAGGCATGGAGGTCACCGCCCTGGAGCTGGTGGAAAGCAATCTGGAAGTCCTGCGGCAGAACGGCCGTGGGATTGACCGCCTCACCGCCTGTCAGGGCGACGCCGTCGACCTGTCCCGTTTCGCGGACGAAACCTTTGATGTGACGCTCGTGCTGGGTCCCCTCTATCATCTTTATGACGCGCAGGATGTGCACAGGGCCATTGATGAAGCCATCCGCGTCACGAAGAAGGGCGGCGTGCTTCTCTTCGCCTTCCTTTCCGTATTCGGGATCATGTACTCCAACTATCTCACCGGCAACTGGGCTGCGGGTCAGGAGGAGAACTTTACAGCCGATTACGGCTTCCGCCATTTCAAGGAGCAGCTGTTCACCGGCTACGATATTGTGGAATTCGAAAACCTTTTTGAAGGAAAGCCGGTGCAGTGGATCACCACCACAGGTACCGACGGGATCCTGGAATCGGTGGAGGACCGTCCGGATTTCAAAATCACGGACGAGGATTTCCCGGCTTTTGTGGACTGGTACCTGGCCTTCTCGGAAAAACGGGAGCTGCTGGGCGCTACAAATCATTTGCTGTATATCTGCCGCAGGCTTTGATTTCAGACCGGCCGGTCCGAAGGGATTGGCCGGTTTCATTTTTCCGGGACAAATCCGGCTTCTGATTCGTATATATATGTGAACACTTCTTTGAAGGAGGAATTGAGAAAGATGTTCAGAAACAATCATCACGGCTTTACCATGCGGCTGCTGGCTTTGATGCTGACCGCCGTTCTGATCGCGGGTTCCGCCCTGGCGGAAGACGCTTCTTCCGCTTTGGCCAAAGACCCCTTTGCCCTGCTGGAGGGCATTTACCTGAGCCTGTGCAGCGGCGCCGGCGCCTGGTCCACGGATATACAGATTCATGCGGACGGCACCTTCAAAGGCACTTATCATGACAGTGAAATGGGCGACACGGCGGATAATTATCCGAACGGTTCCATGTACATCAGCGAATTTTCCGGCAAAATGTCCGTTGTGGAGCAGGTCAGTGCAACCATCTGGAAGATCCGGGTGGATGAAGTGAATCAGGAAGGCAAAACCGGAGAAGAAACCATTGAGGACGGCCTTCGCTATGTCACCTGCGATCCCTACGGCGTCACCGCCGGGGACGAAATGATGCTTTATCAGCCGGGAACCTCCCTGGACGGCTTCTCCGACAGCATGAAGTTCTGGGCGCATGTTTTTGACGCTGAACAGCAGGAGCTTACGGAGCTGAAGGACTGGTTCCTCTACAGCAGTAAGGAAGACGCTGGTTTTGTGGGCACCCCTGCCGGTGCCGCCGCCGGCGTTTCCATGATCAACCCCTGGGAGGATCTGCCTTTGGACCAGGTGCAGAAGCTGATCGGCGTTCCCATGAATATCCCGGAAGGCGCTGAAAAAGCCATCTCCCGCTGGTATGAAGGAGAAAAAATGGCGGAACTGCAGTTCTTCCGGACCAACGGCGATTTCTGCTTCCGTGCCAAGCCCGTCGCGCCCCGCGGAGAGCTGATAGATATCTCAGGAATGTACTTCACCTGGCAGTATCAGGAGGACGTCACCGTCGGTGGCTGCACCGGCACCCTCGCCCAGGTTCAGAGCGAAACCGGCGACTGGGTCCAGCGCTGCCTCTGGTACGATAACACCACCGGCGTCAGCTATTCCCTGACCGTCGTAGCTCCCGATGTCGATGGCCTCGACCTCATCGCCCTCGCCGAGCAGATCTTCCTTCCCACCGTAGGCTAATAGAATAAAACACAATGGCTGCCTTTCCGGCAGCCATTTTCTTTTTTCAACCACCAACACGCAAAACAGGAATGTGACTGCTTTCCATCGCCTCCACTACCAAACCAAAACCGTCTTCGTATTTTTCATATTCACCGCAGGTGAATAATTCATATCGTCGAAGACGATAATTCATATTGAGTCGCTTGCGGCTCAATAATTCATATTGCCAAAGGCAATAATTCATTCCCCTGTCCCGCCGCAGCGGTTAATTGTGCATTGTTAATTGTTAATTGTTCATTTGGGCTTTGCCCATTGTCCCCTCTGTCACGTTCCTGCTCTCCGTCGCCTCCACTACCAAACCAAAACCGTCTTCGTATTTTTCACATTCACCGCAGGTGAATAATTCATATCGTCGAAGACGATAATTCATATTGAGTCGCTTGCGGCTCAATAATTCATATTGCCAAAGGCAATAATTCATTTCAGTTTCTTCTCCATCCACAGCAGATCATACCATCTGTCAAACTTCTTCCCCACGCCCTTCATCCAGGCCACCTGCTCATACCCTTCCTTCTCATGGAACCGCACGCTGTCATGGGTCAGGTACTCGTCTTCCTCCTCGCAGTATCCGATGCCCGCCAGCAGGGTCACGATTCCCCGCTCCCGCAGTCTCTCTTCCAGCGCCCGGTACAGCAGTGCGCCCGCGCCGTTCCTGCGACATTCATGATCCACATAGATCGACGTGGTCACGGTCCAGTTGTAGGCGTCCCGCGGGCTGTACCGTCCGGCATACACGTACCCGATAATTCTTCCCGCCTTCTCGCAGACCAGGTAGGGATATTTCGCGCTGATCTTCCGGACCCGTTCCCGGAACTCCTCCGCCGTCGGCGCTGAATACTCAAAGGAAACCGCCGTGTTTTCCACATAATAGGAGTAGATCTCCGCCAGTCTTTCCGCGTCTTCCTCCCGGACGGCGCGGATTGTCATTTCATTTTCCATTTTTACTGCCTCTCACTGATTATTTTTTCAAGCACCGCCACCGCGTTGGCCACCATCTGCGGGCAGCGCTCCTCAAAAAGCTTCTTTTCCCTTGCCTGCTGTTTTCCCTCCGGGGTGGAGATATCGTATCCGAGAATGTCTTTGCACACGCAGGATCCGCAGGCTTCCGCGAAGCCCAGCGTCATCCGGTCTGTCACCTCGTTGGAGTCCTCCCGGCTGTCCTTGTCCGCCAGATCATGCTGCCCGTACAGGGAGCCCAGCACCATCAGAGCGCCGGTGCAGGCGCCGCACACTTCTCCCCGGCGCATCCCTCCGCCGAAACAGGAGCCGAGCTTCAGCGCCTGTTCCTCTGTCAGGCCGCATTCCTCCGCGTAGGAGACCAGCACCGCCTGGGAGCAGTGGAACCCGTCCCGGAAGTATTTCACCGCTTTTTCCTGCCGCGTCATTTCTTTATCTCCGCCTCCCGGCAGGCCTCGTTGTAAATCCGCAGCGCTTCCAGCACCTGCTGCCGCCTGTCTTCACTGATCCGTGAGAAAACCTCCCCGAACTTTGCGTCCATATCGTTTTCAATCTTTTCAAACCTGGCCTGTCCTTTTTCGGTCAGGGTCAGCACCACACTGCGGCGGTCCGTCTTCGACGGTTCCCTGTTCACATATTCCTTCTGAACAAGTTCCTCCACACCCCTGCTGATGCCGCTTTTATCCAGGCCTACCGCTTCCGCCAATTCTTTCACGCAGATGCCCGGTTTCCGGCCGATCTCCACGATCAGGAAGCACTGGGATTCATTGATGCCGCACTGGCAGCAGTCGGACTGATTCAGGGCCGCCAGATGGCATTCCAGCTCCCTGGTATATTCCCGGAAAAGCTTTACCTCTTTCATGCGTTCCCCTCCTTATGGCTGTCATCATATTCATTTTAGTTGCGTTTGTCAACTGTTTATTTTTGCAACTTTTGTTTTTCTTCCTTTCCTTCCGTTTTCTTTTATATGCCGGGATTGAAGCCCCGGCTTCTCCCGTTGTATTGTTGAATAGTCATAAAGGAGGCCGTATAGATGAAAAAGCAGTTCGTCACTCTTGCCCTGCTGATTCTTGCCCTGTTCGCAGTCTGTGTATGCGCCGCCAGTGCAGAAGAGCCGCTCCCCGCAAAGATCAGCGAATTCTTCAGCGACAGCTCCTTCGCGGATGCGGAGATCATCGGCACCGCCCGCTGGAACACCGGCTGGTTCGTCCTCGTGCGGAAAGGCGGCAGCAATATCGTTTACAGCTTCGCCCCTTCGGAAAACGGCTGGAAGAACGACTTCTCCGCTGCCAAGGGCGTACCTCAGGGCGACGTCCGGATGTTCGTCACCGATTCCATTGACGAATATATGGCGCAGCAGTCCTATAAAGGCCCCTTCCTGGTCTTTGAGCAATACAGTGCCGCCGAAAAATCCGTGACGCTGTTCGCCGCCTATCAGCATAATTCCTCCGGCCAGTGGAACCTGATCCGCCTCTTCGGCGGCGGTTTTGACCATATGGTGCTGCAGAAGGGCGTCATCACCTATTACAAGGACGCGGCGCTGGGCGAGGTCGCCGGCACAGCGAAAGGAACCTTCCAGCGGAACCTGCGCTATGTGAACCTTTCTTCCCTGCCTCAGACCTATAAAAAGGCTGCCAGCAGCCTGACCAAGCCTCCGGTACTCCCCGAAGGTTCCGAACTCATCGCGACAGATATCCAGTTTGAAGGCGGAAAGAAGTATTCCGTTTATTCCGCGCCGGATAAAACCTCCCTGCGCAGCAGCAACGGCAAGGCCGCGGTTTCCACCAACGGCTGGATTCAGGTGTTCGGCAAGGAAAACAACTGGATTCTGATCCAGTATTCCATCGACAAGGATCATTACCGTTTCGGCTATATCGACGCGGCCTCCCTGCCGAAAAAGGCTAAGGTGGCGGATCTTGCCTTTGACCGGTATAATGCCGCCGTCAGCGAAAACGTCAGCGTAACGGATGACCCGCTCTTCTCCCGCAGCGAAATTGCGTCTCTTAAAGGCGGTGAAAACGTAATCCTTCTGTCTAAGATGGGTAACTGGGCCTATATCGAAGTTCCCGGCTGTCGCGGTTTTGTTCCCTGGTCTTCCCTTTCCATCTCTTCGGCGGCTGTTGAAGGCTTTAACATCTTTACCGGCAAAGACGGCAGGCAGTACGACATGTTTGAAATCCAAAAATTGTTGTACGACGACGCTCATCACGTATACGCCGTTTCCGGTCAATACGAACGCTTTGTGGAGGATAATGAATGCTATGAGGGCGACCTGACCGGTGAGGTCGTAACCTATAACCTCGCGCCGGATTTCCGCGCGGAGATGCAAAGTCCATCGCAACCCGATCCCGAGGCCTATGCGTCCGTCACGGATCTGTATACCTGGTATATCGACGCTTATCTGGAGGGAAAAACCCCCGAAGGCGGAAACCTGGTCTTCTCCTGTGACCTGACGGATGCGCAGGCGGAAACCACCCCTGTCGACTTCTGGTTCGTCACCTCCTATATCCGCCTCAACGACAAAAACGAAATCGAATATATGAAATCCTGTTATGTTCCCTGAGGCTGAATGTAAAAAGCCTGCTTTCCCTTCCGGAAGCAGGCTTTTTCTTTCCCCAGGCCGTATCAAGCCCCACATGTCCAGCACTTATCAGGCAATGCAGGAATGTGACCGGGGGACAGACATATCCGTCACGGCCGTCAGGCTGTGACCGTAAGTCTGTCCCCCCTGTCACATTTCTGCTTTCCATAACCTCCACGATGTCATCCTGACCAAGGCCGCTTGCGGCGGCGTGGATGGATCTACCCACCCGCTCACGTTCGGGAACCCAACAGGAACACCATCACCTTCATATGTCATTTCGACCGGAGCGCAGCGAAGTGGAGAAATCTCGTTCTCCTCTCCCCCGCCGCAGCGAATTATCAATTCAGAAGAATGACGAAGTCATTCATCCGCCATTATTCATTTTTAAGTTTTCATTCTTCAGTTTTCAGTTGTTCCCCGCCGCAGCGGATAATTCTGAATTCTGAATTCTGAATTCTGAATTTTTCATTTCCCTTTATACATTTCCAGCACCTTCCTGATCCTCCCCGCCGGCTTCAGCAGATCATTCAGTGTTTCGCCCCGGTTGGCCGTATCGATCAGCGCGGCGATATACCGGTCCATGGTCACGGAGAAATACCATTTCCGCTCCTTCAGTTCCGGCTTCTGCCACACCAGGTTCGTGGTAAAGATCCGGTCGAACCATCCGTCTTCATACGCCTTGTCAAACTTGTCCAGCCCGCTGGTGAACAGCCCGAAAGTCGAGAAAATGAACACCCGTTTTGCACCCATCTCCTTCAGCTGCCTGCCCGTGTCCAGCATGCTGCCGCCGGAGGCAATCATATCGTCTATCACAATCACATCCTTGCCTTCCACGGACGTTCCGCAGAAGTCATGCGCCACCACCGGGTTGGAGCCGTTCACAATCCGGGTATAATCCCGTCTCTTGTAGAACATCCCGATGTTCACCCCGAACAGCGAGGCCAGGAACACCACCCTGCCCGTCGCCCCTTCATCCGGCGCGATGAACATCATATGCTCGCTGTCAATCTTCAGATCCTCATATTCCGTCAGGAAGGCCTGGGTAAACTGTAGTGCGGGAGACACGTTCTCCATGCCCATCAGCGGCACAACGTTCTGGATCCGCGGATCGTGCGCGTCAAAGGTGATCAGGCTGTGCACGCCCATGTTTTCCAGTTCCCGCAGCATCACGGCGCAGTCCAGGGATTCCCGGGTGGTTTTCCGGTGCTGCCGTCCCTCGTAAAGGAAGGGCATGATCACGTTGATCCGGTCCGCCTTGCCGCTGCAGGCCGCAATCGCCCGCTTCAGGTCCTGGTAATGGTCGTCCGGGGACATGCGGTTGGTCTCCCCGAACATCTCATAGGTCAGGGAGGTATTGCACACGTCCAGCAGGATATAGATATCCCTGTCCCGCACAGACTCCTTCATGATGCATTTCCCTTCCCCGCTGCTGAAGCGCGGGCATTCCGCGGGAATCAGGAAATGCTCCCCGCCCCGCCATTCCGACAGGATCTGGTCCACCCGGACCCCGATCTTTTCCGCTGAATTGAGAACAACCAGCCCGATCTTTCCGCGCACCGGCACTCATTCCTTTCAGTATGTATACAATCTTTTATATATGATTCTTCTGTATCTTCCTGCTGATATCATATCACTGACAAAGATGTCTGTAAATCACTGTACGTTTTTGGTTCGTCTGTTCTCAGTATTCATTTGATTTCAGTACAAAAAAAGTATCAGCGTCAGGGGGACGGTATGCTATAATTTGTACTATCTGATAAAGGCAAAGGAATGAACAAAATGAAACCGGAACTGGAAAAACTCTGCGCGGATTACATTGTAAACCGGGATACCGTTGGTAAAGCTTTCAGATGGGACAGCAGTGATCTTTATTCCGTATGTGCCAATATGTTTTGCGCCTGCGGTCAGGCAGCGGACGCTGACCGGCTGAAGGAATGCCGTGATATCATCAGAAAGCATACAGGCCTCTTTTCCAAATTCCGGAGCAAAAAGGTCCGCGCCATGCTGGCCAGCATGCTGTCCCTGGGAGAAAAGCCGGAAGATCGGATGGACCTGGCCAATGATTATTTCAGTCTGCTGAAACGGCATTTTAAAGGAACGGAGTATCTGGTGCTGGCAGCGTTCCTGCTTACCGATCTGGCGGATCTGCCCCTGACGGAGGAAACAGCCGTCCGCGGAAAACAGATCTGGCGCCGGATGAATCAGAAGCACCGTATCCTCACAACCAGAACAGACAGCGTCTTTGCGATGCTGATGGCGTTCTCCGGCAAATCAGAAGATGAACTGATTGAGGAAACGGAAGCCTGCTATCAGTCCCTGAGAAAGCATTTCTCCAACGGCGGGGCTGTCCAGACTGCCGCCCAGGTTCTCGCCCTGAATGCCGGCACGCCGGAGGAAAAATCCCGCCGGCTGAACGACCTGTATAACGCCCTGACGGAAGCGGAGATCAAGTATGGTCATGCTGATGAGTTGGCTCCGCTGGCCGCCCTGTCCCTGTCTGACGCTCCCATTCCGGTCCTGGTGGATGAAATCAGGGAAGCGGATGGGTTCCTGAAAGATCAGAAGGGCTACGGTACGAAAGAGGATGAACTGAAAAGGCGCGCCATGCACGCTGTGATGATTGTATCCGATATGTATAAGGACACCGATCAGGTAAACGTCACCCTCATGACCAATACCCTGGATCTGCTGTTCGCCAGGCAGCAGGCCTCCCGTTTCTCCTTTGTCTTCCATGTTGCGGAGGCGCTGCTTAAAGTCGTGACCGCGTCACATGAAGGAAAAGACGGGACAAAAGTCGAAACACAGAGCAATGCCGATGCTGAAAAGCAGCCGGAATAATAACAAAGCAGACAAAGGAAACTACTATGAAAAAGACCAGTCTGAAAAAATACACAGATTTCCTGGTGAAGGAAACCGAAACGCTCCTGAACATCGATTCCCCCACGGGCTATACGGAAAATGCCGCCGCGTGGGTATTGGATGAATTTACGAAACTCGGCTTCGAAGCAAAGCTGACCAACAAGGGCGGCGTCCTTGTTTCCTTTGGCGGCAGCGATAAGGAAAACGGCCTGCTTCTGGAGGCGCATGTTGATACCCTCGGGGGCATGGTCGCGGAAATCAAAGGGAACGGCCGTCTCCGTCTCACCAATCTGGGCGGCATGAACCCTAACAACGCTGAAACAGAGAACGTTCGTGTGGTGACCAAATTCAACGGCGTCTATGAGGGAACCTTTCAGCTCTGCAACGCTTCCATCCATGTGAACGGCGAGTATAACAACATCAAGCGCGGCTGGGATACCTGTGAGGTTGTCCTGGATGAGGATGTGAAGAAAAAAGAAGATACGGAAAAGCTCGGCATCGCTGTCGGCGACATCGTATGCTTTGAGCCCAATGTCCGGATTACAAAATCCGGCTACATAAAGTCCCGCTTTCTCGATGACAAACTGAGCGTCGGTATTCTTCTCGGCCTGGCAAAATACATCCGGGATGAAAAGGTTGTGCCGAAGCGTGCGCTCTATGCCCACATCACCGTCTTTGAAGAAGTCGGCCACGGCGGATCCGGCAACGTTCCGGAAGGCTGCACCGAAGCCGTTTCTGTGGATATGGGCTGCGTCGGCGAAGGCCTGCAGTGCACGGAAAAACAGGTTTCCATCTGTGCCAAGGACAGCGGCGGCCCTTACAGCTATCCGGTTGTCAAAGGGCTCATTGAAGCTGCCAAAGCCAGCGGAGCGGATTATGCGGTGGACATCTATCCCCATTACGGAAGCGACGTGGAAGCGACGCTCGGAGCCGGAAACGATCTCCGTCACGGCCTGATCGGCGCCGGAGTGTACGCTTCCCACGGCTATGAAAGAAGCCACCGGGACGGCGCGGAAAACGTGCTGCGTCTGCTGGTTGCCTACGCATTGTCATAAAATGGACACTGGGGACAGTCCCGGGTGTCCGCTCTGAAGGAGTGTAATGCGATGTTTTACAAAAACCTCAGCAGGCTCCTGATCCTGGTCCTGCTCACCATCATGCTGGCGCCCGCCGCCGGCCTGTCCGAAGGAGTGTCGCAAATGGAGATACCGATCACCGCTATCCAGCCTGTCCGCATCGGCCAGGCGGAAAACGCTGAGGCCGCCACCGGTTGCACTGTCCTGATCGCTGAAAACGGCATGGCCGCCGGCCTGGATGTCCGCGGCGGAGGCCCCGCCTCCCGTGAAAGCCAGCTGCTCAATCCCCTCATGGCCGCCCAGACCATCCATGCGGTGGTGCTTTCCGGCGGCAGCGCCTACGGTCTGGGCACCGCCAACGGCGTCATGCAGTACCTGGAGGAGAAGGGTTTCGGCTACGATACCGGCTTTGCCCTGGTACCGCTGGTAGCGCAGGCGGATATCTATGACCTCTCCGTGGGTGATTCAAAGGTGCGTCCCGACGCCGCCATGGGCTATGAAGCGGCAAAGAACGCCTTTGAGAATCCGAATTACCGGGACGGCAACTACGGAGTCGGTTGCGGTGCCACCGTCGGCAAGATTGCCGGCATGGAGACCTGCATGAAGTCCGGCGTCGGCAGCTATGCCATCCAGATCGGAGAGCTTCAGATAGGCGCCGTTGTGGTCGTCAACGCCCTGGGCGATGTGTTCAACTGGAAGACCGGCGAACAGGTAGCCGGCCTGCTTACGGAAGACAGGCAGTCCCTGCGCAGCACCGCCGAATACATGAAGCAGTCCATCCAGGCCGTGGAGAACAAGTTCACCGGCAACACCACCCTGGCCGTGATCATCACCAACGCGAAGTTCAGCAAAACCCAGCTGTGCAAAATTGCCGGCATGGGACAGGACGGCATGGCCCGCGCCATCCGTCCGGTGCATACTTCTGCCGACGGCGACAGCGTCTTCGCCCTTTCCGTGGGCGACGTGGAGGCGGACCAGGACCTGGTCGGCATCCTGGGCGCAGAAGTCGTCAGCGAGGCCATTCTCCGCGCCGTGCAGAACGCTGAATCCGCCTACGGTTATCCGTCCCTTTCAGACCTCAAATAACCTCAATCCGTCAAAAAAGATCCTGCTTCCTCAGCAGGATCTTTTTTTACCTTAACATTCGCCTTTGGCGAATCATTCATATCGTCGAAGGCGATAATTCATATTGAGTCGCTTGCGGCTCAATAATTCATTCCAGCCCTGCCAGGGCCTTTCGCCCTGTCAGGGCTGGAGTCCCTGGTGCATTTCCGTAATCATCGGCCAGTCGCTGTCGATGCTGTCGCCGTGCACCTGCCACACGATCAGGCCGCCCAGGCCCTTTTCCTTGATGTAATCCAGCTTGGCCTGCAGGGATTCGGCGCTTTCATAGGTGATGAAATCGAGATATTCAGCCGCGTTCGGATCATCGTTCCACAGCCAGGCAGCGCCCTTTTCCGCGTCATAGCCCTTGTGCCATCCGGGAGTGCCTTCCGGAACCGCCGCCTGTTCGATCGTCACGATGTCGTGCCATTCCATGTCTGCAATCGCGTCCCCGGGAGCGCCCACGGTCTCCTCCGCCGCCTCCCGCATCTTCCAGCCATGGCTGTACAGCGGGGAACCGATGGTGATCTTTTCCGCCGGCACGCCCTGCTCCAGCAGGTACTTCACCGCCGTATCCGCGGAAACTTCGCCCAGCAGCGCCGTGTGATGGCCCGTGTTCTCTTCCCAGGAGCCGGCCATGTCATAGGTCATCAGATTGATCTTGTCCACATAGGGATGCAGGGAGGCATAATCCTGCTTGCTCAGGGACCAGCCGACAGAGGCGCCCGCACACACGGTCAGCACCTTGTTCCCGGCGCCGAAGTGCTCGTCCAGCGCTTCCCGCAGTTCCTTCAGCAGCAGCGTGTAGTTGGTCCAGTCATCGCCCACCACCGGGCATCCTTCATCGTTTTCATCCTCAGGTTCCCGTTCCACGCCGGGATACTCCCAGTCGATGTCCAGGCCGGACAGGAAGGGATATTCGTCCAGGATGTCCAGGCAGCTCTTGATGAAGGATCCGCGGCTTTCCGCCGTCAGCGCCATCTCGGAGAAATGGCCGGAGTCGGTCCATCCGCCGATGGAGATCAGGATCTGCTTGTCCGGATACTTTTCCGCGGCTGCCGCGTACTGCGGGAAATGCGCCACGGCGTTGTCCGGGTCCGTATCCGCCCAGGGGTCGGTGGAAACCACGGCGAAGCCGCCGTCCTGGGGAACCACTTCCCAGAAGGCGTGGTTCACGCAGTCAATCCGGTCCCAGGGCAGGTTCGTCACGTCCTGCCGGGCGTCGGAATAGATGTTCCAGTTCGGGAAGTATACCGTCACACCGGGTCCTTTCTTCGCTGTCTCCGCAGCGGCTGCGCCCAGGAAAAGGGCAAGGGTCAGGGAAAGAGTCAGTAACACGCAAATCAGCTTTTTCATTTTGAGCCCTCCAAATGTAATAGTTTTCCCTTGTTGGGCTCATTCTAACACTGAACCATTTGACTGTAATTGACTCGCTTTGTGCTGTTGTTGTCAGTTGTTGTGCTGTTATACCGTTTCCGGTTTCTGCCGCCGGAGATGTAACCGTTTGCGTTTTCCGGTCCCTCTTTTATTTCCGGAATATCCGTACCAGCACGCCGCCCGGGATTCCCTCCACGGTCGCGCCCAGGTCCGCTGTTTCCCAGTCCTTCAGCAGGGGGCTGTCGGTCACAATCCGGGGCGTAAACCCATCCTCCCAGCTGCCCTGGTTTTCAATAAAGATCCGGCAGGCGTTGCCCGCCGCGTCCTGGCCTTCCAGCATATAGCGGGCGGAAAGCCTGGGCTTGCCGTCCTGCCCGATCCGCTGCGTGTCCACGCCGGTGCCCACGGTCTTGCCCCGGAAATACGGCCCCTCCGTGGTCCCCGTGAAGGGAATCATCACAACGGTGGTTTCCTGTCCCCGGACGGAGACGGCCTCGCCGCATTCCACCCGGATTTCCATCAGCAGTTCTTCCATGGTTTTCTCTCCTTTTCCGGCAGTCCTTACGCCTCCGGCGCCTCACCGTTTTCAATCCTGGTGATCATATCGATCCGCCGCTGGTGCCGGCCGCCCTCGAATTCCGCGGTCAGCCAGGCACGGGCGATCATCTTCGCCTTCTCCGTGCCCACCACCAGGGCGCCCATGGTCAGGATATTGCTGTTGTTGTGCCGCTTGCTCATTTCGGCGCTGTATACGTCGCTGCAGGTGCACACGCGGATCCCCTTCACCTTTCCGGCCGCGATGCTGATGCCCATGCCGGTGCCGCACAGCAGGACCCCCCGGTCGCATTCCCCGTCGGCCACGGCTTTGGCCGCCCGGTAGCCGTAGACCGGATAGTCGTCCTGGCTGTTCACGTCATAGGTGCCGAAATCCTTCCATTCCAGCCCCATCTCTTCCAGCAGCTTCTTCAGTTCCTCTTTCAGGGCGATTCCGTGATGGTCGCAGGCCAGCGCAATCATACCGTATGCACCTCCGTTTTGCCGCTCAGTAAATCAGGGATTTTCCGGAGCCGTAATCCACCACTTCCGCCGGAATCCGGTACGTGTTCCCTTCCGGGTCCGTCAGGATGACATCCGCAGGTTTGTTCACGTCCCTGACTTCGACCCGGCAGTTGGTGGAGATAACCCCATTCCTGGGAGTAATCGTCACGGTTCCGTTCTCCGGATCCTCCAGCTGCGCGGTCCATTCCTCCGTCACGGGATACTTTTCGGGATCCAGGGGGAAGCTGACCGCATAGGTGGTTCCGGTGCCGTTCCGGAAGGCCAGGAACAGGCTCACCGCCAGCACCAGCACCGCGATCCCCGCGGCAATGAGCCGGGCCGGCTTCTGCCGCAGAATGAACAGGATCAGCACAGGCACCGCACTGTAGCAGAAAAGCATAGCCAGCAGGTACCGCGGGAAGGTACCGGTCACCGTTTTCAGGTAGTCCGTTCCGATCCAGATCAGCGCCGCCAGCGCAACGGACAGGATCAGGCCGCTGAGAATATCCCCCTTCTTGATATACCAGGCGATGAAAGCGCCCGGCAGCGTCGCCGCCGTCCAGATAAACCAGTAGGGCCAGTAGTACCTGAACAGCCCGAAGCCCAGCCTGTTGAAGGGCACCTGAACCAGGTAAACCAGGGGCTGGGAGATCAGGAAGTAGACAAAGGTTTTCAGCGCGGCTTCCGCCGGCTTTTCGCAGTTGACCACCACGATAATCGCCAGGACGATCCACGCCTCAAAAGTCACGGCAATCTGATGAATGGAATTGTTGTCCGGAACCAGCAGGGCGATCAGGCCGGTGATCACGCCGGAGATCACCGCAAAAATGATCAGCCGTTTCCACGTCATTCTGATTCCGCCGAAAAGTTTGCTCAGCATTTTGAACTCCTTTTCCCTGCAGTGCTGTCTGAAGTGATATGTTTCCCGGATTGTTATAATAATCTTACCAAAGCGCGGGTTTTCCGTCAAACTGAAAAAGGAGGCACGGAATGCTTCCATGTCTCCTTCAGGCGGACTGCCGTTTTATTTCTTGCTGTCGCCCGTCAGGCGGATAATCAGCTCCAGGATCCGCAGGTACAGCCAGAGCACCGTGAAGACCAGGCCGAAGGCGGCGCTCCACTCGTACTCCTTCGGATAGCCTTCCTTCACGCACTCGTCAATGGCGGAGAAGTCGCTGATCAGGAACAGGGAGGCCAGCAGGATGCCGAGCAGATCCAGGCCGATGGCCACTGCCGGATTCTGGAAAATCCCCTGGACGTAGGGACGGGTGAAGGGAATCAGGGAACCCAGGAAGGTGATCACCCCGAACGCAATGGAGCCGATCACCAGGGAGTAAAGCACCGTACGGAATTTACCGCACACCCGGACCTTTCCGGAGGTGTACAGCCAGCTCATGCCAGCGACCACGGCCACGGTCAGCAGCAGCGCTTCCAGGCCCAGGTACTCAAAGCCCTTCAGCACCTTGAACACCAGGAAGGAAATCACGTAGCCCTGAGCGGCAGCGTAGATGCTGCCGGTGACGGGAATGGTCTTCCGGACGAAGATACCCACCATTTCCGCAACAAAACCGATCAGCAGCACCGCGCCCAGGATCGCGGTCTCGTTCAGCGTCAGGGTCACGGTGAACTTTTCGTAAAAGGTCAGGGTCTGCCATGCCGGCGCGTTCGCATAGACTGCGGAAACCAGCAGCTGGGCAATCATTCCCAGCACCGTCAGCGCCAGGAAGATGCAGGTTTTCGCCGCGACGCCCGTGTAGGTGGCGGCGCCGTCCATCGTCCGGCCTTCCGCCTTGCTCAGGCGGCTCAGCACCGGATTGGGGCGGAGCAGGGTCCGGGAGGAAGTTTTATGTTCACGTGCGATGGTGGTCATGGTTCGTTTCTCCTTCTCTTTCATCATTCATTCGTTCAACACCTGTATATACGTTCCGGAAAATGGGCTGGCAGGTCACGGGCATAAATTTGTCCGTTTTCATCTGAACAGATCCGGAGGACGCGGGTCAATGATCCCCCGGAAGAAAAAAACACCCGTACCGCTGATCGGTTGTAAAACAAGGGAAGCAGTCCCTCTCCGGCCCGCGTCCGAAAAAAAGTGAAACAAACCGTACCCCCGTGACGTTTTATATAGTGTAAAGACTAAACAAGGAGGTACACCCAACTTGAAGAAACTGACAAAAACCACCGCGTTACTCGTGCTGGCAACCCTGCTGATGCTCCTGCTCAGCAGCTGCGGCAGCGCACAGGATACAACCACTGTGTCCGCCGACCCCATGATGGCAGATGTTCTCTCCGCTGAGACCGAACCGGAAACCATTCCTTCTGTGGAGACCGATTCTTCCCTGCCTGAACCGGAACTCATCCCCATGACGGACAATGGTTCCTTCGGAGAGGAAACAGGCACCATTCCCGAACCGGAAACCGCGCCCGCGGCGCAGGACACCGGCCGTCAGGACGGCGAGCGCTTCCAGGACTCAATCATGCTGGAGGGCATGCCGGAAGCCGTCTTCTACGAACATGTGAAAAATGACGTCATCGGCATCGAGCTGGATTATGACTATGAAAACTTTGAGCGCCGCAGCGGTTCCGCCAGCGAGTGCTTCATTTCCAAGTATGACAATGCAGACGCTCCCGAAAACTATCTGGAAATCTTCTACACCGAGGAAGACTCTGATTCCGCCGCGGCTTCCATCGCCGAAGGACTGTCCGCCAATTATGCCGCGAACAAGGAAGCCTTTACACTGAAGAACGCCGGTGCCTGCACCCGCATCGATGCTTCCTCCACCCCGGACGGCCAGACGCCCGACCAGCTGCAGACGGTTTATATTATCCCGCTGCAGAAGGGCTGCGCCGTCGCCACCGCGCATTACGCTTTTGAAGCCGCGGAAGGTTTCGGCCACCGCTTTGCGGAAATCATGGATACCCTCACCGTCATGAGCAAGTAAGCCTCCGACCCCATAAAGAAGACAGGCGCCCCGAAAGGGGTGCCTGTTCTTTTGTTGCAGCGTATTAAACGCGGTGCGGAAAGTTGACAGACGGGACGGGGTTAATGTCATGCGAAGTTTGACCTTAACCCCGTCCCTCTGTCAACTTAGGAACTCCATCGCCTCCACGTTGTCATCCTGACCAAGGCCGTTTGCGGCCGCGTGGAAGGATCTCCTCCGAAGATGTAATCTTCAATTCAAAGGAACACCCTTTGTCTGCATTGAGTAACTCTCACATTCGCCTTTGGCGAATAATTCATATCGTCGAAGACGATAATTCATATTGAGTCGCTTGCGGCTCAATAATTCATATTGCCGCAGGCAATAATTCATTTGTCATCGCTCTGCGATGACCCGCCGTCCCTGAACATCGAGAACTTCTCCATCGGATATTTCTCCAGGTTCTCCAGGATCTTCCGGTCGTCCGCCTTGTTCAGCAGCGCCTGCCGGTCCCGCAGCACCTGGGCTTCCGCCTGGTGCTTGGAGGGTCCGCCGATGCAGCCGCCGGGGCAGATCATGCCCTCGATGAAGTCCTCCTCCAGCTTTCCGGCCCTGAGCAGCATCAGGGCTTTTTTGCATTCGTCGCCGCCGGAGCACTGGCGCAGGCGGATGCCTTCCGTATCCTCTCCCATCTCCCGCATGGCCTGCAGCACCGCCGCCGCGACGCCGCCGCTGCCCGCGAACTGTTTGCCGAACAGGGAGGATTCCTGGTACTCCTCTTCCACCGGTTCAATTTTAATCTCCCGGGAATCCAGCATCGCCACAATCTCCCCGTAGGTCAGGGCGTAGTCCGGCCGGTCCGCGATGAACTCGTTCAGCGTCTCGCCCTTCTTGGCGATGCAGGGCCCGATGAACACCGTGACGCAATCCGGATCCAGGCACTTCAGGTACCGGGATACGGCGACCATGGGGCTGACGGTATTGGACTTGTACAGTTCATATTCCTTGGGGAAATGGTGCCGCAGCATGGAGATGAACGCCGGGCAGCAGGAGGTAGTCATCTTCCGCCCTTCCTTCCGGGCCTCGATCCATTCGCGGGCTTCATAGGCCGCGGTCATATCGCCGCCCAGGCCCACCTCCACCATCTCCGCGAAGCCCAGCTTCTTCAGCGCCGCGCGGATGGCCGCCATGGTGATGCCGCTGCCGAACTGACCTTCCGTCGCCGGGGCGCACATGGCGATCACCCGCTTGCCCTCCCGGATCTTCCGGATGATCTGCGTCGCGTAGATTTTGGAACCCACCGCGCCGAAGGGACAGCTGTGAATGCAGTGGCCGCAGTGGATACACTTTTCATCGTCAATATAACAAAGGCCGTTCTCGCCGTAGGAAATGGCGTCCACCGGGCAGGCCTTCTTGCAGGGCCGGGTCATGTGGAGAATGGCGCCGTAGGGGCAGGATTTCGCGCACAGCCCGCAGGATTTGCACTTGGTTGGATCGATCTTCATCCGGGTGTCGCCGGGACTGATCGCCCCGAAGCGGCAGGCGTTCAGACAGGCTTTGCCCAGGCAGAACCGGCAGATGTCCGTCACCAGGTAGTCCTGGATCGGGCAGTCGTCGCAGGCGGCGGGGATCACCGCCACCACGTTCTTTGATTCGGAGTTCACGTCCGGCGCCAGGCCCATGGCCAGCCGGATCCTGCCCCGGATAATCTCCCGTTCCTTATAGATACAGCAACGGTATTCCGGCTTGGGCCCGGGGATGAGCTTCTGCACCAGCTTTTCACAGCTTTCCGCGTTCAGGTCATCCTCCCAGGCCAGGCGGCACACCTCCCGCAGCACCTGGTGTTTCAGTTCCACAATCCCTTTGTCGTTGGTCACCATGGTCCTCTTCCTCCGTGCCTCCAATATTCGCCTCAGGCGAATAATTCATATCGTCGAAGACGATAATTCATATTGAGTCGCTTGCGGCTCAATAATTCATATTGCCGAAGGCAATAATTCATTCAGTGAGTGCCATCGCTGCGCGATGCCACTCACTGCCCGTACTTCCCGACCGCCTCGTCCACCGTCATTTCCCCGGTGCCGACCCGATACGCCGCGTTGCGCACCTGCACGGTCAGCGGGTCTGTGATCCCGATCATTTCCGGGGACAGCACCCGTTCCGCGGGCACCCGGCCGAAGGGCTCGTACACCGAGTCAAAGGACAGGTCCGTTGTCGGCGTCACCAGGCGCTTCACCGAGGCCATCTTGTTCAGTTCCTCCCGGGTGATCAGGAAGCGCATGAACTCGTTGGTCATCTCCAGGTTTTCACAGGTCTTATTGACCGAGAACTCCACCGAGCAGCTGTCCACAAAATAGCCGCCGGGTTCGGACAGCGGAACGGGGGTGAAGGAATAGGTGAACGGCGCTTTGGAGAACGCCTCGGACTGGCTTTCCCTCTTTCCGGTGCCGGACACAGTGTCCCCGGTGCAGATCATCATGGGCACGTCGCCCTCAAAGAAGCGGAGAATCACCTGAGTATAGTTATCGCTGATCTTTCCGCATTCCTCCAGGTTGATATACCCTTTGTCGATCAGCTCCTTCATCCGTTCCAGGCCTCCGCGCATGCATTCGCCCGCGGCGGGGTCCATCGCGTTCGCCGCCTGCAGCATTTCCGGATCCCCGGCCAGGGCGGCCACCACCTCCGGATACACCAGTGTGTTCATCAGGCAGCTGGAGGAATCCGCGCTGTAGCCCATCATCGGGCTCATATATCCCTTGGCGAGGAAGGCGTCGCAGACCTGAAACAGCTCCTCCCGGGTGGAGGGGATCTTCAGTCCTTCCTTTTCAAACAGGTCCTGGTTCACCAGCATGCCGTAGTTCCGGGCGAAGACCGGCACCCGCAGCAGTTTCCCGTCCGCGTCGTAGCTCAGCAGGCTCGGCCGGATGCAGCCCAGGTCCAGCTCCAGCGCGGGATCGGAAAGATCCTCCATGTGGTCCACAACCGTCTGGTACTTCTCATTCCCCATCATCCAGGGATAGGAGAAGAAGATATTGGGGGCGCTGCTGCTCTCCAGGATCGTTCCCAGGAGGTTGTTGTAGTCATCCGGCTTCAGGTAGCTCAGTTCCACGTCTGGATAGAACGCGTTGAAGCTGTCAAACTCCGCCTCCAGCGCCTCAAAGTTGGAATAGCTGCCGACCACCGTGATCTCGCAGCTGGTATCGGTATCCAGCTTCGGCTGAAAGCTTCCGGCGTCCGCCCGTGCCCCGGGAAGGAAGGCCGCCGGCGCAAGGATGAGCGCCAGGGCCAGGAAGGCGCAAAGCATTTTTCTCATTTTCTCTTTTCCTCCTTGATTCTGCGAATTTCCCTGATCACCAGTTTCAGGTCGATTGGTTTGGCGATATGTCCGTTCATGCCCGCCTTCATGCATTCCGCCACGTTTTCGGAGAAGGCGTCGGCTGTCATGGCAATGATGGGAATCGAGGCGGCCCATTTGTTTTCCAGCTTCCGGATGTGCCGCGTCGCGTCCAGGCCGTTCATTTCCGGCATCTGGATATCCATAAAGATGAGGTCGTAGGTTCCTTCCGCGGCCTGCGCCATTTTCTCCGCGCAGATCCGTCCGTTTTCCGCCCGTTCGGACGTGATGCCGTACATCTCCAGCATGGCGGAGATGATCTCCCAGTTGATGTCGTTGTCTTCGGCGATCAGGATATGCATGCCGGCCAGGTCAGAGCAGTCGTCCTCCGGCTCCAGCGCCGTCCCTTCCGTTCCGAGCAGCTCGTTGATCCGCTCATACAGCCCGGACCGGAACAGCGGTTTGCTGATGAACCCGTTCACCCCGGCCTCCTTCGCCGCCTCCTCCGCGTCGGACCAGTCATAGGCGGAGGTCAGCAGGATCGGGACGGGCGCGTCGATTTCCGCCCGTATGCGCCGTACGGTCTCGATGCCGTCCATCTCCGGCATCTTCCAGTCCAGGATCACCGCGCTGTAATCCCGTCCTTCCGCGTGCCTGAGGCGGATCATCTCCAGCGCCTGTGCGCCGCTTCCCGCCGTTTCCGTGTGAACGCCCAGGGATTCCAGCGTATCCGCCGCGGTTTCCAGCTGGTCCGGATCGTCGTCCGCAACCAGGATATCCACGTTCTCGAAGCGCATTTCCTCCAGTTGCTTTTTAGCCGCGGGAAGATCCAGGATTACGGTGAAGGTGGTGCCTTTCCCTTCTTCGCTCTGGCAGTCGATGGTGCCCTCCATCAGTTCCACCATCTGCCGGGTGATGGCCAAACCCAGGCCCGTGCCCTGGATGCTGTTGACCCGGCTGTCCGTCTGGCGGGAGAAGGGCTGGTACATCTTCTCCAGGAATTCCGGCGTCATGCCGATGCCCGTGTCCGCCACGCAGTAGGTCAGCTTCACGCAACCGGCCTTTTCGCTCTTTTCCTCCCGCAGGTCCACGGAGATGCGGCCGCCCGGCATGGTGTACTTGATAGCGTTTGAAAGAATGTTGATATAAATCTGGTTCAGCCGCAGCTGATCCGCGTACAGGTATTCATGCTCAATTTGGTTGGTGCGGAAGCTGAATTCGATGTTCTTCTCCTTGATCATGGGCCGGGACAGGTTCATCAGGTTCTGCACGGTCTCCACCAGGGAGAAGGTCAGCGGATTCAGGGTGATCTTTCCGCTCTCCACCTTGGAAATATCCAGGATGTCGTTGATCAGCGTCAGCAGGTGATTCCCGGCCAGGCTGATCTTCCGCAGGTTTTCCGACACCGCTTCCCTGTCTCCCGGGTTCTTTTCGGTAATCGCGGTCAGGCCGATGATCGCGTTCATCGGCGTGCGGATATCGTGGGACATGGTAGAAAGGAAATCGGTCTTGGCCTTGTTGGCGGCTTCCGCCTCCCGGGCCATGGCCCGCAGCTTTTTGTTGAAGGAATGCATGTACAGGTAGTCCAGCACCAGCAGGAGCAGCAGTCCGAAGGTGATTACCCCGATCAGGAGCCAGTCCTCCGTCACCGTGTTCAGGTCGGTGTCCGGGGCGGAGCTCAGCAGCACCCAACCCTTGGTGGAGGTGATGGGCGTATAGGCCACCACGCATTCCCTGCCTTTGGAGTCCAGCATGGTGAAGGAGCCGGTTCCGGACAGGATATCCGCAAACAGCTGCTGCTGGGCCGGGACGCCCGTCTGGTTGTAGGATTTGTAGAATTCAAAGAAGCTGGCGTTCTTGAAGGAGCGCCCCTTGATGACATAGTTGCTTTCCGTGTCGATGATGGAAAAGTCCTCGTCCTCATACTCCTCCTGCGGGAACACCCACTTCGCCTTCAGGTCGGAGGTAGGAACGATGCGCAGCAGGTAGGCCTGCCGCTTCTCCCCGCTTTCCGCGTTCCGCACGGTGATCCGGTTGCAGAAGGCCAGAGACTGTTCCCCGTTCAGGGGGTTGGTATAAGTCCGGCTGACGTTGATCGCCGTGCCCAGGTCCGCAATCCAGCTCCCGTCCCCCAGCAGTTCCAGCCGTTTGTAGGAAACGGCGTAATCGTCCGCGGTGTTCAGCTTCGGCCGGGTGGAAAGGCCGTCCAGGGTTTCGGTGTCGATCAGGTGGGCAGAGATGGTGGGATTGGCATGGGTGGCACGGACATATTCCGCCGCCTCTTCCAGGGTCATCTCCCGGCTGTTGATATACTGGGCCCAGTTGTCGCAGATTCCCTGCTCCCCTTCCAGGTAGTTGCCCGTCACCCGTTCCATGGCGATGATCGAGTTGACAAAGTGTTCCACCTGGTAGCGGAAGTTTTCCCTTTTCTGGTAATTGGAATACAGCACAATGAAGACCAGCATGGCAATCATCAGGGCGATATTCGCCATGACAATCCATGACCTTTTGAGTCGGTTCATATCAAACAGTTCCTCCTGACAGGGATATCAGAACAAACGATTCTCTTCGGTTTGGAATAAACTCAATACGCTTTTCCCGCGGCCGTTCTCTACCGGTTTGCTGTTTTTAACGTCCTTGTAAAGCCTTTTCTCCGTTTCGAAATGCCGGAGATCCTTTTCTTCATTATATGTTCCAAGTCGTACAATGTCAAACGTACATATCATTGCTGAAGCGATGACGCTTTCTCACGTTCGGGATCCCAGCAGGAACTCCAAATTCTGAACCAAGTATCACCTGAGGGTGTCATTCCGACCGGAGCGAAGGGGAGTGGAGGAATCCCTTACTATGTCCGAAGGACAAATCATTCTGCACTTGTCGCCCTGCTATGTATTAATCAGGATCTCCCCCGCCGCAGCGGATAAATCCAAAAGAAAAAGCTCCCTCAGGAGCTTTTTCATCCGCCAATTGTTCATTGTGCATTGTGCATTGTGCATTGTGCATTACTTCCTGATCCACCCCGTCGCGCCCCGCAGGCCGACGATCAGCCATTCCCCTTCGTCCTTCAGGATCGGCAGGGTGGTGTCGGCGTCCAGCAGGCCAACCTTCGGCGCGGTCACGTCGTTCCAGGCATAGACCGGGGTTGCTCCGGTGGTCCGGTACCAGGCCGGGTCGATCATCAGATACTCGGCGTTCACATAGCCGGCAATACCCGCGTCCTCGCTGTCGGAACGCATGATTTCCGCCCAGCCGTCCATCTGCTTCGTCACGATGATAAAATCGTTATTCGTCAGCTCGTCGATGATGCCCGCGTCGCTCCGGGGAGCTTCCCGCAGGGTCAGTTTTTCGCACAGGATCGCAGCCTGCAGGCCGATCTGTCCTTCACCGTGGGGCGGGATAATCTCCGCCTGGGCGGCAGCTGCAATCAGAAGCATGGCCAGGGCCAGTGCAAACATAATCATTTTCTTCATACGCATATCAGTACCTCTTTCTGAACCGGCGGTCTGGCAGCGGGCTGCCGTGTTTCCGACCCGCCGCCCGCTGCGAACCGGTTCATCTATATATACGTATCAGAAAGCCGATTTGTTCCTTTTTCCGTGTCTCAGCCCAGCGGCCGGGTCTCGATCACTTCATAGTACATGGGGGTATAGCCTTCCGGAGCGGTCTTCAGCAGCTCCGCCAGGATCTCCTCGTCGTCCACCTTTTTCAGCACCATCTTCGCACCGTTGGTGGCGGTCATCAGCTGCGCGTCCGCGGCGGGCAGGGCGCCGTACATGGCCATCAGCTCGGAGCCGTTCTCGATGTTCGCCGTGGTCTGGTTCGGGTTGATGCCCAGCTGGACGTAGTACACGTCCCCGATCTTCTGCATTCCGTAGACAAAGTAGGCGATGTTCGGCGTGCCGTCCGGGTTCACGGAGGCCACGGCGTAGAAGCCGGTGTAGGAGTTGATAGCGTTCATCAGCTCATCGCCGGTCAGCGCGCCGTAGTAATTGGCGACGGAAGCGGTGGTCACGGCGTCCGTGGTTTCCGCCGCGGCGCAGGCAACGACCAGCAGAAGCACGCAGGCCAGCAAAACAGATATGATTTTTTTCATGGGGATTCCTCCTTTATTATTTGTATGTATTTTACTGTACTTTTACTGTCTTTGTCAATCTTTTCAATGCGTTCAGCTGTTCTGTCCTCGTTGACCTCCCGATAGAAATCCGGTATAATGTCCCCGACCGGAACGGAAAAAAATGGAAAACGCAGTCCCGACTGCCAGCTTCTTTTTTTCTGCGTAACAATATATGCGGGCCGGGAAAAAGCACCCCGCTGCGGCCCGCGGGACACAAAGGAGGAAAATGACGATGAAAAAACTGCTTGCGCTGCTGCTGGTTCTCTGCCTCACCCTCGCTGCTGCATCCGTTTTCGCGGAAGAGGTTTATGAGGAAGACGAAGAGTTCGGATATTATCCGGATGAGTATCCGGAATCCCTGGTTTATGTCAACACCTGGGTCGCCGAAGACGGCGACTGGCGCATCGAAGTATTCGCCGAGGACGGCGGTCTCAAGCCCATGATCGTCCACCGGCTGGGAGACAATAAAGAGGATGTCTGGGAATATGCCATGGCCCTCAATCCCGAAAAGACCGCGCTGACCGCGGTGCCCTTCGGCCTGCATTACCGCCAGGACACTGTTTCCGGCGACTGGGACGAAACCTACTATGAGGATGGGGACGCGGTGCTGACCATCACCGAGGAAGGGACCCTGCTCTGGGAGGACCTGAAGGAAGACGCCGGCAAAGGCCTGGAGTTTGAGCCCATCGGCAACTTCTACGGCGGCCGCTGGATGAAGGACGATATCGAAGTCATCTTCTATGACTGGTATGAAGGCCAGTATGATATCCGCTGCTATCAGTACGATGAGAACGGCAATATCCTGGCCGACGCCATCCTGAAGGGCGACTACGATCCCGAAACGGACACCGTCACCGCGGAAGGCTACTTCGATCCGGACGAACCCTTCACCGTCACCTTCTCCTATGATGAGCACAACAACGTGGTCTGGACCCAGGACGGCGAAAGCACCACCATGGAATACAGCTACAACGTTGACAGCGTTGAAAACGGCTGATCAGCCTCATCAGTCCCACCCCGCGCCGGCCCTGCCGGCGTTTTTTCATGTCTCCGTATCTCTCATATTCGCCGCAGGCGAATAATTCATATCGTCGAAGACGATAATTCATATTGAGTCGCTTGCGGCTCAATAATTCATATTGCCGCAGGCAATAATTCATTCCACCGGCCCTGCCGCAGGCAATAATTCATTCTCCCGGCCCCGCCGCAGGCGAATAATTCATTCCGAAAAGCCTTCGTTCAATCGAAGGCTTTTCGCAGCTCCCCTTTCTTCAGCCCGTTCATCTTCCCTGCCCTCGGCCAGTTCATATTCGCCATCATCATATACATCCACCGCGGGAAACCCTGTACATCTGCGTATATATCTCCCGCTTTATCCCCGTTCCGGATCGCCCCGGCCAGCTTTTCCATCCCTTCTCCGACATGCTTCCCGGGTCCCTGCCCGTTCGCGAACATCTTCAGCATCTCTCCGGCCCCGATAGCGATCCCGCCGCAGTATTCATACCCGCACTTTTCGCACCATTCCTTCACCATGCTCAGCAGGTTCTTCAGCTGATGGCTTTCATAAAAGCCCATGTTGGAAACCACATAGACCTTCTTCCTGCCACCGGGCTCCTGCTCCAGCCGTTCCATCACCCGCAGCATCTGGGAAGGAATTCCGTCCACATACAGCGGCATACCCAGCACCAGCGTTCCCGCGGATAAAAGTGTCCGGCTCGTTTCCTCCGGCCTGGTCGCCGAAAGATTGACAATCTCTTCTGTCCCCAGCCGTCCGGCCAGGGCGGTCAGGAATTTCCGGGTATTCGATCCGTTGCCCCGCAGGCTCCCGTTCAGCAGAATCACCCCGTCCGGCTCACAAACCTCTTCCTGCGTTTTCACCGTCTCCGCCTCACAGGAAATAAACTTCAGCTCTTTGATCCAGCCCCGGAAGTTCAGGCACACCGCCTCCACATAGGCTCTTGCCTTTGCCTTTTCATCCTCCGTAAAGGCGCATCCCCGAAAAATGAAGGTAATGGGCTTCTCCTCCGGATACCGCTTCTGGTGATGCATCTCCCCGTGATGGATTTCCATGTACGGAAGCACCCAGCCGATACTCCGGTCCATCACGTTCTTCACAAAGCTGCTGAAGCCGCCGTAGGTGTACCGGCTGATCACCGTAACCTCTTCCGCCTGGTGGATCAGGGCGCCCATGCGGTCGTATCCGTCTTTGATCACGCACTGTCCCGGGGTTTTGAGCCAGCAGCCGAAGCAGCCCACGCAGGGTTTGATGTTCCCCTTGTCGGAGATCACCTCATACCCCTCATACTGCTGCGCAGCCTCTTCCCATTCCTTTTCGTTCAGATCATGAATCAGTAATTTCATAAACAACCTCTTTCCGCCGTATTGCATGCATATGATAGGGCTGGAAGGATGAAAAAGTAAGGAGCCAAACCTTAAAGGATTATTAATTCTTCCGCCATAAACAAAAAAGGACGGAAGGATTCCTCCTTCCGTCCCGGCTTTCAGTCATCGCTGAATGCAATATGCAGTTCCTTCGCCGCTCCGTGCGCGCCGAACACTTTCCATTCTCCCGTGCCCAGGCGCTGCATCACCGCGCCGCGTTCCTTCGCGCACAGGGCCGGATCCGTATCCACGGAGGTCATGAGCACCGGCGCGTACTGGTTGTACGCCGCCTGCTCCCGGGTCATGCCGTGCATGTTCACATAGATGTCCCCGGTAAAGGCGATCTTGTGCTGGTAATCAATCAGCACCGTCTCGCCCGGCAGGTGGCCTCCCATGCCCTGGTAAACCTCAAAATGCAGTTCCCCGAAGTCGAAGAAGCCCATCTGTTCCAGCGGGTTTGCCTGTTCCCCCTGCGTATCCCACAGGGCTTTGATCTTTTCCGGTTCCGCAGGCCGGTAGAAGGTCAGCGCCTTGCAGATGCTCACATAGGGCTTATGCAGCGGGTTCTGCTCCCGGTAGCCGTTTTCGCCCCTGGCTTCCAGTTCCAGGCAGTCCCGGGTTTTCCGGCTGGCCAGGATCTCGTCAAACAGCGGCAGCAGTCCGCAGTGGTCCACGTCCGCATGAGTGATGAAGATCCGCTTTTTCATTTTGTCGTATTCCGGGATCAGGCTGCGGAACAGGCTTTCCATCTCTTCCCGGTACAGGGCGTAACCGCTGTCCACAAACAGGATTTCTCCGCCGCTGCGGATGATCACCGTGTTGCTGCCGCAGGGCGGTTCGATCAGGATGATCTCCGTATCCTTTGTGATCTGGTGCCGGGAAATTCGCGGCAGGAACGCCTCGCCCCGGCAGACGGAAAGCAGCTCAGCGAACCGGCTGATGCTGTCAAAGGTCTTGAAGGGAGAAAGGCCCTTTTCGTCCAGCATCTGCATCACCAGGTTGGAGTTCACCAGCAGGTCGTCCCGCTTTTCCTCCGGCAGGCCGGTCAGCTGCATCAGGCCGGAAACGAAAGACTGATAGAAAATGCTGTTGTCAAACACCCGCTCCGTGTGGTTATAGTCCAGCACCCGCGCCGGGCACAGTTCCTGCACTTCCCGCAGGAACTCCTTCAGCTTCTCCTCGCTTTCCACAAACAGGCCCATCTTGAAGGCCTGGTAGGCGGAGCCGTTTTCCTGGGAGCTGATGTATGAAATATTCAGGTGATACCGGTGGATCAGCTTCAGCACGTCCGTCACGGCGCCGGGCACGTCCCGCAGCATGAACTCCAGCAGCACAATGCTGTTCTCGTTTTTATCCGTCTGCAGGTACCCGATCTTCCGCAGTTCGCTGTCCGCCTTCGCCAGCTGTTCCTCTTCCCCGTCCGCGTCAATGAACAGGGTATGGGAGTCCACCGCCTTATTGTAGCTGACCCGGGTAATATTGACGCCCAGGGACGCAAAGCATTCGCTGGCCTTCAGGAATGCCCCGATATGGTCCGGCATCGTCGTGATGTAAGTCTTCTTCATGGGCGAAACCACCCTCCCGCGCTGAGATTGGGATTTATCTTACTGATTAAAGTACACTCTATGTCAATAGTCAAACAAAATTTATCATCGCTGTGCGATGGCATTCTCCCCCGCCGCAGGCGGAATAATTGTTCATTGTTAATTGTTCATTTGGGCTTCGCCCACTGTCCCTCTGTCATCTTCCCGCTCTCCGCAGCCTCCACTAAATGATCACATTCGCCGCAGGCGAATAATTCATATCGTCGAAGACGATAATTCATATTGAGTCGCTCGCGGCTCAATAATTCATATTGCCGCAGGCAATAATTCATTCTCCCGGCCCTGCCGCAGGCAATAATTCATTCCACCAGCCTGCGGCTGGTGGCTTGTGGCTTGTCATTCTCCCCTCTTTCTGCTATTGTTATCAAAACACACCCATCAAGGAGTAATGCCATGAAGCATTTTATCATCGCCAAGTTCAAGGAAAACATCGACTGGAAATCCCTGCTTCCTGAAATCACCGAACTTTTTGACGCAGGCCGTGCCATTGACGGCATCTCGGATGTGATCGTCCATCCCTCCTGTTCCAGCCGTTCCAACCGGTTCCATATCATGATCGAAATTCATCTGACTCCCGAAGGCCTGGAAAACTGGGACAAGTCTGACGTGCATAAGACCTGGAAAGCCAAATACGGCGATATGCTGGAAGGCAAGACGATCTTCGACTGTGAATAATCTGGGCTGAATGCAAAACCATATCAGGAAGTGACTGACAGATGAATAAAAAGAAACTCGCCGTGATCCTGCCGGGCACGGGTTATACGCCCTTTATGCCCTTACTGTTTTACGCCGCCAATTCGGCGGAAGAGAGAGGCTATGACATCTGCTGGGTGGACTACTGCCCCATCTTCGCGGAAGCGAAATCCCGCGGGGCGGACGGCATGAACGCCGCGATGGAAAAGGCTTTCCAGTATGCGGAAGAAAAGCTGGACGCCATCCGGTACGATGAATATGAAACCGTCGTCTTCATCGGCAAGAGCCTCGGCACCATTGTCGGGGCAAAATATGCCGCTCAGCACAATTGCACCCCGGATCAGGTCTGGTACACGCCCGTTTCCGAAGCCTATGAATATGTCAAAGGAAACGTGCTGGCCTTCATGGGCGACCGTGACCATGTGATGAACGCGGAGGAAGCCCGTAAAAAGGCGGCGGAGAAAAACCTTCCCCTTCATGTCTACCCCAACGCCGATCATTCCCTGGCCACCGGCAATACGCTTACGGACCTGGACATCCTGAAGGATGTCATGACCGTAACCGGGGAATTCCTCAAATAACACGGAACCAAACAAACCGGAGGAACAAAATTGAACCGCATCCCGTCAAGTGGACAGTGAAACAAAAAACAAATTAAGGACAAGAAATCTCTGGTGACCAACAAAGGCTGCCAGAGATTTTCTTTGGA
>Ga0310695_10001000_pt1 | contig 68946 bp, 50 predicted proteins | sample RumenRJG_04DNA_FD_203882 | JGI IMG/M metagenome (GOLD analysis project Ga0310695, IMG submission 203882) | Bovine rumen microbial communities from Lethbridge, Alberta, Canada - RJG_04 (v2) (version 2) | ecosystem: Host-associated > Mammals > Digestive system > Stomach > Rumen | place: Canada... | reverse complement strand
TTCCGTCAGGAAAACTGACGACTTGGGTTGAATCCATTGGTTTTCACAATCAATATTTACCCAAGTCGCAGTTCTTTGCTGTCAACTCAAAATATCTTTTCAAAAATCTATAGAAGTTTTCTGCCTTAGAGTTATCCGTCTTATTCTTCTTGTATGTAATCAGAATATCCCTGCTGCAAAGAGGATCAGTAATCGGAAGCAACTTCACTCGCTTGTTTTCAACCTTTTCCCAGCTGAATTCCGGCCAGAACCCAACCCCCATGTTTGCCGCAATCATGTTTTTAACGGCGGCAGGACTGTCGCTTTCAAAAATGATGTTCGGCTTTATTCCAGCATTGCGGCAGTATTTATCACAGATTGCACGAAACTGCTTAGCTCCGGAAAGCGAAATAAATTCCTCGTTCTTGATTTCTTCAAGTGATATGGAACTTTTTCCCTGAAAACGCGGAATGTCCGGCACAGCCAGAAAAATATTTTCCGTGCAGACAAAAACTGAATCATTTTTAATTTCCGGCTCCTGATAGAAAAGTTTTGTCGTTACACAGATGTCGCACAGATCCATCTGCTCGCTCTGGTTCAACTGAATGTGGAGGCTGTCATCAATGCGCTGATATTCAATTATTGCCTGAGTTACAAGACTTGAAGCCGCAAGGACATTCAGGTGTATCGTAGAATTTTCAAGATGACTCATGGAATGAAGCTGTTCCGGCAAATCCAGAATCTCCGTAAGCAGAGGAGAAAGCTTATCGTAAAAATAGCGTCCGTATTCCGTAAGAACAATGTTTCTTCCCTTTGAAGCAAAAAGCGGAACTCCTAGTTCATTTTCAAGCCTGTGAATTGTCTGCGTAAGCGCCGGTTGAACAATATTCAATTCCTGTGCCGCCCTTGTTATATGCTGAAGTTCTGCAACCTTTAGAAAATATCTTAACTGCGTCAATTCCATACATTCAACCTTATAATTTAAACTTTAATCTATAGATTTATCTATATCATTTTAATCATAATAATATATTATACGCTATCTATGCAAGGAAATATACTGTAGCCATAAAAACAAATCGAGGTTAATAAAATGACAGAACTTCTGGAAGCTACTATGCTTGTATGTTTTGGTCTTTCGTGGCCAATGAACCTGTTAAAAAACATAAAGGCTCGCTCTGCAAAAAACATGAGTCTTCGCTTTATCTTTTTAATCATCATTGGATATGTTGCCGGTATTTCCGCAAAAATCATCCGCGGAACTTTTAACTATGTCTTTGCAGTTTACGTACTGAACATCCTGATTGTTTCTGCAAATGTTGTCGTTTACTTTATCAACAAAAAATACGACAGACTTGCAAAACTCAGCATTAATCAGAACTCTGAATCATTTACTGCAAAGGAGGCAATCTGATGAAAGACTTTTCAATAATGAATCAAATCTGTAAAAAACAGCAGACAGTTTTCTTTGGCTCAACTAACCTTTCCATGATGGATTTAAGCGAAATGCTCAGAGAATCTACATCATCACATATTTACAACCGCAGCATCGAAGGCCTTAAACTTAAGGATGTTGATGAAGTTATTGCAACATGCGCCGTTGAACTTCAGCCGTCAAAGCTTTTTATCAATCTTGGCGAAGAAGACATAAAAAATCCGGACTTTGACCGCAAGTCATTTATCTTCAAATATGAATGGCTTCTGTACCAGCTGCACACAAGATGCAAGAACTGCACGCTTTACATAACTTCTGTAATGTCAGATTCCCACGAAGCTGCCCTTGTAAACAAAGACCTTGAAGCTCTTGCCTCAGACACAGGCTGCACCTACGTAAGAATTGCAAGAAATTCTCCATGGGATTTTATTAACTGCGTAAAGCACTTTGTACGCAACTCCCCGATTACATTCGGCGAAGCAATGCAGTATGCCGGCTAAAACTTGCAGCCTTTTCATTTTGATTTATTAAATTTAACATTTGTTCTATAATATAAATCAGAATGAAAAGGCTTATTCTGACCCTTGTAGCCACTGTATTTTTTTCCTTGCCATTTTCCGCGTCTGAACCGCTTCAGAAAACAGAAAAACCTGCTGAAGCAAAGGAATCCGTCTCTTCAAATGATAATCCTGATCCTTCTGACGGCACAGAATCAGAAAAAAACTCAGAAAACGAAAACCCCGACGAAAATGAAAAGCCGAAGCCTAATTTTTTGGAAACAATTTTTCACGAAGAAGGCGCCGACACAAGCTATGACGAAGAGCCTATCACCTTTCTGGGAATTAATGCCCGCTGGCTTTCTGACAAGCTTCCGAACCACTCTCTTTCTCATCTTTTTTCAATGGATTTGGGATATACGCTTACCGGCTGGAAAAACAATGGATGGGGAATAGGCTGTAACTACGAGCAGAAAATATGGCGCTATTTTTCAATGCGCGGAACCCTTGCAACCCAGACTATAAAAATCGGAGACTCTGACACCTGGTGCAACGGCTACGAAACAGACCTTAGTTTTTTCTGCTATCCGTTTGGCAAAGGACTTGAATGGCTTTATGCCGGCTGCGGCGCTGGAACAGACATGCTTTTTTACTCCGGAGACGATGCGCCGGAAACAAATTTTGATATAATTTTCAGCGTAATGCCTTCAATCGGCTGGAAACAGATTTTCTTCAAGAACTTTATGGTCGACTTAAGCGTCGGCTACAGATTCATAATCGACAACACAAACAATTACGAAGACAGCGAAACCCTAATCCGCTCAGGTTTTCAGGTTGGCGTAAAATTCAACATCTTCTGGCGAAAACTTTTAAAATCTTTTATTGATAACCGTATTCTAAAAAAATCCTCATAATGATATATTAGAAAAAAAAATTACGAAAAACGGCACCGCCGCATCTTAACTGGAGGCTGCAAATGGCAGTAAAAGTATTTATTGATGGAAAAGAAGGTACAACCGGCTTAAAGATTTTTGAACGATTTGCAAAAAGAAGCGACCTTGAAATTCTTCAGATTGACGAAGAAAAACGCAAGGATCCTGTAGAAAAAGCAAAGATGCTAAATGCTTCTGACTATACATTCCTCTGTCTGCCAGATGCAGCTGCCATAGAAAGTGCAGAACTCTGTACAAATCCAAATACAGTAATTATTGATGCTTCTACTGCACACAGAACAAATCCTGCATGGGCATACGGATTCCCGGAACTTTCTGCAGAATTCCGCCGCAAGATTGAAACTTCAAAAAGAATTGCTGTTCCAGGTTGCTATGCAAGCGGATTCATTTCACTTGGATACCCGCTGGTTCAGTCCGGAATTCTTCCAAAAGACTACCCTGTTGTAATTCATGCCGTAAGCGGATATTCCGGAGCAGGAAAAAAGGCAATTGCCCAGTACGAAGACCCGGCAAGAAACCCGGAACTGGATTCACCGCGCCTTTATGCGCTTACACAGAGCCACAAGCACCTTCCTGAAATGAAAAAAATTACAGGACTTGATTACGAACCAGTTTTTAATCCTTATGTATGTGACTACTTCCAGGGAATGACAGTTTCTGTAGGACTCCATTCAAGACTTTTGGGCAAAAAAGTAACTGCAAAAGATGTCTGGGAAATGATGAGCGAACACTATAAGGACAGCCGCTTTGTAAAAGTTGCCGGATTCATGGGCGAAGGAACACTTACAGAACAGTTTATTCCGGCAAATACACTTGCAGGAACAAACAACATGCAGATTTTTGTATACGGAAACGACGACAGAATCATGCTTACAAGCCGCTTTGACAACCTTGGAAAAGGTGCCAGCGGTGCAGCCGTACAGTGTCTTAACATAAGCATGGGAATTGATGAAGGCACAAGCCTGTAAATCAACTGGAGCGGTCATAAAGACCTTCGACAGGCTCAGAAACCACCTGTCGAAATAACCGCAGATTCATTAAGAATACTGATTAAAGCACAGCCTGAAGAAACTGCCTTAAACGCGGACTCTTCGGGCTGTCAAAAATTTCGGCCGGTGTTCCTTCTTCTTCAATAACACCGTCAGAAACAAAAAGAACCCTGTTTGCAACTTCACGCGCAAAACCCATTTCGTGGGTAACGACAACCATTGTCATTCCTTCATCAGCAAGATCCTTCATAAGCTGAAGAACTTCTCCAACCATTTCCGGGTCAAGGGCGCTGGTCGGTTCATCAAAAAGAATTACGTCCGGCTTCATTGCAAGGGAACGCACAATTGCTATGCGCTGCTTCTGCCCGCCGCTAAGCGAATTCGGATAAGCATTAGCCTTATCTTCCAGCCCGATTCTTTTAAGAAGATACATTGCATATTCTTCTGCCACGGCCTTATCCTGAAGCTTTAAGGTAAGCGGCGCCAGCGTAATGTTCTGCAGGACAGTAAGATGAGGAAAAAGATTAAAATGCTGAAACACCATGTTCATCTTCTGGCGAATTTTATTGATATCACAATTTTTATCAGTAATATTCTGTCCTTCAAAAATGATGGAGCCACTGTCCGGAGTTTCAAGCCTGTTCAGACAGCGCAGAAAAGTTGATTTTCCAGAACCGCTTGGTCCGATGACTACAACCTTGTCACCCTTTTCTATTTTTGTAGAAAGACCTTTTAGGACGTTCATTTTTCCAAAAGAAATTTTAAGATCATTTACTTCTATCACTTCTTGCCATCCTTTTTTCACAGAATGCGAACAATTTTGTAAGTCCCACCGTAAGACAAAGGTAAACTACGGCACATGACAGAAGAGGAATCCACGCATTATATGTTGAATTGCGGATATTATCACATGCCTTCTGAAGGTCAACAACGGCAATAAAGCTTGCAACAGAAGTTTCCTTTATGAGTGTAATGAATTCACTTGTATAGGTTGGAAGCACAGTCCTTACAGCTTGAGGAAGAATAATTTTAGCCATTGTCTGCGACCACGAAAGTCCAAGCGAACGTCCGGCTTCCATCTGCCCTTTGTCTACGCCCTGAATTCCTGCCCTGAAGATTTCTGTACAGTAAGCCCCGGAATTTATTCCAAAAGCTATTATGGCAACTGCAACCGCATTCTGCATTCCCAACGGGGCAAACACAACAAAGTAAAAAATCATAAGCTGTGTTGCCATTGGAATTCCGCGGATTATTGTTGTATAGACTTCTGCAACAGTATGAAGCCTTTTATCCTTAGAAATTTTGAAGAGCGCAAAAATACAGCCGAGCACGGAACCTATAAGAATTGCGCAGAAAGCGATAAGAAGCGTTATTCCAAGACCTCTTGGAATAAGCACCCAGCGTCCGTGATTTATCATCACATCATAAAAACTTTGAAACATTAAAACCTCAGTTTGAAGATAAATTATAAATCTTCAATAGAAACAATCTTTACGTCTCCGTCCAATGGCATGTAGGCATCAATCAATTTCTGATATGTTCCGTCTGCCTTGATTTTTTCTATAGTCTTGTTGATTGAATTCAAAAGTTCTGTGTTTCCTTTTTTTACGGCGATTGCATATTCGTCTGTGTAGAAATCATCATCAACAAGTTTAAGTTCTACATTGCGGCGTACAATTTCCTGAGCCGGTAGTTCATCAATGATGATTGCTTCAATTGCTCCGTTCTTAAGGGCAAGAGCAGCATCAATTCCTGTCTTGAATGACTTTACGTTAAGACCTTCAATTTCTTCTGTAGCAAAAAGTTCACCTGTAGTTCCAGCCTGAACACCTACAACCTTTCCCTTAAGATCATTTACAGACGCAACTGTTTTATCAGAAGCCTTAACGATGATTGTCTGCTTTGAAAGATAATACGGTTCAGAAAAATCTACGTTCTTGCGGCGTTCTTCTGTAGCTGTCATTCCGGCAGCAATAAAATCAATTGAACCGGACTGAAGAGCAGCAATAAGACCGTCAAAATTCATGTCTACTACCTTAAGCTTTTTGCCGTAGTCGCGGGAAATAAGCTGACTTACAGTAACGTCGAATCCTACAACTTCTGTACCGAGTGTGTATTCAAACGGTGGAAATGCAGCATTTGTTCCCATCTTGATTACATCATTTGATTTTGAGCAGGAAAAACTGAACAGGGCAGCCAGCGCAATAACAGTCATTATAATTTTTTTCATATCTTTACCTCTGAAAGTGCGTTTCAAGGATGAGTAAAATTACGAAGGGTGGCAGCAGGGAAACCTTGAATGCACAAATTTTGTTCTATAATATCACTTAGTTCAAATCTCTACAATCAGCAAAAAAATTAGCTTGCACTCGAAAAAAAATAGCGCGAGGGAGAAAAATATTTTTCAAAAACACTCTGTTGTGTTGCCGCGTGAGCGGCAACGTATATAGTTCCGGGGACACAACAGCGTGTAGCCCGCTAGCGGGCGGTTTTGAAAAATATTTTTCGACTGGAAGCTATTTTTTTTCAGTGTACAATTGATTTTTCAAATAATTAATTTTTTTTCATGTTACTATTGACAGTAACAAAAACAGAATGTATATTTATATTAAGATGTTACTATTAGTAGTAACAAAATAAACAACAGAAACAGCTGGAGGCATTTATGCTGTACGAAATCCTTCCTGGAGATAAATTCACACCTTTTTCACTTGCTAAAAAATTCGGAGCAAAAGCAATTCTTGAATCTGCTAACTTTTCTTCCGGCAAAGACCGCTATTCCATGATCATGCTGGACGAAGCTTTTAGGGTAATTCAGGATGACGAAGGGACTGCCCTTGTTATAAACGGAGAACGCCATCCAATCTACAATATGAACGGCGGAGACATTCTTGACGTGCTTACAGAAATCGCTGCTGAAAATCCGGCTGAAGAAGGATTTGACCTGCCTCTTCCAGCTGCCGGCATGGGGTACCTCAGCTACGAATTCTGTGCAAAATGCGACACAATTCACCTTGCCGCACAGGAAGACCAGCTTGGCATTCCGGAAAGTGCATTCATCATCGGACATACATTCATCATCTTTGACCATTTCTGTGACAAAATCTACATCTGTGCACAGAACTACAAGGAACACCAGATTAACCTTGAAGAAGCAATTGAAGGAATCAAAAAACGCCTGTCTGACCTGGATTTTTCTTACCTTGCAGAAACAGATACTAACTACGAATCAGAGGTACTTACTGACGAAGAGCAGAGCAAGGCGGAATACTGTGAAAAAGTAGAAGCCCTTAAAAAACATATTTTTGACGGAAATATTGTACAGGCTGTTCCAAGCCGCCGTCTTCAGATTAGGAACAAAGTGCCGGCAATAGAAATCTACAGACGCTTGAGATCTGTAAATCCGTCTCCGTACATGTTCTACCTAGATTTTTCTACATTCCAGCTTACCGGTGCATCACCAGAAAGCCTTGTTCGCGTAAGGGACGGCGAAGCCATGATTCATCCTATTGCCGGAACACGCCGCCGCGGAAAGAATCCTGTAGAAGATGCAGAACTTATGAACGAACTTAAAAACGATCCAAAAGAACAGGCTGAACACCTTATGCTCGTAGACCTTGCACGAAATGACCTTGGACGCGTATGCGAATCCGGAAGCGTTAATGTAACAAGATACATGTTCACAGAACTTTACAGCCACGTAATTCACCTTGTTTCAGAAGTTATCGGCAAACTTAAGCCGGACACACCTGCAATCAAGATTTTAAGAGCTGCATTCCCGGCCGGAACTGTAAGCGGTGCGCCAAAAATCAGCGCAATCGAAATCATCTCTGGCCTTGAAAAATTCAAGAGAAACTTTTACGCCGGCGCAGTAGGCTACATCGGAAACAGAAACAATCTTGACTTCTGCATTGCAATCCGCTGTGCACTCAAAAAAGATGACATCTGGACGCTTCAGGCAGGCGGCGGAATTGTTCACGCTTCAAATGCAGAACGCGAATATACAGAGACCTGCGAAAAACTCGGAGCAATGCGCGCCGTAATCGAAAACAACAGAAAATAAATCAGCTTAAGGGATAAGGAGCCGGACCATGATTTTAATTATAGATAACTACGATTCATTTACATACAACGTATACCAGTCGATTACAAAACTTACTCAGGAAGAAGTAAAGGTAATCAGAAGCAAGGAAACTACAATCAAGGAACTTGAAGATCTTAATCCTTCAAGACTTATCATTTCTCCAGGCCCAGGACGTCCGGAAAACGCAGGAGTTTCTGTAGAAGCCATCCGTCATTTTGCAGGAAAAATTCCTATTCTTGGAATCTGTCTTGGTCACCAGGCTATCGGCTATGCGTTCGGCGCAAAAATTGTCGGTGCAAAATTCATTAAGCACGGAATTGCAGAAGAAATCAACCTTGACGGCAAGGGCATGTTCCGCCTTATGGGAAAGAAAGAAACATTTACGCGCTACCATTCGCTTGTAATTGACGAATCTACACTCCCTGAAGAATTTGAAGTTACGGCACGCGCAGAAGACGGAGACATCATGGGAATCCGCCACAAGACTCTTCCAATCGAAGGCGTTCAGTTCCATCCGGAATCAATTGCAACTCCAAAAACAAAGGAATTCTTTACTGCATTCCTTAACTACAGGCTTGAACCGTTCCCTGCTTCTAAAGTTCTTGCAGATTTAATTGACGGAAAAAGCATGAGCCGCAAAATGGCAGAAATGTTCATGAGCGACCTTACAGAAGGATGCATGGATGAACGAATGACAGCCGCAATCCTTACAGCACTTGCAGCTAAAAAAGCCGCTCCAGAAGAAATGGCCGGCTGTGCAGGAATCCTTGTTGCAAAGCGCACTCCGCTTCCTCTTGATACAACAGAACTTACAGATATCGTAGGAACAGGCGGAGACAGCAAAGGCTCTTTCAACATCAGCTCGATGAGCGCACTCTGCGCCGCAGCATGCGGACTTGCCGTTGCAAAACACGGAAACCGCGCTGTTTCATCAAAATCCGGAGCCGCAGACTTCTACGAAGCATTGGGAATTAAAATTGATAATCCTCCTGCAAAAACAGCAGAAGTAATCAAGAAAACAAATTTCGGATTCCTTTTTGCACCGGTTTACCACAGCGCAATGCGTTTTGCAGGACCTGTACGCAAAGCACTCGGTGTAAAAACAATCATGAACCTTATCGGACCTCTTTCTAATCCGGCCGGAGCAAAATATCAGATGCTCGGCGTATATTCAGAAGAACTTCTTGAACCGGTTGCACGCGCTTCTAAAATGCTTGGCTCAAAACGAGTAATGGTTGTTGTTTCTGAAGACGGATTTGACGAAATTTCTCCTGTTGTCCCTACAAAAGTTTTTGAAATTAACGAAAAAGGCGAAGAAAAACGCTATACTATTAATCCGGCTGACTACGGACTTACAGGCTGTAAAGACGAAGACCTTTCTGGCGGAACAGGTGCAGAAAACGCTGCCCTTGCCATGGATATTCTAGCCGGAAAAGGACGCCGCACAATCAAGGCTGCCGTTGCACTTAACGGAGGAGCAGCACTTTACATTGGAGGAAAAGCTTCTTCAATTAAAGAAGGTTGTGTAAAAATCATAAAGGCTATAGATTCAGGAGCAGTAACAGAACTGCTTAACAAAGTAAAGGAAGCAAGCAATGCCTGAAACTAAAAAAGACATACTTACAGAGATATGTGAAAAGCGCCGCGCAGACATGGAAGCAAAGGGTCTGACTTTTGGTCACGCAATTCCAGAAATCCGCGAACGACCTGTAGTTCCTTTTCTTGCAGAGCCGGGTACAATTCTGGAAATAAAGCGCTCATCTCCTTCAAAAGGAATGATTGCTCCAGACCTTAAGGCAGATAAAACTGCAAAAAGTTACATTAAGGCTGGAACAAAGGCAATAAGCTGCCTTACAGAAGAACGCTATTTTAACGGCTCGCTTGAAGACCTTATTAAAACCTGTAAAACTGCCGGAAAAAAATGTGCAGTTTTAAGAAAAGATTTTCTTCTGGAACCGGATGAAATTGAAATTTCCTATAAGTGCGGCTGTGATGCAGTTCTTTTGATTGCAAGAATCCTTGAAGAAAACAAACTTTTTGCAATGGCAGAAAAGGCATTTGCAATGGACTTAACTGTTCTTCTGGAACTCAGGGAAGACAGCGACATAGAAAAAGCGTGCAAAGTTCTTGAAATTGCAGAAAAGCTTCATAAGAGCGATAAAATTATTCTTGGAATCAATTCGCGCGATCTTGCAACCTTTAAAATTGACCTTTTGATTCCGTTAAAACTTAAGGAACGCATTTCAAACTTCTTTGAAAGCAAAAACCTTAAAGTTCCTGCGCCGCGAATCATTTCTGAATCAGGCGTTTCTACCCCAGAATCTGCAAAATTCGTTGGAAGCGTAGGATTCCATGGCGTTTTGATTGGAGAAGCTGCTGCAAGAAATCCTAAGAAAGCAAAGGAACTTGTAAAGGCATTTAAAACTGGAGCCGCAAAGGATTTTCCTGCAAACTTCTACGCTTTCTGGAAAAAACTTGCCGCTTTAATTGAACTGAACGGCTCTTCAAAACCGCTCGTAAAAATCTGCGGACTTACACAAAAAGAAGACGCCGTAAAGGCTGCTGAACTTGGAGCTTCCATTTTAGGATTTATTTTTGCAGAAAAATCTCCAAGAACGAACAGCCCAGACGATGCAAATAAAATAAGGGGAATCAGAAGGCAGTTGGAAAAGCTTTATTCAGAAGGTTCAATTCCTGTAATGCCCCTTCTGGTTGGCGTAATAGTTGATCCGGCTTCCGAACACGGACTTGCCGCATACGAAATGTTCTATCAGGGAATTCTAGACGGCATTCAGTTCCACGGCTGCGGAGAATACGCACAGAGCTTTGCCGGCTACCCTGTTGTTCCGGTTTCAGAAGAAGCAGACCTTGCTGCCCTGGATAAATTTTTTGCAGCAGGATTTCCGCGCATTCTCATCGATGCAAAAAATCTTTCAGAAAGCAATGCACAGGGAGATGTACGCTACGGCGGAACAGGAAAATGCATTCCTGAAGAAATCGTAGCAGCAGCTAAGAAAAAGATACTCTGGCTTAGCGGCGGAATTTCACCTGATAACGCAGCATCGCTTGTCAAATCATTTTCTCCGGAATTGATAGACGTAAACAGCAGTCTGGAAGTTTCTGCAGGAAAGAAAGACCATGAAAAAATGCAGAAATTATTCAAAATAATAGAAGAAAATTCAAAATAGGAAAAAATTATGACAGAATCAGACAATGGATTTTTTGGTAGATTTGGCGGACGCTATGTAGCAGAAATTCTAAGGCGACCGATAGAAGAACTTGAAGAAGCATTCAATACATGCATGAAAGATCCGTCCTTTTTAAAGGAACTGGAAGAAATCCGCGCCGACTTTATTGGCCGCCCTACACCGCTTTATCATGCAAAACGGCTTTCTGAACAGCTTGGCGGCGCTCAGATTTTTGTCAAGCTTGAAGGCCTTGCTAATACCGGAGCCCACAAAATCAACAACGCAATCGGACAGGCTCTTGTAGCAAAAAGAATGGGCAAAACACGCATTATTGCAGAAACAGGAGCCGGCCAGCACGGCGTAGCAACAGCAGCCGCATGTGCAAAACTCGGACTTAAATGCCGCATTTACATGGGCGAAGTTGACGTAAGGCGACAGCAGCCGAACGTTGCTACAATGGAAATGTACGGAGCCGAAGTTGTTGCCGTAACTTCAGGTTCTAGAATCCTTAAGGACGCAATTAATGACGCAATGCGCGATTGGGCAACTAATTTTAAGGATACACACTATCTTATCGGTTCTGCCCTTGGGCCTTCGCCTTTTCCGGATATGGTACGCACATTCCAGTCTGTAATCGGACGTGAAGTTCAGCAGCAGATGGCAGAAAAAGGCCGTAAAATAGATGCAATGGTAGCCTGCGTAGGCGGCGGTTCAAACGCAATCGGCTTCTTTGAACCGTTTATTAACGGCACAGAACCAAAACTCTACGGTGCAGAAGCCGGCGGAATCGGTCCTGGAAAGGGAAACAACGCAAGCCGCATGGTTGGCAACGACGCTGTAGACGGAATCATGCAGGGATACAAAACACGCTTCCTTCTTGATGAAGACGGCCAGGCCGGCGTAACACGTTCAATTTCTGCCGGACTTGACTATGTTGGAATCGGTCCACAGCTTGCATTCCTTGGCGAAACCGGAAGAATCAGCTTTGATGCAATCCGCGATGACGAAGCCCTTCAGGCCGTTTCTACATTTGCAAAAACAGAAGGAATTCTGTTTGCAATGGAAAGCGCACATGCTGGAGCTCTTGCACTTAAACTTGCTCCAAAAATGAATAAAGATCAGAACATTGTTGTAAATATGTCTGGCCGCGGCGACAAGGACATCTTCATTACCTGCCCTGTCTTCCGTCCGGAAGAATGGAAGCAGTTCCTAAAAGCAGAACTGGAACGGCTTGAAGCAGGAAAAGACATTCATTTTGCGGATTCCATGAAAAATTCAGACAAATAGAGTTTTCATGAGACATACAGAAACAGACGAGGAAATTATGAACAATAAATTATTAATGGCTCATCAGGTAGCCGGATATCCAGATAACGAAACAGCACTTACAGCTGCAGAAGCACTTATCGCTGGGGGAACAGGCATTCTTGAAGTTCAGCTTGCATTCAGTGATCCAAGCGCAGACGGCCCGGCAATTCAGACAGCATGTTCTTCTGTCCTTGCAAAAGGCTATACCGTAAAAGACGGACTTAACTATATTGCTGAAATCAAAAAACGCCATCCTGAAATTCCAGTATTCATCATGACATACGGAAGCCTTGTATACCGTCCGGGTGTAGAAAACTTTGTAAAGCAGGCACACGATGCAGGAGTTTCCGGCCTTATTGTTCCGGACCTTCCATTTGACTGCGACGAAGGCCTTACAGCAGCGTGCAAAAAATACGGAATGCACAATATTCCAGTTGCAGCACCTTCAATGACAGAAGAAAGACTTCACAAAATGGCAACAGCAGGATTCAAGTACATTTATACAGCCCTCAGAGCTGGAATTACAGGTTCAAGGACAGTAATTACAGATGAAATGCTTTCGTTCATAGACAAGGCAGCAGAAGGCGGCTCTACAATCCTTGGCGGATTCGGAATCTCTACAGGCGAGCAGTCAGCACTTCTGGCTCCACACGTTACAGGTGTAATTGCCGGTTCAGTATTCGTAAACCTAATTACAAATAACTACGATCCTGCAAATCCTGAAGAAAGCCGCAAAAAAATCTTCGAAGCCATAAAAGCAAAGGCAGAAGAACTTACAGCCCCACTTAAATAAACAGAAAAAATCAAATGCCGGAAGAATGAACAGTGTGACAGCTATTTTATAATTCCGGCAGTTGAAGAATAAAATTTTACAATATATTTTTCTTGAATTAGCAAAATTCTGTGATAAAATCTTTCCAAAGGACTTAGTATGGCAGAAAAAACAAAGATACTTCTATCAGTCTCTGAATCAACCATTGCAGAATTTGTAGATTATTCCCTTATTGGAAATATTGATGTAATATTCTGCCCTTCTGAACAGGACATCCTGCAGCAAATTGACATCGGAACATCACCGGCTGCTATCGTTATAGAAAATCATGTAAATTTTGACATTACAAAGGATTTCCTAGACAAAATTGAAAACCACACTTCAATGCAGTATTCACTTAAATTTGACCTTTTTGCAATGACTCCTGTTATTGCATTACTGCAGGACTACACTTCGGAAGAAGAAATTTTCCTTTTGAACAACGGAGTTTCAGAAGTTATTGACCTTAAGACAGACAGCAATGTTATCTACCACAGGGTTTTAAAGGCTACTCAGTCATTTACAAATGAAATTAAAAAATTCCTTGTAATAAATAAACAACATGAACATGCACTGACTAGAGTTTCTCAACTGAGCGGAAAAACAGGAATTTTCAACAAGCAGACTTTCATTCAAAAGACAAAAGAAATGCTTTCCAAAAACAAAGGAAAGCCGTTCATCTTCATTCAATTTGACATAGACCGCTTCAAAGTATTTAATGATCTTTTTGGATTCTCTGAAGGTGATAAAATACTTATGGGTCTCGGCGAATATTTTATTCAGAACAGCAAAAAAAACACCCAGTACGGACACATTTACGCCGATCACTTTATAATCTGTACAGAAAAAGATAATTTTTCTCCGGAAACATTTGTAAAGGAAATTACAACATTTACAAACAGACTTTTCCCTAAATTTGATTTTATAGTCCGTGTAGGTCTTTACGAAGTTTTTAACGACGGAAAAATTGACATTTCGCTTGCCTGCGACAGGGCACAGCTTGCACTTCATTCAATTAAAGCAGATTTTTCTGCGCGCTATGCATTCTTCTCTGACGACATGATTACTGACCTTAAGCAGGAACAGGAACTCATTACCGACATGGTTATCGGAATCAGAAAAAATGAATTCAAGATTTACATTCAGCCGCAGTATGACTATACGACAGATTCCATGAGCGGAGCAGAAGCCCTTGTACGTTGGATGCATCCTACAAAAGGCCTGATTTCGCCGTCCGTTTTTATTCCAGTTTTTGAACGCAACGGATTCATTACACAGCTTGACCAGTACATCTGGGATAAAACCTGTGCCTACATCAGAAAATGGAAGGACATGGGGCTGAACCCGGTTCCTATTTCAGTAAACGTTTCCAGACGTGACATCTACAACCAGAATCTTGTAGCAGTTTTTTCAAGACTTCTAAAAAAATACAGCCTTACCCCGGATTCTCTCAGACTTGAAATTACTGAATCTGCATACATGGACAACCCTTCCCAGCTTATCAACGTTGTAAAAGACCTTAAGAACCTTGGTTTCTGCCTTGAAATGGACGATTTTGGAAGCGGCTATTCCTCCCTGAATACACTGAAGGACGTTCCTGTAGATATTCTTAAGCTGGACATGCAGTTTATTATCGATTCTACAGAAAAAAATAAAAGCAAGCCTAAACATCAAAAACGAAGCAGCAACATCCTGACTTCTGTAGTAAGAATGGCAAACCTGCTGCAGCTTCCGGTCATTGCAGAAGGAATTGAATCAAAGGCTCAGGCTGACTACTTAAAGAGCATCGGATGTTTCCACATGCAAGGATTTTATTTTTCAAAGCCTATGCCGGCCGAGGAATTTGAAGCCATGCAGGAAATGCTTCCGGAAGCAAATTCAGAACTGCCTGAAGAAAAAGAAGAAGAAGCTAATGGCGATTTCCTGGATTCAGCGTCAGTTAATAACATGCTGTTCAACAAATTTGTAGGAGCAGCCGCAATAATTGAATGGAGCGGATATAAACTTGAGCTTCTTCAGATGAATAACCTTTACCTTAAAGAAATAGGCACTTCACGGGCAGAATACAGCCAGTATCAGAAAGACGTTCTTCAGCGTATAGTGGAAAAAAGTCGTCCGGCAATTATTGAGGCAATGGCTCAGGCCGTAAAAAACAAGAGGATGGAATTCTGCGAAATTGAAGTTCTTCCTTTAGGAACCGAAAAAGAATCCTTCTGGCTTAGAATCAGGCTTGTTCACCTTTCAAATACAGCAACCGGAGACATATTCTTTGCCGGTGTAGAAAACATTGATTTCAGAATGCATCTTCTGGAACTGACGACAACGCTTTCTGAACAGCTTGCCTCAATTCTTGGTACTGCACCGTGCGGCTTTATAATGCTAGAAAACAACGATGGAAAATTCTATACAAAATATGTGAATGAAAATGCAGCCCGGATTGCAGGCTACGAACAGAGTGAATTCCGCGCAAAAGTAAATGAAAGCATTTTTGATCTTTTTGTTTCAAAAAAACATAAGGATTTTCAAGCTTTCCTGAACGAAATGCTTACTGCAAACACTCCGGCCTTTTCTGAAGACATTAAAATCATCTGCAAGGACAATACACAGAAAGAAATCCGCTTTACAGGAAACGTTATAAATCAAAGTAACGGAACCAGACTTATATGCGCTTCTTTATGGGTATAAGCAGAAAAAAATTTCAAGCTTTCCCAGATTCTAAAAGTCCGGACTACAGGTAAATTCCATTACTTCACCGGTAGAAGGATGCCTGAAACTTAAATAGGAAGAATGAAGGAGAAGCCTTTCTCCCGGCATGCAGGTTCCGTAAAGAGTATCGCCGATAATCGGAACTCCAAAACCGTGAACGTCGGCTGCAGCAAGCCTTAATTGGTGAGTCCTGCCAGTATGAGGAATGAATTTTATCCGCGTCACAGTTCGTTCTGAGCCGTCAGGAGCAGCATAAGTTTCTTCGTTAATTTTATGCCATTCTGTAACGGCATTTTTTCCGTATACTTCATCCCAAATCTGATGCGGACGGTTATCCAGATCAACTCTGAAAAACAATTCCATCTGTCCATCATCTGCAAATTTTTCAGGAAACTTTCCGTCTATTACGGCAATGTATTCTTTTTTTACTTCGCGATTTTCAAACTGCCGGTTAAGATTTTTGTGAGCCTCGGCAGTAAATGCAAGCACAAGAAGACCGCTGGTTTCCATATCAAGCCTATGCACGGACGGCTGCTGGATTGCTTTTGGAAAAAGCCGCCTGAATCTGTTTACCACGCAATCCTGTTTTTCCGGACCGCGTCCCGGCACGCTCAAAAGCCCGCTCTGCTTATTCACCACAATAATGTCATCATCCCGGTACAGAATATTAAGCCCAAGAATCTCAGGCAGAATCAGCGCACACCGCTCGTCGCACGGCCCGTAAAGTTTTCCGCATTCCTTGGAACCGCTGTTCCTGCCGTAAAAAACTTCAGCCATGCTGAGCGGCCTCAGACCATTCCTGTACGCATAGTCGAGCAGTTTAGGAGCACAGCAATCCCCTGTACCAGTAGGCGGAAGCTTATCTTTGCAGATTGAATTAAGCGTTTTTACACTACCGTCTGAACAGAAGAACGAATACAGGTCGTAAACAGCCTGCAGGGACTGATTGCACAAAAGCTGGCGTCTGGCAACCAAAAGTTTTTCTTCTTCGGACTGATTGTTAAACTTGCCGTCTTCGCGCCTCCGGCTCTGCTTTAATACATTTATTTTTTCTGTAAGTAAATGGATTTCCGAATCGTTTTTTTTGAGAGCGTCATTAACCGCTGCCTGAGAAACAAGCGGCTCTACGAAAATTCCTTCGGATTCGGGAAGGATGAGGCGGCGGGTAATGCCTGAAACTGTTTTTAGAAAAACTTTTGCACCGGCTGGGTCGAGGCACACAAGTACCCCCAGCATTATTCCGTGGCCGTCGCGTCCGGAAGGAGAAAGCCCTGATTCTGTCAGTTTTATTGTGCCGGATTCAAGCCCGGCTATAAGCCTGCGGCATTCTTCAGCAGCTTCCTGTTCCGGAAACGGTGCAAACATATACAGCGCCTAAAGACCGCGGATTTCTACTGTACCGTCTTCCCTTGCAATAAAGGCAGCCGGTTTATTTTTTGTAAAGAATCCAGTTTCAACAACGCCGGTTATTGAATTGATTTTATCTTCAAATGCAGCCGGATCAACAGGCTGCTTCCACAGACAGTCTACAATCTGATTTCCGTTATCTGTAATTACAGGTCCGCATTTTCTTACGCCTTCCCTCAGAACAACTTCTGCACCAAAAGATTCAAGAGTCTTTTTTACAGGAACAAATGCTTCTGCAATGATTTCTACAGGAAGTGCAAACTTTGTTCCCAAAGAATGAACAGCCTTTGAAGAATCTGCAACAATTACAAATTTTTTTGCATTATATGCAACAATTTTTTCCCTTAAAAGAGCAGCTCCGCCGCCCTTTATGCAGTTGCATTCATCATCAATTTCGTCAGCGCCATCTATTGCAAGATCAAGTTCTCCACCAATAGCCCTGTCTTTAAATGAGTATACAGGAACACCCCAGTCAGCGCAGGCATTTTCAGTCTGAAAAGAAGTTACAACAGCCTTAATGTCCTTTAAGGTTCCGTCTGCAATATATTCAGAAAGGCGCTTTACAGCCGGCAATGCAGTTGAACCGGTTCCCAAACCGATTTTCATTCCGCTAAAAATCAATCCCTTCTGGACTAAAGTTTCAATTGCAGTCCTTGCTGCCAATACTTTCTGCTCACTCTGGCTTAAGTTCGTCATCGTAGCCGACTCCTGTAAAATATTTAAATTGCTTGTATCCCTGATATTTAAGCATTGAATAGCCGTTTCTTACCTTGCATCCGGCTTCTTTTGCAACCCTCATTACAGGTGTTACCTGCGGATCATAAACTATATCATAAAGATATTCATGTCCCTTAAAATTATAGAACCAGATAGGATTGTTTTCCTTATTAGGAGCTTCTTCGCTGTTCATTCCTACTTTTGTTGTCTGAATGATTATGTCAGAATAGCGCTCCAGAAGGCCTGCACTTTCTGGCTCAAGAACGGCGTATTCAAAACCAAACTGGTCTGCCAGTGCCTTTGCGTGACTTTCCGTCCTGTTGAAAACACAGGCTTTTCCGCCCATTTCCTTTACTGTATAGGCAATAGCCTTTGCTGCTCCACCGGCACCGATTATGGCAACCTTCCTGCGCCTTAACTTGCGGTCACCGATAAATTCAGAAAGCGCTTCATAAAATCCGGAAGCATCTGTATTGTGGCCAACCCACTGGCTGAAGTCCTTTACAACTGTATTGCATGCACCAATTTCACCGACTTCAGTATCAACTTCGTCTGCAAGTTCCATTGCATCATGTTTGTAAGGAACAGTAACCGCCATTCCCTTTATTCCAAGTTCATTTGCAAACGCAAAACTTTCTGCCATAGAAGTTGAACACATAGGAATAAAGACATTATTAAGATTATGTTCCCTGTATCCTTCATTATGAATAAGCGGACTTGATGTAACTTTAAGAGGATATCCGGTAACAGCAAAGATTCTTGTATTTTCATCCAGATTCCTGAAATTATACATTTCGTTCAATGTAATAGGATCTATATGACCGATAGATTGAACGTTACCGTTTGTTTCTATTGGAGAAGAATATGTAAGGAATGAACCAAGCTTATACGCAAGAATGCGGCTAGGCACACCAAGATTTCCCATTGCAAGCAGGATGTGATCAAAATCTGTACAGGAGCCGGCTTCCCTGAAAAGACGGGTAACATCGCTCAAAGATTTTGGCATAAAAGCAATTTTTGGAATTTCAAAAGGAGTCTTTCTCATCGAAAGGCATTTTTTCTTAAGGTTTACAACAGGACCGTCAAACTTATGACACGAACGGATGATTTTTACACCGAACGCCTGGGTACTATCCAAAAGGCCAGGAACATGGTAATCCTCTTCAAAATCTACGTATGCAAAATTCTTTGCAGGATTCTGATCTGCAAAAGCCAGCGCACGACCAAAAAGCGCAGTTCTTGAAAATTCGCCGCTGTTATAAAGACCGCCGTCCTCTACCCTTCGTATTGTAAGGATACAGGGAATATTAATCATAGAAGGAAATTTGCGCACATGAAGCTGTTCAGATTCATCAAGATGATCTACGCGAAGCTCCGCAATATCAATGTGCGAAGCATATTTTTTTACGTATTCAGCATCTTCCTGTAATGTTTTTCCTGTAAGAGTAAGACAAATTTTAGGCTTTACCATGACATTCTCCCAAAAGAACTAGTGAACTGTTAATTTCTTCTGTTCTTTATCAACAACATACAGGATTAATGTTGTTTCAGAAGGCACGGCATATGGCAGAGTCAAAGAACCGCCTGTATGCATAAAGTTTACAAGAGTATAAGTATTTCCGTCAGGAGTTGACGCATCAAGCCTCATTGGAACCGGATAAGGATAAGAAGCAAGTGCACAAGAGAAAATGCCGTAAACATTATCTTCATAAACTCCGGAAGGCATTGCCATTTCTATAGACATGCGCGCGTAATTAGGAATAAATTCTTCTTCAAATTCCTGCTGAGAAACAACTGTTCCCGGCTTTTCTGTCTTATCTGCAACGTGAGAAGTAAAGTCAAATACAATGCGGCTTCTTGCAATAGTCTGAAGCATGTCGTTAAGTGAAGTACCTACAAGACGAGGAACCCTTGTGTTCTCAAATGTCGGACCGCGGCTTACTACAAGATTGACTGTAACTGCGTCTGAAATTTTTGTTCCTTCCGGCGGATCCTGTTCAAGGATTGTACCTGCATCAGAAAGATCCGGCTTGTAAGTCGGTTCTGCAAGAACAATAAGAGGATTTGCTGAACCCGCAAAAAGAGTCTGAAGGTTCATCTTAAGTTCATCAAAATTCTGTCCGACATAATTTTCTACGTGATCAACGATTACTCCGCGGCTTACTACAAGAGAAACACGGCTGTAACCCTTTACTATGGAACCGGCAGAAGGTGACTGGTCAAGGATTGTTCCCTTATCGCCCGGAACTTCTGAATAGCGCAGTGTAATTTTTGGATATAGTTCCTTTTTCTGCATTTCAAGAAGGGCTTCTGTAAGTTCTTTTCCGGTAACAGCAGGAACCATTACTTCTTCCGGTCCCTTTAAATTCAAAAAGAATACTACAAGTGCAAAAAAGAACATTACAAAAACTGCTGCAATAACAGTAGCTATAAAAGTTTTTCCATGAACCTGAAGCGATTCAAAATATGAAGTCAAGCATACGCGCCTGAATCTGAAATCCTTTACTTTTTCACCTGATTCTTTTGCTTTTTCGATAATACTGTCTATATTATTTTTTATATCCATAGTGCTTTATAGTAGCATTTTGAACCATTATTTACAATAAACAATTCATATTGAATCAGAAATATGAGCTTAGAACGAAAACCTGCTTCCGATAAAATCTTTTGCGCCGTTCATAAATGATTTGTAGTCCATTGCATTTTTTCCCTGACGCTGAAGCTTTGTTACCGCATAGAAGCCGGTTCCACACCGCACCAGAATTCCCTTTTGCTTAGAGAAAGCCGATACAACGCCGGCCGCTGCATTAACATCTCCGCCGCATTCAGTTCCTTCCTGATCAGACAGCGGTATTCCGGCCATAATCTTAAGCGGCGCACCGTTTTCTTGTGTCCATGCATTCGGTTCCGGGTAGTACGCCCGCACAGCACAGTCTACTTTTTCCGCGCTTTCAGCCCAGTCAATTTTTGCATGTTCCTTTAAAATCATTCCCGTGTAGCTGGCTTCTCCAGACTGAGGCGTGCCATCTGCAATGGCGCCTTTGTCTGCCACAGCTTTAAGGACTTCTGCCAGAAGCGCAGCACCGCGAACAGCCGCATCATTTAAAAGGCTTTCTGCAGTTTCCTTTCCTGTAAGCACAACTTTTTCAGAAGCCATTATGTTTCCTTCGTCCATGGCGCGGCTGACTTTTTGAACAGTAAAAGCAGTTTCTGAATCTCCGTTAAGGATGGCTGCATTTACAGGCGTACATCCCCTGTATTTTGGAAGTGCCGACGGATGCAAGTTTATGCCGCCAAACTTAAACAGTTCCATGAATTTCGGCCCAAAGATATGACCGTATGCAAAACAGACTAGAATATCAGGAGAAACAGCAGCCACAGCTTCCCTTGCAGCCGAATCAAGATGTTCCGGAGTAAAAACCGGAATACCGTATTTTTCTGCGACAGACTGAACTTCTGTAGGAACAGGAGTTTTATGCCTTCCACGTGCACTGGGAGGATTTGAAAGGACTCCTGCAATCTGAAATCCATTTGAAGCGGCGTTTTCTATAAGAATCTCTAGAGTTTTTGCAGAAGCAGCAGGGCTTCCTGCATAAAGAACGCGAATCATAGTTCCTCCTGACGTTTGTCGACCAGTAGCTATTTTTTTTGCAGCAATAATATAAAACTCGAAATTAAGTTTATTTAAAATATTATTTATTCTTTGCTGCCTTTTTTGCAGCAATTTTTGCTTCTTTAGCAGCCTTTGCACGTCGTTTTTTTTCTGCATTTTCTGCACGACGGGCAAACTGTTCTTCTGTCTTTTTGGCAAAATCTTCATCACCGCGGTCTATAAAAAGATGACCGTCAAGATGATCATTTTCATGCTGGATTATGCGCGCCAGAAGTCCGTCTGCTTCAAGAGTAAAAGGACGCCCCTTTTCATTAAAAGCTTGAACCGTAATTTTTGCCGGTCTCTGAATACTTTCGTAAACGCCAGGAACGCTCAAACAGCCTTCTTCATAGTCACAGAGTTCTGCACTGGTTGAAATAATCTGCGGATTAATGAAAACGCGCCTTACATCATCATCAGAAATGACTACAAAAAGCCTCTTGCTTATTCCTGCCTGCGGACCGGCAAGGCCTACACCGTCTGCCTCAATCATCGTGTCAAACATTTCTTCAATAAAGGCACGGAGTTCGTCATTTATTTCTTCCGGTTTTACAGGTTCTGCAACCTGACGCAATATTTCTTCACCAAGTTTAGTAATTCGCATAAAATTTCCCTATATAATATTTATTTTTCAAGCCTTATTCGTGCAGCGCGTGCATGAGCAGCAAGTCCTTCTGCATCGCCTAAAGCGCCGGCAGCATTTGCACTGTTTTTCATTCCTTCTGAACCGGCCTTTGCCCTTAAAGTCGTTACAGTCTTAAGGAATACGCGTACGCTGAGTCCACCTGTATAGCGGGCTGAACCGCTTGTAGGCAGAGTATGATTAAGACCAGCTGCATAGTCGCCGAATACTTCTGCAGAATAGTGACCTATGAACAGGGAACCGTAATTCTTTACTGCAAAGGCAATCTTATCGCGAGCTTCACCGTCTTCCATTGCAATTTCAAGGTGTTCCGGAGCTTTGCGGTTTGCAAACTGTGCAGCCTGTTCAAGAGAATCTACTATAATAATGCGGCCATAGTTATCTATGCTTGCGCGGGCAGTAGCCGCTGTAGGAAGAGTTTCCAGCTGCTTTTCAATTTCTGCACTTACCTTTTCTGCAAATTCGCGGCTTACTGTAGCCATAACCGGCTGGGCAACAACATCATGTTCTGCCTGAGCCAGAAGATCTGCGGCAACCCAGGCCGGATCAGCTTTTTCATCTGCAATTATAAAGACTTCTGTAGGACCTGCAATCATATCGATTCCTACCTGTCCGTAAACCTGTTTTTTTGCAGCGGCTACAAACTTGTTTCCTGGACCTACAATTACATCAACAGCAGGAACAGATTCTGTACCGTAAGCCATTGCCGCAATTGCCTGTGAACCACCGCAGGCAAAGCACTTTCTTACACCGCAGATATATGCTGCCGCCATAATTCCTTCGTCAGCATAAGGTTTTCCGCCAATAAACGGTTTTCCAGGAACTCCAAGTCCCTGTTTTTCGGCTTCTGCCCTGTCATCCGGATGAACACGAGGAGGTGTACAGAGCACAATTTCTCCTACTCCGGCAGCGGCAGCAGGTGTTACAGTCATTATAACAGTCGAAACCAGCGGGAATCGTCCGGCAGGAACATATACACCAGCTTTTTCTACAGGAATTGTTTTCTGACCTGTAAACATTCCCGGCACAAGTTCAATTTCAAAATCATCAAAAGAATTTTTCTGACAGAGGGCAAACTTCATTGCCAGCTCATGTGAATAGCAAATTGCATTGTAAGTTTCAGGATGTTCCTTCTGAAGTTTATCTGCAGCAGCCTTAAGTTCTGCCTCCGGAATCTGAAGGGAAGAAGGAGCACTTACATCAAATTTCTGACCGTACTTTTTAAGTGCGGAATCTCCGTTCTCTACTACATCAGCTATTACTTCCTGAACAGTCTGATTTGTTTCTCCGAACACGCGTCCGTTGAACCATGAATCTTCAATTTCATTTGCATTCAAAATCTTTATCATAATATGATGATTCTAGCGTTTTTTCCGTTTATCCACAATGGCAACAGACAGCCTGTTCATGCCCGCCCATAAAAACCTTGACGACAGGCCGAAAAAAAAAGTATTTTATAGATGTAAAAAAATTGACATGAGGTTTATTTATATGGCAGACGTAACAGAAGGGACTCTTGAATTTGATGAATCAGAAGGCAAATTCGTAATTGCAAACGAAGAACATAATACAATTATCAAAAATCTTGAATTTGGTGATAAGTTTGAAGTTTTAGTTGATGGTAACTGGGTAGAAACTGCCCTTGAAATCGGCAACAACGACAAAGGCGAAATGATTTTTAAGCTCCGCGGAACTCCTTATGTAGAATTTATAACAGGGATTGCAGCCAGATAATAAGTTGCTCATCTGAATGCGAGCAGTGGCGCAGCATTCAGATGGCTATTGATCAAATAGAAGAACTTCGTTCAGAAGTTCTTCCTACTTCTCCTTATGTCTTCTGTCGAGTTCGTCGTAAACATCCTGCCAGTTAACGCCTTCCTTATACATAAGTACGCTAACAAAATACAGCAAATCCGCAGCTTCCCAGATTACTTCATCTTTTCCGTCTGCTTCACAGATTTCTTCTGCTTCTTCTTCTACCTTTTCACGAACGCGCTTACCGTCCAAAGTTGCAGTGTATGAACCCGGGCGTGGATTTGCAAAACGTTCTTCAATAGTTCCGTACAGGCGTTCCAATGTTGAGCGTTCATCAGGGTCAGCGCCAAAGCAAGACCAGCTTCCTGTGTGGCAAACGCCACCATGAGGAATAACTGTTGCAAGAATTGTGTCGCGGTCGCAGTCTACGCGAAGTTTTACAACTTCAAGAAAGTGTCCGCTTGTTTCACCCTTTGTCCAAAGTGTGTTTCTTGTGCGGCTGAAGAATGTAAGTTTTTTTGTATCAAAAGTTTTTTCAAGGGCTTCTTTGTTTGCGTAGCCCATCATCAAAACCTGGCTTGAACGAGCGTCCTGAGCGATTACAGGAACCATTCCGTCAACTTTTTTCCAGTCAAGGCAGCGCATGAAGCTGTTTTTAAGGCTAACCTTGTTTGTATAGAGCGCCATTCCAAGCTGAACGTCGCAGCCCATGCGTTCAAGTTCTTCAATTTCATCTTCTGTAGAAACACCGCCGGCAACTACAACGCGGCACTTAACGGCTTCACGAAGTTCCTTTGCCATTTCCATGTTTGTACCCTGCATGCAGCCTTCTTTTTCTACGCAGGTGAATAAAAGTTCAGAACAGTATTTTTCTGCCATTTTTGCGCCTTCAATCATTGGCACATCAATAGTTTCAGCCCAGCCTTTTACAGCGATTTTTCCGTTCAAGGCATCAACACCAATGATGATTCGCTGCTTTCCGATTGCTGCTACAAGTTCTTCAAGGAATTCTACGTTCAAAACGTTTGAGTTATTTTCTGGATCTTTTTTCCAGGCGCTAGAACCGATGATTACCTTTTCTGCACCCAAAGAAATAAGTTCGCGCGCACGCTTAACAGAACGAACGCCACCACCGGTTCGCACATTTCCTTTGCGCAAAAGGCTTTTCAAAAGATGAGTATTTACGGTGTCTCCTTTAGGATTTGTATGTCCCATTGCCGCATCAAGGTCGATTACAGCAACTTCGCCGTATGTATTAAATTCACTTATAAGAGCATCTGCGTCATCGCGCTGCAAAACAAGCTCTTTTCCATTTTTCAACTGAACAACATGACCGTCTTTAAGGTCGATAGAACTAATTACCATGCATCAGATTCTACAGAATTTCTGCCGCTTTTACAATTATCATATACAGGGCAGTTTACTGTTCAGAAAACTATAATTTAATCCTCAAGACACTTTATTTTCCATGAGAGAAACTGTACTGGCAGCCTGGAAGCTTTTTGCATTCATAAAGAAGTACATCTGCCTTCTGATAGAGATGATCAAAAGTTTCGCCTTCCGGTTCAGAGAATACAGCACCCAGACTTACAGAAATCTTTCTGTCCCTGAGAGGTTTTATGGAAATCTGCGTAACAGTATTAAAGAAACGTTCAATACACATTGAACCGATTTTTTCGTCCATAACGCCGAGCGCAAAGATTGCAAATTCATCTCCGCCAAGGCGCATTATTATATCGTTACCGCGGAAAGCCTTTTTCATAGCTTTTGCAATTTCAATAAGGACTTCGTCTCCTACAGAATGTCCAAAATTGTCATTTATAGACTTAAATTTATCAACGTCAAAAAGACAGAACATGCCGCAGTCACCTTTTTTAAGCAGCATTTCTATCCTTCGTTCGCCGCTTCCACGGTTATTAATCTTTGTAAGCGCATCAGTCTGTGAAAGATAGAACAATTCCGTTTCCATCTTTTTATTTGCAGTAATATCCGTAAACGAATTGATTATAATCTCATCATGATTGGAAAGCTTTACAACCTTAGAATGACCTAAAACCCAGCGGAATTCCGTTTCGTTCTTTTTGATAGAAAACTCATATGTATATTCTGGGTCTCCGTTTCGGAGTGCAAGGATTTTCTGGATTATTGCATCCCTTTTTGGCGATTCCATCTTGCCAAGAACCGCCATAATATTATCCTGCGCATTTACAATTGAATCCCAGCCAAAAAGATTCAACGCAGCAGGGTTCATCATAAGTATTTCATGGCTCAATCTCTTGAAAGAAAAAATACCGGCACTCTGCGCCTGAAGCATTTCTGTATAGATTTCATTCTGGTTTCCAAGCGTATTGCGGAGAATTTCCTGATATTCAAGTTCGCGGCGCTTTTCTTCTTCTATCTGCTGAATGCTGAAAACTACATATTTAAGCTGACCGTCTACGTCGTAGTTTACAGGCATGAAATTGGCACGGCACCAGCCGAATATGTCGCCATGAAATTCATGGCTTATAATCTTTTTATCTCTAAGGCGTTCAGAAAGATTTGTCAGGTCAACAAATTTAAGCATTCCATTTATAAAATCATTGGAAGCAATTTTTGAACATATTTCACGCAGCTGGTGACTTGCATTATCAAAGTTAAAGGAATCATTGCTGCACAAAAATTTATCAAGTTCTTCGTTTCCTTTTGAAACATGGAAATTATTATCTGCAAGGTTTATTACATACAGAGAAAGAGTTGTAGAAGTAATTGCCTGAACAACCTTCTGTTCAAACGAGTCATTTAGCCTTATGTCCTGAAAAATAAATCCAGAAACAGACTGGAGCAGCAGGAACGACTTCTGATTGCGCTTTACATTTCCTACAGTAATAAAGCCTATAAAATCGCCGTCCTGACGCAAAGGAACCGACATGAAATTCTTTAAATCTGCCTGGCCGGCAAGGTATTCATCCCTGTCTGAACTAGAAACTTTCTTTGATTCAAGGTCTACGTAAAGTTCGCCTTTTTCTTCAAGGATTTTTATCCAATCCTGATTAATTTTATCGTTAATTTCAAACAGATCAGAAGATTCGGTCTGATCAAAATTTACATATCTGTATGTACATCTAAGACATTTTCCGCCTTCAACAAGTTCATAGACAACAACGCGGTCAGCATCATAAAATCCGGCAACAATCGAAAGAACATTAGAAATAGAAACACCCAAATCGTTAGATTTAGACTGCAAGGACTGTATACATTCTACAAGAGTTTCCTGCGTTTCGAGACGGCTTTCCAATTCTTCATAACTTAATTTAGGCATTGTTTCCATGCAATTTATTATAACATACTAATTCATATTTACAAATTTTGAATTGAACAAAAAATGATTTTTCAGGACAAAAAAAAAGGCTCTGTCCAAATGAACAGAACCTTAGCAAGCCGTTTAACAGAATCGAACTGTTGACCTCTTGATTACGAAGCAAGTGCTCTACCAACTGAGCTAAAACGGCAGATATTTCAAGAGATTTTTTACAGGTAATTTTACTCCTGTGCAGATCCCTGGGTCTTATAGCGCATTGTTATCTGAAGCTGCTTTTCCGACTGAGTATTGTAAATATCAACCAGACGACGCATTTCCGATATTGTACCTACAACAAGATATGTATCATACAGAGCAATTTTTCTCTTTTCAGAGAATTTGCTTATTTCGTCTTTTGTAACTTCGTAGCTTAAACCGGCCCAGTGAGCAATATCAGAAATTGTTGCATCAATTCTTACGTCCTTGTCAGATTTAGACTGATTTGGATTCATTTCATGCAGCATAAGAAGGACATCCGCAATCCTTGCCTGATTGTCTTTAATTATAAGGACCTTAAATCTTCTGTGCTGGTCATAAATTCTCTTGCAGAAAAGCTTAAGAAGATTAAGTGCAAGCTGAGGATTTCCTGTAACAAGAGTTTCAAAATTAACCTTGCTGAATTCAAGACACTTTACTGAAGTCTTAGCCATACAAGTTGCAGAACGAGGAGAATTGTCAAGGATTGCCATTTCCCCAAAGAATTCACCTGCACGGAGTATATCAAGATTCTTGGAAGAACCGTTTACGCATTTTAAAAGCTGAACTTCACCACGCTGAATCAAATAGAATGTATCACCCGGTTCATATTCAGAAATGATTACCTGACCCGGAGCATATTTCTTTGCAAAGCGTTCAAATGCTGGAAGTTCAAACTGTTTAAGGGCACCCTCCCCTTCCTGAACGAATTCATCGTAAACCGAAGGATTTTTATCAATATGAGCCTTTGATTCCTTGAACATGGTTTTAACTTCGTCTATACAACCCGAATTAGGAAAGCGCTGAACGAATTTGCTGCACACGTCATAGCAGGAAACATAGCGTTCATCAGAATAGAACGAGCGTGCAACAGAAAGCATTCCTGTAATCTGATTTTCCGGAGAGCTCTGAAGTATGCTTTCTATTTTTTTATGAATCTGCCTGAGCTGATTTGAAAAGACTCTAAGCATTTTCATTATAATCTGTTTGTTCGTACTAAAATTTGCCTCAAATTCGCTTACTGTAAGGCAGACTACTGTACTGTCATCAGCAGCCCTTGCAGTTTCTTCACGCGGAAAACGGCCCAGCGCTGACTTTACACCAAAAAATTCACCAGGCTTAACAAAATTTACAACTGGAGTTTGAGTTTCCGGATCAACAGAAGAAAGGTTAATTGTTCCTTTCTGCAGGATAAATATACGATCGTCTTTGTCGCCTTCAAAATATGGAATAGAACCTTTTTTATAGGTAATAATTTTTGGCATCAGTTTCTCCGAAAAAAGATAATCTCAAGAATCTTAACTATTGTATCACAAAAATAAATTTTATGCTATGTTAAATACATGATTGATTTGCACACACATACAACAGCTTCTGACGGACAGTATACTCCAAGTGAATTGATTCATAAGGTTTGTGACAAAATTTCCGTTCTGGCAATCACCGATCATGATACCGTTGCCGGCCTTGAAGAAGGAAAAAAGGCCGCAGAAGAATGTGGAATCACACTTGTTCCTGGAATTGAACTGAACATTCAGCGTCCGGGCTGCGAATTTCATCTTCTTGGACTAGGACTTACAGAAATTTCCCAAAGCCTTAAGGATGTAATTCAGGGTCTGATTGACAGCAGAGACTACAGGAACCAGCAGGTTGTGCAAAAAATGAATGACAGCGGCATTAAGGTTACGCTTGAAGAAATTCAGGAATCATTTGCAGGTCAGGTTTTGGGCAGGCCGCACTTTGCACAGTGGCTTGAAGAACATAAATACGTAAAGAACAGGCAGCAGGCCTTCAATAAATTTCTTGCGCGCGGCCGTCCGTGGCATGTTGAGCGGACAGGTGCAGACCTTGATCAAGCAATCAAGGCAATCTACGAATCTGGCGGGCTTCCGGTTGTTGCCCATCCCATGTCGCTTTATCTGTCCTGGTCAAAAATTGAGCCGGTTATTGAAGATTTTAAGGCACGCGGAATTGCAGGACTGGAATGTTTTCACCCGGGCGCACGCGTCGGCGAATGCTTAAGGCTTCAGGAACTTGCCCGCAAACTGGATCTATTTGTTACTGCCGGAAGTGATTTTCACGGCGAAAAAATCCGCGCAGATAGAAAACCCGGTCACACATGCGGCGGCAAAAAAATCGAAGATACATACTGGTACAACGAACTTCTGCCCGCACTGGAAAACTACCGGGCAAAGCACAATCTGTAACTAGCCGGCGAGTAGTTTTAACAGCGTTTACCGAACGTCAGTTTTTTTCATTTTTTTAAATTATTTTCACCGTAAAGTGCAGAATTCTGCATGAAACCCCGGATAAATTTCCAGAGGTATTTTATGCAGATTTATTCTTTTTCTCCATTCGGCTATGAAGGCGCTCTTGTTACTGTAGAAGTAGACATAAGGCGCGGAATTCCCGCAATTGATCTTGTAGGACTCGCAGACAATGCCGTAAAGGAAGCCCGCGAACGAATGCAGGCTGCAATAAGGAATTCGGGATTTGATTTTCCGCCTGAGCGCGTCCTTATAAGCCTTTCTCCGGCAGACTTAAAAAAAGAAGGTGCCGGTTTTGACCTTCCTATTGCGCTGGCCGTGCTCCATGCCCAGCAGAACAGCAGTAACCCGGAAAGTGATTCCGCCGCCAGTAACGCCCAGATTCTGATTATGGGCGAACTTGAACTTTCCGGAAAAATCAGGGCTGTACGCGGAGTTCATGCGGCGGCTTCTACTGCTGCAGCAGGCGGAATACGCATGTGCATTGTCCCTGCTGCCAACGCAGATGAAGCAAGGGAAGCAGCCGGAATGGCGGTATTTGGAGCAGACACTCTGGAAGATGCTTTTGCCGCACTGAATAACCATGATGTATTCAGCAAGAAGACAGCAGCTTCAGAAAACGACAGGGAATATTACCCGGACTGTGAATTTACAGAAAACGTTCCGTTCTGCAGGATTACTGATGAGCTTGAATATGCGCATGTAAAGGGGCAGAAAAAACTTGTCCGCGCGCTTCAGGTTGCGGCAGCCGGGGGACACAACCTGCTTGCCGTAGGAGCGCCGGGGTGCGGAAAAACAATGGCTCTCCAGAAATTTCCAGCACTAGTTCCCGCCCTTACAAAAGAAGAAAGCCAGAGCGTTTCAAGGATTCATTCGCTTGCTGGCCTTATGAGCCCGGACAAACCGGCCGTATGCATGCCGCCGTTCAGAATGCCGCACCAAACCGCAACTATAGAAGGCTTATGCGGCGGCGGAACCCAGTGCCGTCCCGGAGAAATTTCCCTTGCCCATAACGGTATTCTTTTTCTGGACGAAGCCCCGGAATTCAAATCTTCCGTGCTGCAGATGCTCAGAGTTCCTATGGAAACTGCAAGAATTTCTCTTTCAAGAGCCGGAAGGTCAACTGTTTTTCCGGCAGATTTTCAGCTGCTTATGGCAGCAAATCCGTGTCCCTGCGGAAACTTCGGTTCAGAAAACAAAATCTGCCTTTGTTCCGCCCGCTCTATCGAAATGTATTGGAAAAAATTTTCTGCGCCTCTTCTGGACAGGGTAGACATACGGATCTATGTTTCAAATGAAAATACCAGTACGCAGGAATCAGAACCGGTTTCTACTTCCGAACTGCGCAAGGCAATTGCCAGGGCAGTTATAATCCAGAGAAAAAGACAGGGAAAAAAGAATTCAAAGCTTACCCCTCCGGAAATAGTACGTTTCTGTAAAATTGATAAAGAATCAAAGGCTATTCTGGACGCGTCCTGTTCAAAATACGGTTTTTCGCCAAGAGCCGCATCAAGCATATTAAAGCTATCAAGGACAATTGCAGACATGGAAGAAAAAAACGATATAGAGCAAAAGGATGTTATGGAAGCCATAGAATTAAGAAAATCATTCTGCAATTTTATGGAACTTTCTGATTAAAAAAAAAAGGTTCTGAACTTAATCAGAACCTTTATACCGGAGAAGAGACTTGAACTCTTACGCAGTCGCCCGCAAAAGATTTTGAGTCTTTCGTGTCTACCATTCCACCACTCCGGCGAGATGTCTTAATCTATCAGATAATGCTCTCTTTTTCAAGAGGTTTTTATGCGATATACTGATTTTTACAGTAATTTATGGACGAAATAAAACAGCGCGCAGAACAGATATTAAAAACAGTTTTTGGATATGACTCATTCAGACCGCTCCAGCTGGACATCATAAAAAATGTACTGAGCGGAAAAGATACGCTTGCAATCATGCCGACCGGCGGCGGAAAATCAATGTGCTATCAGATTCCGGCACTCATGTTTCCAGGAATAACTATTGTCGTTTCTCCCCTAATTTCCTTAATGCAGGATCAGGTTTCTTCGCTCACCGAAAACGGTATTCAGGCAGTTTTTCTTAACAGTTCACTTGAATGGGAAGATTACCTTGAAACCGTAAAGCAGCTTAAACAGGGAAAGATTAAGCTTGTCTACGTTTCTCCGGAAGGACTTGCAACAGAAAGGATGAAGGGCATTCTTCACGATTGTTCCGTACCGGTCAGCTGTATTACAATCGACGAAGCTCACTGCGTTTCTGAATGGGGACACGACTTCCGGCCCGACTATATGAGCATTGCCTCTGTAAGGGAACAGTTTCCAAATGCGATATGCCTTGCCCTCACTGCTACTGCCACAGTTCCTGTAAGGCAGGATATAATACGCAACCTGAGGCTTAAAAATCCGTCCCTTTTTACGGCAAGCTTTAACAGGGAAAATATTTTTCTTGAAGTAAAGGCAAAGAAAAATCCGCTTAACCAGGTTATTGAATGTATAGAAAAACACAGGGACGAAAGCGGAATCATCTACTGCTTTTCAAGGAAGCAGGTAGATCAGCTTTATGAATCTTTGGGAACCCTCGGGTATTCAGTCTTAAACTATCATGCAGGACTTTCTGATTCAGAACGAGCTAAAAACCAGGATTTATTCATAAAAGACAAGGTAAAAATCATGGTGGCAACAGTGGCTTTTGGCATGGGAATAAATAAGCCGAACGTGCGCTACGTCATTCATCATGACATGCCTAAGTCGCTGGAAGAATACTATCAGGAAATAGGACGCGCCGGCCGTGACGGCTTAGACAGCCACGCGCTGCTTCTGTACAGCCCCGGAGACATCCACAAAATACGCTTTTTCTTTCAGGAGGCAGCGGACCCGGAAAAATCAGAAATGCTGCTTCAGGGCATGATAAACTACGCAAAAGCAAGGGCATGCCGCCGGCGCCAGCTTCTTGCCTATTTTGGAGAGGAATATCCTCCGCAGGAAACTAAATCCGAATGCTGCTGCGATATTTGTTCAAGCGAACCTGTTCCGCAAAACGACCTTACAATTCCGGCCCAGAAATTCATGAGCTGCATGGTAAGGCTCCAGCAAAGATACGGCGCTGCATATATCATCGATGTGCTTACCGGTTCACGACAAAAACGCATACTTGAAAATAACCATAATCAGCTTTCTACATGGGGAATAGGAACCGAACTGAACAGGGAACAGTGGTTTGAACTTTGCGAACTTCTTCTGGAAAACGGCTACATAATCCGCACCGGGGAATATAATATCCTTATGCTTACACAGTTCGGAAAGAATGCCCTTGTAAACAGGGATAAGATTATGCTTCCTCTTGATATAAAGGCTGTAAGAGTCCTGAACATGCCTAAGCCGAACAAACCGCTTTTTGCACTGCATAAAAAAGGCGCATTTGCAAAGAGCCTCAGCGGGAAAGACCTGGAACTGTACAACAGCATAAAGGAATGGCGGCAGAAACAGGCAGAAAGCCAAAACGTACCGCCGTATGTTATTTTTGGAGACAAAACACTGGAAGAACTGGTTGAAAAAAGGCCTAAGAATGAGCGTGAACTTCTGAATGTATTCGGAATCGGTGAAGTAAAAGCCGAAAAAATCGGTTCACAGATTCTGCGCATAATTTCAGAATTTTAAATAAAAAAACGCGTGCAAAAAAGTTAAGGGGCGCCTGAAAGTTCATCTCAGGCACCCCTAATATATATGAACAGACTGCGGCTTTGCCATGACCAGCCTGGAACCACAGCGTTTAACCGCCGTGGGAAACAGATTGGCAAAAAATGCCAACCCATAAAAAAAAGGATTGTCCTTTCAGACAATCCTAGAGGTGTGGATAGGAGTTGAACCTACCAATGACGGTTTTGCAGACCGATCCCTTACCGCTTGGGTACCACACCATGTGTTGAACACTATATCACTCTCAAAAGAGAATGTCTAGTGTCTTTATGCTCTTTTTATGAAATTTCCGGTCAAACTAATCTTTCAAAGCAGGGAAATTTGCCTTCATCTCTTTAAGAACAGTTTCCTTTTCTTCTTCAGAATTAAACGAAAACGTAACGGTCTGCTTATTTACAGTTAAAATGCACAGTGCACAGGAATACTGTTCGCCAGTTTCTGTTTCAGAATTGCAAAACCTGAGCATGTCTGACGCAAACAGATACTTACCGTCCGCAATAAGACCGTTTGCATAAACACCAGCAAAAGAATTAAAAATCACGTCCTTAAAGCTTATGCCTGCGCCAAGCAGAACCGTAACGCATATCACTGCATTTCCGGCCATTCCCAAATCGCGGAAAACAAGAAGAACCAGCACAAGGGCGCATACAGTTAAACTTAAAATCTGAAGCCTTGGATTTTTTCTAGAAAGAGAAAGAAGCTGTTTCCCCATTTTTTTTACAGTAAGCCTGGCAGATAGCGGAATTACCGCAAGAATCAGCGCAAAAATTATGCCGCTTACAATTACCATTCCAATCCTATTCATTTTCTGTTCCTTTTTTCTATCCATTCAGACAGAGCTTTTCTTGCAGACGGAAAGGCAAGCGGAAGCCGCTCTACATCTTCACGGGAATCTACCCTGCATGCAAGAAATCCTGTAACTTCAGACTGCTGTCCATGAAGCTTTTTTATAAGTTCTTCAACAGAACCTTCGGAATCCGGTACATTCGCCGTAAAAAACAGGTCACATGTTTTGTAGGCAATGTCCTTATATTCATAATCATTTGGAAAACTGCAAAGGTACGAGACAGATTCAACCTTCAACCCGGTTTCTTCAAGGCATTCCCTTGCCACAGCAGCTTCTGCAGTTTCATTCTGATCAATAAATCCGCCCGGAAGCGCTAAAAATCCTTTTCTCGGATCCTTTGCTCGTATTTCAAAAAGAACATTATTCTGTGCGTCAGAAATTACAACTCCAACTGCACCTGCAACATTATTATAAAGGTCAAAACCGCAGTCGCGGCAAAACCACTTTTTATTCTTAAGATATTCTACATTCTGCTTTCCACATTTCGGGCAGAACTTAAAGCTGTTATCGCTCATTTATACCCCCGCGCTGTAAGTGCATCCGCCAGCGCTTCTGCCCGCTTTAATGTCTGAATGATAAGCGGAACTATAAGCGGCAGGAATGCCCTGATTTTATTCATAAATCCTTTTGCCCGTCCAAGTCCGCCACGAATCAACTGAGTCTTTACAATGCAGACAGCCTCTTCTACAAGCAACGGAACAAACCTGAATATGATTTCCATAAGGACAAAAATATCCCTCACAGGAATTCCTGTAAACTTTAAGGGGCTTAAAAGCTTTGTAATACCAGCTATAAGGTCATCTTCCGAAACTGACGTTACATATGCCCATACTGCACCCAGCGCACATTCAGTACGAAACAGAACCTTTAGGCAGAGCATAAGTTTTTCACGTGTGATGCAAATCCATTTGAATTCAAAAATCACAGAATCAGAAGCATCAACTGCGCCGAACAGAATCTGAAAAACAGCAAAAAACAGAAGGAACGGAAGGACTTGCGCCATTCTTGCAAAAAGATTTTTCGCCCTGATTCCTGAAAAAAGACCGTACATTACAGAAAGCGCAAGAAGCAGAGCCAGTCCCTTAAATGAGCCGACTATTATTATTCCCGTAAAAAAACATATAAACAGCAGAGTCCTTAAAACCGACGGAACCCTTGAAATTAAGCCCGACGCTGTTTTTCCCCCGAAAACAACTTTTCTAAAGCCGTCAAGAATATCAAGATTAGGAAGAATATTTATTTCAGAAAGCCTTACCGGTTCAACAAATTCCCTTGATTTTCTGCCGCAATAGCCCGGCAGAATGTTACCGTTTTCTATATGAAGCACATGATCCGCAAAAGACGCTTCCTCCATATTATGCGTAGAAAATATGACTGTTTTTCCCTGATCAGCAAGAGAACGCATTAAAGTCATTACTTTATTTCGTGTCTGTCCATCTAAAGCGGCACAGGGCTCGTCAAACAGAAGAATATCTGAATCAAGTGCAATTATTCCCGCAACGGCCAGCCGCTTTTTTTCGCCACCGCTAAGACAGTAAGTCTGCCGGTCAGCATATTCATCATACGGCAGGTTTACGGCTTCCATTGCAGAGCGTACCTTCCGGGCAAGCTCCCTTCCCTTTATTCCGCTGTTCCTTAAACCAAACGCAACGTCATCTGCTGCAAAATTTTCAAAAAGAGCGGCGTCGCAGTTCTGCTGGCATAGTACAGGGCGACACACCCCGCTTACAGTTCCGCTAGCGGGCTTAAGAAGGCCTGAAAGAATTTCCAGAAGAGTAGACTTTCCGCTGCCAGAAGCACCTGTAAGAGCAACAAGAGAACCTGCTTCTACTTCAAAGGAAAGGTTTTTCAGAACATCCTCTGTGCCGTATCCAAAAGAAAGATTTGAAACACTCAGCGAAACTGGAACTTTTTTTTCGGCATTCCGCCTTTTTTCCTTTACAAGCGGTTCGCCGGACAGTTCAGACACCAGTGCCTTTTCAGAAAAAAATGCCCTGGATTTTCCGCCCCAAACAATTTTTCCCTTTCTCATAACAAGAACATCAGAAGCACGCTTTACTCCATACAGTTCATGCGTAATATGAATTACAGTCGTTCCCTTTGCATTTAAATCATCCAGAAGTTTAAAAATTTCTTCCTTTGCGGCTGGATCAAGCATTGCAACCGCCTCGTCAAGAATAAGGATTTCAGGATTGAGGGCTAAAATTGAACTGAAAGCAAGTTTCTGTTCCTGACCTAAAGAAAGTTCCTGAACCCGGGAATTGCAGCAGTGCAGAAGATTTACGGCACTAAGTCCTTCTATGAGCCTTAATTCAACTTCGCTTTGAGGAAGTCCTTCTGTAACAGGACCGAATGCAACATCCTTTCTTACGGTACCGCAAATTATCTGGTTCTTTGGAGACTGAAATACGATTCCGATTTTTGCACTGCGGATTTTTTCTATACTTCCTGAATCCGGTTCAATGATTCCCGCCAAAATTTTAGCAAGCGTGCTTTTTCCGCTGCCATTAAGGCCCACCAGCGCAGTGTAGCTTCCCTTTTCAAGCTCAAAGGAAACGTCATCAACCGCTGTTTCAGGCGCATTTTCATAAGAGAAACTTACATTCTTAACAGAAATAGCTTTCACGCCTTTATAATACAATATACGCAGAGTTTTGAAAATGTTTATAAATTGTGGATAACTCTGCAAATAAGTGGACAAAAAACTTTTAAAATAAAAAAAATAATTTTTTCTGATTATATTTTATAATTCTTTATATTATAAATATTTAAATTTAACATTTTTTATTAATGCGGATTTTTTTCAAAAAGTTTTCCACAGGTTCACAAAATTTCTGTTAAAAATGTGGATAACTTGTGTAAAAAAGGATTTTTTATGTGAATAACTTGTGTTTTTGCTGTATAAAAACAGTGTAAAAAAAAATGTCAAGCCCCGAAAAATACTACACATTTTATATAGTGTTGACATGCATTATGATTTTTTATCCAGTCGTTTATACTGTTCCGGCGGACAAAAAAAAACCGGCCTGTGCAAGCCGGTTCTCGAATCGAAGTATTTTGTTAACCCAAAGAAACAACACCCTGGTCGTTGATTGCAAGAATTGACTTGCATTCTGAACAGCGGAAGCGGCCAGATCTTGTTGCCCTTAAATGCTTGTTGCACATAGGGCAGGCAAATACTTTAGGGAAGATATTCTCTGCAACAGGAGCACCCTGCTTAAAGAATGCAATTGCATCTTCTGTTGTATCTTTAATATTAAAGAACTGAGAGAATCCCAAAAGCTGGAAAACTTCATATACCTTAGGCTGGATTTCAAGAAGGACAATATCTCCACCCTTTGGCTTAAGCATCTTAAGGAAAGATGTAAAGGAACCAATACCGGTTGATGATACATAATTAAGTGCAGAACAGTTAAAGATAAGATTTATATATCCGGCTTCAACAACCTTTGTAATCTTCTTCTGGAAAAAGTTTGAGTTGTACGTATCAATATATCCGTTCAAATAAATTCTAAGACCATTCTGAACAGAATCAATTTTTTCTAGAGAAATTTTCAGACTGTCGTCTCTTTCTTCATCAAAACCCGGAACGATATTATTATTACTAGTCATACTCAAGACTCCCATTATTTAAAAGACCTTCTACAAGTCCTACATATAATTTTACTATAATTTGAATGATAGGTCAAATTATTCTGCAAAAGTTTGAAAAAATAATTTGCAGACTTTTTAAGTTTTTCCTTTCTTTACATTTTTCTGACTATCAATATACTTCTCCTTATGGATCTTAACAAAGTTTATATAGTTCTCGATCATCCTGACGAATGCAGAAACATTGGAGCTGCCTGCCGCGCAATGGCTAACAATGATATAACACACCTGAGGATTGTAGGTAACAGAGAAAACTACGATGTAGAAAAAATTCACGTGCTTGCAATTCATGCCGCATACATTTACGACAATGCAGAATTTTTTGATTCAATTACGGAAGCTACAAAAGACTGCTCAGTTGCAGCCGGCACAACAAGACGCCGCGGGCAAAACAGAAAAGGCAAACTTCTTCTGCCGGAAGAATTTGCCGACACTGTAAGTCCTATAACGGGAGCCGCCGGAAACGATTCTGACGGAACAAACATTGCCGTAGTATTCGGAAATGAACGCACAGGCCTTACAGACGACCAGCTTAAAGAATGCACAATGGGCGTTACAATTCCTTCAAGCAACGATTTCGGTTCATTAAACCTTTCTCATGCAGTTCAAATTATAAGCTATCATCTTTTCAGAAAAAAGAATGACCACCTCACAGGCTATACACCGCTCACTTTGGAACGCCTGGATAAAACAGTAAGCTCAATTGCAGACAGCCTTCAGAAAATAGGATTTTTTAAGGTTACAGGAAGACCGGACATGGAAGCTTTCTGGCGCGGCCTTCTTTCACGTTCTGCAATTTCAGAGGGAGAAGCCCAGTATATTGAAAAAATATTTTCAAAGGCAGCTGGGCTTATTCAGAAAAACTCATAATAATCTCTAAGTGAACAAATCAAGAATAAAAAAAGGACTGCACGCAGCAGAAGACAGGCAGGAAATCTCCGATGCCCAGAATCTTCTGCCGCCGCAGCCCCCCTTAAGTAAAACTTCTAGAAAACAAGGTCTTCAGGACCAATTATCTGATCCCTGTACAGTTCGCAGGTTACCTGCAGACAGCTGTCGAGCTGTCTCACGTTACCCGGCCACTCATAGTTTTCCAGCCGTTCCAACGCTTCTTTTGAAAAGCAGCTGAAACTATATCCCCTTTTTTTAAGAATCGATTCGGAAATAAGCCTTATGTCTTCCTTACGAGTTCTTAGGGGAGGAATTCGAATAGCAGCTTTACGTATTCTGTAATACAAAGCTTCATTGAATTTCTTTTCCCTGACCAGTCCTTCCAAATCTGCATTAGTTGCACAGATTATTCGGACATCCACGTGGTTTTCTGCTGTCGAGCCAACCCTGAAAAAATTCCCCGTTTCTACAAAATGCAGAAGCTTTGCCTGCGAAGACAAGGGCATTTCCGCTATTTCATCCAGAAACAGAGTCCCTCCACCAGCTGCAGTGACAAATCCAGCCTTGTTCACGGCGCCCGTATACGCTCCGCATACAGTCCCAAACAGTTCAGACTCCATAACAGATTCCGGAATTGCAGCCATGTTTATGCAAACAAAGGGTTTACCCCTGCGCCGCGATAACTCATGGGCTATTCTGGCCATTAAGGTTTTTCCTGTACCGCTTTCACCAAGCAGAAGGAAATTCAAATCCGTGCCGGAAATTCTTTTCAGCTGGGATTTTACAAGGCTCATTGCCGGCGAATTACCGACAATCCTCAACAGAGCATCATCACATGACACTGATGATAAACAATAACTTTTTGTAATCAATTATTTCCCCTTTTATAATTGATGACAAATTATGGTTGCTGCCATTGTTATCGTCTGAAAAGCCTGTAAAAAACCAATATAATTATATATTTGAGATATGGTAAAAGTAAAAAGATTTTTAAAGGATTTTTTACAATTTCATGCCATATTTCGTGCGCCCTGGCAAAGACCTGTTCATCTACACGTTTTATTCGCTTTGAGAAGATACCGAGGGAATCCTTGTAATAGCAGAAAATACTTGAGGAAAACTTATTGCGCCTTTTATAGGCCCAGAGCGCATTGTCCTTTATTCCTTCGCTTACAATAACCATGGACGGAGACGATTTGTAAATGTTCACGACAATATCATCTTCTTTTGCCTTTGGATAATAACCAGCATGGCGGCCTACAATCCTTAAATTCGGAAAAGTTGAACGCAGATTCCTTTCCGCAACATGAAGCGTCTGCCCGCGCGAACCAAGCAGGTACAGCGACTTAAAGTGTGAATCAAGTATAGAAAGAATATTGATTGTCTGAGTAAAAGGATTGTAACGCACCGGAACTTCTTTTTTAAGAAACCTTGCGCCATCCAGAATGCTTTTTGAAACCGGAATGATCAGGTCGGCACTTTTTATGAATTCCCGGAACTCTCCCTTATGACGGGCCCTTAAAAGATCCCATATAGAAAGAAAGACAATATATTTTGCTCCCGGTTTAGCCAGAAGTTCAAGAATCGTAATTTCCAGATCTTCCTGCCTCAATACGTCAACCGGAACACCAATAAGATCAATCCTTCTAACAGCCATTTTTTACATTTCCCCCAACATTGACTGAACTGCCGCAATTCCATAAACGGCAGCCGTTTCACATCTAAGTATATTACCGGCAAAATGAACCGGAATGAATCCGCCCTGCATTAATGTTTCAACTTCATCCGAGCCTATTCCGCCCTCGCAGCCTACGGCCAGGGCAACTCGCTTTGTACCGGCAGAAAGGATTTCCTTAAGCCGGCGTGATTTTTCATTGCGTTCCCACAGGACGATTGCAGCACTTTCTTCCGTGCAGGCATTCTTCCACAGCTCAACAGCCTGCTCCGTAGTTACAGGCTCAAGAACTTCCGTATCTACAGGCGACCCGCTCTGCTGCCGGGCCTCCCGAATAATCCGTTCAATCCGCTCCTTTTTGCCCGACTGCATTGCCTGCACATTCTGCTTCTGCGAATAGAGCCCGGCAACTGGAACAACATAGCGTATGCCGCACTCCGCAGCCTGCCGCACAATCTGCTCCATTTTTACGGGTTTAGCAATATACTGGAACAGCCAGTATTCAACGCCTTCTGTTTCCTGCTCAGATTCAATCTGACCGGCCTGAACGCCGCGAGTAACAGAGCCATTACTTGTATCGGCACAAATCTGAAGAGTTATTATACGGTTTTCTTCATTAATTTCGCAGACAGTTGTATTCTGCAGGGTACCGTCAGGAAGACGCACGCAGAGCATATCCCCTGTCCTGAGCCGCAGAACCTGCCTTAAATAGCGAAAATCCTTACCTTCAACCTTTATAAGTCCCTTTTTATCTGCCGGACGAGAAGAAATAAACTGCCGCATTACTGGCCATTCCCTAAAGCAGAACCTGTTGTACCGTCCGCACTCTTGTCACCGGCTTTTTCTGCCACTTCAGATTCCTGCTGAAGTTCCTTTAGCGTCTTTGCAGAAGCAACCAGTTCCTTAAAATTCTTTGTATTCTTAAGCACATCCAGCGCAGCGTTAAGCTGAATGTCATAATCAAGGTCATAAACTACGTTCGGATTGTAGCGCTTAACCTGCATGCGGATAAGGCGCCTTAAAAGCCTTTCTTCAAGGTTAAAATCCTTTTTAAGTTCAACTGCATATGCCGAAATATCGGCTTCCGACATATCCTTGTGTTCTTCAACATAATCTTGAATTTTGCTTGACTCAACAAGTGCAACATATGCTTTCTGGGCCTCTTCCGAAAGTTCCGGGTAAGAAACTTCAAGATCCGGAGGAATTCCAATCTTATCGATATTTGTATCGCTAGGTGAATAATAGCGGGCAATCGTCATCTTTATTTCTTCATCTTTACCAAGCGGAACAATCTGCTGAACGGACCCCTTTCCGTAAGAGCGTGAACCTACAAGATATGCAACGTGATAATCCTTAAGCGCACCTGAAACAATTTCGCTGGCACTTGCCGAACCTTTATTGATTAGGACAACTACAGGAATATCCCTTACAACTGTATTTTCCGGGCTGGCAGAATAAGAAGAATTCTGATATGACAGGCGCCCCTTTGTAGAAACAATTACGCCTTCATCAATAAACTTGTCTGCGACATTGATTGCGCTTGTTATAAGTCCGCCTCCGTTGTCACGAAGATCAAGAATCATGTTCCTGTAATTATGTTCCTTGAAATAATTAAGCGCATCCTGAAGGCGCGGCGCCGTATCCGGAGTAAACTGAATCAGCCTTACATAGCCGGTATCTCCAATCATTGCGTACTTGCAGGTTGGAACTTCAATAAGGGCTCTCTTAAGCTCTACAGAAAAACGCAGTGTCTTTCCGCGAAGAATTGTGATGGTAACCGGAGTACCAACCGTTCCCCTGAGGCACTTGAGTACATCCTGCATTGTCATAGGTTCAGTCAGCTTTCCGTCAATTTCTACAATCATATCGCCGGAAATAATGCCGGCTTCTGCACCCGGAGTATCTTCAATTGCAGAAGATACTTCTACATAGGCAGGCTTTCCCGGCTTTGATTCAAATGCCTTAGAAATCATAAGTCCTACGCCGCCAAAATGACCTTCAGTTGTTTCCGCAAGGTCACGCTGAACAGTTTCATCAAGGTAGGAAGTATAAGGATCGTCCATGGAAGCCATAAGCCCCTTCATCGCCCCCTCGTACAAAACCTTAGGATCTATGTCATCAACGTAATTCTGCTGCACAAAGTCAAACACCGAATTCAACTTCTTCAGATAATAAAAATTTGAATTTCTTGCAGGCTCCGTAGAAGACTGCGCAAAGCACTGTGAAGAAATCACAGAAAGAATAAAAAATGAAAGAATCGTATTTGTATGCTTAATTATTTTTTTCATAAATTCATTTTATGACGAAGACAGAGTTTTTTCAAACATTTACAGTAGTTTTTCGCTATGTTATAATAAAAATATGCAGATTTTACCAATAGCAAGTGGAAAAGGTGGAGTTGGAAAAAGCCTTCTTTCGGCAAACCTGGCAATAGCTCTCGGTCAGGCAGGAAAAAAAGTCGTTCTTGCAGACCTTGACCTTGGTGCCTCAAACTTACACCTTGCATTAGGACATAACGTAAAGAACAACAGCATAGGAACTTACCTTACAGATAAGTCATCCTTTCAGAGTATTATAGAAGCAACAGAATATGAAAACGTAAGCTTCATTGCCGGAGACAGTCAGATTCCAGGCCTTACAACCTTAAAGGCAGCACAAAAGACAAAGCTCTTAAGGAATTTTCATTCAATCGACGCAGACTTCCTTATCCTTGACTTAGGTGCCGGAACCCACCAGATTATTCTGGACATGTTCCTTCAGTCACCACAGGGAATTCTTGTAACGGCGCCAACCGTAACAGCAACCTTGGACGGATACCTTTTCCTGAAGAATTCCGTTTTTCGCCTTTTGAATACAACCTTCAAGCGAGGAACAGCCGGTCACGCATACCTTGAACAGCTCAAGCAGAATTCAGATGCAATGAAGAGCATTTACATTCCGAAACTTGTAGACAATCTGTTTGCAGTTGACCCTGTAAATACGGCACTTTTCAAAAGCCGCATGAACCAGTTCAAGCCGCGCCTTGTAATGAACATGATTGACGACCCTAAGGACGCCGATCGCGCACAGCGAATCCGCAATTCCTGTAGCCAGTATCTTGGAATGGATCTTGAATATCTTGGCCTAATGTACCGCGATCAGCTTCAGGATAAGGCACTTTCTTCAAGGCTTCCGGTAATCATTTACAAGCCTAACTGCCTTCTTTCGCAGGCAATCTACCGCATTGCCGAAAAAGTCCTTGCCGCAGAACCGCGCAAATTCGACGACGAATTTACAAAGGCAATCGATTCGGCCGCAAGCTTCATGCAGGCAGAAGAAGACGCAAACGAAGACTACAACCTTAAACTGTCCGGCTTAAACGACCTTATCGGAAGCGGCCAGCTTTCTACCGGTGAACTTATCGACATGATAAAAACACAGGCATACGAAATCGGCCAGCTCAGAAAAGAAAACAACCTTCTGAAATCAAAAATCGTAAAAGCCGCAAGCCAGGGCTTCAGACTGTAAATCAGACTGTTAAAAATCATAAAATTAAAAAAGGAAAAAAAAAGGAAAAAATATGTTTTTATTTGTAAACTTCCCGTCATGGATACACCCAGAAATCTTCCCAGGAGTTCCCGTACTGGGCTTGCTCCGCTGGTACGGCCTCATGTACATCTTTGCATTCGGAACAGCCTACATGCTCCTTAAACAGACAATGAAAGAAGGCATGCTGAACACAAAAGACTTTACCTGCACCGAAGATGACCTTTTCAGCTTTATTTCAACCGGAATCATATTCCTTTTAATAGGCGCCAGAGTTTTTTCTACAATCGTATACGACACAACCGGCATTTACCGCACAAAACCGTGGCTCATCTTCTGGCCGTTCAACCAGTACGGACAGTTCACCGGTCTTGCCGGAATGAGTTACCACGGCGGCTTCATAGGCGGCTGGCTCGGCATGATTTTCTGGTGTATCTGGAAAAAGAAACGCATCTTCCAGTGGGTCGATGCAATGGTATGCGCAATTCCGCTCGGCTATACATTCGGCCGCATCGGAAACTTCATGAACGGTGAACTTTTCGGGCGCATTACAACTGCTCCATGGGGAATGGTCTTTCCGCATGCAGAACGCTTCAGTTCAAACCTTCCATGGGTAAAAGAATTTGCAGAATCAATCGGAATGACACTTAATTCACCAATGGCAAATCTTCCGCGCCATCCTAGCCAGCTTTACGAAGCCTTTTTAGAAGGAATCGTGCTTTTTGCCGTAATCTGGTCAGTGCGCAAATTCAAAAAATGGGACGGAATGCTCAGTTCAATCTACATGGGCGGTTACGGACTTGTACGCTTCATCATCGAATATTTCCGCGAACCTGATGCCGACCTTGGCTACCGCATTGCAGCAGACAGTTCAGCCCCAATCTACCAGAACACAAGCCTTTTAAACTTTTCAACCGGCCAGATTCTCTGCTTTCTTATGATTGCAGGCTCAATAATCCTTGCTGTTTCAACAAAAATCTACTACGGGCGTTCCGGCAAAGCCGTCGCTTCTTCCGCAGCCCGCTAACGCTCGGTCTTTTAAGGGGCTTGTTCTGCGCGGTCATTGAGCCTGTCGAAATGACCAGCAAAGCAACCGCAGTTCATTCTTTTGAAACCGCCCCTTAAAATCCTGCCTCCGGCACTGCTCCACACGCTAACGCAAAGGATTTCTTTAATTTCCTTATCTAAAACAAATCTGCAACCGAGTGCACAAACAGCCTTAAGAACCCAAATTATACATAAACAAAAAAAGACTGTTCTTTTGAACAGTCTTTTTTTTCGCATTGGTTTTTAACGCTTATTTTTTCTGAGCTTAGGCACAGCCTTCACATAGCCTTTTTCAAGGAATAAGCTAAAACAATGCTAGCGCATTGTTTTTTAACGCTTATTTCTTCTGGGCCATCTGAATTGTTCCGTCTTCAACTGCATAACCCATTACAGGATTTGCAGTTCCGTTACCGTAAACAACTGTAGCATCACAGAGAGAATAAACTCCCGTATCGCTGGCACTTACAGTAGAACCTGTCGGGAAGTCATACATAACACCAGAACCGCTTGCCCAGTCTTTATGTACACCAACGCTGATTGTATCATCGATAGAAAGACTTGTATCAGGAATAAGAGAAACGTTCCAGTTACCACTAAACTTTTCTGTTCCGTCTACAATTCCAGCTGTCGGTCTTGTAGAAGCAGTCGCAGAAGTGTCAAATACTGGGTATGCAATCTTTGTATGAGATGCGTAGTTACTCTTGTAAGAGATGTACGGAATCCACGGTTTTGAAGTTGATTCACGGCCAACAGTAATCATACAGCGGTCGCCGACATCCTGATATGCATCTACAAGCATTGTTACTGGAGTTGCAGAAACCGAACTCAAATATGTGTAATACAAGTTTGCACCAGAGTTTGAAAGGTAAGCAAGATGAATACCACCAGCCTCGTCTGTTGCCATGCTTACATACTTACCGCCGACAGAACTGATTATTCCACGGTCTGTCCAGCTCACTGTAGTACTTGTCACAGAACTGAATGTTGCAGTCTTCATCTTAAGAGCCTGTGCTGCTTTATCATACCAGACAACAACTGCAGTACCATTTGTAGGAAGAGCCCCAACTGCAACATACGGACTCGCACCTGTGTCGGCAATCTTACTTACGTACTTGTAAGCACTTCCCTGATCTCCAACATAAGTTGAATCAAGAGAATCCCGCAAGTTTCCGTTCGCTACACAAATCTTTGTAGAATCCGAATTATCTACGTGGTGATTTGAAGTGTATTTATCCAGATCCTGTAAACCAAGACCAATAGTATTTGCAGAACTTCCGACAGAACCTATACGGAACTTAATCATATCAAGACCGTGGTCATAGTAAGCAAGGTATACATAAGAAGTAGAGCTACTTACATAAGTTGCCATTTCTGGATTCTGAACACGATTCTCATCTGTATAAACGGCTGAACCTTTGTAATAAGAAGTATTTTCAATACGTCGACCGTTTGTAACATTGAAATAGTTATAGTTCAATCCATGGTAATCGCTTGATTCATCATGAACTGCACGGCTGAAGAACTGGAAGTTTGCACTCATACCAGAGGTACCAGATGTATCAGGACATTGTGCAGCACCGTAAGTATAACCACTAGAGTCAAATGCAAAGGTATTATAGTTAAATCCACCATAGTTAGTTCCAAAACGGGTCTGGCTAAAAGTAATTCCAGCAGGTACAGTAACATGTGTAGCCGTATACGCTGTTGTATAAGACTTTGTTGTATCTGAACTAGTAGTTGAAGTCCATCTATACAATCCAGGACCAGACAACGTATATTTACCAGTCTTTGTTTCAGAACCATTATTAAGCATAACTATTAATGAATCACCAGAATTATACTTTATGCTGTCGTAAGTAACTTCATAGTATCCTGTAGAACCATTATACACAGCCTTGTCTCCAGGCCAAGATCCAGCTGACGTATAATTCGTATCACCTTGAGAAGCATTATAGAAGTGTACATATTTATACGTTGAATATACTGATGAATTAAGCTGTAATGTAAATTTTCCGGTATAGAAATCCTGGCTAGTAGAACTGCTCTTCTGTCCCGGCATATTAAAGTATCCAATTGCATTCTTAAAACTGAATCCAATGCGTCCAGAATTTGCAGTATCACTTGAAAGATATGGACCAACTTTCATGTGAACATAGTTTGCACTGCTTCCTACAGGACTTGCCGCAGTCTTAAAGTTCCATACATCAAGGGCAAGGTCATCTGTAAGCATATTGTTATTTACGCCATTAGGCTGGCGGTTGTAACAGTTTGCATAACCATCATCACTTGCTGAACCAGAATAAGCCCCCTTTGCATCAGATGTATTTATATTATTTACAGCAAGGATACCATTTACAGAAACAGAAACGCTACCTGAACTGACAGAAGAATCAACTGTTGTCTGATTACTGCTGTCAAGTGTAACAGTTTTTCCATTCATGACAATACTGGCTTTTCCAGAACCAAGGTTATAACCATTAAATGTAATTGTTTCACCTTCATAAACCGGATAAGAACCAAGTGAACTTCGTGCGTATACAGAAGGATTATCAAGGCTGTAAGAAGAAAGATTTGTTACAATCTCCGTTACATAAGGCACAACGTCCATCTTGTAGCAGTCTGTAAGGGCGTCGCTTGCGGTCTGAGTGCTGCCTGCGCTCGATGCATTTGAGTTCCAGTCAGTTGCAGAAATTGTAATCTTCTGATTTTTTCCAACCGGATAGCCGCTTACGCTCAGCTGTTCAGTATCAATCACGGCTACGTAGCTTACTGTGTGGCCATTCTGGCTAAGTTCCTTGTCTGTTGCTGTAAATGAAACTACTCCTGTAGGCAAGCTTGAAGCCTGAGTCCATGTTCCGTTTGAATATGTTGCAACAGTTTTTGAAGAACCGAATACGCTCATAGTAATTGATTTTACAAGAACGTTATCTGTAACAGTTCCTTCAATCTTAATCTTTCCGGAAACTTTTGGAAGTCCACTTGTGTAACTTGAGTCTGTCGGTAAATCACTTCCTTCAAGTTCAATATGTCCTGCAATTGCAGAATCAATATAAACACTGTTATCACCACTTCCTTTCCAGTAGAACGGATTAATTACAGGAACCGGAGCATCAGTTTCTGAACCCATATTTGCAAATGGAATTACAAGTGTTGCCCACTGGCTTCCAAATGAGCTCTGGAGTCCATCAGTTTCATCCCAGAAAGTCAGCTTAACGCTGTTTGCTCCAGAAAGTCTGTTTTGAGCAATTATAACTCCACCAAAGTCGTAATAAGTTGTTCCGTCGATATCAGTTCCGCCGTATGCAACCGGGTTTGTATTTCCATCTGCATCAGTGCTGTTTACTGTACCAAACATTTCAACTGAACCGATTTCATTTATTGCAGCAGAAAGTTCAGAGCGGGTTGACATTGCAGATAAAGAAACACTGCTGTTCGGTGTAGTTGTTGAATCATTTACTACAAAGTTATATTTAAGGCTTCCGTTACCACCTACAAATTCAGGGACAACACAAAGTCCATTTACAACTTTGAATGCACTTGAAGCAAGAGTTACAGCGGACTGTCCAACTCCACTTCGAGTGTTATAAGCAGTGTAATAATTGAATTCTCCATAGCAGGTTCCAGAAGCAGTTCTGTACTTGCTGCTTGTAGAAACTACAGGAGCTTCATCGGCGTCAAAGTCGTATTTTCCACTTGAGTTCAAGTCTGTACCGATGAATACCTTAGTCATGCGAGGGCGGTTATTTGCAACAACTGATTCAATTCTTCCGTAAGAAAGGTTTCCGGCGTTATCCATTGCAACAACGCGGATATATGTTTTTCCGTCCGGAATATTTGTTGAATCAACACTTGCTGTCCACTGATATGTTGTTCCAATCTGAGTGATTGTTTCGCACATCTGATCGCCGTCGTCATTCATGAGTGTGTAATATGCATCGTCATTTGAGTCGTAAGCTGTATCAAAATACTCTGTAATCTGGTGATCCACAACCTGAGCGTAAATAAGTTCAGCCGTTGTAAATGTAGTAGAAGCCGCAGGTGTAAAGGTTACTGTTGTTCCAGTTACATCTGTGATTGTGTGATAAGAACCACCAATCTTTACAAGTCCACCAACCCGTACATGAGTTGAATCTACACTAGAATGTGTAAGGCTGTATGGAGTTGGGCGGGTTGCTCCAGTTACATAGAATGCCGCAAGATTATCGTTATTTATATAGAGAGCATTTGCAGTTTGAGTTCCGGAAATCGAAGTTCCGCTTGCGCTATGCATTGGGTCATAAACTTTATTTCCGGTCTTATTCTGAAGATAGAATGCAATGAACTGCAAGCCTGAACCAGCTTCAATTACATTATCACCAAATGTAAAGTATCCGTCAGAGTTTTCGATTACAGAATTAGAAGACAAATCTGTTCCAACTGTTTTTGAAAGGCTCTTAAGACGAAGAGCATCTGTTCCAGTTGTAGATTCTGAGCCGGAAGTTGTGTACAAACTTGGAGCTGTTGAATCGATATTAATCTTAACTGTCTGATTACCAGTTCCAACTCCGTTTGCCGAAGTAAGTTCTGAATAAATCACACCTGAAGAACCCGTTGAAAGAGGAATAAGAAGTTTGTATCCGTCTGTAGTTCCTGCCCCGGAAGCATCATGAACTGTGTTAGAACTTGTACTTACTTCCGGTAAATCAATTACAACAGAAGTAGTTGAAGAAAGAGTTGTTGCAGCAATAGAACTGATTGCCGAATTACTCTTTACATAACCTGTAAGGTACCATGTACCATTTGTTGCAACAGAGTTATTGCTGATATACATTCCGGAAATATATTCACGCTCAACAATTGGATTTGTAGAACCAGGAGTTACACCAGAACCGTACTGAACAACTGCCATGTCGGTAAACCAAGGAGCAGTATTATCGATTACGATACAGTGACAATCCGTGTAAGAACGAGTCATTCCGTCCCCGTCGATAGCACGAACGCGCGCAATAAGATATTTATTATGCTTAGTTCCTGTTCCAGGCGATACAGTTACAGTTCCAATAGTTGTTTCGGAACCTGCATAATTTTCAAGACTTCCAGTTATAATCGGGCACTTCCAGCTGTTTGTTCCACCTGCTAAGATATACCAATCATTTCCGGCAGAAGTTGAAGCAACAAGCATTCCGGCTGAATATTCACTGATATAATCTTCTGGACTTGCAAGAATTGCCGTGTAGTCTGCTTCTGTAATTGCACCGTCACCGTTTACATCAATCTGAACACAAACCTTAGAAACACTGATATTGTCGCTTGCGCCACCATAAATTGTTACAGTACCGCTTGTTACAGTTCCCTGTTCAGGAGCGTTGATCCATGCTTTTGGCTTACCGCCGTTAGGGTCAACATATACATAACAGTCTTTATTTACTGCAATATTTCCAACGCTGTCTGTAGCGCGGAAGTAAACCGGAACCTTGTAAATACCAAGACCAGTTTCAATTTCTTCTACAACATATTTATTCGCTGCAACATTTACAGCACTTGCATAATAAAGCAGACTGTCTGGAGATTCTTCTGAACCTGATGTAAAGGCAAGTTCCCAAGCTGCACTTGAAGCAAGAATGCTGGCCCATGAACCTGCCGATTCCGAATATGTCGCTCCTGTCAGAGGAATTGCATATTCAAGTTTTTCAATAGAAGAATAATCGTCAAGAACAGTTCCCTTTACAGTTACAGCCGCATTTACCGCATCTGAAATTGTTGCCGTCGGACTAAGGATTCCTACCTGTGGTGCAGAATAATCCAGGATGATGTTTGTTCCGCCCTGACCTTCCTGTCCGGACTGGTCGTCAAGAGTTGCTTTTACAGTTACAGAACCTTCCATGCTGCTGTATGTTGCTTTGGCAAGGGTTATAGGAGAAAGCAGGTAGATATACGGATCACTTTCGGTTCCAGAACCTGATATACTTGTACCTGTACGCAATGAAACTGACTGTGAATTTGTTCCAATCTTAAGGGAAGGCAATTCATAAACAGTTCCTGTTGCAGTCTTCATGTTCTGCTCTACAACTTCAAGCTTGATGTAAAGTTTATTTTCTGTTCCACCGAATACTGTTCCGGCAGACTTCCATTTTTTGCTTGAATCTGTTTCTGCAGAATCGTCTGCTGCAAGCGCCTGATTAGAAATATACATTGTAATCTGAGGAGCCTGTGTATCTACCTTGAATGCAAGGGCAGAAGTATTATCTGCTTTTGTAGTTGTACCGTATGTAATATATGGAACTTCAAGAAGCGAATCGCCGCCTGCACTGTGAGTCCAGAATGTTCCGCCGTTTTTATCAATTACATAGAAGAGCCAGCTGTGTGCGTTTTCTGCTGCATCTGCCGACCATGTTCCGCTTGCATTAACAGTTACAGAAGTCCAGCCGTTAGCATTACCTGCTGTTGGAACAGAAGTTCCGTTCCATTCAGAAGACTCAATAATCCACATCTTAAGGCTGTTTAAGCCGCCATCATCATCAGAGATTGTACCGCTTACCTTTCTAAGAGGAATTACATCATCCATTGCTGTAATTGTACTAAGTTCAATTACAGGGCGGTCAGCATTCTGATCAACATTTAGCTTAATTGAATTAGTATTGCTGTTACCGTACTTATCTACAACTAAAAGACGCACGTAACGGTCCGCAGCAATAGCTGTTGCATTCAATTTAGTTGTATCAAGACCTGTAATTTCCCATGCAGTGTCTGAATTAGTAAAGTTTACAGCTGTGTAATCTGTACCGGAAGTCAAATCCGTCCATGCACTGCCATTTGAAGACCACTGAACCTTTACAGCAGAAGTATCAATTCCGCTGTTATTTTCATTATCCGTAGTTATGTAAACTGTTTTTTCTTCAGAAACTGTTCCGCTAAGCGTAATTGTCTTATTTACGGTTGCTTCTGCAGCGTGGCTTGTGTATTCAACCTTTGGAAGAGTACTGTCATAGTAGAATTTAACAGTTGCCGAGCCAGTGTTTCCGGCATGGTCTTTTACGTTTATTGTAAATTCGTTTATGCCCTGTGCAATGTCCGAAGCCTTAATCCAGAAGCTTACAGGAGAAGATGATTCAATTTTTGTAAGTTCAGAAGCAGTACTATTAAGAGTAATTGAATCAGCACCCGTTCCAGAAACAGCTGAAGAAGTGTAAAGCTTAATTGCAGTATTATTCTTCTTTACAGAAACTTCCTTTAATCCGCTGACGGCAAGTGTATCGTTAGTGTCATCTGCTGTAAGTTTAATTTCGTAAGCAGTTGCTGTATCTGCTTTTACACGCTTAAATTCTGTAGTGCCAATGCTTCCTATTCCGGCTGTTACAGAAGGAGCCTTTGTATCAATATTGTAGCTTACAGAAAGTGAAGAATCCTGTGTTCTTCCTGCAGCATCTTTCGCAGTAACTGTAAATGATGTCTGTCCGTCTGCAAGGTCGCTGAACGTAGCGTTATATTCATAGTAAACCAGTTTGTCAGAAGTTGAAGCGCTTGAATCGCGCAGACCGCCTTGTGTTAAAGTTCCTGATGCATTTGTAGAATCTGGATTAGCACGGGTAAATGCAACTTCTTCAATTCCGCTTGAATATGCAGTTCCAGCGCTACCCCAGTCGCCGGCAAGAACCTTTAATGTCTGTGTTGCACTGTTCTTCCAGTCTGCTGTTCCAGCCACAGAAAGAAGCTTTATGTTTGTTACATCTACCGTAAAATTATATACATCAGATGTTGTGTAGTTATTTGCTTCATCATAAGCCATAAACTTAAGGTTTGCGTAGTTTCCGTCACCCGGTACTGTCCATATCCATGAACCGTCTGCAGCAACAGGAACAGTTACGTTTCCGTCTGAAGCTGTATTTTTTACCTTCTTTGTTGTACTGTCATATTCCGCATAAGTGCGCTTGTATGTAACTTTAAGTTCCTTAAAGTTTCCGTCTGTTGCATTTCCTGTAAAGGTTGGCTTTGCAAGTTCGTAATCATTTACAGTTGCAGGACTTGTTATTTCAAGTTCCGGAGACTTTACGTCTACCTTGAATGTATAAGGACTGCTGTCTTTATAACTAAGTTCGTTTCCAGCCTTATCTTTTGCAGTAATCCATACTTTATTTGTTCCGTCGCTGAACGTATGAGTTACAGCATAGTAATAGAAAATTGACGGGTATGTTGTTCCGCTGTAAATATAAGCCTTAGCTTCTGCGCGGGACATTACAGCCTCGGATTCAGTTTCGTTTCCACTGGCATCTGTATTCTTTATTTTTAGCGATACGCTTTCTATTCCGCTGACATTTGTATCATGGGCATTATTAATCCATTCATCAGAAAGTGGAATTTTGAACGTAAATGTGTTGTTCTTATGGAATGTTGCCCCGGACTCATAAGTTTCTACAGATGAATTTTCATCTGTCCAGCCCGGATAAACAGTCGGTGCATCCTTATCGATTACATAGATGTATTCTACAAAACTGCTTCTTCCATACTTATCTGTTGCAACAAAATAGATGGAACCAGTTTCTGTTCCTGTTGTTGTATCAAATGTCCAGCCTTTCTGACTTACACAGTCTGTTAAAGAAGCAACATTTTCAACATCTTGATTTCCCTCTGAATCAGAAGATTTAATAATCTTTACAACACCTGTACTGTCGCTTATTTTTCCATCTACAGTTATATCCTGATTTTCCGACTTGTAATCACCGGAACCTTCTACGCTGATTTTTGGAATGTCTTTATCTACTACAACAATAAAGTAGCCGTCTGCACTTGGAACATAATTTGTTACGGCTGCAGGTGTCTGCTTTACGCCTTTTACAGAAATTTCACCCTTAACATCCTTTGCAATTACGCGGAATACATATTCTCCTGTAGCAAGCTTATGAACGTCTGCCGTGAATGTAAGGCTTGTCTTTCCCTTTCCTTTTTGAACAGAACCAAGTCTGCCAAATGAAGCAGCTGATTTTTCTTTGTATTCTACCCATGCAGAATCAATTCCGTCATCATCTGTTACAGAAACAAGCATTCCCGAATCGGTAAACATGTTTGTTTCCTTTAAAGAAACCTGAGTTGTTCCGTCTGACTCTGTGTAAGTGTCAATTGTAGTTCCGTCTGCCTTGAAGTAAGAAGTTTTTTCTGTACGAACGGCACCGTTCTGAACTGTAATTACAGGAAGATCCGAAGTCTGGTCTGCAATATAGTCATCGTTTACAATAAGAGTTTCATTACCTGCATTATCGATTGCAGTTACATTGATCTTTATGTTTGTATTGTCTGCAAAATGTGCTGTATCAAATTTTGCAAGGAGTGTTGATTCTGTATTTGTTCCCTGAGTAACCTTTGTTTCAAGAAGATCTGTAAGTTCTGAAACACTGCCGTCATCGCAGGAAACCGTTACATCAAGAGATTTAAGATTTGCTTCCGTAACCTTCAATGTTACAGTTACAATTCCGTTAAGGCGGTCTTTCTGAGTGCTTTCAGAAGCGGCAACATAAGGAGTTACAGAAGAAACAGTAACTACAGGTGCAATCTTATCAAGTACACAGCTCAAGTTTACTGTACCCTGGGTACCGGTTGAATCTTCTCCAATAAGTTCAATTTCATATTTATAGCGAATATCGTTCAATGCAGAAACGTTTCGCGCATCTACAGAAGAATAATCTTCTGCAGCAGTGTAAGAACTGTTCTGCAGGTCGGCAGCATCTACGTTGAATTCTATTGTGCGGCTGGAACTAAGTGTTCCGGAAGTAATTCCGAAATTCTGCGTAAGGGAACCTGTAATAGTTCCTACCAGTTTAGACTGATTTTCAAGGTCTGTAACATTAATTACATAAGACACAGACCTGATATCAGAATCACTTGAAGAAACTTTTCCGCTCAAAGTCAAAAAGTCCAGATTCTTATGATCAACTGCTACATTTGCCTTAGTTTCGTCAGAAAGGTCAAAGCTTGGCGGAATTCCCTGAGAAACGCCTGCAAATCCGTATCTGGCTCCGTCGTTCGGCGTAAATTCAATTGAATCCATGTCTGTACCGGTAGCAGCAAGAAGATAATATGAACCGGTCTGAATGTCATCCGGAAGTTTTACGGTTTCTGTCCATGAACTTACAGAAACTCCCTTGTAAGATTCTTCACCGTTATAGATTAAATAATAATCTGTACCTTCTGTCTTGTTTTCAAGATAAGTTTCAACATCACCGTAAACAGAATTAAGGATATCATCTGTAATAGGATATACATTACCGACAGAGACAAACGGTCCGATAAGGTACATTTTGATTGTTTTTGGCTTGAACTGAGTTTCGTTACGTCCGCATTCAGCCTTAAATGTAATTGTATTACCGGCAGCAGCCTTGTTTGCGGCAGCAGAATCAGTAAATGAATAGCCAAGGAAGTTGTAAGTCGGGCTTGCATCCTTATTAAGTCTGAATGCAAGGCGGTTACCGTTCTGTGTCGTGTCGATTTTTGTTGCTTCAAGAACAGAAAGAGCCTTTGAAACATCGCCGGAACCAGAATAAGTTCCGTTTATAATCTTTAAAAGGTCACCAATTTCGTACTGAGGGTTTGCATTTTTACTTAAAAGATCGTTAGTACCGGCATCTGTACCATAGATTGAATCGTTAAGCCACAATGCTGTTGTAACATTTCCTTCGTCGGAATCAGATGTATCATTTCCAGGAGTGCGGTAAATTCCTGCATTGTCAGAAAGAAGTACAGAACAGTAATAGCTCTGGTTTCCGCTTGAGTCAGGTTTTGTGTAAATTCCGGCATAATTATTATGAAGTTCATCTGCTTTTGATTCATCATAGCGGGCAAATGTTACGCTTGTACCGCCGGCTGTATTTACATTTGATTCAGTCCATTCTGCAAGCTGCATAGGATTTCCATCGGCATCCGTGCTGTCCGGGTCATATACAGTAACTTTAAAGGTCTTTACACTATGTGCTTCTGCGATTGAACCGTTCATCTTAAAGATTGAACCATAAGAAGATGGAGTTTCTATATCTTTTGAGCCAGGATTTTTAATTACAAAAACCGGAGGAGTATTATCAATTTCAAAACCACGGGAACTTGTACTTGAAACACGCTTTGAAGTATCCACGGCAACTACGTCAACGGTATATTTTCCGTCCGGAAAAGGATATTTTCCGTTTTCATCAGGTGTATTAAGAGTTACATTCCAGTTTCCGCTTCCTACAGAAGCATTTCCGGAATATACAGTTTTGCCAGTGTCGGTATTTTTTACGGTTACCTGAATAAGCATTACGCCCTTATCGTCCGTCCAACTTCCATAAAGACAGAATTTTTCCCTAATTATGCTGGATGCAGGCGGGTAAGTTATGCTTACAATAGGAGCCATAACGTCTACAGTTTCGCCAAGTCCAACATCACATGAAAAAAAGAAAGCTGAAAACGCAGCAAAGACAGCAAGACCTAAGCCTTTAAGAAAACTTTTCATAATAACCTCTCAAACTTTTTTAAAATGCAATAATATATTGTACAATATTATCAAGTTTAGTCAAATTTTATGTATTTATAGATAATATCCCGAAATCATTCTCGGAATAAACGATACAAATATTAAGTAGTTACGAAAAATTTTACATTAGGCTAGATTTCAAGGTAATCTTTCTTGATGAACCCCGGATGCAGAGATTCTGCGTTGCGTGCAGCGCACCAGGTTCCTTTTGCAAGAGCTGTTTCAAAGTCGCCTGTATTTACGTATTCATACAAAAAGCCGGCACTGAAGGAATCTCCGCATGCGGTCGTATTTACAGCTGTAACAATTTCTGCGGGGAAATCATAAAGTTCTCCGTTAAGCGCTGCGACTGTGGAATTTTTGCCGCGGGTTACGATTATGGCGTTGTTTAGTTCCCGGCTTTTTGCCGAAACAGAACGCTTAAGGTGTGCCTCGTCGATAAAGCCGGAAAGCCCGAAGGTGCGGCAGAATTCTTCTTCATTTATCTTAATAACCGGTGGCGTACAAAGTTCCAGCGTTCTTACAAGTTCAGAACCGCAGTAGTCTGCCAGAAAAGTTTTGCCGGATTCAACAACAAGCCGTGCAACTGTTGCCTGCAGTCCCGGAGAAAAGTAGTCAGGACAGCTTCCTGCAAGAATTACACCGTCAAATTCAGGGAGTTTTTTTCCAATAAGCGAAAGAAGCACTTCTTCTGAAATCTTATAGTCTTCACTTAGAACAGGTTCTCCTACAACAAGTTCTGTAGTTGTTCCGTAAGAGCGGTCAAGCAGTGTCCAGCATTCCCTTGTTTTTCCAGGGATTTCTACCGCTAGAACATCCAGTTCATCTTTTTGAGCAAGTTCCAGAAAATCATTTTTGTTTTCTTTTCCTAAAGGACAGATTATGCTTACGCAGCCCGGTTCCAGTTGATTTAAAACTCTTGCTGAATTTACAGCTTTTCCGGATGCATCAAGAATGTAACTTTCCGAGCGGTTTACTCCCTCTAACGAAAGTTTTTTAAAATTCACTGTCCGCTGTATAGTAGAGCTGAGACAGATACACAGAAACTTACTCATATAGTGATTCTATCAACAATAACGACAACGGTGCAATGGATTCTGAAAAAAAATATTTCATCAACCGTTGTCGTCAGTTTTGCAGGAGCAAAACTGAATTGTGGATAACGCTATAACGGCAAACGGTGCAATGGATTCTGAAAAAAATATTCATCCGAATTTCATCTGTTCTCATTCCATCGGACCGTTTACGCGGAATGTTACTGTAAATTCTGAACCTTTGCCTTCCTCTGACTGCAAAGAGATTGCAGCATCGTGGTATTTAGCGGCATGCTTTACAATGCTAAGTCCCAGACCCGTTCCGCCCAGTTCTTTTGAACGGCTCTTGTCAATTCTGTAAAAGCGCTCAAAGATCCTGTCTCTTTCTGAATATGGAATTCCTATACCGGTATCGCGAACAGTAAGAATCACAGTTGACTCATCATTGCCGCTGTGACCGTTTTTATGTCTGTAAGCAATAGAAACAAATACAGAACCGTTAATTCTGTTGTATTTTATAGCGTTATCAATAAGGTTGTACACCATTTCATAAATTACCGGGCGGACACCGTTTATAAATCCCGACTCGCCGCTAAGTTCCATCTTGATATTTTTAATTTCTGCTGTGCTCCTGAGAACTTGAAAAGCTTCTGCAACAATTTCCTTTAAGCTGAGAGCCTCTTTTTCCATTGCAATTGATTTTTCATCAAGTTTGCTCAGCTTTATAATGTCGTTCACAAGAGAAATCATGCGCTGGCTTTCGGTATAAATGGACTCCGCAAAATCCGCAATTACATCCCTGGAAGCTTCACCAGTTCTCAGGATTTCTGCAAATCCGCTTATGCTTGTAAGTGGAGTTTTCAGTTCATGGCTTACGTTTGCAGTATACTGCCGGCGGATTTCTTCGCGCTGCTTCTTTTCAAAGTTTTCTTCTTCAATGCGCTCCAAAAGGGGTTCAACTTCCCTGTAAACAGATGAGGAATCTGGATTATCCAGGTCAATTCTGTTCAGCGGAGCCGCAATTTTTTTAGAAAGCCATATTCCGGCAGCAGACGCAGCTATAGCAGCAACAAGAAGAAGAATTAAAAAGACCTGCCCCATGCCAAGGAACAGCACAAATATGGAATAGCGCCCATCAGAAACCCTTATTACATCACCATTTGAAATGCACCTTGCATAATACAAAGTTGTTTCTGCCATTGTAGACGAATAGCGTGAAATTTTTGCTTCTCCTTTTTCAAAAGCCCTGTAAACTTCCGTCCTTAAAAGATGATTTTCCATTTCTTCTGCCGGCATGGAGCTGTCATAATAAACCGTTCCATCAGAATGAATCAAAGTTATGCGGTTCAAAGATTCCAGTTCAGAAAGATAGGAAGCCTTGCCGTTTTCAATATATTTTTCTATATAGTAAGTTTCGTTTTTAAGGTCATTAAAAACTTCAGATTCAAAGTACCTGTACATTACAGATGCAAAACAAACTGCGCAAATAAAATAAACAAAAATTCCAATAAAAAATGAACTGCAAAAAATTGAAAAAGCAAGAGATTTTTTCTTCATCGTTTTCCTCCCACTGCTTACAGTGAAAAAATGCCGTACGCACAAACCCGCTCCCGCGACTTTTGCACAATAATAAAACGAAAAAGAAAAGAAATAATTACAGAAATGTAAAATAATGGTAAATAATGAAGAACGAACTGGAAAGCATAAATAAAAAAATCCCCCTTTCTGAAACTAGATAAGGGGGATGGCAGGAATCAGCAGCCGCTATAAATTAGAAACGTCCGCCGATTACGAATTCATCATTGTCTGGATAAACTACAACAGTCTGAGTTGTTCCATCAGTAAATGCCCTGTCCATTTCTTCATTTACCTTTACAAGTGAATATTCATAAAGTTCTTTCAATGTAACTTTGCTGTTATTGTCTGCATCTGCAAGCAAATCTACAGCACTCTTAGAATAGCTGTTCCATCCCAATCCGTCTGACCAGAACTGGCTTGCAAAACCAACAACACCGCCCCATGTCCATGAAAGCTGTGTCATGCTTGAAGAACAGATTACGTGGAAGCGGCCTGCAACCAATTCTCCTCTTCTTGAATCAGATTCTTCAGCCTTGAATTTCGAAATGAAGTTTTCAGCAAATGTATCTTCTGCAAGACCACGACCAATGATGTTTCCTGAATGACAGCTTTCGATAATGAATACAACTTCACCGCGAACATATTTGTCAAGCAAAGTACGTACGCCTGCACCGTTCATACTTCCGTTTGTACCGATAGCAATGCTTCCTGATGAACCGCCATGACAGTTAAAGAAAACATAGCTTACATCGTCATCGTCTGTATCAGCAAAGAATGTCTTAACTTTTTCAGAAATCTGTTTCAAAGTAAGATCAGTGTTCATTTCAACTGCAGCAAATTTTTCGCCGTCAATTACCTGTTCGTTGAATGCATTAGTCATTGCTTCAATTGTACCCAAGCATACAGCTCCGCCGTCAATGTTACTAATAAGAAGACCACGGCGTGTTACAACTCCATCAGGCTCACCGTTATGACCGTCATATTCGTAAACATTGTTGTCACCTGTTTCCCAAGTAAGACCTTCAAATGTTGAGTTTACAACATAACCCAAATCCCATTTTCCAATGTAAACGTCATATGATGTGCTTTCACCAATTGCTGCACATGTCCAGTGATCTGTTACATAAACACCGCGAACAGCTTCTGTTGGTTCATCATTACCTACGAAATAAAGTGCATTTCCGTAACCGGCATTTGAATACCATGAAGGATTTGTAATAGAACCACCAACTGGAGTTGTTCCCAGATAGCGGAGACCTGCGAATGAGCGTCCAACTGTTTCTCCAAGGTCATAAGAACCTGTAAGAGCCTTCCATTCAAAAGAATCGTCTGTTTCTACTGTAAGAGTCCAGCCGTCTTCTGCAGAGTATGTTCCGCGGTAAGCTGTTCCCCAATTTCCCTTGAAAGTTCCTGCAAAGTAAACTGCATAACCGTAACCAGGATTCAAATCAGAATACATGGTTGCTGATGTAGAGGCAGCTTCAACATCTTCAGAAACAACTTTAGAAGATTTTGCAGCATCAGCTGCACTGGCAAATTTAGCAGCGTCTGAATAATCAGCATCGTTGCTACAAGAGATGATTGAAAGGGCAAGTCCTCCAATCACGGCAAATTTTAATAACATTTTTTTCATAATCACTCCTTTTTTTAATAATATTTTTAATTATGTGTTATTAACTTCCTTGATTTTACAAAATTTACAATGGTTAGTTCCATATAACAGAGTGATAAAAATTCTTAATTTCAGAAAAATGAGAAATAATGACAGAAATTGCTAAATCAATTTAAAATAAAAAAACGCTTCCTGTTCTGGAAGCGTCATGGACCATACGTCGCTATGCTCCGTGTGACCATAGGAAGTGATTTAGTTATAGTTTCTCACTTCGTTACAAAACTATTGGGCCATCTTGGACTTGGCTTCCTGTCGCAAACATCGTGTTTGCTCCATACAGCCCGCCTTCACTCGCTGACGTCAGCATCCATGCTGACTTTTCGCCTTCGGCGCGCTCGTTTCGGTTCAAGTCCATGCATTTTCGGAATTGCAAATTAATTTAAAATAAAAAAAACGCTTCCTGTTTTGGAAGCGCTTTGGGCCATCTTGGACTTGAACCAAGGACCAAGGGATTATGAGTCCCCTGCTCTAACCACTGAGCTAATGGCCCGAAATGTTCTTCTATACTATCAGATTTTTACGGCAACCGCAATATGCAGATGCCGGATTTTGGGTATGTTTTCTATCTTGTTGTAACGCTCTTTGCAAGGTTTCTTGGCTGGTCTACGTCGCAGCCCAGTTCCTTTGCCATGTAGAACGCAAAAAGCTGGCAGAGAGTAAGCATAGGAAGGGCGTAAAAATCCTTGTTTTCTACCTTTGGAACTGCAACAAAGTCGTCTACCATAGATTCAAGTTCCTTATCGCCTTCCGTACCGATTGCAATTACCGGGCCTTTGCGCGCCTTAATTTCCTTGATGTTGGAAATAACCATTTCGCGGGTATAATCATCCGGAACAAGGAATACGCTTGGAGTATTTTCGTTTACAAGGGCAATCGGTCCGTGCTTAATTTCGCCACTGGCAAAAGCTTCTGCATGAATGTAAGAAATTTCCTTAAGCTTAAGGGCACCTTCCATGGCAATAGGGTACATCAGGCCGCGGCCAAGGAACAGAAAATCCTTTGCGCCAGAATATTTCTTTGCAAGCTCTTCCATCTTCTTGCTGTTTTTTAAGGCTTCCTTAACAAGACGCGGCTGCTGCAGAATGCTCTGGATGAATTTTGCCCCGTCCTCCTTGCTCATTCCACGCTGGCGCGCAAACTTAAGGGCAAGAAGATAGTAAATCATCACTGTGTTAGAAAAAGCCTTTGTAGATGCAACGGCAATTTCTACACCGGCATGCATGAACGCACCACCATCAGATTCACGCGCAATTGTTGAACTAGGCACATTACAGATGCCGAATACCTTTCCACCCTTTTCATGAACTTCCATCATGGCATCTCGTGTATCAGCAGTTTCGCCTGACTGGCTTACCGCAATGTAAACATCGTCTTTTCCGACAATCGGATTTTTAAACGCAAATTCGCTTGAGATTTCTGCATAGAACGGAATGCGCGCATATTTTTCAATAAGCCCGCCGCCAAACAGGCTTGAATAGTACGACGAACCAGCACAGATTGCAGTAATCTTGTTAGTGCGGAGGAAAATTTCATCTTCGTAGCCGGAAAGCTTTGAAGTTGTCTTTTCCATGTCAAAACGGCCGGCAAAAGCGCGCTCAATGCTTTCAGGCTGTTCGTTAATTTCCTTTTCCATGTAAGTGTCAAAACCGCACTTTTCTGTTTCCTGAGCGCTTATCGTAATTTCTTCAATGCGCTTAGCGTAATCATTGTTCTGAATAAGAGGGAATTTAAGCCCCTCAGAAGAAACTTCTACAATATCACCGTCTTCAAGGTAAATTACCTGCTTTGTATTTCCTACGATTGCATTTACGTCAGAAGCAATGTAGTAAGTCCCGTCAGAAATACCGATTACAAGAGGACTTCCGCGCTTTGCAACAACAACCTTATTCGGCTCGTCAACACATGTTATTTCAAGCGCCCATGTTCCGATTACGTCATTCAAAGCCTTCTGAACGGCTGTAAGAAGATCCCCTTCATAGTATTTTTCTACAAGATTAGGAATTACTTCCGAGTCTGTTTCCGAAGTGAACTTTACTCCGTCTTTCTGAAGCTGCGAACGCAGAGTAGAAAAGTTTTCAATAATTCCGTTGTGAACTACTGCAATTTTTCCATTATTTGAATAGAAAGGATGAGCATTCTGGTCAGTTACAAGTCCATGAGTTGCCCAGCGGGTGTGCCCGATTCCCCATGTTCCGCTTAGTTCTTTTGGAAGGATTCCTATAAGCTGCTGAAGTTTTCCTGCTTTTTTATAGAGATAGAATTTAGGTTCGCCGTTTTCCATTTTTCCAACGACAATTCCGCTGGAATCATAACCGCGGTATTCAAGTTTTTTAAGTCCATTAATAAGATAAGGAACTGCATTGCTGGCGCCTACAAAGCCTACGATTCCACACATTTACCTTCTCCATAAAAATATATTTGAATGATTTTTATACCAAACCTTAACCCCGATTCTATTAAAATCCCCTGAAAAAATCTATACATTGCACCGAATCCTTGATAATTCCGCTCTTTACTATTATAATAATTACGTGTCGACTTTATATGTTGTAGGGACGCCAATCGGCAACCTTGGAGATATTACTTACCGCGCTGTTGAAACTTTAAAAAATGCAGATGTAATTGCTGCAGAAGATACAAGGCATACCCTTCAGCTTTTGACACATCTGGAAATCCGTAAGCCACTCATTTCTTGCCGGGCTCAAAACGAAGAGTCTGCCGCAGAAAAGATAATACGGCTTATGGATGAAGGAAAAAACATCGCTTATGCCAGTGATGCAGGAACACCAGGAATCAGTGATCCTGGTGCCGTACTTGCTGGTCTTGTAAGAAAGGCCGGACATTCAGTTGTTCCAATTCCGGGACCAAGTGCTTTTGCTACCTTGGTAAGCGTTGCGGGTGCCGGCGGAAAGACTCTAGTTTTTGAAGGATTCCTTTCGCCAAAACCGGGAAGACGCCGTTCCAGACTAAGGGAACTTCTTGCAACAGGAAATGCGATTGTTTTATACGAAAGTCCGTTCAGAATAGTTAAGTTACTGACGGATATTGCCGATATTGACAGTAACCGCCGCGTGGTGGTTGGTCGAGAATTGACAAAACTGCATGAAGAAATTATTGAAGGTTCAGCAGCAGACATGCGTGATGACTTTTCAGCAAGAACTTCAATAAAAGGTGAATTTGCAGTTTTCATTTCTGGTTCAAAAAATATTCAACTTTCTGATGATTCTACCGATAATTATAGTGTAGAGGGGCAGGACGAAAATGATGATAAATAACATTGATGTAGGAAGAGTTAGTGCTCTCAACAATGTGCAGAGTACAAAACGCACAGGCAGTACAGAAAAATCCGCTTTTGGGGAAGATACTGTATCTATCTCAAAAGAAGCTTTGGCAAAAGCTGATGAATTTTACCTGAATCAGGTTGCTGCTAAAACACCAGATGTTCGCGCTGACCGTATTGCAGAAATTAAGGCTAAAATTCAGGATCCAAATTACCTGAACAGTTCGGTAATCGCTTCTGCTGCAGACAAACTTATGGAAAGCTTTGGTCTTTAATCAGCCAAATCACAAGATTATTTGTATTCAACAAAGGACGGAATAGAATTTCCGTCCTTTTTGTTTTAATATGTGTCCATTCAGGAAGGAACCAGATGATTGAACCACAGAAACTTCACCAGCTTTCAGGCGGTCAGAAAAGACGAAAACTTGCACTTACATTCGGGGCTCTTGAACGGGATATTGCGGGCATTCCGGAAAAAGGAATGGAATATAACTTTAAGAACATGAGCCGGCCTGCCTACACAAAAAAAATAGCAGAAATCGTACTGCAGGACCCTAAACTGCCAAAAAGCGCATTCGATGAGCTGAGCGCGCTTCTGCAGTCTGAACCGTTTGATGAACGAAGGGTATGCAACTGCGCCCGCAACCATCTGCTGGAAATCATCGGTACTTTTCCGGCTGAATGGGACCTGGTAATTGCCCCGCACAAAAATCCGCTTGCAGAAGACGGTACCGTTATTGAACGCAACTTTTATCCGGGAACCGCCGTATACGCAGAGGATATACGTTCGCCTTTTAACCTTGGTTCAATATTCAGAACGGCAGAAGGCATGGGTGCCGAAAAGGTTTATATTTCTCCGGGCTGTGTAGATCCGGAACAGCCGAGAGCCGTAAGAAGCGGTATGGGCTGCATTGAAACCATGGGATGGGACAGAATAAGCATTGAAGACCTGCCGCAGGACGTGCCAGTTTTTGCACTGGAAACGGGCGGCACCCCTATTGATGAATTTAAATTTCCGGAAAAAGGAATCTGCATAATCGGTTCAGAAGAACTTGGCGTAAGTCCTCAGGCATTAAAAAGAGCAACCTACGGAACCGTAACAATTCCAATGATTGGGCTAAAGGCAAGCCTTAACGTTGGTGTTGCATTCGGAATTCTCATGCAGAAATGGTGTGAATATCTTAGCAGCTTAAAAAACGATTAAAGATACAATAAAACCAGAAGAATGATTTTAGTTCATGCGGTTACTGAATGCAACCTTCAGCTTTTCGCTTATTTTCTGGAACTGATTTTCTGACTGGATGTTAAACATCTTCAGGATTTCACTGTCAATCTGGTAGAATTCAACGTCACCGTCCTGATAGTGAATCATAAGGTCGGCAATATATATTACGGCTGTAAGTTTCCTGAAGTCTGGAGGAGCCAATTCCGGCGCATGATGATAGCGGATTACAGAAACAATAGTTCGCGGAAAATTCCATTTTTCTGCAATTCTTGCACCGATTTCTCCATGGTTTACACCTGAAAGAATCTTTTCAAAAAGCTCAGAATCAATTCCCTTTTTAACACAGACTGATTTTATATTGTCCAGAAATTCAGGATGAGAAGATTCAAAAACAATTTTTCCCATATCATGCAGAAGCCCACAGATATAAGAATCTTCTATAATTTCCCTGTCGGAAGCACAAAGGTTACGGGCAAGGTTATACGCAAAGAACGCAGTCTGATATGCATGCTTCCACAGATTTTCGTTTGAACCGCCGACCTCTGCAAAAGATTTAAGGGAGCCGACAGTAAAAAGCATATTCTTGATACCGCGGATTCCAACCATTTTTACTGCTTCTGCAATATTTTTACACGGACGAGAAAGAGCAAAAGCCGCAGAGTTTACCTGCTTAAGAAGTTCACCGGTAAGAGCAACGTCATTGGAAATTTGAACGGCAATTTCAGACATCTTTGCTTCTGAATCGCTTAAAAGCGCATTCAGGCGCGTAATGTTTTCCGGAAACTGCGGAAGGTCATCAATATTCTTTTCAAATTCACTGGAAATAATATCCAGGTCTTTTTCTGTAGAAGAACTTACCGGCAGAATTATGCGCGTTATGGTTTCGCCGTTTTCGCAGATTATCTGGAAATTTTCTTCTGTCATGCCGATTTTTTCAAGCATAAGAATCATGATGATAAGGCCAAGTCCGGCACCTTCTGTTTCATCCAGAATCTGGTTAAGCGCATCGTCAACAGACGTATACTGCTGAACCCTGCTCAGCTTGTCGTGAATTCTTTTATATTCAAAGACATTAAGCGTGGAATTGTTATGAACTTCCATCTTTATCTTTTTATTTCTGTACTGAATGACAAGCTTTACGTAAAGACCGGCGCGCTTCTGCTTTTCCAGGTAATAGGCAATGTTATTAAGCGTATTCCGCTTAAAGTCCTTCATTCCCTCGTTGTAGTCAGCTTCGTTATTTATGTCCAGTTTCTTTTCACGGAAGTAAATGCGCTTTGTATTGGCTTTTTTGGCATTTGTAATAAGTTCCTGCTGACAGTAAGTTAAATACTGAACCATGTGATTCTGTCCAAGCTCAGAAAGAAAGGCGGCAAGAATATCTCCCATGTAGATTTCCATGTCGTGAGGAAGAGTATAAGTAATTATTGTCAGTGGCAGCCCTGTGCGGATTGCCATTTTGATCTTTTCAGAATCAACTAAAACTTTTTTTTCTGCCATCTCCTACTTCCAGGACGAAGAATCCGTTTTTAATTATACCACAATATGATTTTTTTACAATGTTAGCGGCTAAAAATATCCAGTCAGATCAGAACAACTTAAGGAATCCGCCAGGAGTCTTTGCACCGGCCTTTACCCAGGTTACAGCAGCCTTTATTCCCGGCTTAGACTTAAGTTCATCAGAAGCATTTATATATTCCTTTAACCAGGAAGCAAACGTACTCTGCTTCTGCATAAATTCATTCTGCAGGTCGCCTGTAATCAGAAGGACAGAAATGTTTTCTTTTTCTGAAGCATAAGCCGCAATATTTTCTGCAAAGTTAGCAAAAGCCGCCTCGCCGGAAGCAACAAATGGATTTGCAGGAGCTGCCGTTACATTTTTTACAGATGAAGAAAGCAGGTATTCCTTTAATGACGGATGTTCCTTCAGCACAAAAATCAGGCGTGCCGGCTTTTTTTTCTGTTCAATTCTAGTAAGGGCTTCCAGCGCAGCATATTGAAATGAGGCAACCATTTCATCGCAGCCCTTCTGACAGTTATCTGCCGTAAAAGACGAAAAATCACCTGCGTACAATGCAGAATCAAAATAAAGGATATAATCATCCAGATAGCCAAGTGCTGTTTCTGCCTGAATAATCAAAGACCTTGCAGAAACGGCAGAGCCTTTATTCCATGAAACAACAGAAACACCGCCAAGAGAAGAAGTCTGTCCGGATTCTGCATCTGCAGCCGCAACACTAAAACCTCCGGCAGACATAGTTTCGGCCAGATCACTTACGGCACTGGCATTCTTTCCTACAATTAATACATTTTTACCCATGCTGCGATTATAGCATATTCAATGCCTTTTATGGTATAATTTTTTTACTATGAAAGTATGGATCAAATATCTTATTGCGACTCTGTTTGGAATCGCATGTGCATTTATTCTTCCCGCAAATAATTCAACTGTTGCAGCAGGAATCAGCTTTATAACCGAACTTACAGTACGCTTCGGACGCTACATGGTTATTCCTGTAATTTTCTTTACAACTACAGTTGCATTCAACAGGCTTAGGGACAACAAGCTTCTTGTAAAAACAGGACTTTGGACCGGAGCCGTAATCGTTATTTCATCACTTATTTTGACTTTAATCGGACTTCTGTCCATCCTTATTGTAAAGCTTCCAAGAATTCCTATCACCGGAGAAAAAGAAACCGGTACTGTAATCCTTGGAATTGCAGATTTATTAAGGGCAATTCTTCCCTACTCTGCTTTTGATACGCTTAACAACGGAACTTTCCTGCTTGCTGCTTACATTTTTGCTGTCCTTATTGGAATTGAAAGCTGCGTTGACCAGGGACTTTTCCGACCTATCACAGTCCTTATGGATTCTGCTTCAAAACTTATGTATACAATAAGCGTTGTATTCACAGAATTCCTTGCATACGGAATGATTGCAATCCTCTGCAGCTGGACAATTCAGTTCCGTTCTGTAATTACAAGCGGTGTTTTCACTCCTATGATCATCATGCTCTTTATTGACTTTATAATCGTAGCAGGAATCATTTACCCGCTCATCGTAAGGTATCTTTGCCACGATCCGCATCCTTACAAGATTCTCTATGCATCAATTACTTCGCTCCTTACAGCATTTTTCAGCGGCGACTCAAATCTTGCACTTCAGATAAATATAAGGCATAGCAAGGAAAGCCTTGGAATCCGCAGACGAATAAACGGTTCAATCCATCCGCTGTTCACTATTTTTGCGCGCGGAGGTTCGTCTCTTGTAACTACCGTAGGATTCATAATGATCTGGAGATCTTATTCAAGCCTGAACATTCCGTTCACTGACATTTTATGGATTACCGCTACTTCCTTTGGAATTTCATTCCTTTTAGGAGGATTCCCGGCCGGCGGCGCTTT